>Ga0209252_1000331_pt1 | contig 38163 bp, 28 predicted proteins | sample SaaInlV_135m_DNA_3_FD_184673 | JGI IMG/M metagenome (GOLD analysis project Ga0209252, IMG submission 184673) | Marine microbial communities from expanding oxygen minimum zones in the Saanich Inlet - Saanich Inlet SI074_LV_100m_DNA (SPAdes) (version 2) | ecosystem: Environmental > Aquatic >... | reverse complement strand
ATCGGATAGTATGTCCTTTTTTTATTTTATAACTAACATCTGCAACAGCAATTGTAGAAGATACAATTCCATATTCACCAATGGTTTTGCCTTCTAGTACATCTTTATTGTATTTTTGTTTTGCAAGAACCAAGTTCAATTTTACCTTTTTATTTATCTTTTTATTTATTTCCAAATTAAAATCAGAGAAATATAGTGTCTCATCTTTTATCGATATAGATTTAAAAGGGTTAGATGTATGAGAGGAGCTATCATTTAAGTAAGAATTTCCACCATCAATACTATTTGTTCTGGCAAAATTTAAGTTTAATTTTGTTCCATACTTTCCTCCAAAAAGAGTGTTTTTTGGAATTTTATAAAAGATATTTGTATTAAAACCAGCTTCTCCTTCCGGCTGAGTTGCACATGGATAAAGAGCTAATAAAGTATAAGCATGATTTTTGCTTAAGGTTGGGATGTAGTTAATAATAAATTCTTTCTGTTTTGCTCTCTCTGATCTAAATTCCATATGATCAACAAAATGACTTTCTATTGTAATACCAAGACCTTTCTGAGAGTAAGTCAGATTATTAACAATTGCTTTTCCAGTAGAGTAGTTATTTTCATCAAATGAAAAACTTCCAACAGGATCATTAATCTTATATGCATATTCCCCATAATAGTTAAACCCTCCGTGCATTATATTTAATCTAGCTGACATAGATGCAACATTTTCAGGCAAATTGAATGCAGGGTTATTGTCTTTTTGAAATCGACTTACAAAACTTCCTCCTAAAATATATGAAGTTTCTCCTTCTAATTTAAGAGCTTCATTTATATTAAATTCAGCATCAGCACCCCTAATTATTCCTTTTGAATATTCAAAATAAGTTCTGCTTTTTCCAATAAGTCCTGTAACATATAATCCGTTAATTGGGACATATTTTAATCTTATACCATCTAAGGAATTATCTATTCCTAAACCTTTATCTTCATAGCTTCTTAATACCAATCCACTACCAAATTGTTCGTAATAATTTCCAACAGTCACGTCTAATCCATCAGATGTATATCTAGCAAATCTGTATGGTATGCCATTTCCTTGGTATCTAGAATCATAATCTTGAAGAGCATTCAAGTAGCTTTCATATCTTAATCCTCCTGTAAAGTCACCTTTTGTGTACAAGATGTTTAGGTAAGCATTATTTAAAATGACTTCATCAGCCGCAATAGCATCTATAGAGGGGTCATCAGTATATGATTGTAAATTAGTTTCAAAATTACCATTTATCTGTCCTAAATTATTTTGCGATAATAATAGGTAAGGAGAAATAAAAATAAATGATAATAGTAGATTTTTTTTCATTATTTTGAAATATGTTCAATTTGTTCGAGTAACTCTTCCTCATCTCCTTCAATATATCCTCTATGTTCCCAAACAATATTACCCTTTCCATCTAATAAAAATGTATGAGGAACAGTAGAAACACCAAGAGATCGGGAAAGATCTCTGTTTGGATCCAGATAAATTTCATATTCCCATCCAGATGAATTTACATATGGTTTTACTTTTGACGCAGAACGACTATCATCAATAGAGATAGCAACTAATTTTACACCTGTTTCTTCTTGCCAATCTTCATATACTTCAGCAATAGTATTTAATTCTTTTTTACACGGTTTGCACCATGTTGCCCAAAAAGAAATTACAATTGGGTTTCCATCATTTTCAATAGTTTGTATATTTACCAAACTACCTTTTAAATTTTTAACTTTTACCGAAGGTAACGTTCTGTTTTGAGAGAATGATGAAACAGTAAAAAAAGCTATTACAAATAGGGATAATATAAGTTTTTTTATCATTTTTTTTTGTTTTAATTATTTCACAAATATAATGGTTTTATATCTGATTTATTGCAATAATATTCTGATTTTTATTTAGATAAAGTTTGTAAAAAAGAAAAGCCCAACAATATGTTGAGCTTTTCTAGAAAATATTTGAAAAAGAAATTACTTAGTAACTGTAATCCTTTTTGTAACAATCATGTTGTTTGTATTAATATTTACAACATAAACTCCCTCAGCTAGATCAGAAGTATTAATTATGTTATTTGTAGAATTTAAAACTAACTTTCCAAACACATCAAAAATTTCAACTAACTCCATTTCACCTTGAATATTTAGAGTGTTTTTAACTGGATTAGGAAAAACAGATATATTGTTTATTGAAGTTTCATTTGTATTTGTAGAGTTACAAACAGCATTACAACTTGATAGAGATGTGTATTGACCAGAACCTGTATTTGGATCTATACAACTAGTTCCAACACAATCCCATGAAGGAGTTACACCAGAATTAGCTTCAAAATAAGTTGATTGTTCGAAAGTGAAGTTATTTCCACCAGAGGAATTCGTTCCTCCCCAAACAATATTAGATCCATTCGCATCTATTACTTTATAGTTTCCAGGAGATTGTAATCCATCTCCATATGAATCTTCCATAACAAATGTATAGCAATTATTTCCAGAACTTACTGTAGCTGTTACAGGTGTTTGCGCAACTCCTTGAGTAGTATAAACAGGAGAAGTAGCAATTACAACTCCATTTTCTTCAAGTTTCCATGATGTCTCTGAGGGGTATCCATCAGTAATTACTTCAATTGTAATATCTCCTGCTGGAGCATCATACATTCCACCGAAAGCACATTGAATATCATTATTAATAAGATTTTGATCTGTTTGTCCATTAGGATTAACCAATGAAACATCTACTGTATTAGTTAATATTGGTGTTACTGTAATATTTGGGATAACAACTGTTTCACTTGCACCAGGGGTTAAAATACCAGTCCATGGGTAAGTTGTAGAAGCCCCTCCGTTTATTGAATACTCTATATCTAAAGAAGTTAGATTAGTATTCCCATAATTCTTAAAATCAACTGTTAGATCGGTCGTTGGGCTGCACATGATATCTGTAGCAGAAGAATTGATTAAGTTTGCATCATAAGAATTTACAAAAACTAAACTTGGGTATACCTCAGTCCCACTAAGAATTTCTTGATTTCCTTCACTAACAAAAGCTACTATTGCAAGATCTGTTGCATCTATATTAGGAGAAAGTGGATATCCAGATATTTGGTTTGGTATAGTCCATGTGTAAGTATTACTATATAAACTACCTGGAGTAATATTTGCAATATTCTCTCCCCATTGTCCTGTTAACATATGTCGTAACATATGATTATGATTATAGTTCCCATTTGGAAGCATTGATCCAGGATTATGACTTTGTCCACCAGTTTGAGGTCCTTCAATATTATTCTGTACAATCGCAATGTTTAGAGAATTTGATGAGATATTTTGAGTTCCTGTGTAATAAACTTCTACATCAACAGTAAGTGTATTGCTAGCCATATCTATACTTGCTTGTAATCCAACATTTACAGGAGAAATTTGTGATAATAATTGAGTTGAAGCAGAACCCCAATCTCCTCTGCTCATTGCGGTACCACCTCCTTGTGTCATTGTAAATTGATGTCTGTTAACCGTTCCTGCTGGATAACCAGATAATCCGCTTTGTGATGCAATTGCAGCACCAAAACTTGTATTAAAGTCTGTTCCGGCACCTTGAGGATTTGCATATCCTCCAGTATGGATGTTTATAAGAAAAACATCATTGGGGTTATTATCATGTAATGTTTGGCCAATTAAATGCCCAGCTGGACAGAAAACACAACTAATTCCTGTAAATTCTTCAAGAATTATATTTTTGTTTTCAACTGATGTGCTTACAAAGGTTTGAGCTGATGCAATAAAAGTAAATAATACAAAAGCTGGAAAGATAAATTTTTTCATAGTTGTAATTAGTTTGTTAAAATTAAGTAAGCAAATATAATGAATTATTTAATATGTAGAGATATTTTTTATAGTAATATCTTAGATCTAAAATTTGTATTTATGTAACATATATTACTATATTTGCGTAAAATAGATTATATAATGAAAAAATTTCTAATATCGTTTTTATTCTTATTGACTGCAAACTTATTATACTCACAAAGTTTAGTGGTTACTGGAGATGCAATAGTGTATGGTGACTCTTCAGATTTTCAAGTAGAATCTCATTTACAAGTAATGAATAATTCCAATAATACAGTAATCGTTTATTGCCAGAAGAATGAGATACTCATGGACACTATTGGAACATCAGACCTTCCACAACCAACAAATCCTACTAGTAATTTTTGTTGGGGAGGGACCTGTTATCCATCAACAACAATATTTTCAACTAAAGCAGACACTATATTGCCTGGAGAAAAGAATAATGAGTTTGTTGGGGATTACCAACCCTGGGGGCATTCAACAATTGCTCAAGTAGAATACTGCTTTTATTTAAATTCAGATCCTAACGATAGGGCTTGTTTTATAGTTACGTATGATGCAACATCGACAGTGTCTGATGTAAAAGAAGTTGTCTATTCTGAAGAAATAGGTTCTTTTTATCCGAATCCAACGAATGAATATACTAGTCTTTTCTATAATGTAAAAGGAATATCATTATTACAGATTACGGATATTTTAGGGAATGTGGTAAAGAATATTCAGATGGAAGGTAATGGAGAGAAAACAATTTATGTTGGAGATTTACACAAAGGTGTTTATTTTGGTAATCTAGTAAAAAACGGAGAAATAATAAAAACTAAGAAATTAATTATTAACAAATAATTTGTTTATTATAAATTAAAACCCCCTTATTTCTAAGGGGGTTTTTTTATATGTAAGCAGTATATTTGTGGTTAAAATAATAGATAAATGTTAAAAAATCAAGTAAAAAACACGCTCTGGATATTATTTCTCAAATAACTAACACATGATATCACATATAAACGGCAAATTAGTAGAAAAAACACCAACCTATGTTGTTATTGATTGTAATGGTGTTGGATATAAATTAAATATATCTTTACAAACCTATTCCTCAATACAAGCCGAAAATTGTAAATTATTAACGCACCTTGCGGTAAAGGAAGACTCACATACACTTTATGGATTTTACACTTCTGAAGAGAGAGATTTATTTAGGCAATTAATTTCAGTTTCTGGTGTTGGACCTAGTACTGCTCGTATGATTTTATCTACTTATTCGGCTGAAGAAATTGTGAATTATATTATTACAGCTGATGTGGCAGCTATACAGAATGTAAAAGGAATTGGAGGTAAAACTGCTCAAAGGATAATTATTGACTTAAAAGATAAAGTTGGAAAAGGGAAAGAAACTTCAGATTTATTGTTTACTCAGGACAATACAATTAAGGAAGAATCGTTATCTGCCTTACTAGCATTAGGATTTACTAAAAAAGTAGCGTACAAAAAGATGGAACAAGTAATTAAAAATCATGAAGGAGAAATTACTGTGGAAGACTTAGTTAGAAGATCTCTAGGGTAGAAAACAATAAAGTTGAATAAATTTAGGTCGTATATATTATTTCTAGGATTTTTTGTTTTACTCACTTTTAGTAAAAGCGCAAAATCTTTTTCTTTTTTCTCTGACACTACCATTTCAGATAGCACTCTTAGCTATACTTTTAATCCAGATCAGTATGGTGGTTTATTCATGAATTTTCCAAAAAACTTTACTTCTCAAGTTGTTTATGATGAAAATACAGATAATTATATATTGTTTCAGAGAATAGGGAATACCGATCTTTTTACACAGAAAGTTATGACTTTTGAGGAGTATTTAGACTACCAACTCTCTGAAATGATGAATGATCATTGGGATCTAAGATTAGGAAATAGAAACAGTACTGTAAAACAAAGTTATGGACCTGTGAAACTATATATTCCTGGAGAAGCTTTTGACAAGGTTTTTGGTGGAAATACGGTAGATATTCGTCCTCAAGGTTCGGCAGAATTAATTTTTTCATTAAGAGTTAATAAATTAGATAATCCGAATTATACGGTGAAACAACGAAAAACTACTTCTTTTGATTTTCAGGAAAAGATACAGATGAATGTTATTGGAAAAATTGGAGAAAAATTAAAGCTAACTACTAATTTTAATACGGAAGCAACCTTCAATTTCGAGAATGATATGAAGCTAGAATATACTGGTTTTGAAGATGAGATTATTAAAAAGATTGAGGTAGGAAATGTTAGTTTACCTTTAAACGGAACTTTAATAACCGGAAGTCAGAGTTTATTTGGGTTTAAAACTCAGCTGCAATTTGGAAGGACTACTATTACTGGTATTCTATCTCAACAAAAATCCACTACTTCTGAAGTGCAGGTTACTGGAGGGGCTCAAACTACAGAATTTGATATTTATGCTGATCAATATGAGTCAAACAAACACTTTTTTCTATCCCATTCTTTTAAAGAAAATTATAATACAGCAGTTGCAAACTTACCTTATGTAAATTCTCCTATTAATATTACAAAAGTAGAGGTTTGGATTACCAATAAAACAGGAGAAACTACCGATAGTAGAAATATTATTTCTTTCCTTGATTTAGGTGAAACGGATGGAAATATTCAAAATACTGTATTTACTAATTCTTTGCCAGGAAGTTATCCTGATAATGATCAGGCAAACGACATGTATCAACATTTACTATCTCAGTTTTCAGGTATCAGAGATATAAATCAAGTAAATAATCAGTTAGCTATTCTTGCCAATCTATCTATTAATTTTATAGGAGGACAAGATTATGAAAAATTAGAAAGAGCTAGAAAATTAAAAGAAACAGAATATACTATTCATCCTCAACTAGGTTATATTTCATTAAATCAATCTTTAAATAATGACGAGGTACTAGCAGTTGCTTTTCAATACACTATAGGTAATGAAGTTTTTCAAGTTGGGGAATTAACTTCCAATGGACCTAGTGCCCCGGATGCTTTAATTCTTAAACTTTTAAAAGGAACAACATTTTCTCCATCACTTATGAATTGGGAGTTAATGATGAAAAACATTTATGCTTTAGGAGCGTATCAGATGAGTTCTAATGAATTCGTTTTAGATGTTTTATATGAAAACACAGAAGAATCAGGAGGATTAACTAACTATATTCCTGAAGGATCGGTAAATGGGACTCCAATAATAAAACTTTTAAATTTAGATAATTTAAACCAACAACAAGCATCTGCTTCTGACGGAGTTTTTGATTTTATAGAAGGACTCACAGCTCGTTCCTCAAATGGAAGAATTATTTTCCCGGTATTAGAACCTTTTGGTTCGGATTTACGAGATAATTTTAGTAATCAGCAAATTGCAAATAAATATGTTTATGATTATTTGTATGATTCTACCTTAACAGTAGCTCAAAAATATCCGGAACTAAATAAATTCAGATTAAAAGGTTCTTATAAATCATCTTCAGGATCAGAGATTTCTTTAAACGCTATGAATGTACCAGAAGGGTCTGTAACGGTTACTGCAGGTTCTCAAAAACTTGTAGAAAATCAGCACTATACAGTAGATTACATGCTAGGTAGAGTAACTATTATTGATGAGGGAATTTTAAATTCAGGTATTCCAATAAATATAAAATTAGAAAATAATGCCATGTTTGGTATTCAAGATAAAACTTTAATGGGGTTCCATGCAGATTACGAAATAAATAGAGATTTTATTATTGGAGGAACTTTGTTAAGACTATCCGAAGCGCCTTATGTAAATAAGATTAATGCTGGAGATGAACCTATATCTAATACTATTATTGGTCTTGATGGGACTTATCAGACAGAATCACCATTTGTCACAAAAATGGTAGATATGATTCCATTTATTGAAACAAAAGCAAAATCTAGAATTATTGCAAGTGCTGAAATTGCAACCTTAATTCCAGGTCATCATAGGAGAATTGATAATGGAGAAGGAGGAACATCTTATATTGATGATTTTGAAGCAAGTAGAAGTTCCATTGATATAAAAAATGCTCTTTCTTGGAACTTATCATCTATTCCTCAAGGTCAAAATGATGTATTCGAAAATGCAAGCCTGAATGATGACTTAACTCTTGGATTTAGAAGAGCAAAACTTGCTTGGTATACCATAGATCCAACTGTATTTTTTCGTTCATCAAGTATTACTCCACCTGGAGTAGATAATAAAATTCAACTTCCAAATGGAGGGCAAGTAAATCAACAATCTTATCATTATACAAGAGAGATTTTAGAGAAAGAGGTTTTTCCTAATAAAGATCCTCAATACGGAACTCAGATTACCAATATGTCTATCTTAGATTTAGCATATTATCCTAATGAAAGAGGTCCATATAATTATACAGTAGACCGACTGAATTCAGACGGAACTTTAATGAATCCTCAGAAAAACTGGGCAGGTATCATGAGAAAAATTGAAACAAATGATTTTGAGGCTGCAAATATTGAATTTGTAGAATTCTGGATGATGGATCCATTTGATCCTCTTCATGGAGATATGTCCCATTCAGGTGGAGACTTATATATTCAGCTAGGTAATGTTTCGGAAGATGTTTTGAAAGATGGATATAAAAGTTTTGAAAATGGACTGCCAATAAACTCTACAATTGAGAATGTTGATACTACCTCTTGGGGTAGAGTTCCTACTTCTTATTCTATCGTTGAAGCTTTTGATAATGACCCTCTTTCAAGAGAGTATCAAGATGTTGGTTTAGATGGATTAAGTGATAATGATGAACTTCTATTCTTTGATTCTGTTTATGTCCAGGAGATTAAAAATAATCCAGCACTTGGGATATCATCAGTAGCCTATCAAAATGCAATAAATGATCCTTCAGGTGATAATTTTCATTATTTCAGAGGAACAGATTTTGATAATGTAGAAACTGAACTTTTGCAGAGATATAAGGATTTTAACAATGTAGATGGGAACTCTGCTACTACCGAACAATCTGTTGAAAGTTACGCTACTTCCGCCTCTTCTTTACCAAATACAGAAGATATTAATAGGGATAATACTTTAGGGGAATCAGAAAGTTATTTTCAGTATAAAGTAAGTGTCTCACCACAAACAATGAATATTTCTAATCCTTATATTTCGGATGTTTTACAGGCTGACGTTACTACAAAAGATGGAGAAGAAAGAATCGTAAACTGGTATCAATTTAGAGTTCCGGTTTATAATCCTGAGAAGGTAATTGGTTCTATTCAGGATTTTAAATCTATTCGTTTTATAAGAATGGTATTATCTGATTTTTCTGAGCCAATAATTTGCAGATTTGCTACTTTAGAATTAGTAAGAGGAGAGTGGAGAAGATATAATCTAGATCTTTCTGAAGGAGGAGAATATATTCCAAACGATATTGATGATGAAACCTTGTTTGATGTTTCTTCAGTTAATATTGAGGAAAATGGACGGAGAACTCCGATAAATTATGTGTTACCTCCTGGAATTGAACAGAATATTGATAACACAACGACTACTTTAAGAAGAGATAATGAGCAGTCCTTAGTTTTAAAAGTATGTAATTTAGCAGATGGAGATGCAAGAGCTGCTTACAAAACTTCCGATTTGGATGTACGCGCTTATAAAAGATTAAAGATGTTTGTTCACGCTGAAGGAGTCCCAAATAATTTACAAGATGATGAACTTTCGTGTTTCATTAGACTAGGAACAGATTTTACTTCGAATTATTATGAATATGAAATTCCGTTAAAGGTTACTCTTGAAAACCAAAATGAAAGAACTGAAGTTTGGCCAGAAGAAAATAATATTGACATATTATTTGAAGATTTTCAGCAAGCAAAACAAGACCGAAATTTTACTACAAATGATGTAAGCTCTCCATTCATTCGTTATTTGTCTGGTGGCAAGAAGATTATTGTAGTTGGGAATCCGAATTTGAGTAGAGTAAAGACTATTATGATTGGTGTCAGAAACCCTAAGAAAACATCTTTGGATTCAGAAGATGACGGACTCCCAAAATGTGGAGAGATTTGGGTCAATGAATTAAGACTATCCGATTTTGATGAATACGGAGGTTGGGCAGCAAATGCCAGGTTTACTACTCGTTTGGCAGATTTTGGAACTGTAAATATTGCTGGAAATATGAGTACAATTGGTTTTGGTTCTATCGAAAAGAAAGTAAATGAAAGACAAAAATCTAACGACTATCAATATGATTTATCTTCCAATTTAGAGTTAGGTAAATTTTTCCCAGAGAAGTATGGTGTAAAAATTCCAATGCATATTAGTTCGTCACAACAGATTAGCAATCCACAATATAATCCACTAGATCCAGACATTTTGTTTAAGACTACTCTAGAAACAATGGGAAGTAAATCTGAAAAAGATAGTCTGAAACATATATCTCAGGATTTTGTAAGCAGAAATAGCATCAACTTTACTAATGTTAGGAAACTTTCAACTCAAAATAAAGGAGAAGGAGAGAAATCAAAGACTCCTAAAATCTATGACTTAGAAAATTTTACTTTATCGTATTCAAAAAATGAAATATTTATTAGAAATATTAATACTGAGAAAAACAGAACAAATACATATAGAGGAGCTTTGACTTATAATTTTAATACTCGCCCAAAAAATATAAAACCATTTTCTAAACTAAAGATAGGAAAAGGGCCTTATGCAAAACTCATCAAAGATATTAACTTTTATACTATGCCAAAATCTTTTTCTTTTCGTACTGATTTAGATAGAATGTATAATGAAACTCTTTTGAGAAATGTAAATAACTCATACATGCTCATAGCTCCAACTTATAATAAGTATTTTAATTGGAATAAAAGTTATGAGTTTAAATATGATTTAACTAGAACATTAAAAATTGATTTTTCTTCTAGAAGTATTTCTAGTATTGACGAACCTGAAGGAAGAATGGATAGAGATTATGTTTTTTACAAAGCAAACAGAGATACAGTTTGGCAAAACTTTTGGAGAGGAGGAAGACCAACTTCTTATCATCATGATGTTTCAGTAAATTATCAGCTTCCATTGAATAAAATCCCTCTTACTAATTTCCTGAGTTTAAATACTAGGTATAGCGCAAATTATGATTGGACCGCAGCTCCTTTATCTTTATCAGATTTAGGGAATAACATTCAGAACTCGAACAACATTCAATATAACGGTCAAATAAATCTAACTACTCTATATAATAAAGTTCCGTATTTTAAAAAGATATTATCTTCAGGAAAGAAAAAACAAAGAGGTAGAACATCTCGAACAAACCAGGAAAATGAAAAAGAAGAAGAAGAAAAGAAGAAAGATCAATATAAAGCATTGAGATATGCAGCTAAGTTTGTTTTTGGAGTAAAAAATATTTCTGTAAACCTTACTCAAAATGAAGGAACATTTATCCCTGGATTTATGCCAGAGGCTCACTTTTTTGGACAACATTGGGGAGAAGTAGCTCCTGGAATTCCGTTTGTACTAGGTAGTCAAAGAGATATTAGATATATAGCGGGACAAAATGGTTGGATAACAAAAGATGAAAATATAAATACATTATTCAAGAGAAATTCTTCTTCTAATTTAGTGTTAAGAAGTACGGTAGAACCATTTAATAAATTTAGAATTGAATTAACAGCAAACAAAACTCAGTCCTTATCCGAACAAGAATATTATAGATGGTCTGATGCAGATAATATGTTTACATCATTTTCTCCAACACAATCAGGTAATTTCTCTATTTCATTTATATCTTGGGGAACTGCTTTTAAAAGAGATAACGATAATTCGGAGTCTCAAACTTTTCAGCAATTCAGAAATTACAGGAATGAGATATCAAAAAGAATAGCGGCTCAAAATCCAAATTATTCAGGAATTATAGATTCTACAGGATTCCCAGAAGGGTATGGACCAACCTCTCAAGATGTACTAATTCCATCATTTTTAGCAGCTTATTCTGGAAAGGACGCATTAGGAGTTTCATTAAATAGTATGCCGTCTATTCCTTTGCCAAATTGGAGAATAAATTATAATGGATTGATGCAAGTTCAATTTATTAAAAAGAGGTTTAAAACCTTCACATTAGGTCATGCTTACAGAAGTACTTATTCTGTAGGTTCGTATGTTAGTAGTTTAGATTATGAAGATAACGGAACTGGATGGTCTTCCTCGATAAATCCGAATACTGGAAATTATTTTTCTCAGTTTGAGATAGGACAAGTTACAATTAATGAACAATTTAGTCCATTAGTAAAACTAGATATGACCTGGAAAAATAGTTTGATCACAAAATTAGAGATAAAGAAAAACAGAATGCTAAATCTTTCCTTATCAAATAATCAGATAACAGAAACAAATGGAAGAGAATATGTAATTGGTACGGGTTACAGGATTAGTGATTTATCATTTAAATTTAGATCTGGAGGAAGGGGCAAGAAAATATCTTCAGACTTAGATTTAAAAATGGATGTAAATATACGAAATAACAAAACTGTAATACGAAAAATCGTAGAAGATGAAGAGCAAATTACAATGGGACAACAAACAATAAGTCTGAAATTTTCGGCAGATTATGTAATTAATTCAACTCTTAATTTAAAGATATTCTATGATAAGGTGATAACAAATCCTTTTATATCTACTTCATATCCGGGAGCTATTACAAATGCCGGATTTAGTTTAAGATTTACTTTAGCAGGATAATTTTGATAATAATTGTAAAAGTGTATTTTTGTAAAAAATTTAGAAATGAATATCCCAGAGAACTTAAAATACACAAAAGACCATGAATGGATAAAAATTGATAGTGATATTGCTACTATTGGTATTACCTCATTTGCTCAGAGTGAATTAGGAGATATAGTTTTTATAGATATAGATACTGAAGGAGAAGAATTGGAAAAAGAAGAAGTATTTGGAACCATTGAAGCAGTAAAAACAGTATCTGATTTATTTATGCCAGTTAGTGGTGAAGTAACAGATTTTAATCAAGTATTAGAAGATAATCCTGAGCTAATAAATACTGATCCTTATGGTGATGGGTGGATAATAAAAGTGTGTATTTCGGATATTTCTACTTTAGATGATCTACTTTCTTCAGATGAATATAAAAACTTAATATTATAATATTATGGAACGAAAGAAAAATCCAAAAGCTGATTTAGAATCTAAGAAAGGAATATTTGTCTTGATTGGTTTAATTATCTCATTATCCTTATCAATATTGGCGTACGAATCTAAATCATACGATAATTTAGATGCAGGTTTTGGTGATTTAACTATGGATGAATTGTTTGAAGATGAAATTGACATTACAAGACCAGAACCTCCTCCTCCACCAAAGGAGGAGCCACCACCACCACCAGAAGTACCTGAAGAAATTGAGATTAAGGAAAATGAAGAGGAACTAGAAAATGAGTTAGAAGTTGATGATGCAGAAACCGATCAGGATGATATGATGGAAATGCCAGAAGAAGAATTTGAAGAAGCATTTATCTCAGTAGAAAAAATGCCAATGCTTGGTGACTGTAAGAATGAAGACTGCACACAATCTGAAATAATGAGATTTATTGCCAGAAATTTTAAATATCCTGAAATTGCAAAAGCAAATGGAGTAGAAGGAAGAGTTATATTAGAATTTGTTGTAGAAAAAAATGGAAAAATTGGTAGGGTAAAAATATTAAAAGGATTAGATAAACATGTAGATAAAGCTGCAATTGAAGTTGTAGAAAAATTAAATGATAAAAAATCTCCTAAATTTTCACCTGGGAGACAAATTGGTAAAGCTGTTCCTGTGAAATACACTGTACCTATTAAGTGTACATTAGGATAATAACAATATATATTAATAAAAAAAGGTCATGAAATCTCATGACCTTTTTTATAAGCATATAATTTATAATTATCTAAATAATCATTCCTGCTGCAACCGTTTCATTTGTCGCTTCATCTACCAATATAACGCTTCCTGTATTTCTATTTCTCCTGTAACTATCAAAAAATAGTGGTTTTGTAGTACGTATAGAAATTCTTCCTATATCGTTTAAACCTATCTCTTTCTCTTCCTCTATTCTGTGTAAAGTATTGATATCCATTTTATATTTTACTTCTTTAATGATACATCTTGCAGTTTGGCTAGTATGTCTGATTGTATATTTCCCTCTCAGCATCATTTTTTTCTCATTCATCCAACAAATCATAAGATCAATATCCTGCTCAATAGTTGGTTTGTTATTTTCTCTTACTATCATATCACCCCTACTAATATCTATGTCATCTTCTAAGGTAATACAAACAGACATTGGTGAAAATGCTTGACCCACCTCTCCATCAAAAGTGTCAATTGATTTAACTTTTGAAGTAAATCCGGAAGGAAGTATTGTTACATCATCTCCTGGTTTGAAAACTCCACCTTCAATTCTACCAGCATACCCTCTGTAATCAGGATATTCAGCAGATTGTGGTCTAACAACATATTGTACAGGGAACCTACAATCTACATGGTTTTGGTCGGATCCAATATGAATATTTTCTAAAAGATGCATTAAAGTTGACCCATCATACCAATCCATATTTTCAGATCTATCCACAATATTATCTCCATTCAGTGCTGAAATAGGAATAAAACGAACATCTTTAATCTCTAATTTTGTTGCAAAATTCTCAAAATCCTTTTTTATTTTATCAAAAGCTTCTTTACTGTGATCTACTAAATCCATCTTATTCACACAAACTGCAATGTGAGGAATTTGTAAAAGTGATGCAATAAATGCATGTCTTTTAGTTTGTTCGATTACTCCATGCCTTGCATCTACTAAAAGGAGCGCTAAGTTTGCTGTTGATGCTCCTGTCACCATATTTCTTGTATACTGAATATGTCCAGGAGTATCTGCAATAATGAATTTTCTTTTTGGAGTTGCAAAGTATCTGTAGGCAACATCAATAGTAATTCCTTGCTCTCTCTCTGATCTTAATCCATCAGTTAATAGCGCAAGATTTACACCTTCTTCACCTCTTTGTTTACTTGTTTCTTCCAATAATTCCATTTGATCTTCAAAGATTGCTTTACTATCGTAAAGTAACCTTCCAATCAAAGTACTTTTCCCATCATCTACACTTCCTGCAGTTGTGAAGCGTAAAAGCTCCATATCTAAATATCCTATCGTTTCGCTCATAATTTTCGTTTTTTAAAAATAACCTTCTTTTTTTCTGTCTTCCATGGCTGCTTCCGATCTTTTATCATCTGCTCTACCACCTCTTTCAGTAACTCTTGTTGATGCAACTTCTTCAATTATTTCTTCTAAAGTTCCGGCATCCGATTCTGCAACACCTGTACAGGTCATATCTCCAATAGTTCTACATCTTATGGTTCTTTCCTCCCAAACTTCATTATCCTTCAATTGGATGTAATCACATTTTCCTAAAAGCACACCATCTCTATTGACTATTTCTCTATTGTGAGAGAAATATAAAGAAGGCAATTCAATTTTTTCGTGTAAAATATATTGCCAAACATCCATTTCAGTCCAATTAGAAATTGGAAATATTCTGAAGTGCTCCCCCATTTTCTTTCTTCCGTTAAAAAGGTTCCAAAGTTCAGGTCTTTGATTTTTCGGGTCCCATTGTCCAAATTCATCTCTATGAGAAAAGAATCTTTCTTTAGCTCTTGCCTTTTCTTCATCTCTTCTGGCTCCACCCATTGCACAGTCGTATTTCCCTTCTTCCAATCCTTCCAAAAGAGTAATAGTTTGCAATCCATTTCTGGATGCATTGATTCCTGTTTCTTCCACTGCAGTTCCATTATCAATCGAATCTTGGACATATTTTACGATTAAAGTTTCTCCAGTTTCTTCCATTAATCTGTCTCTAAATTCAATAGTTTCAGGAAAGTTGTGCCCAGTATCAACATGCATTAAAGGAAAAGGAACTTTCCCTGGATAAAATGCCTTTCTGGCAAGGTGGAACATAATAATAGAATCTTTTCCTCCAGAGAATAACATTACAGGTTTTTCAAACTGTGCCGCCACTTCTCTAAGAATGAAAATCGCTTCCGATTCTAGTTCCTTTAAGTGTGTTAAATTGTACGAACTCATTTTTTTACTTGTTTTTTATTATTGGTAAAATATAATCCAAAACTTTCTGTACCGATTCATCTATTGAAAGTTCGGATGTGTTTATTTCTATTTCAGGATTTTCAGGAACTTCAAATGGTGAGCTAATTCCTGTAAAATCTTTTATTTCTCCATTTCTTGCTTTTTGATAAAGTCCTTTTACATCTCTATCTTCACAAGTTTCTATTGATGCATTTATATAAACTTCAATAAAATTTTCTTCACCAATTATATCTTTTGCTATCTGCCTGATTGCAATTGTTGGACTTACAAAACAATTAAGAGTAACGATCCCACAATTCATAAATAATTTAGAAACTTCTGATATTCTCCTAATATTTTCAGACCTGTCTTCTGAAGAGAAAGTAAGGTTATTGCTAATCCCTACTCTGATATTATCTCCATCTAAAAGTTGATTTACAATACCTTGAGAATGTAAATATCTTTCTACTCCTTTTGCAATAGTAGTCTTCCCAGATCCAGATAATCCAGTCATCCAAATTACTTTTGATTTCTGATTTAGTAATTCTTCCTTATCTTTTCTTTGAAGAATATCATCAAAAACAGTAAAGATATTTTCTTTTTCTTCTTTCATATTTTGGATGGCAAAAGTAGTAAAAATATCTGAAATCGAATTGATTAAGTAATTCATATAAAATCAGTAAATTTGTATGAAATTTCAAAACAATGAAAACGGAGAATTATTTAGATTCTACATATCTTAAAACAGCGTCAGAAGCAGAATTATCGGAAGAAGATAATCAGATGAATGTTATTAAGATTATCAAAGAAGCTATAAAGTATAATTTTAAATTAGTAATGATTAGACCTAGATATATTGATTTGGCAAAATCACTTATTGCTGAGGCTGATTCAAAAGTGCTAGTTGGAACTGTAATTGATTTCCCTATGGGAAATAGCACAACTTCCCGAAAAATGGAGGAATCTAGAGAAGTAATTTCTTTAGGTGCAGATGATTTAGACTATGTTTGCGATTATAATATATTCAAGCAGCAAAGATTTGAGAAATTTGATAAAGATATAATAGAAGGCACTAGATTAGGAAAGGAAAATAATAAAACAGTAAAATGGATTATTGAAACTGGAGCTCTTTCAAAAGAGGAAATAAGAAATATTACAAAAAGAATTGCGAACTTAGTTTCAGAAAACTTCCCAGATTTTCAAGAAAGAGTGTTTGTAAAAACATCAACAGGATATTATGGTGAATTTGGAGCAACTTTGAGTGATGTAAAAATGATGAAATCAGTTTCAGGTAAATTGCCTATTAAAGCTTCTGGAGGAGTTTCAAATTATATGGAATTCACACAAATGTTAGAAGCGGGAGCTACAAGAATAGGCACATCTAAAGCTCTGAGTATTTATCTGCAAAAATCACACAATGAACTTTAAAGAATTATTAGAAGTTGCAATAAATGCTTCTATAAAAGGAGGAGATGCAATTATGGATGTTTACGCATCAGACTTTGCGGTAGAACATAAAGATGACAAATCTCCATTAACATTAGCTGATAAAAATTGTAATGAAGTAATAGAAGAATACCTTATTCCTACTAATATTCCGATTTTAAGTGAAGAAGGAGCGAAAATTTCTTTTTCAGAAAGAAAAAATTGGGAATATTCTTGGCTTGTTGATCCTTTAGATGGAACAAAAGAGTTTGTAAAACGAAATGGGGAGTTTACCGTAAATATTGCATTAATCCATAATAGAAATCCAATAATGGGAGTGATTTATGTACCTGTAAAAAAGGAATTATATTTTGCTTTAGATGGACTTGGTTCTTATAAGATATCTGATTTTACAGATGAAATATCTGACTTAGAAGAATTAATTTTATTGTCTAAAAAATTACCAATAAAGAATAGTAGAGATACTTATATTATTGTAGGTTCTCGTTCTCATATGTCGTCAGAAACAGAACAATTTTTTGAAGAGAAAAAAAAAGAATACGGAAAAGTTGAAGTTATGGCAGTTGGTTCGTCATTAAAATTATGTATGGTTGCAGAAGGAAAAGCAGATGCTTATCCTAGATATGCTCCTACTATGGAATGGGATACTGGAGCTGGAGATGCAATTTGCAGAATGGCAGGATTTCAGGTTTTGCAATATAATTCCAATAAACCTGTGGAATACAATAAAGAGGATTTATTAAACCCTTGGTTCTTGGTAAAATAAACCAATGAAATCAAAACTAAATAAAGCATTAAAGGATAAGGATTTCTCTGAACTATTTAAAGGAAGTGGGATCTCTTTTATTTTAAGATTCGGGGGACTAGCTATTGGTTATCTTTTGACTCTGGTAATTGCAAATTTATTTGGAGCTAAAGGATTAGGGGATTACGTTTTAGCTATTACTGTATTACGTCTTTTTACTCTATTAGCAAAAATTGGATTGGACACAACTTCTATTCGTTTTATCGCATCATTTGCATCCCAAAAAAAATGGACAAGTATTTTTCATTTTAGGAAGCAAGTAATAATAATTTTATCTTTTACATCTATTATTTCTTCTTTACTAATGTATTTCTTAGCAAATCCGATAGCAGATTTGATCAATATCAATTATAGATATGTTGAGATAAATGCTTTTTTTGTTATGCCAATGGCGTTTTTCATGTTGCATTATCAAAGTTTAAGAGGATTAAAAAGAATTGCAGAGTTTTCTTTTTTTTACAGGATGTCTCAAGCTTTGTTTTCAATAATATCGATTGTTATAATATATCAATTTACTAAAGGATCTGAGGTGCCAGTTTACGCATATTTAGTCAGTGTCTTTATAGTCTCACTTCTCTCATTTTTAAGTTTCCGATATTGGTTAAAAAACAGATCTGATGGGAAAGAAAGTGCTGAACAGGAAATAATGAGTTATTCTACTTTACTTAAAATTTCTATTCCGTTGATGTTTGCTCAATCTGTGCAATTTATTATGGCTTGGACTGATAAATTAATGTTAGGAGCAATGACAACTACTGAAGATGTTGGGATATATCATACTGCTTTTAAGCTTTCTATGTTTGCGGCAGTCGCTTTGATGTCTATTAATAGTATTGCTGCTCCAAAGTTTGCTGAAATGTTTGGTAAAGATGATATGGAAGGATTAAAAAAGGTTGTTCATCAATCTACGAAAATGATTTTTTGGACCTCGGTTCCTCTTGTAACAATTTTCTTTATTTTCCCAGAATTCTTCCTTGGTTTATTCGGAGAAGAATTTAAGATTGGTGTAGCTGCATTTATCTTCTTATCTTGTGGTAGATTAATTAGTTCTTTTTCAGGTTCTGTAGGGAATGTTTTACAAATGACAGGAAACCAAAATATATATGCAAAAATTCTCCTTTTCGGAGCAATTTTGAATGTTACTCTAAATTTAATATTAATACCAAAATATGGTATAAATGGAGCTGCAATAGCATCTATGTCTAGCTTAATTGTTTGGAACTTATCTATGGTTTTAGTCGTAAAAAAGAAGTTCGGGTTTTATACATTTTATAATCCATTTAGAAAATAATGAAAAATAAATTACCAAATTTTCTGATTGTTGGAGCCGCAAAAAGTGGAACTTCATCCTTACATAATTACTTAAATCAACACCATCAGGTATTTATGCCTTCATATAATAAAGAAGGAATGAAGGTTAAGGAACCAAGATTTCTAATAAAAGATTTAGTTCAACACAGATTGCATAATGGAATTTGGACTTTTGAGGAATATCAATCTTTATTTGATGATGTGAAAGATGAAAAGGCAATTGGAGAATCTACGGTTCTTTATTTATATTATTACAAACATGCTATCAATAACATAAAACATTATTTAGGTGAAGATGTGAAAATAATCATCATGCTCAGAAATCCTGCAGACAGAGCGTATTCTGCATTTCATCATGTTTCAAGAGGTTTTAAGGAAAAAAACTCTTTTGAAAAATCCTTGGAAATAGAAAAAGGACGAATGGAAAGAGAAGAAAACCTAACTCCAATGGTTATGTATAAGGAAATGGGAATGTATTATGAAATGGTAAAAGCTTATATGGAGTCTTTTAAAAATATTCATATTATTCTTTATGAAGATTTTAGAGATAATATTGAATCCGAGATGAATAAAATATATAATTTTTTAGGAATTTCAAATGATATTGAGATTGATTTTATTACAAAACATAATGTTGGAGGCAAGAGATGGAAGGATGAAAAAATGAAACATGTCTTTATGAAAGATAATCCTATGAAATCAATTTTGAAATCCGCTCTTCCAAAAAAGTTTAGGAAAGGAATTCTCCATCATCTTGTAAACGCATCAACCAATAAAGTTGTCCCAATGAAAGAGGAAGTACGAAAAGGGTTAAATGATTATTTTAAGCTAGACATAAAAAAACTTTCAGAATTATTAAATAAAGATTTGAACCATTGGACAAAGTAAATACATTACCTAATTTATTTATTGTAGGTGCTGCAAAAAGTGGGACCACCTCCTTACATAATTATCTAAATCAACATCCAGATGTGTTTATGTGTACTCCAAAAGAACCACATTTTCTGATCAATAATGAAATTGGAAAAGATAGAATTCCTGTTGGTATTTGTTCTGAAAATGAATACCGTAATCTTTTCATAGAAGGAAAAGGTGAAAAATATAGAGGAGAATCTTCCGTTATGTATTTGATGTTTCCAGAAATTGTAATTCCTAAAATTAATCAACAATATGGAGAAGATTGTAAAATTATTATTATACTTAGGAATCCGATTGAAAGAGCATATTCTGGATTTCAACATGTTAAAAGATATAATGTAAAAGAAGATTGTACAGATTTTAAATCAGCTTGGAATATTTCTGAAGAAAGGTATTTTTCAAAACTTGATATGACTCCTGCTTCTAGGTATAAAAAGTTAGGAATGTATCATAAACAAGTAAAATCATATCTAGATGGGATTAAAAATGTGCATATTATAATTTATGATGATTATCAAAATGATTTTCAGAATGAGATGATAAAGGTTTTTAATTTTTTAGGAATAGACATAATAAATATTGACTCTGCAAAAGAACATATGGTTGGTGGTTGGCAATGGGAAGATGAAAGAATTAAGAATTTAATGATGAAAAAAACCCCTATAAGATCAGTTCTGAAATTTTTGATTCCATTTAAAGGTATTAGAAAAAATATTAGAAAAAATATTCAGAAAAGAAACACTTCAGAAGTGGCAATAATATCTGATAAAGATAAGGTCATGTTGAAGGAATTTTATAAAGCAGACATAAAAAAACTTTCAGAGTTAATAAATAGAGATTTAAATTATTGGACAAAATGACTTTACCAAATTTCATGTGTTTAGGAGCTGCTAAGAGTGGTACAACTACTCTTTATGATATCTTGCGTCAACATCCAGATATTTACATTCCTGCATTTAAGGAACCTCATTTTTTTGATATTCCTGAAAATTATAAAAATGGAATAGAGTGGTACAAAAGAAATTATTTTAGGAATGCAAATAAAAAAATAATCGCTGACTTCACACCATCTTATTTTTTTGAAAAGGAAGCACCTAAAAGAATCTTTAAGAATTTAGGAAGAGACATGAAATTCCTTGTTGTTTTTAGAAATCCTGTAGACAGAGCCTATTCTCATTATTTACATTCAAAAAGAGACGATCATGAAAGTGAAAATTTCGAAAAGTCTTTAGAATTAGAAGTTAGTAGATTAAAGAAGCATGAGAATCAATCTGATTATTTGTCTTATTTAAGACATTCATATGTTCACCAAGGGCTATATGCACAGATGATAGACAGGTATTTACAATATTTTAGTTTGGATAACTTCCTGTTTATTCACTTTGATGATGAACTTTTACAAGAGAGAGAATTAACTATAAAGAGAATATTAGAATTTTTAGAGATCGATAGCTCTGTCTTGTTAAGAACTGACATAAGGAGCAATCCATCTAGTCAAGAAAAGTCAAAACCTCTAAAAAAACTGATGAATAAAAGAGGGTGGTGGAGAGATGTAATTAAATTTATGATTCCTTCTGTTCAATTACGACAGATTATCAGAAACAGAATACAAAGAATAAATATTACAGAATTTAAAGCTCAGCAATTAAGTCAAGAAGTAAAATTACATTTGTTAGAAAAATATTTCAGAAAGGATATTTCAGATCTTGAAAAAACATTAAATAAGAAGATGAATTGGTAATTTGAAGATCACAAGGACACATAAATTTTTTGACACACTATTAATTACATTGTTGGTTTTTAGTGGAGGCAGTTTGTTGTTTAAGGTTTACAGGAATGAATTTTCTATAATCTTACTTTTAGTGGCTTTATTTACCATATTTTTTATGGGTAATAAGATAAAGAGATCCGTTTTTAATACTTCAATATTCACATTGGTAATTTTTCTATTTCTGATAATACTAAATTATATTGTTGCTCCTGGAAGTCAGAAATTTTTGAAATATGGTTTTCATATGATGAACATTACTTCATGCGTGTTGATTTTGACTCACTTTAAAAATAATAGAAGTTCAGATTATTTTTTAGATATAATTAGGAATATTCTTAAGATCATCCTATACTTTTCTATTTTAAATTTTCTAGCATATTTTGTTGTTTACAATCAATTAACAGATCTGTATTTTGTGTCTGTTCAAGGAGCAGAAAAATTGGTAACTAAAACATATAACTATTTATTTTTCTATAATCCAGAAAAACATGCATTTAATTTCTTTGGTATTGATCTAGTAAGGAATCAAGGGTGGTTTTGGGAACCAGGAGTAAATCAGGTTTATTTAAATATTTTATTGTATTTAGAAGGATTTGTTTTTAAAAGAGGAAAATGGATGATACCTCTAATTGTATTTGCAATTATTACAACCTATTCTACAACTGGAATTTTCCTAATGATTATAATTTTATTTTTTATTTTTATAAAATATATAAAAAGAAATCCTATCATATATATATTTTTAGGAATTCTAATTATATATCCTTTATATTATTTAGCAAAATCTAACATTGAAAATAAATCAATTGAGAATGTATCTTCAGTGAATAAAAGAATTTTTGATTTGGTACAGCCTTTATCCATTGCTGCCGAAAATCCTATTAGTGGAATAGGTCTAGATATAGAACATTTCCAAAAGTATCGTTCGGAATACCATTTAAGTGATGAAACCCAATCTTTACTTACAACTGAAACTACAGAAAAAGGAAGTACTAATTCAGTAACATTCTTAATAGCGGCAACAGGATTCCCTATGTCATTATTTTTGTTGTATTGTTTGTTTCAACAAAATCTGTTTACTTATAGAAAAGGAATATTCATGACAATTATTATAATATCTGTTTTTTCTGAACCATTATTATTACGCCCATTTTTTCTTATATTAATTGTATCAGGAATGTATTCATTTTTTAATAGATTTACAAAATAAAAAATTATTAAATGAAAAACATATTAATAACAGGTGGAGCCGGGTTTATTGGATCTAGATTGTGTGAAAAATTATTTGATCAAGGAAATAATATTACTGTTTTAGATAATTTATCAGAACAAATTCATGGAAATGGAGAATCATTTTTATTTAATAAGATTAAAGATAAATGCACTTTTATTAAGGGAGATGTCAGAGATAAGAATGATTGGGGCCATGCAATTAAAAATCAGGAAATTATTATCCATTTGGCAGCTGAAACCGGAACAGGACAATCAATATATGAAGTAGAAAGATACACTAATGTAAATGTTATGGGGACTGCTCATATGTTAGAAATATTAGCAAATTCAAATCATAATGTCAAGAAAATCGTTGTTGCGTCTTCCAGAGCTATTTATGGTGAAGGAAAATATAATTGTGAAACTCATGGAGTTCAATATCCCTCTCAAAGAAAGGAGGAAGACATGGGGAAAGGAGAATTTAATCCGAAATGCAGTATTTGTAACTCTACTCTGAATGTACTCCCTACAGACGAACAATCTAAAATACATCCTTCTTCTATTTATGGAATCAATAAACAACAACAAGAACAAATGGTAATGCTAATGGGAGAATCACTATCAATCCCATCAGTAGCATTTAGGTATCAGAATGTATATGGTCCAGGTCAATCCTTATCAAATCCTTATACAGGTATTTTATCTATTTTTTCTACCAGAATATTAAATGGAAATAATTTGGATATTTATGAAGATGGAGAAGAAACCAGAGATTTTGTTTATATTGAAGATGTTGTAGATGCAACAATTTTAGGGATTGAAAAAGAGGAGGCAAACGGGCAGATTTTTAATATTGGATCTGGAATTGCTACAAGAGTACTTGATGTTGCAAACACATTAAAAAGATTATATAATTCAGAAATTAACATTACTGTAAGTGGTAAATTCCGTTTCGGAGATATAAGACATAATTTTGCAGATTTATCAAAATCAAAAGATATTTTAGGTTTTACTCCAAAATATAATTTCGAAAGAGGCATTACAGAGTTTGTTAATTGGGTAAAAACTCAAGAGGTAATGGAAGATAAATATGAAAAATCCATTCAACAACTAAAAAATAAAGGATTAATAAAATGAAAGTAATACAATTATATATTATTATTTTTTATTTATTTTCTCTTTCTTGTAATTCTCAGGAAAATATAGTAGAGCAGATCAACCCTAACTTATTTGGCTTTAATACTTCTAATACTTTTACGTATTGTGATGTAAACGACACTTCTTTTACAAATAAAGTTCAGAAAATAAAACCAAATGTATTAAGGTTCCCGGGAGGGACTATAAGTAATTTCTATCATTATGATGAGAAGGCTTATGGTCTTGATATAAGTGAGATTTCTGATTGGAATGTTCCAAAGTTCACAAAAAGATACAATGGATTGATCAAGGAGCAAAAGAAAAGAAATCATAATCACAATTATATAGAAGATTTTATTTTATTAGCAAAAAAAAATAACTCAAAAGTTGTTTTAGTTGCGAATATTATCTCGTCAGAAGATGATGATATTATTAATATGATTAAAAGATTCAAATCAGAAAATATTGAAATATTAGGAGTTGAGTTAGGTTCAGAACTTTCAAACAGAGCGTATAAGAAGTACATAAATTCAGTTGATGATTACATTCATCTTGCTCAGAAATATTCAAATATAATAAAAAAAGAATATCCTGAGATAAAAGTAGGAGTAGTTGCAGCTCCTATTAAATACAATATGCCAAGCAGATTATTAAATTGGAATCAGAAACTTTCAGAAGAGACTTTTTATGATGCAATAATTCACCATTCATATCTTAAGGTTATTGATGGAGATGATGATTATGGATTAATGACAAGAGAAGATGAGGTTAGTTCAACAAAAAAGGCGCAATTTGATTTATATAAAAAAAGAATTAAAACTTATTTTAATACAGGATTTGTAAAAGAAATAATAAAATACAATGAAATATTTGAAAAAGAAATTTGGATTACAGAATGGAATTTACAAATGAGCAAAACAACAGGGAACACTCTCCTACAGTCTTTATTTGTTTCTCAATATTTATTAGAATTATTGTCTAATCCTGATTTGCAAAATATTAGTATTGCTACCTATCATAATTTAGCAGGTAGAGATATATCAGGTTCAGTTTTTAAGGGGATAAAAGGTGGATTTGAGATTCATTCAACCTACTATCCATTGACTTTTCTAAGTAAAATATTTGAAAATGATATTGTCAGAATTGAGAAAGAGGTAAAAGATGAGGTTTTTATTTATGATTGTTTTGATTCTACAAATAATTTAAAAATATCTTTTGATATTAATTGGGAGAAAAATGAATTTATCTTATCTGAAAATATGGGAACTGACTCAGTTTATGTGACAAAATACTTAAGTGAAGATTTATTTGACATGTCTGATGAAGAAGGAAAATTATAAATAGAAAAAATGTATATCATTGAATAATAAAACAAATTCTAAATTTATGAAAGTTAGAATTTTTATAGTTGGGGCTCCAAAAGCGGGAACTACTTCATTGCATTATTATCTGAACGAACATCCGGAAATTTTAATGAGCTCTGTGAAAGAACCAGACTTTTTTTTGGAGAAAGAAATTGATGATATAGGACTTTATTATGGAACTACAAGAATTGAGACATCTGATAAATATCATAATCTTTTTTCAGACAAAAAGGATGAAGAAATTTTTGGAGAATCTTCTGTTTCTTACTTGTATTATCCAGAAGTTCCGAAAAGAATAAAAGAATATAATACAGAAGCTAAAATTATTATTATGCTCAGGAATCCTGTTGACAGGGCTTTTTCTCATTATCTTATGGATTTCAAATTAGGTTTACTTTCGGATAAATTTGAAGATGTATTTAATAAAAAAGAAGGGTTGAAATTTCAACAATATTTTTTGCTAGGAAATTATTATGAGCAAGTTAAACGATATTTGGATGAATTTACGAAAGAGAATGTGCATATAATCTGGTATTCCGATTTTAAGAAAGATGCTGAACAAGAAGTTAAGAAAGCTTTTGAGTTTATTGATGTTGATTCAGCTTATAAAGTGAATTTTAAAACTGTACATAATAGTTTTTTTATGCCAAAAGGTAAGATAATCAGAAAAATCTATTCTATAGTTTGGTTAAGAAAATTACTATTATTCTTATTCCCATTTACTTTAATAACATTTATTAAATCCACTTTATTTACAAAAGGAAAAAAACCAAAAATAACTAACGAAAGTCGCAAAATATTTACAGAATATTATTTAAATGATATTTGTAAATTAGAAGAATTATTATCAATAAACTTATCTGAATGGAAAAAATAGGATTAATCACAATAACATATAATTCTGCAGATGTCATTAGAGGTTTTTTAGAATCGACATTTTCCCAAACATTTCAAAATTTTATTATTTATATTATTGATAATAACTCACAGGACAATACTATAGAAATTTTGAAGGAAAATACTGATAGTAGAATCGAGTTAGTAAAGAACAAGGAGAATGTAGGAGTTGCAAAAGCAAATAATCAAGGGATAGAATTAGCTTTAAAAGATAATTGTACGCAAGTACTCATTATTAATAATGATGTGGAATTTGAAAAACAATTGTTTGAAAAAATGTTACAAATTCAGAAGAATAAAAATTGCTCATTAGTTGTCCCAAAAATGATGTATTTTGATACTCCTGATTATATTTGGTATGCCGGAAGTAGCTTTATTAAAAAGAAAGGGTTTCTTCCCATTCATAAAGGAATAAAACAAAAGGATAGCTCTCAGTTTGATGGAGTTTATCCGGTAGAATACGCTCCTACCTGCTGTTTATTGGTAAAAAAAGAAGTGTTTCAGGATGTAGGTATGATGGATGAAAAATATTTCGTGTATTTTGATGATACCGATTTTTCTTATAGAGTTTTAAAAGATGGAAGACATAAATTATTCTATTTTTCGGACACTAAATTTTATCATAAAGTTGGGAGTTTAACAAAGTCATTAGAAAAAGAAAAGAAAAGAGAATACAGAGGAGATTTCTTCATAAAACAAAATACAAGAAATCATATTTATTTCCTTAAAAAGATAGGTAGTATTTATGCGTATCTTTTTATATTATTTTTGTTCTTTAAAAATAATTTAAGATTTATAATAAACCCTAATTTTCGTAAGAATTTTCATACTTGGAAGCTGATTAACAAATCGTATTTTGAAGGATTAATAATGTAATATGAAAGAGAAAGTTGCTATAATTGATTCGTTAGGGGCTCATGGAAGTTCTCATCATTTTTATCTCTTTGGGCAAGCAAAAGGATTAGAGAAATCAGGAGTAAATGTATCAATATATACAAACAATGTCACTAAAGACCCTAATTACGAAGGAGTAAAATTCTATCAGTTTTATAAAGATATTTTTGGAGGAAAATCAAAATTATTTTCAGCTATTCGATATGTTTTTGGATCAATTTCTTCTTTATTGCATGCGAGATTTAATAGTGTGAAAATCTGTCATTACCATCTTTTTCATGTTAATATTTTAGTTTTTTTTGATTTTATCTTATCTAAGATCTTAGGAATGAAAGTAGTTTATACAATTCATGATGTTGTAAGTTTTGAAAATGCAATATCTAGCGATAGATTAAGTAATTGGATTTATAAAAGAGCAAATAAAATAATAACTCACAATAAATTTTCAAAGGAGATTTTTAGAGCGCATTATAAAAACATCAATACTGAGATAGATATAATCCCTCATGGTAATTATGTTCCTTTCTTGGAGGTGAAAGAGGATAAAATATTATCTCGTAATTATCTAAGAATACCACAAGAAAAAAAAGTTCTATTGTTTTTTGGGATGATAAAGAAAGTCAAAGGATTAGAAGTTTTATTACAAGCAATGAAGAAAGTAATAGCAAATAATTCAGATGTATTTCTTGTAATAGCTGGTAGAGTTTGGGAAAATGATTTTTCTATATATCAAAAAATCATTAATGATAATAATCTATCTGATTATTGCTTAATTCATAATAAATTTATTCCTCATGAAGATGTGGATCATTATTACGCTTCTGCAGATTTAGTTGTTCTACCTTATAAAAGTATTTATCAGAGCGGAGTACTAATGATGAGTATGAGTTATGAAAAAGCGGTGATAGTTTCAGATTTACCTCCTCTTATAGAGGTTGTAGAGGATATGAAAACAGGTTTTGTTTTTGAATCAGAAAATTCTGAATCACTTTCAGAAAAGTTAAATAGAATTCTTTCTGATACAAATAAATTAGAAGAAGTTCGGATTGAAGGGTCTAATCATATAAAATCAAAATACGATTGGTTAGAAATAGGAAAAGAAATGAAAAAAAGTTATCAATCTATTTTATAGTATATTAGCGGTAATAAAAATAATATGAAGAGTAGAATTACAAACTGTATTAATGCATCGATAAAAGTTAAAGAATTAGTACTTACTGATTCTAAAATACTAAATAATATTGAAGAAATTGTTTTAAAATCTGTAGAAGCTTTTAATGCTGATAAAAAAATGCTTTTATGCGGAAATGGAGGAAGCGCTTCTGACGCTCAACATATTGCATCAGAACTTAGTGGCAGGTTTTATCTAGAAAGAAGACCTCTTTTTGCGGAGGCATTACATGTAAATTCTTCTTTTGTTACAGCCGTTGCGAATGATTATGGATATGATAATATTTATTCCAGAATGGTAGAAGCAGCAGGTAGAGATGGAGATATTTTGATTGGAATTTCTACTTCAGGTAATTCAACTAATGTGGTAAATGCAATTGAAAAAGCAAATAAAATCGGGATGACAACCATTGGATTTACTGGAGAGAAAGGAGGTAAGATGAATGATATTTGTGATATAACGATAAGAATCCCATCTATAGATACTCCAAGAATTCAAGAATTACATATTTTAGTTGGACATATTATTTGCCAACTTATTGAAGAAGAATTATTTTGATGAGTAAAAAATATACCACACTTTTTTTGGATAGAGATGGTGTAATAAATTACAAGATTGATGGATATGTTCAGAGTTTTGATAAATTCAATTTTATTGATGGAGTTCTAGTCTCTATAAAAAACTTGTCAGATTATTTTGATAGAATAATAATAGTGACAAATCAGCAAGGCATAGGAAAGGGAATCATGTCCATAGAAGAACTTGATCTTTTACATCAGAAAATGATGGGAGAAATTAAATTAAATGGAGGAGATATTGATCAAATTTATTATTGTCCGCATTTAGAATCTATAAATTGCACCTGTAGAAAACCTAAATCTGGTATGTTAATAAAGGCACAATCTGATTTTCCAGAGATATCTTTTGAGAATTCAATATTAATAGGAGATTCAGATACTGATATATTAGCTGCTGAAAATATAGGAGTAAAGGCAATAAAAGTATCTCCTTCTTATACTCTCTCCAATTGGGAGATTTCATTTTTATCCGATTAATTTATTAACTGTATATTTGCAACTATAAAAAGTTAGATATGAATTTTATTCTTATAGCATCTTTAATTAGTTTCTTCGGAACATTATTAGTAATGCCTTTCGTTATCAAATTAGCTATTAATAAAAGATTCTTAGTAGGTGGTGGAGGAAGAAATGCTCATGAGGGGTTTACACCAAATGTAGGAGGGATGGCTATCTTTGGAGGTCTTCTTTTAGCAAATCAATATATATTATTTTATTTTTTTGATTCTTATCAGAATTTTGAAATCTTTTCTAATGAGTTTGAAACTCAGATTAAGGCTTATCTTATAATGACTGCAGGTTCAATTATTATGTTTGTCATGGGATTGTTAGATGATATAAGTGAATTAAGTTTTTATTTGAGGTTTTTTGTTCAATTATTAGTAGCTACCTTAGCTGTTTATTTAGGAGATTTTAGAATATCAGATTTTCATGGTGTTTTAGGTTTATATGAGCTTCCATATCTGTTTTCAGTAATCTTTTCTATAAGTGTGATAATTTTTATTATTAACTCATTTAATTTAACAGATGGTCTAGATAGTCTTGCTGCTTCTTTAGGGCTATTCATATTAATATCATTTGCCATTATTTTTTACTGCAACGGGAGATATTATGACTGTACTCTTGCATGCGCTGGATTTTCATCTTTATTAGCATTTTGGTTATATAACAAGCCACCTGCAAGAATATTTATGGGTGATGGTGGAAGTTTAATGATTGGTTTTATTATTGCATGTTGTGCAATAAGAGCGTGTAGTATGAAAATAGAACCTTCAGGAGTAATCAATCCTGTATTTATACTTTGCATATTAGCATATCCTTCAGTTGATACATTAAGAGTTTTCTTAGTTAGAATCCTTTCAGGAAAACCCCCTTTTTCAGCGGATAGAAATCATATTCATCATCTTTTAGTCGATAAAGATTTTAATCATGGCTGGGCATCCTTTTTTGCTGTTATGTATTCTGCTGTTTTAACAGGAATATGTTATTTAATTGTTGAATATGTTACTTTGTCTTTTTATATAATGGTTAGTTTGGCTATTTTGTTTATTGTCCTACCAATGGCCTCTTTTGCGCGATCTACTACTATGAAGCTATTATCTTTCTTTAAATAATCTTTAAGATTTATCTCTAGAGATTCCCCCTTTTTTTATTTGCTTTGATTATTTTATAATAAACTAACTATTTCTTATTTATTTAATCCGAGAACAAATCTAAAAATTCAGGGAGGATATGTTTACAGAATGTTAGAGGATGATTATGGTATCGATCATAAAAATTTCATTTTCTTTGCACTAAAATCAGATTTGTTTAATAGATATTATGACTTCTAAATTGCCTTTAATTCTAAATATAGAGACTTCTACAAAAAATTGCTCTGTTGCTTTATTTTCTGGGAGTAATTTGATTTCAGAAAAGTCATTATTATCTGAAAAGCATTCTCATTCTGAAACTCTTACACTTTTTGTAGAAGATGTAATAAAAAAATCTAATTATACATTGGTGGATTTGGATGCAATTTCTATTAGTAAAGGTCCTGGTTCTTATACTGGATTACGGATTGGAGTGTCAACAGCTAAGGGTCTGAGTTACTCTTTAAATCGTCCTCTTATTTCCGTATCTACTTTACGGTCCATGGCTTTTTATATGAGTCAAAAACAATCAAATTATGATTTATATTGTCCTATGATTGATGCCAGAAGAATGGAAGTTTTTTCATCATTTTATGATAAAGATAATAATCAATTAAGAGCAGTGATGGCAGATATTATTGATGAAAATTCCTATAACAAAGAATTAAAAAACAAGGTTCTTTTTTTTGGTGACGGATCTAATAAATGCAAGGATGTATTAACTTCAGGAAATGCATATTTTACAGATAATTTTTCTCCTTCTGCTACATATATGGGAATACTTTCTTTAGAAAAGTATAATAATAAAGATTTTGAAGATGTAGCTTATTTTGAACCTTTTTATCTTAAAGATTTTGTGATAGGAAAGAAGAACTAACGTTTTTTTCCTCTACTTCCAGCAGATGAATTATTTTCTTTAAATCTACTTTTAAAAGATTTTCCTCCTCCAGAACTTTTACTATCTATTCTTTCACTTCTTTTATTTCCACTAAAACCTGTTCTCCTCTTATCAGATCTTGTTGATTTTTCTCTTCTTTTTCCACTATCCTTTTTTGGTTTTGAAATCTCTACCGTAAGCTTATATCCATTCCATTGGCTATCCGAAAATCCTTCTAATACGTCTTTTTCCGCAGATGATTCTACCTCAAAGAAAGAGAATCCTTGTAGGATGTCAATTTTTCCGATTTGTAAATTTCTATTTCTAGTATACTCGTTTACTAATCCGATTAAATTTTGAGGTTCACATTTATGTGTTTTACCAAGGTTGATAAAGAATCTTGTAAATCCTTCATCAGAATGTCCTCTTCTGTTTTTTCCACTATCTTTTCCTCTTCCTCTTTCTCTAACACTATCTCTTCCTTTTGATGCCGTAATATTTAAATCTGGAGCGTTTTTATAGAAAGATAAGAATCTGTTAAACTCTGCTGATACAAAGTGTTTCACTAAATCTTCTTTATCTAAGTGAGAGAGTTTCTCTTCAATTATTGGTAAGTGTTTTTCTATTTGAGGACTGACATCTGTTTTTACAATCTTATCAATTAATTTTATTAATTGTATAGCGCAAATTTCATCTCCTCCAGGAACTTTTTTGAGAATTAATTCTCTCTTCAACATTTTTTCAATAGATTGTAATTTTCTTTTCTCTCTACTATGAGAAATGATAATAGAAATACCTTTGTTTCCTGCTCTTCCTGTTCTGCCTGATCTGTGTATATATATTTCATTATCATCTGGTAAATTATAATTTATTACATGAGTAAGTTCATTAATATCAATTCCTCTAGCAGCTACATCTGTTGCTACTAGTATTTGAAGAGTTTTCTTTCTGAATCTTCCCATAACATGATCTCTTTGTTGTTGAGATAATTCACCATGAATAGCATCTGCATTATATCCGTCTTGCATCAATTTTTCTGAAACCTCTTTTGTTTCTCTTCTAGTTCTGCAGAAAACAATACCATAAATATCAGGATTTACATCACAAATTCTTCTAAGAGCGTTATATCTATCTCTTGCATTAACCATATAGTAATGGTGTTCTACATCAGTAGCTCCTTCATTTCTTCTAGCAACCTCAATTGTTTTAGGAGAGAACATGTAATTCTTTGTAATTCTCATTACCTCTTTTGGCATAGTTGCCGAGAATAAAAGAGTTTGTTTTTCTTCGGGTGTTTCGGCCAAAATAGTATCCAGATCATCTTTGAATCCCATATTTAACATCTCATCTGCCTCATCTAAAACAACAAATTCAACATCTTTTAATTTTAATTTCTTTCTATTTATTAGATCGATAACCCTACCTGGAGTTCCTACAACAATCTGACTCCCAGAATTAAGAGCTCTGATTTGTGTCTGTATATTTGCTCCACCATAAACTGCAGTAACTTTCAGTTTCTTCATATATTTGGAATATGTTTCCAAATCTTTTGTAATTTGTAAACACAACTCCCTAGTAGGACAAAGTATTATTGACTGAGTTTGATTTCTGCTATCATTAATTTTTTGAATTATAGGTAATCCAAAAGCAGCAGTTTTTCCTGTACCAGTTTGTGCAAGAGCAATTAGATCAGTTTCTTCTGCAAGAACAAAAGGAATTGCTTCTTGTTGTATAGGAGTAGGTGTTTCAAATCCTAAATCTGTAATTGCTTTTAGGATGTTGTTGTTTAATCCTATTTCAGAAAATGTCATATATTAAAATTTTTGCAAAATTACTCTTTATTTATGATTCTGAGTGGTTTATATAAAAAAAGCCCTTTCTAGTAAGAAAAGGCTTTTACTAGATTTATATTTTTTATTGAATTATTACTTTTCGGATAGTATAATCTCCATTATCTAACGTGATTTTAATAAAGTAAACTCCACTAGATGAAATCTCAAAATTATTTGATGTAGTACTTTGTACAAATTTACCTTCTATATCATAAATGTTTATTATATCAATCATACTTTCTGTAATAACACTAACCTTACCTAGAGAAGGATTTGGAAAAACCTCAATTGTTACATCAGAGATTTCATTTATAGTTGTTGTTGTAAGTTCACTCCATCTTTTTTCAAATTCTTGCAAGTAGATATTTGCAATAGTAGCATCATGAATGATTAGCGTATTTTCATCTGAACTATTTTCTGCATTAGAACTCCAGTTATGAGAACCTGTAAGTACTGTAGGGTCTGATGCAGACACTCCAACATCTGCGATAGCATATTTATGATGAAATGAATGAGTTACTCCCATATGAGATCTTACATTTACTCCACCATTTATCAGATTGTCGTATTCACTTCCAGTTCCATTTTGCATTTCAATTATCCCTCTAATATTTACACCAAATTCTCCCTCTTTATCAATTATAGATGATCCAATATCGTCTCTAGTGAATGATAATAGTCCAAATTCTAAAGAATAATCTACATTATCTATAAATTGTAATATATGTGATGTAGTTTGATCGGAAGGAGAGAAATAAACTTCTACATCTGTACCATTTACATTAAATAGATGAGGAGTATTATCTTCTTTATTTGATCCAAAAACTCCACCCCACATTTCATTAAACTCTGTAGTGTAAGCCTGCGCTATTGATTTGTCCTGTATAAAGATAATGTTATTATAATCATTAAATAAATTTGAAGGATTCGTCCAATTTGTAGAGCCTCCCATTACCCAAGAATTATTAGTCGAATTTGCATCAACAATAATAAATTTATTATGCATAATTCCATCCACACTATTATCTCTGTAAACAACTTGAATATTTGGATCTAAACTTGATATCATAGAGTTGACTACATCATCATCTGCAATATATCTTACTTGTACCCCTCTATTATGAGCATCATTTATTGCTCCAGCAATTGTTGCATCAGAAGCATTATAAACACAAATATCTAATGTATTTTGCGCTAAATCCATATACGCTTTTATGGTGTCGTTAAAATAAGTTGAGATATTCTGCGCATCTACTCCAGAAGAATAGGAAACATCAACGGAATGATTAAAATAAGGTCTTATTTTTCCAGATGAGTTAGAAGCTGTTATATATACTCCAATATTCGAAAATGCAGTATCAGCTCCTTTTATAGAATAACATTGAACATAGTAAATAGTAGCGTCTGATAAAGAAGTTAAAGATAGTGTATGACTCATAGTATTCCCTCCGAAATCTAGATTGTTACCAAGCGCAGAGGTTGTCCCATAAAAACAAGCTGTTGTCGAGCTATCAGAAGTAGTCCAGCTTAAATCAAAACTACTCGTTGTAATGTTTGATTGAGTAATACCAGAAGTAAACAGTAAATTTCCAGTAGGTATTATATCAGAAGAATCTCTAGGTAGAATCTGATATCCATCATTTGCAGGAACATTAAATGTATATTGAGATGAAATACCAATTAATGTAACTGGCCCCATTGGAATAAGTGAGTTTTCAAGTGGACTACCAGTTCTGATATAAATTTTACCTGTTTCTCCATTTGACGAAAAATCGTGTGTTCCAACCGTGAAAAGAGAACCTCCGCTATTAAAAATCACATTATCAATTTGAATTAATTCACTTTCGGTAAGTTCACCTATTTGAATAGGAGTAATTAATTGTGGAGTAATTGAATTTCCAGTAGAAATTGTAGATGTTAAAGTTGCTGGATTCATCTCCATTAGTCCATTGTAATCTACTAGTGTACCACTTACAGTAATTTCATCTCCTCTTACTACTCCTGCAAGTGCAGTTGGATCATAAAGACCTAATCCTCCGGTTCCATCTTCAATGTATCGGATAGGACCAAGTTCATCACCATTTGTTACTACTCCAGTAATTGAAACTGTTGCTCCAACACCCTGGGCTCTGGCAGTAGCAATATCTTGGGAAAAACTTACTATTGATAGTAAGGAGGATAAAATAAATATCGTTATCTTTTTCATATTTTACTTTTTAAAAATTAATTTTTGCTGAAACGTTAAATCTTCTACCAAGTCCGAAAAATACTCCAGCAGATTTCGCGTCAAAATCTTGATAGTTGGCATTGTAAGGGTCATTATTTTGCGCATCAGAAATATAAATTTCATTTAATAGATTCAGAACACTAAATTTAATATCTAATTTGTTTTTTGGAGTTATACTTATTTTATAACCTGCATGTAAATCTATTAACTGATAAGCAGGTATCTTCCAGCTTTCCCTACCCGCATTTTCTCCATTTAAACTTAAAGGATCAAAATCAGAATAGTAATTATCAAAATAAGTTCCTCTAACTTTAAAGTAAGAATTGCTTGTTGGCTCATATCTGACACTAATTCCATATTGAGTTTGGGCAGCATCACCAACATGAACACCTTCAGCATCAAAAGTAGCAATAACTGCATCCCCAAAATCATCAATTACAGGATTATTGTTATCATCATAAAAACGAACAGTATCGGATGAAGTCCACTTCCAATTTCCTAATGAAACAAGACCTTCAAAAGTTAGTTTATTACTTAGTTTATACGCAAAATCCATTTCAATTCCTTGATGAAGAGCGTTCATTCCATTGATGTTTGCTTTATATGGAACTTCATCTACCTCAATTGTAACTCCTCCATTAGAAGGCTTATTTATCCATGAGGTATGATATGCGTTTAAGTTAGCAGATAAAAACCTGGAACGATAGGAGTATCCTCCCTCAACAGCTTTCACTCTCTCGTTTTGTATATCTCTAAAAAGTTGATTACTATAGTCAAAAACATTATTAAACTTTGGAGCTTTAGAGATGTAACCAACATTAAAGAACACATTATTTAGTTCATCAATATTATAGTTTGCTCCTGTTTTAATAGTAAATCCTTTTATCCATTCCCAATCTGTTATTGCGTCTCTAGATTCATCAGAATACATAGTATACTGTTGCCCATTATACTCAAAAGTATCAATATCCATTGTTTTATGAGCTCCAATAATATTGCCTGCATTATCATATTCTATTTCAGTAGTAACAGAAGTTCCTAATACTTCAGTAAAAGTTGTGTCAGATAAAACTAAATCTTTCTTTTTAAAGTAATCATGCCGTCTGTATCCAGAGTTAGATCCTGAAAGATTAAAGAAAGTTGAAACTCTACCATTATTATATTCTACTTGCCCGAATCCACCAATCCATTTTACAAAACCATCATTATGATATCCTACAATATCACCTACACTCTTTCTTTGAGTTAATTGAAGTCCGTTCGATTCATCAATTGCATAATCTCCACCTAATAAATCATAAACTTCCCTATAATGTTCTCCTTTATATGTTCTTAAATCTAATCCTCCAGAAATTGATATTTCTTCAGATGGGTTGTAATTAGCAGTAGAAAGTAGACCGTACCAATAATGGTTATTTATGGAACTTCTTAAATAAGTACTTGATTTATATTCAGTATCAGAATAGATTAGATCTGTATTTCCAATATTTCCATTATAAGCATCTTGCAAATTGTATTGACCATACATATCATAATTATTTGTATTACCACTTACTCCAGTTCCTCCACCATTACCAATAGAAGCATACGAAATATTAGATATATAGAATTTATCATTTACAACCCAAAAATGTCTTAAAGAATATTGTGGTTTATGAAAATAGTTTTGTTTAGTATTTAAAATAGAATTGTTATGTATTGTATCTCCATTAGAATTCAAACTCCATCTATCAAGGTTCCCCCAATGCTTGTTGTAATTAACACCTCTATTTAATAATGAAACAGTAGAATAATCTATAGAATCACCAATACCTAAGGAATTTGCGTATGTAGTATCATATTCATAGATTGTACTTTTATATGATCTTTGTCCATGTTTTTGAGGAGCTCCCATTGCAGAAAGGGTAAAGGTGTGATTCCCAATTTCTTTTTGAATTTTTGCGTAATAAAAATATCCTTCAGTCCAAGTTTCTTGAACAAAACCATTTCCTCTTTTATAAGATCCTGCTAGAGTAAAACCCCAACCATTATCCATCTTGCCTGAGTTATATCCAATAGAAGTTTTTAATCTACCAAAAGAACCGATATCTTGTTTTATGGTTCCACTT
>Ga0209252_1000328_pt1 | contig 38285 bp, 41 predicted proteins | sample SaaInlV_135m_DNA_3_FD_184673 | JGI IMG/M metagenome (GOLD analysis project Ga0209252, IMG submission 184673) | Marine microbial communities from expanding oxygen minimum zones in the Saanich Inlet - Saanich Inlet SI074_LV_100m_DNA (SPAdes) (version 2) | ecosystem: Environmental > Aquatic >... | reverse complement strand
ACAAGCAATTTCTAATCCTTTCCCTTCTCGAGAAGTCCCAACAGTTGTTTTTAAAAATTCTTCCGATGTCATAGTTGCAGTGAAATGTAATGGAATACTCATTCCAGGAATCGCATCTTGTTTTACCCGGAGTTCGGGTAAGGAAAAACTATGGATCACATCCTTGGATGTAAGATCAATTCTGATCTTTTTATTCACAGGAACGTGTAGTTGGTTTATTGTGAAAAAATCATCAGATGCATAATCGCTACTGCGATCTAATCCAATTGGATTCTCTTGCTCGTCAACGAGCTCAGGATTAACGTCTCCAAACCTTCCGTCGGGTCCAGGATAGTGAAAATTCCATGCAAATTGCTGAGCAACGACGCGGAGATGAACCGATTCGTTCGTGGCCGGTACATCCGTAACTCGTGCCGCCCAAATCGGAAATCCAAATCCAAACAGGATAATAATTTCAATGACGGCCACAACTGCTTCCAATAAAGATGAAAGATGTGATTTAACGCCATGATAGTTAGCCGTCGCGTTTTTAGATGCACGAAATTTAACTAAGCTAACAATGAAAAAAGTTCCCCAACCCACAAATAAGATAAGCATAAGCCAGTGAACAATTGCATTTATTTCATCAATATGTACACCTTGAATTGACATATTAACGGGTAAACCAAAATAATGAAGAATATCAATCAAAAGAGGATCCTCTAACGTTTATTCAATTGTTGAAAATTTTTTGTTTTTTTACTGATCGAAATGATCGCGCCAATGACACCACCAAACACGCCACCAGTAACACCGAGAAGGGTAATAATCGCCCAATTCATACCTTGTACAGCTGGGGCACTTGGATCCCCAAAACAGGTACCACATGCTTCAGTAATCTCTGGTACAAGAAGTAATAGGATAAGAAAAAGGATATATTGGAGTTTTCTATTCATCAATCAGATTTGTTTGAATTTTTTAACCACTGAAAAGCCGTAAACAATGAGCCCTGCCGTTACCAAAAAAGAAACACCAGCCAGAATATTGGAAACAAATCCAGGATTAGATGGGCGTGTCAATTCAAAAACGCTGTAGTATCCTGTAATCAGGATAGAAACAGTAATGAAAAAAAAATGAAATTGTTTTAAAGAAATCATGGAAGTCTTGCGTGGTCAATTTCAGTTATCATTGGAATAAACATGCAAAATAGGAAAAAGATAAATGTAAGGGATAAAATGTAGATGATTGTCTTTTTTTCATCGATAAGATGCATGAAGTATCCAGCAACCAAGCTTGCTTTTACAGTGGCGATGGCTAAAGCTAAAAAGATAGCTTCCGTTGTAGAAATATTCATATAAGATGCAGCAACGGTTAAAACTGTTAAAACGGCTAATGCGCCAAATACAGTTAAATAAACCTTAATGTGTTCTTCAATATGTCCGTTGTCGTGATCGCTCATTCTTGTCCCTTAAAGTAAGTACAGTATCGGAAATAGGAATATCCATACCAAATCCACAAAATGCCAGTATAATCCTACGATTTCAATTCGATTTGTAAAACGTTCCGAATCAGATTCCCACATTTTGTTTCCCATGGGGAGCCAAAAGTAGCCCATAACAATCATACCACCAATAATGTGTAACATGTGTAATCCTGTTAAGGTAAAATAAATACCCATAAATGTGCTGGATGAAGGAAAAATTCCGTGATGAAATTTCCCAGTATATTCAAAATATTTAACCACAAGAAAAATGGTTGCACAGAGCAGTGTGAGTCCCATGTACATTTTAAATTTTTGTAAATCTTTCATTTTCAAAGATGCCCAAGACATGAGCATCGTCATTGAGGATGTAATCAATACCAAGGTATTAAAAGTTGCCATAGGAATATTTAATTTAGATCCCCAGTAGGCAAAATCACCATCAGGTGCGGCCATTCTCAGAAAAACGTAGGCTGAGAAAAGTCCGCCAAAAAGCATGATTTCGGAAGCTAGGAAAATCCAGATACCTAATTTTGAATTATTGAGACCTGTATCAGGTCTTTCTTCTGTTGTGTATGGAATTTGCACCGTCAGAGTCCTTTATTTTTCTGTTTGCGGTGAGAAATCTTTATCTGCGCCGGGGACACTATATTCATAAGGTCCACGAAACACTTCAACTTCTCCTTCAAAATTTGCATGGGGTACGGGAGGCGAAGGTGCTGACCATTCAATTGTTGTAGCATGCCAAGGATTCCGATCCACTTTTTCACCTTTGAACATGGAAATAAAAATATTGATAAAAAATGGAATTTGAGCCGCAGCTAGACAAAAAGCTGAAATAGACATGAATTCATTCCATTGTAAAACATCTTGTGCATGTGCATAGGATTGTCCGCCATCATATAATCTACGAGATACACCTGCAAGTCCTTGAATGAACATTGGCATAAATATCCCATTCATAAATATAAGAGATGGCCAAAAATGTAATTTACCTAATGCTTCACTCATTTTTCGTCCTGTCATTTTTGGAAACCAATAATAGATACCAGCAAAGAGAGCAAATATTGTTCCCGGAGCAACTACATAGTGGAAATGACCAATTACATAATAAGTATCATGTAAATGAATATCTGATGCTCCCACACCTAAAGGAAGACCCGTTAGTCCGCCAATTCCAAACATTGGAAGGAATGCAAGTGCAAACAACATTGGAGTTGTAAAACGGATAGATGCGCCCCAAAGTGATATGAAAAATGAAGTTAATATGATTACAGATGGAATTGATATAATCATTGTGGTTGTTTGGAAAAAAGAACTCATTGCTTGTCCCATTCCTGTTAGGAACATGTGATGTGCCCAAACAATAAAGGACATAAATCCTAAAAACACTGAACCATAAACAATTGATTTATAACCCCAAAGTGGTTTCCGTGTATTGTTTGCTATAACGTCGCCAACAATTCCCATTGCAGGTAAAATCAAAACATATACTTCAGGATGTGCTAAAAACCAGAATAAATGTTGCCATAGTAGAGGCGAGCCAGATCCGTAAACATCAACTGTGGCTCCGCTATAGACTAACCCGCTAGGTAGAAAAAAACTTGTTTGAGCTACTCTATCCATTAACTGAAGTACTGCTGCTGCTTCTAGAGGTGGAAAAGCTAAAACGAGTAAAAAAGCAGTAACAAATTGTCCCCATACAAAGAATGGAAGTCTGAACCAAGTTAACCCCGGTGCCCTTAATTGAACGATGGTAACAATAATGTTCATGGAACCCAATAGAGATGATGTAATTAAAAATACCATCCCAATAAGCCATGCAGTTTGTCCCGTTTCAAAAATTGAAAGTGGCGGATAAGATGTCCAACCTGATCTCGCAGCTCCTTCGGGTAAAAAGAAACTTGCTAACATAATAACGCCACCAATAAAGTATGACCAGTAACTGGCTGCATTCAATTTTGGAAAAGCCATGTCAGGTGCACCAATTTGCAATGGAACTATATAATTCCCAAATGCGCCGACAGCTAACGGTACAACTCCAAGGAAGATCATTATCGTTCCATGCATTGCTCCTAGCATATTATAAATCTCAGGCAGAAGGATACCTGCATCACCCAAAAGATTTCCTACAAAAGGAACGGGTGTTTCAGGATAAGCCAATTGCCATCTCATAACCATCATTAGACAAAATCCAAAAAACAGAAACATCAAAGATGTAATTCCGTATTGGAGCCCAATAATTTTATGATCTACAGAAAAAACGTATTTCTGTAGAAAATTCTCTTCGTGATGAGAATTGTTGCTCACGTGATATCTCCAGATATGTTTAAAATTAGGTTAATTCCATTAGTCTATCGGTAGACCATAATGTTCTTCAAAAGTTTCAGTTCCAAGCATCCGGATAGCATCCCAGGTCATCTTCGTGCACACACGAGCACATACTTGACAACCAGTACATTCGTTAAATCGAACTTGAACCGGAGGAATTGGAATCTCGTACTTATCCTTTGCAACGGGTTCAATGCAATCCACAGGGCAAAAAGGCACGCATGCCTGGCAACCTGTACAGTTATCCTCGTCCACAACTGCAACCAGCTTTGGACGTTTGTTCTTCTCCCGTGCATAATCAGGTAGCTCGGGAATTCCTTTGAAATAGTTATATGATCTTGCCATGATATGTTAAAATTTATAATAAAAACTATAATAAATCATAAATGATTTTTACTTAAGAATATACTTTTCAATGGCCCATCCTGAAGCGAAACAAATGATACCAGCCAACAATAATTTGGGGTCCATGAGTCCAGGAAATTTGATGATAAACCCAATACAAATCATAACCATCCCTAATAATTCTAATCCTTTCGCAGCATAGTACATTAGTTTGATGCAGGATCAGGTTCTAATTCGGAAATAATAGCGATTTGTTCTTTAAAAGCATCATTCTTTAGTTTCAAAGTCCAAATATGATGAGCAAAGGCAATGATGAAAATATAGCCATGCATCCATGATGTCGGTGCACCAGTATCAACAGCACCACCATGAATAAATAATCCACCAATCAATGTAACAGTTAACATTAATTGTGGAAAAACTTTCATTTTTAATTCTTTCTCTCGATCCCAAAGACCTATTTCGCCTAATCCATTTTCAATGGCAGATTTGATTCCCTTACCTGTGGAAATGAAAAAATACATCACGACCGTTTCGGTTATTGAAAAAATGAGAATGGTAAAAAGGGCGAACCGAGCATGGTTTGCACCTAAAACATCAAAGTGGAAATATCCGCTCAATCCTGTAAGAAAAAGATTTATAAAATTGAGTAACATGAGTAAGTAACAGGTGATCATAAAAATCCACATAAATTGATTCTCTCCGTTATGAAAATAAAGGCAGAAGATACAAATAGCATCTTCACTTTTCATAGGATGAACCATCTAATTTTTCTATTCATTGCTTAGAAATGCAGGTAAATTTCGAACCTCATTTATCGTATTAAAAAAGGAATAAAAAAATGAATCTTAAAAAAGTATTCGTCAGCGGAATTGTTATGTGTATGACAATTGCTTTCGTCGAAGCAGGTACCCTAAAAGGTCACGTAAAATATGATGGGGATCCCCCGAGACCCAAACGGCTCAAGATGGATGCAGACCCTGTTTGTGGTGCATCTCATTCAGGTACAGTTTACAATGAAAATTTTAAATTAGGCGCAGACGGCTCCATGGCTGAAGCGATTGTTTATTTAAAAAATGTAAATTATAGTGGTGATGTTCCCAGTGATCCAGTCGTCTTGGATCAAAAGGGCTGTATTTATGAACCTCACGTTTTAGGAATGATTGCTGGTCAAGGTTTGCTCATTAAAAATAGTGATGCAACACTTCACAATATCCACTCTATGCCGAAAGTGAACAAAGAATTCAATTTCGCTATGCCAAAAGTGGTAAAAGAAAAAATGGCTAATTTCTTAAAATCTGAACCTGTCCCATTTTATATTAAATGTGATGTTCATCCTTGGATGAAATCATGGATGTTAGTTTCGGATCATCCATATTTTGCAGTTACCGATACCAATGGAAATTTTTCCATTGATGGGATTCCCGCTGGAACCTATGAAGTGGTTTGTTGGCAAGAAAAATTCAGTGGAAAAAAGAAGAATCCAAAATTGTTGAATGCGACCGTCACTATTGGTGATGGCGTAACAGCTCAGGACTTTACATTTACACGTCCGAAGAAAAAGTAAATAAAAAGAACAATTAATTTTTTGAAAGGCGGAGTGTTTCTCCGCCTTTTTTTTTAACCATTTGGTTTTTTAAAGGGTTCTTTACCTTAAATTATATTATGAAAAAACTTATTTTTATTTGTTCAATCGTAATAGCATATAATTGTGGTGCTCCCGAAAAAGTATTTCCGGTAAAAGGTACTATTTATGAAATAAAACCGGATTCGATGTTAATTGTAATTGCGCATGATACAATTCCAAATCTCATGATGCCTATGATAATGCCATTTGATTTAATCGATTTAAAAGAGATTAAAGGTTTATCCATTGGAGACAGTGTTCATTTTGAATTTGCATGGGGAGATACATCAACTTGGGCTCGGAATTTTAACATCGTAGGAGAAGGAAAACTCCCAGAAGTGGAAGAAGATGATTTCTTTGAGGATGAAGACTATTCCGAACGAGGATTAGGAGAAAACCTTGACGATGTAACTTTGCTTGACATGAGTGGTAGTGAAATTCATCTTTCTGATTCTGACGGAAAATACCGATTTCTTTCCTTTATTTTTACGCGGTGCCCCATGCCCAATATGTGCCCAGCTGTGGTGATCAAAAATGATTATTTGGCCACAGCATTTAAAGATAGATATGATATTGAATTTGTCATGGTCAGTTTTGACTATCAACACGATACACCTGCAGTACTGAAAGAATTTTATGGTGAAACTATTTCAGAATTTTCCAATTGGAAAGTTTTGTCTAGTACTGGACATATAGAAGATGTTTACCGTTTAGCCAAACAAAGTGGCTGCAACTTTTGGGGTATTGATGAAAACAATATTGGCCATTCGTTACGTTCGGTTTTACTAGGCCCAAACAGAGAATTACTTGGTTCTTGGGCGGGAGATAATTGGCAAGCTGGAAAGGTGAAAACAGAAATTGAAAATTTGATGGAATAATTTAGTTTAAAATGCAGACGGGAAGTGAGTTTCCAAAATACTTTGCGACTTTATTCCATTAAAAAAGCCCTGTTGTCTCAATTGTATTTAGAAACAACAGGGCTTTTAATTTATCGGAGAATCAATGTTCTACCAGTCGTCATCGCCCCAATCTTCTTCTTCGTCTTCTTCATCTTCACCAAATTTGTATCCATTTTCTTCAAAGTAATCTTTGATTGTTTTATCTATGTTGGTTTTTCCTTTTATACTCCAGACATAATCACGGAGTCCGTCCAACATGGCTTCTGTATCACCATCCATTTTAACTAATTCCTTACCCCAATCATTTTCTGCACCGTCGACTGTCAACAAATCAGATGAAGGCAAATAGGGAGCTGGCATTTTAGTGCCGGGCATGATAGTCTGTGGATCCCTGAGCCATTCTTTCACCCAATCGGGATTCAGTCTTTCTTTGGTTAAGGCCAGGTTAGGTGCCCAGGTAGATGCATCTTGTTTCGGGAATGTTGTTCCGTAAAAGTGACAATTATCACAGGCACCCAATTCATGAAGCATTTCGCCTCCTTTGAATTCTGTAGAATGCTGGTTTAGTGCCAAGTCATCTCGGTATGCAATTTTCTCATTATCTAAGTGTTGGAAATATTTGATAATTGAGTTCCATTCACTATCTGTGATTTGATGGAAACTGGGCATTCTTACTTCAAGGTTTGGTCGAATAATGGATGGATTATTTAAAAAACTTAAGAGCCAATCGGGATTCGCTTTTGCACCTTCAGTATTCAGATTGGGTGGGGCATATTCTGCTGCACCAATTTGCTCAACTAATTGACCGCCGAAATCATCAATCAAGTGGCAACCTTGACAATTATACTGTTTAACTAATCGAGCTCCCTCTTGCGCCATTTCATTTACATTATTATGAGCTTTGATTCGCTCTTCAACTTTATTGGCATTAAACCCAAGGATGGCCGTTGTAATAGCTTCAATTTCTGTTTCATTGAAATTAAAGTTGGGCATTTTTAATTTATCCAAAGGTGGACTAACCTTTCCTCTATCATAAATTCTTGGATTAGCCAATTTGGCTTCAAACCAAGCATGGTTTGTATGATCAATTGTGTGAAGTAAACCAAAATCCAATTTATTCGTTGGTTTGGATCCTTCTTCAGTTAAATCAGTTCCAATCGGTTTTGATTTTTCAAAGCCATCAATGTTATGGCAGCCAAAACACCCATAATGAGTAATACTCTTCTTGGCGACATAATTAAGTTTTTCATCCAAATTCATCTCAGTTAATTTTTTATTAGCGAATGATTCTGGCATTTGTTTAGATAAATGAGTAAATGCGATTGCATCCAAATCATTTTCATTCAATTTTACGTCGGGACTATTTTCAAAGTCTTCATTCCGAGAAGACATTATATAAGCAGTAAGATCTTTTGCATCTTCATCACTGACCCGAAGGTTAGGCATTCTGGACTTAGGGTTATAAGATAAGGGATCTTTGATCCAATTATAAACCCATTCCGCGGATGTTTTTGATCCAACGCCAACCAAATTTGGACCATGGCGTTTTGTTTGATCTTTTAGAGTTGTTTCCGTTTCAACAGGATCGGGTTCTACGACATGGCACCCCATACAGCCAATGGATTCAAATAAATGTTGTCCATTTTCACTATCACCCATAAATCGGTGATCAGATGATGAAATAGAGCCCTTCTCTCCATCAACGAGATAAGAACTGATTGCAAAAATCTCAGCATTATTCCATGCTTTCATTTTGGGTGAACTTTGATTTTCCTGCCCAAAATATGAAGGCATTTTTGTATTGTGACGAAATTCTTTAGGATTCTGAATCCATTTTGCTACCCATTCACGGGAAACTTTTTCATCTAATTTAGTCAAGTTTGGTCCCACTTTATTTAATTGTGGAAAATCTTGAACTAAATGACATCCATTACAACCGGATTTATCTATAAGGGATAATCCCAGATTTAATTTATCAGCACCCTTTAAATCCAAATTATTATTATGACATTTAAAACATGAAGCTTCTGTGTATTGTGTCGGTAACATGGGTTGAAGCCAATGGTGCATTACTTCCCAATCATAGTCATCTTTCCACCGTTCTTTTTCTTCTTCATCGCTGGGCGTATGCGTTGTGGATACAAAGGATGTTCCGCGACCGCGACCGGCATGGCAACTAGTACAACCGAAACTATCCGTAGGATGTGGTGAAGCAGACGTAATATATAAATCAAGGTTTGGATGAGTGGTAAAAGGTTGAGGTGCGTCTGCGAAATCCGGATTCTCTAATCCTAAATGACAAGATGTACATCGATCAACTTTTGGAACAACGGCAAAATTCACATCATATTTAACATCACGAACAACAACTTGGTTTACTTTATAATATGGATCAAGAAAATCGATAACGGGTAAATCTCGAACGATATCTCCGACTTTATTCGCAAAGGTCATGCGTTCCCGGTCAATCTTGAAAAGTTTATTATCAACAATATTGACATTTTTCAGGACGATATTTAATTCATCCAGTTTGAGTTTTACATTTGCTTTAAGTTCTTTAACTGCATTTTCGGTATCAGTTATTTCAATTTCTGATGCTTCTTTAATTAATTTATATTTATGGAGCAAATCTAAAGCAGCAGCATAATCATCTTTATGGGATGGGCCATGTTGTTCACCATCATCATGATGTGCATTCTCCGCTTCAACGAGATACTTAAGTCCATCAACTTCAGCCTTTTGACCTTGGTAGATCATATTCTCATTATAATAACGACCCTCAAGTGTAATTAATGAACTTTCCAGTTCACTCAATTTTTCTTTTTGAGCATCAAGAGTAGATTGTGCGTTTGTTAATTCCTTTTCAAAAGAAACACGTTTCTCGGAAACAGATTCCAACTCCATTTCAAGATTCTTTTTAGAAATCTCAATTTCCATTTTCCGGAATTCACGTTGATACACTTTGAACTCATCATCATTATCGTCGATGAAAGTCCATGCCATACTGATGAGAAACAGGATGGACGAAATGGCGAACCATTTATTTAATTTGTGAATATCCCAATAGCGTTCGTCGTTATTAAACATGCGTTAACCTAAATATTGAAAAACCATTCTGGAATTGCGATAATGTACTTCAAGTTAAAAAACCAACGAAGGTACATCTTAATGGGTAATGAAAACATGGAAAGTCCAAATAACATCAATGATGTATAACGAACGGGACCAATTTTTTCAAAAAGATCCTTGAACCATGTTTTCGCAAGGAATATGGGGAACATAAACATGTAAGCGAATACGACTACAAAACCGATTGATTCGCGTAGCATAATATTGCTCGGTAAACCCGTGTTAAACATTTTTACCCAAAAATACTCAGACAGATTTACATTGTTTAATGGGACTACCTTATGAGGGTCCCAGTATTCAAAGGGACCAAAAAAGTTCCAATTGGGGCCTCGGAAAAATGTTCCAATCACGATGAGGAAGAGCCAAAGAATCAACCAACCATACATAAAAATACAAATTCCAATTCTTCGTTCCTTGAATGAATAATAGCCACTTCCTTTTGGATTCATATCTATGTATGGAATTGCCATCATCCCAAAAATAATAAACATTGGGAAAACAATTCCAGCAAGCCATGGATCAAAATAAACTAACATTTCTTGAAGCCCTAAGAAATACCAAGGTGCTTTGGATGGATTGGGTGTTGAGGCTGGGTTTGCAGGTTCTTCCAGGGGTGCTGCAACCAAAATAGACCATACAATTAGAAAAACCATAAAGAGAATCAGAGCAATAAATTCGATATAAACCAAATCTGGCCACACCAAAACTTTATCATCTGGATCATTATATTCTGTGGGCTTAAGGCCTTGTTCAATTCGTTCGTCATTTACGTATGCTTTGCTCATACCCAACCAAATGAAAAAGAACATGGAATAAACCATAAGAACAATAGGAAAATTATCTGCTTTGGTTAAGGTAATGTGAAAATTTGGATCAAAATAGCCTACAACAAAAAAGAAGGTAAGGAATCCCATACCTGCCCAAAGTCCTGGTTTTGTCCACAGTCGCCAAATTCCCAATTTCCGGTTGACTTTATCGAACCAATCCGTGGGAGGAAAAACAAGAGGCGTAAAAACTGTTAACAGCGTAAAACTGACTGTGGGAGCCGAAAGTGCGTCAATTACAGATTTAAATGTATCAATCATAAGAATCTCAAATCAGTGTTTATAAAGGACCGGAAATACCGCCATCCTTCCGGATGCGCCAAAAATGTACTGCCATAAAAATCATAGCAATAAAGGGGACTGCAATACAATGGAGAACATAGAATCGGAGTAATGTTGCTTCACCCACGAATCGTCCACCCAATAGAGCGAAACGAATGTCTGAACCCATATGGACTAAATTAATATCACCGATTGCTAAGAGTGAAGCACCGGGACCTTCATGTCCAATAAATGGATGAGCACGTGCCATATTCGTTCCAACAGTTACTGCCCAAATTGCCAACTGATCCCATGGGAGCAAATATCCTGTAAAGGATAAAAACATGGTTAAAGTCATAAGAAGAACTCCCACGCCCCAATTGAATTCACGAGGTGGTTTGTAAGATCCTGTCATAAATACACGAAGCATGTGAAGCCAAACAACCAATACCATTGCGTGAGCCGCCCAGCGATGGAGTTCCCGCATAATACCGAGGGGGACTTGTTCAGTCAAATCTATAATATCGGTGTAAGCATATTCCACCGTAGGTCTATAATAGAACATGAGCAGAATTCCAGTAATCGTGAGAAGCACGAACAGGAAAAATGAGAGTCCACCCATACACCAAGTATAGCCAACTTTCACAGCATGTTTTGGAAGTCGCGCAGGATGGAGGTGAAGGAAAACACTCCCCAAGATTGCATGCATCCGTTGGCGGCGTGTTTTTGGCACACCGGACCGTATGATAGATTTCCAAACTTGGGATTCACCCAAGGTTTCTAATAATGATTTTTGTTTATCGTCTTTAGCCATTTTATTGTAATTGAATTATACTATTAAGAAAGATTCCGAGTTTTCCCATTCGCCTTTTTCCCATTTAAAACTTTTCGTTTTATCTACGAGAATTTGCCCATCATTGGAAAGAGAAACTTTATATCTTTCTAATGGACGAGGCGCAGGACCTTCAAAATTGATTCCAGTCATTCTAAAGCCGCTTCCATGACATGGACATTTAAATTTTTCTTCAGTTTGGAGCCAGTTCGGCGTGCACCCTAAATGAGTACAAACTGTTGAAAGTGCGAAGATGGATTCTTCGTCTCGAACGACCCAAACATTGAATGATTTTTTAAATCGAATATCCACGGTATTTTTAGCATAATCATCTGGGAATCCAATTTTGAATGTTTGAGGCGGCTCGAATAATACATTTGGAAATAGGAACCGAATCATAATGGTAAAAAAGCCACCGGTTGCCGCGCCAAATGCGATCCAGCCAACTGTTAACCATTTAAAAAAGCCACGGCGACCTATTTCATTTTCTGAATTTTGTGTTGATGCCCCGACAGCAGCCGCAGGCGTTATTTTTTCTTCGCTCATTTTATAAGACTCTGTTATATGCCGATTCAAGGGTTTTCATGGCAGCATCACGAATTTTCAAATTCTCATCTGATTCTGCCAGAGAAATTAATTTATTTTCTAATCGATCATTTTTTAAAAAAGATGCAACTTCTATAGCGATTAAAATTGCTTGATTTTTTTCTGATTCATCCACTTGAGGAAAAGCACTTAAATAGTGTCTATCCATTAGACTCTCTATGATGAATGCACCTGTAGAGTCCCCCATTTTAGCTAAACCAATGGCTGCATCCCACTGAATATTAGGCTCTTCATCTTCTAACAACTCTCTCAATAACGGAATGGATTCTTCATCTCCGATTAACCCTAAAGCAATTGTTGATGCCAGTCGTTCCTGTGGAAAATTAGAATCTTGGACGAGTTCCTTAAGTTTTGGGCTTGCGGCTGAAGTACCAATCATTCCAACTGCTTGGACAGCTGCTAATCTGGATTCTCGATTTTCATCATTTAATCCATCCACTAAAACTGTTGCATAAAAATTGTCTTGTGTAACGCCCATCGCTAAAGCAAGGTAAGCCCGAACTAATGGATCGTCATGGATTGCATGATTATAGGAGGATACCATTTGATTTTTAAAAGAAATATCAGTTGGAATCTTATCCGGATTATTAAAAACTTTTGAAAGTTCGAAAGCAGACTGCCATCGTTTAGATGCTGACCCAATTTTCACTTGATTTAATAGGGCAGATGCGTCATCTGTTTCAAAGGTGATAAATCGAAATAATAAGAAAAAGACTGCACCAAAAATGGCAATCATAAACGGAATCAGGAAGAAAGAATAAAATAAGGTGTAAATCCTTGTCGATTCTTTTTTAGATAATATTTCTGGGGTTTCGCTCATATTGTATTTAAAGGGTTAGCCTTCTTTTTTGCTTTGGTTTTCATCATTTAATTTATCAAAATCTTTTTTTAAATGCTTCATCAGATTTCTCAACCGTCGTACTTCTTTTTTCAATTTGATATGTTCTCCCATTAAGATCATGGCAAATACCAAAATCAAGATGGCTATCATGGGTAATGAGTCCATTACGAATCGCTATCATTTTCATCATCTTGCGTTAATTGCCATCCTAAAAGAATGGGAAAAAAGAAGAGGATAATACATCCAAATAAAAGTAAGCCAACGGCCCATTCCAAATGCTGCATTAGCCACGAGAGGGTAAACCATTCCATAATGAGTTTATAGTACCCATGTCACTAATGTGACATATATCAACAGAAGAATTGTGCAAATTACCATTGAAATTATTTGTGTTTTTGTAACGGCAAATTTTGGGGTGTCGGACATTATTTTGCAGCTCGTTTTGCTTTCACAATGGCGGATTTAATTTTTCCACGCATCACTCTATTTTCAAGTCCATTGATTTCATCCATGTCGCCGTCTAACCCTTTTGCAATAAGTCGTTCTATCATTTGGTCTTCTGTTTCATTTACATCTTCCACAGGTGATGAATCTTCTGGAATCTTGGGCATTGTGGGTCGATCAATCGTTCCCCGTTTAATTTTTACAATCATAGATTTTGCTTTTCCGCGGGTGACTTTATCCGTATGAGCATTCACCGTATCCATATCGCCGTCTAATCCCTTATTCACCAAAAAAGCTACTAATTCTTCAGATGATAATGCAGCCATTCCACCACCACTGGATGGAGCTGCGCCGCCGGAAGGTTTATCTGGCTTTGGAGGTGTTATCCCTGAACGTTTTGCTTTTATAATTCCAGCTTTTGCCATGCCGCGAATTGGCTTTTCAGGAATAGCATTCACAAAATCCATGTTACCTTCTAGTCCCATATTAATTCCGTAATCGATATAATCTTGCCTAGATGCAAATCCACCGAATTGATTGGCTCCACTGTTATCATTTCCTGTTTCATCATCATTTAATTTGAATTCGATTTTTGGAACAATGGAATCAAGCTTTTGGAATATTTGAGATTTTCCAGGCCAATTGAATTGTGTTAAAAATGAAAAGAATCCTTGTGAAGATCGTTTACAAGTAACCCATACACCTTGCTCTGTTTCTTCTATCGTAAAATGAACATATTCCTGGAAAAGGGGAGAGGTACGAAAAGTAAAACCAAATTCTGATTCCTTTTCGACTGTCATAATTTGACACTTAAAATAGGGGGCAATAGTTTTTGGACGCGTTTTAAAAAATGCACCCGGTGCTAAGTTGAAATGTGTAAATGAATACCGGTGGACATATCGTTCAATATCAAGAATGGGGAGGGCACGTTGCACACCAAAAAACCATGCATTTAACATTTCTAAAGATGTGAGCATTTTCCACATTATTTCTTTTGATGTTGAAAAGTGATGTTTTACAACACTTTCACCTCTAAAAGGCTCCCAACTTGTCCATGCATCACCTTGACCATTTTTAGGAATTGTTGGTGATTGTAGTGTTGCATTGTTTTGAACTATGCCGTCGAATTCAAGGTCTTTAGAAGAAAAATGTTGGATATCCCCGGACGAGAATTCGATCTCGAACTTGGTAGGATAGAAATAGATTTTTTTCAAAGTACCGCTTTCACCTGTTTCCCGCACGGTGCATAGAGTCCCTAGATCAATCCGATTTAAATGCATTTAGTTTTCCTTGATAATTCCATGGATTCAATTTGTTTATAAATTGTATTAATCCAGCCTAAAACTTAATAGTAGTATTCATGTATTTGAAGTGGAAAAGTTTAATCTAATAATGAAAAAACTGTTCTAAATTTGCCGGCTTTATATGAACATTTTCAGACAATTCTCTTTATTAACAACTGGGTTGACCTATCTATTAATTTTTGTAGGCGGGTTGGTTCGTGTTGCCGGTGCAGGAATGGGGTGTCCTGATTGGCCCAAATGCTTTGATCGATGGATTCCGCCAACTAGTTTAGATCAACTTCCTGAGTCTATTGATCCGGCTAAATTCAATATTGTGTTAGCTTGGATAGAATATAGTAACCGTTTATTTGGTGCATTTGTTGGATTGGCGATTTCGATTACTGCTTTTTTAGCTATAAAATATTATGGTGATAATCGTCGAATCCTATGGCCAGTTTTAGCTGCTTTTTTTTTAACACTGGTTGAAGGATGGCTCGGATCTGTTTTAGTTGATACAGTTTTAAATCCCATAACGATAACGCTACATTTATTGTTGGCATTAATTATAGTGATGCTTTTAATCTACTCGACACAAGAAGCCTATTATTTAGAAAACCCTGTTTCAGAAAAACAGAGCCAATATTCTCCGAACCTTAAATTGGCTTTTGTTGTATTGTTCATTTCATTACTTATGGAAGTCATTTTGGGAACAGAAATACGAGGTGGGCTTGAAATGATTCGAGATGAGAATCCCTTAATTGATAGTACATTTTTATTAAGAATGTTAGGCCCCTTTAAATATATCCACACAATTCTAGGATTTTTAATTACAGGTCTTTCCGGATACTTATGGTTGAAAATAGTAAAGCAATCTTTGAATCCAACTTCTATGATGGTTCAAATTTCTACAATAATATTAGTCTTAATTTTTACCCAAATAATTCTGGGTGAAATTTTGGTTTTTCTAGATGTAATTCCTTTAATTCAACTGTTTCACATGTGGATTGCATCTTGGATTCTTGGTCTTTGTATGGTTCAATATTCAGCATGGAATCAATCGCAATTCTCTCATGAATAAAAATATAATATATAGTGTAATCTGTGTTTTATTACTGGGGATCGGAGCAAATTGGATTATCCAAAAAGCAGATTCTTCACACCAAATCCCAGTGATAAAAAAAGTACCTTCCTTTGTTTTTCAAACTCAAGAGGGTAATTCATTCTCCGAAAAGGACTTCATTGGAAAAGTTACTGTATTAGATTTTATGTTTACATCTTGTGCCGGACCGTGTCCAATAATGACTAATAATATGACACAATTATATCAAGATTACTCGAATGTTAAAGATGTACAATTTGTTTCAATAACTGTAGATCCTTCCGTGGATAACGAATCAGTTTTAAAACAATATGCAACTGCACATGGTGTGGAAGATGATCGATGGACATTTTTAACTTCAGATTTAAATGCGATTAAAGATTTAAAGAAAAATGGATTTTTATTATACGCAGATGAGTTACCGCAAGGCCATGCTATAAAATTTATTTTAATTGATCAAGCAGGAAAAATTCGGAAATATTATGATGGGACGGATAAGGCCAGTATGGCCATATTACGGATTGATTTGAACCAAATTGTAAAAGAAAACAGACTCTAAATGAAAAGAACTCCTTCTCCAGCGGATTCAACTATTAAGGCATATTTTGAATTAACAAAGCCAAGTATTACCTTTTTAATTCTTATTTCCACAGCGTTGGGATTTTTTTTGGGAATGGATGGAATGGTGAACCCGATTAAATTTTTAATTACCCTTATGGGTTCGGGGTTAGTTTCTTCCGGCTCCGGTGCATTAAACCATTACGCAGAACAAGATTTAGATAAATTAATGAATCGGACAAAATCCCGTCCAATTCCCAGTGGGTTAATTTCATCCAATAATGCATTTATTTTTGGGATTTTTCTCACCTTACTTGGGACTATCATTTTATATCTATGGGTAAACGAATTAACAGCAATTTTGGCTTTATCAACTGCAATTCTTTACTTATTTGTTTATACACCATTAAAAAGATTAACTTGGCTTAATACCTCCATTGGAGCAATTCCTGGTGCCATGCCTCCTTTGGGTGGATGGGTTGCAGCTACAGGGCAATTAGATCCTGAAGCATGGATTTTATTTGCCATACTGTTTCTTTGGCAACATCCACATTTTTATGCCATCGCATTTATGTGTAAAGAAGATTATGCTAGAGCGAATTTTCAAATGTTACCTGTTTTAGAAAAAGATGGTAAACGGACAAATCGACAAATTATTTGGCATTCATTATTATTAATCCCTGTTTCTGTCATGCCTTCCTATATCGGCATTTTAGGCATAAAATATTTTTTGGGCGCGCTCATTCTCGGACTTGGATATTTTATATCAGGATTCCCTTTAGTAAAAAATTATTCACTTGAGAATGCAAAACTTCTTTTAAAAGTATCGGTAATTTATTTGCCAGCCCTTTTTATTTTGATCATTGTGGATAAGTTGATTTAGTATGCAAAACGATTCTTTTTGGACTAAAATAATTTTCATCATTTCGGGGGTGATTAGTTTAGCGGTAGGATTTCTCATTTTAGGACCGAGACCAGAGGGAATGAATACATCATTAGATGTTTCATTTTTACCAAAATTGAATGCATCAATCAATGGGTTCACAACCTTATTATTAATTCTTGGATTTATTTTAATTCTACAAAAGAAAAGAGATCAACATAAAATTGTAATGCTAACTGCCTTTGGGGCTTCCAGTTTATTTTTAGTGAGTTATGTTATTTATCATTGGTTTAAAAGTGGCCCCAAATTATATACTGGGGAGTTTACCACGATTTATTATTTCATTTTGCTAACACATATTGTGTTGGCTATTATTATTATACCCATGGCATTATTTACTTTATATCGTGGATGGTCAAACCAATTAAATAAACACCGAAAAATTGCCCGGATTACCTTGCCAATTTGGCTTTATGTCTCTATTTCAGGCGTTATAATATATCTGATGTTATATTTATAAAATTTTAATTGTATCATATTTAGTCTCATATATATATTCAAGTACCTTGAGTAGTTAATAACCTTAAAAAAGAGAGATAAATATGACAAGATTAGAAATCGTAATTGATTCCTTAGATAACTCCCGATATACCATTCAACAATGGTCATCTATTTTGGGCGTTACCCGTGATACCGTACATAAATGGTTGGCGGGTGTTAACAGTCCAAAACGGTCAACGGTAAATCATATTGCTGAAATTATTGGGAAAACGGCAATTTTCAGCGGTAAAGATAGCGTTGAATTTATTGATTCGGGGAAACCAGTTCCTGAAATTGACTTGGGTAAAAAGAAACACGCTTCAACTGTTGCGCAATCTTCCCTCGTTGACGAACTAGTTGCTCAGGTTCAATACCTTCGCAAACGCGTTGAAGAACTGGAAGCTTCTTAACTTTCTAGATTGAAAAATAGTAAACAAAAAAAGGCTCGTTAATTCGAGCCTTTTTTTGTTAGTGGGAAAATATATTATTTAAATAGAACGTTTAACCGCTGGATTGGATGGTTTGTTCATTATAAAAAAAAGTCAAAAAGAATACCAGTAATCCATAGAAGTTAGAATTAAGATTAAGAAATAGGATTAGGTGTTAGGAACATGGATTAGGAGATTGGCCCGTCTTACCCAGCCTGCTCACAACACCGGAAGGGCTGGTAGGAAATTGGCAGGTAAAAGTTTTGATTGTAATATATATAGTTTGTTAACTGACTGTATTTAGGTGAATTGAGTCAATGAAATATTTTTCATGAGGGGTTTGTATTGTTGAAAAATAGACAGAATAGAAGTGCAATATCTCAATTGTATAAAAGCAAGCAATGGTTTTCTGGAAAAAACGTGTTCCCTACAAAGTGATTAAAATATTTTCCGTACTTATCGTACTGTATAAACTAATTAAGATGTATAATAACAGGACTTAGGCATTTTCAGTTATTGCATAGTACGAAAACCATGCTAATTAATTTTTTAGAGATGATTTAGATTTATCAACATCCCGACTGTATTTATCTATATCTCTTATTTTAACCATCCAGAGTTTTCCTTCCTTTTTTGCAGGTAATTTTTCTAAATGGATAAGTTGGCGTAAATAATCTTGAGAATAATTAAAGTATTTTGCTGCTTCACGTAGAGGGATCATTGCATCCAAATCATGTGTTTTTATTCCCTTTTCAATACGATCAAGCGATTGGGACAAACATTTATGAATAATTAATTTTATTTTTGACAAATCACTTTTTTGAATTGCCTTATTTATCCTGGCAACCGTTGGTTTTTCACCTTTTTCTATCCGTCGAAGCATGGCTTCAATTTCATCATCACCAGCTTCTAAGGCTTGATAATATTTTTGGCGATCCGGTTTTTGTGTTCCTTTTATTGCAATATTGATAAATCCAATTCCAATGAGTAAATAGGATAATAAAATGCGACCCACCCTACCATTCCCATCTCGGAATGGATGTATTGTTTCAAAGATTATATGGCTCGCCGCTACAAAGGTGAGTGAATCAAGTTTTGCGTTATTTAATTGGGCATTATGCCATTGGATAAATACGGATAATACATCTGGAATTAATTGGAAATCCAAGGGTGTAAAAGTAGAATTAGTTACAGCAACATTTTCGTCTCTAAATCCACCTAGTTTTCCTGTAAATGTGCCGAGTTGATGTTCGTACCGCATCAATAAAGTATGAATTTGTTTTAAATCCGCATGACGAAGTTGAAATTCGTTGGAATCATTTTGATTCCCAGCATAATCATAAAGTGTGCTTGCAGCTTCAAAATACCCTAGGATAGCCGCACTTTTTTGGTTGGGCGTTCTTCGCCCCATTTCTAACACATTTAAAAGTTCATTACGGTTTGCAAGGACGCCTTCAATTGCAATTGAATTTCTAATTTCATCCCTGAATAATGAAAACCATTCACTATTATTTACCGTAATGAAAGGGGACTCTTTTTCATTGAGTAGAATTAATCTTTGTTGAATTGAATTTATAGAATTCATAATAATTTCCGTATTTATCGTACTGTCTTATAATCAGAACTTACATAATAAAAGCATTTAGTCAAATATCATTTCCGTATAGTACGGAAATGATATTTGCAGAATTATAATAAGTAGAGTTGTTTTAATCTATAAATGATCGAGTCCACCTATGTTTCACTTCGGCGAGTAAATGTTTGAAATGAGAATTTGGAGTTAGAATTAAGATTAAGAAATAGGATTAGGTGTTAGGAACATGGATTAGGAAATTGGCAGGTAAAAGTTTGAAATAAATCCAGGTTATAACTTTTTCACAAGTCCGCCATACTTTTTATTAATCTCAAATCCTTGGCCGAAGAAAAATTTCTCTACATAAAACCCTACAGTAATAATTTCAATTCCACCATGTTTCATTCGTTTATAAAAATCATCCATCAATCGTTTACTTAAAGCAAGTCCACGATAATTCTCACGCATTGCAACCCATTCCAAATGGATACGATTTTTGTCCATATTTTTCCAATACAATCCACCCACCATTCTATTTCGAGAATTGAACATAAATAAAAAATCATGTTGAGCTGTAAATGTCCCAGATAAAGATGATTCCGTTAATAAAGAATGAAATTGTCCAATTTCTTTGGGTAAAAAAGGTGGTCGGATTCTATACACTTGCCCATCCATTCCCTCAGTTTGGAATACAAGATTTAATCGATCATCTTCCCCATGGGTTGTGGTAACGAGTTCAACATAATCTGCTGCATCCACATGGGGAAATAACATACGAGCCAAATAAAATTTCTCTGTATCACTCAAAGTTAAAGTGGACTGGATTTGAGTCATTCGTTCCTGAAGATTCCATGGACTGAGTTTATCCTGTCGCATATCTTGAATCATGGATTCAAATGCATCTATTAAATCTTGATTTTTTTCTTTGAAACATGTCATCATAAAGAATCGAACACGAGTTTCCGGGTATTCATCTAGGAGAGAATTCAACTCATAATCTTGATACAATTCTTGAAGTATGGATGCCCGAGCTTTCAGAGTTGCATCTGGATTTAGGTCCAGCCATCTTTCAAATCGAAGGGAGGCAAAAACCACAGGTTTTGTTAATACACCAAATTTTTCAACATCTTTTAAAAATCGATCTATTCGGTTAACGGTACATCCAACCCATTCAAATTTCTTTCGAGTTTCCCGTGAATTCATATCCGATTTCAATTGCTTAATTATTTCTTTGCCACGTTTCATTTTTACAGCTTGAAGTGTTGCTGTAAATATCACTTCCCAATCGGACATGTGTTTTAATCCAGGGTATTTTTCTTCTGTTCGAATAATATAATCGGTGAATAAGGATAAAAAATGATCCGCCACCGATTTTGTAGGTTTCCGTCCTGAAATTGAGATTAGACGTGTTCCAATAGAATAATCATGTTGTGGTATAACAAGATTTGCAGGAGATGGCGGTTGGATAGATAATCTAAAATTTGTCCGGTTCCAAAATTCTTGATACGCTTGAACCCCATTCCAGATAAAATGAAGCCAGCGCATTTGCCATCGATCCATTTTTGATTCATCTTGAATATCATCTCTGTTTCTTTCGAGATAAGCCGTTAAAGTTTCACCATGAATATATTCTTCTGTATAGAGTTGGAATTCCGGCCAATATCCGCCAAAATTTTCGACCAATGGTTTATCTTTAAATCCTGATCCCATTATGATGAGCCACTTTATTTCTTCTTCTAAAAATTCGCGACCCCAACCATCATTCAAATTCACAACAAGATTATGAGTCCCCAATGATCGAGTTCTTACCAGAATTCTAAACACACTTTTATTATTTCGAGATCCTAAATGCGTAACCCAAACGCTCTCTTTGCCAATATCATTTAATCCAACAATACAACTGGATGAAAAAAGGAAAACCGATTCCCGAATCATGGATGTACTTTTAATAGCTTTCATGAGTTTTTGACGATGATTTGTTTTTACATTTTCATCGAAAGTAACCACATTATCCCAAGTGTATTCTTCACCTGTTTCTCTATCGATTGTTAAATTTGATGATTTACCAATCCAGATTCGAAATCCTTTAATTAAAGCATAATATGCTTTTTGAGCTGTGGAAAAAAGGGGTTTTGGAACATCCGAAATTTGCCACCAAATTAATTCTGATCTGGCCCAAACGAAACGAGTTGGATGGAGTGTTCCAAAATCAGCGACCATTAATAAGACGGTTTGGATGAATTCTTGATCTATTTTTTTGGATGTTTTCAAATTCTGGTGAGCATCATGAAGATAAGCGATGAAGGAACGATAATGCTCATCGTTGGCCCGATTTATATTGAATGGAAACCCCTTAAATTTCTCAGTCTCTTTTTGGAAACAATAGGCATCTCGAATCATGGTAACAAGAAAATCCCCGGATAAAATAGGTGCTAGCGACTCGACTAATTTAATTCTGAAAGATGAAATTGGATGTGCTTGAATATTTAAAAAAGTATCCAATAAAATATCACGCCAAACGCCAGTATCTTCATCAACAATTTCTGTTAATATTGGAAACCAGGATGAATCTCCCGAAATATATTTTTGAACACAATCATGAATTTTAAATAAGACAGATTCATTGGATTGAACATCACACAACTCAGATAAAGAAGTTTCAAAAATGGAATAATCCAATTGGACAGAACTATACGGATTCGTCTCTTTTAATCTAAAAATAGTTTGACCCGTAAAATTGGAAAATGGGAAATTTCCGAGCCATAATGAAGGAGCTTGAATAAATGCTTCAAATTCAAAAATATCAGATTCTATGGTATAAGTAAAATCCCCCACTTGAATTTTTGATCCTGCCCAAGATAAAACCAAAGTGGCAGTTTGCTCAATAATGGAAACTTTTTGACCATCCCATTCCACATTAGTTTTCACAGTTCCGATTTCCCGCAACAACCAATTTGGGATGCGAATTTCTTTCGCTTCGAAATGGAGTGCGGCATAATTTTTTTCGTAAAGGGGTTCAATAATCTCTGCAAAATTCTTTAATACATTTTTTCGGTTGAATGTTTCTTTTGGCGTTAATTCTCCTTTCTCAGCCGAAAAATCTCTATGAATGACAACAAAATTCACAATTCGTTCAAAAGGAGAGAGGAAACTGTTTACAGATAATATCATGGAGCTATATAATTCACGGATAGCTTGTGGTTTTGCAGACGCAAAATTGATTGGGGAATTTTCTTTGTCGGGGTAAATGAGAACTGTATTGAATTCACGTCCATCCCCAACAAGAAAAACAGATTTAATTGAGTCAAAATCCTGAAATAGATTTTCGATTTTTTGCGGTGCAATTGTTTGACCACGACTATTTTTATAAATATCTTTTTTCCGATCAACTATAAAATAATGTCCGTCTCGTTTTTCAAAAATATCACCAGTGTGAAACCAGCCATCCCTAAAAACATCAGAATCATCTTCTTCATAATACCCATCCGTAACATACGGCCCTTTTAAACAAAGTTCTCCATCCTCGGCGATTTTCAATTCCATTCCGGGAAGTGCGGTTCCAACAGAATTTATTACATAATCTTCTGGCGGCGTCATGGTAATGCCACCCGTGGCTTCCGTCATGCCGTATCCGCTTAACACATTAATGCCATGGGTTTGGTAAAATTTGAAAATATCTGGATCCAAATATCCCGCCGCAGACAATCCCCAATTCAATTTTCCACCGGTGATTGATTTTATTTTTTTCTGGATGATATCACTCTCATCGGAATCAAGATTCAACTGTTCTTCAAGCATTTCGTAGAGTTGAACCCATCGTTTAGGAATGCTAATAAATATGGTGGGATTCACCATGAGAAAATCTTTTAATAAAGAATTAAACGCCGGCGATTCGGCAAAAGAATAGGTAGCGCCCCAAAAAATACTTCCCATTAATTCGAAGTATCGACCGAAAGTGTGAAAGAGTGGAAGGTAGCATAAAAACGTATCATCCGAGCCAAACTCCGGCAAGGCTAAGGCACGAGCAAATCGTTTGCTGATTAAATTCTTTTGCGTAAATGTTATTCCTTTTGGATTTGCTGTTGAACCAGATGTGTACATGATAGTTTGAGTACTATCCACAGAGACATAGGACATTCGTTGATTCACATTAAAATTTTGGGCTCGATCTCGATTATCAAAAAAGGTGTTCCATTCTGTAACATTCCCATGAATTAAATTTGGATTATTGAACGCAATCACAGAAATAGTGTGGCTCGGCTGTACATCATTCCAAAGGCGAATAGCTGTTTTGCCACCCACGAAAAGGTGAGTCACTTTTGATTGTTTTAATATAAAAGATAAATGTTCATTTGTGGAATTTAGGGGAATGGGAATAACGCGAAATCCAAAGGATAAACAGGCCAAATCAACCAAAACGCCATTCAGTTGGTTATAGGTGAGTAATCCAATTATGGGCGGATTTTCAGGTTTTTCTAAAACAGAAAGAGCTTTCCCCGTCATTTGAATTTTAGACCATAAATCAGAATAGGAAACAGTTTGGAGATTCTCCCCACGAATTATTTTGAAAACAGTTTTTTTGCCGTATCGTTTGGCGCGTTGTTCGATGAGGGTTCCCGTATGATATTGGGAATGATCAATGAGTTGAACAACTCGTTTTAACCAATCTTCCGTTAAATTGGCTTTAGAAATAATTTTAGACACAGATTGAAAATGTGCTAAATCCAGGAATTGATGTATAATTTCCCGATCCGGGGATTGATCTAAGCAGTCATTCACCAAACGGATTGATTCATCAGCTGTGATTGTCCCATTTTTTGCTTTTGTGATGGATTCGCTAATCCGAGTTTGGAGTCCTGTGTCCATGGGGGAAATTAATGCTACACCTTGAAAAGGTGAGATGTAAAGATTAATCAATTAACTGGTAATGATTTTCTCGCCTTGGCATGGCTGGAAAACGTTTAGATTAAAATATAAAGTGTTAAATCAGTTTAATTGTCCATATCAACTATATCAGCATCTCTTAAAAAGTATTTCCAAAAATCTTGCGCTGAGCTAAAAATCCCGTATCATCCTTTAATAGTAATATGATATTTAATAATATCATTTGAAAATCTTATTCAAAAAAAATCATTGTTATAATTTTTTCCAAACACTGAAATTCTGGAAAGAGCGGAATTGCAACTGCAAGGAGTTAACATTGATTTATAATGTTTTTTCAGCTTATTAAGGTACGGATCCAACAATCTAACAATGATTCTGATAGGTTTCAAAAAAAGGTAAGATGTAAATGTGATAAATAATGCCTTTATAGCACTTATAATTACTATAATTTTAGTCTTAGTATAAAGGTACAAGTTCAAAGATTATGGACGCATTAAATAGAATAAAATTTTTAGAAGACCGTCTCCGCAGTTTGAGTGAGATTGGCATGGCTCTTTCCACAGAAAAGAATACAGATCGCTTGTTCGAAATGATCTTAGAAGAAGCTAAAAAAATCACCCGAGCCGATGGACGAACGCTTTATTCCATGAATAAAGATGGGAATCTAAAATTCGAAATCTTATGTAACGATACAATGAATACGGTAATGGGCGGGACATCTGGTATAGAGATACCCTATTATCCGGTTAAACTTTGGATCGATAATCAAACACCCAACAAGCAAAATGTATCTGCATATGTAGCCCTTGCCCAAAAGACGGTGAATATCCATGATGCTTATAAAGAAGATGGGTTTGATTTTGAAGGGACCAAAAAATTTGATCATAAAACCGGTTACCGTTCTAAATCATTTCTAACAGTTCCCTTAAAAAATCATGAAAATGAGATCATTGGTGTGATGCAACTTATCAATGCGCGAAACGATCATGGTGATGTGATCTATTTTAATGAAGAAATGCAGGAACAGGTTGAATCTTTAGCATCCCAGGGTGCAGTCGCATTAACGAATAAACGTCTTGTAGAAGAGCTTAAAACGCTCTTTGAAGCCTTTATTAAACTCATTGCGACAGCCATTGATAAAAAGTCGGAATACACCGGTGGGCATTGTAACCGTGTTCCTATCATTACCATGATGCTGGCGGATGCCGTTGCAGAGATGAGCGAAGGGAAATTTAAAAATTTTTCCATGAATGAAGATGAGCGTTACGAACTTTATATTGCTGCTTGGCTCCATGATTGTGGGAAAGTTGCTACACCACCCCATGTCGTTGATAAGAGTACAAAACTTGAAACTATTTTTGATCGAATCGAATTAATCCGAACACGCATGGAACTCTTAAAAAGAGATGCGGAAATTGCATTTTTAAAACGTCAATTAAATGGACGAAAATCCGTCTCTTTCGATAAAGAATATCGAGATACGATTCTCCACATTGAAGAAAATATGTCCTTTCTCGAAGGATGCAATGTGGGTGGCGAATTCATGAAACAGGATCTTCAAGATCGAGTAAAATCCATTGGTGAACAACAAGTTAATATATATGGCAAAAAACAAAATTTCTTAACGGATGAAGAATTAAAAAACCTGAATATTCCTAAAGGAACTTTATTGCCCGAAGAACGAGAAATCATTAATGACCATATTGTTATCACTATCGAAATGCTGGAGCAACTACCATATCCAAAACATTTGAAAAATGTTCCGGAATTTGCCGGTGGACATCATGAAAAAATGGATGGAACCGGTTATCCAAAAGGATTAAAAGCGAAGGAAATGTCCACTCAAGCCAAATTGATGGCTATTGCGGATATTTATGAAGCATTGACTGCGGCAGATCGACCCTACAAAGATGGGAAAAAATTATCCACCGCTATGCGTATTATGGGATTTATGAAAAATGATTACCATATTGATGCGGATTTGTTTGAAATATTTGTGAAATCAGGCGTTTATAAAAAATATGCAGAAGATCATGTTGCACAAAACCAGATTGACACTGTGGATGAAACGTCTGTTCTTGAATAAAATATTATGGATTTAAAATCTTTAAATACAAACGAATTGAGAGACCAATTATTTTATTTAATGGATAATGTTTTACACCATTTAAAAACAGAAACGGATGTTGACAAATTTTTGGATGAAACGGAATTGTTGGATGAATGGGAAGCAGTGTTGCCAGAAGCCGAATTTCCTATTTTCATTATGGCTGTATTAAACAACACTAGACGAGAAATTATATTGGACGCAATCTTAGACTCTATTATCCCTAAAAACGAATCCTTAATTTCATCAACGAGAAAGGAATCAAAAAAAAATCTAATTCGCTCTCACAAGGGTGAACACCCGTTTAGCTAAAATTTTCTCAATTGTTCTCTTCAATTTCTTGAACTATATTTGATTCTATGACGCCTGATATTGCCATCATAATCGGTTTAATTTTCTTGGGATTTATTCTTTTTGTTACTGAGATGTTTTCCATTGATGTTACAGCCATGGTTTTACTTTCAATATTGTTTCTGTTTGGGTATTTAACACCGGAACAAGCGGTTTCTGGTTTTTCTAATCCAGCGGTCATTACCATTGCGTTCTTATTTATTTTAAGTCATGCGCTTCAAAAAACGGGTATTTTGGAATATCTTGTAATTCGGATTAATAAAATAGCCGATAGATCTCGATTGTTGGGGCGGGCCGTTTATTTATTAACTATTGGGCTCGCATCTGCCGTCGTCAATAATACAGCCATTGTTGCTATTTTTATGCCCATAACGATCCGACTTGCTCATCAATATAAAATAAGTCCATCTAAAATGTTAATTCCATTGAGTTATGCTGCAATTTTAGGTGGAACACTTACGCTTGTTGGCACATCAACAAATCTATTGGTGAATTCAATTTATTCAGCTGATCCTATCGTTGAACCCTTGGGCATGTTTGAATTTGCTCGATATGGTGCAATTCTTTTGGCCACTGGATTGGTGTATATCCTTTTCATAGCACCCAGATTATTACCGTCTCGTACGGTAACATCCAGTTTAACCAAAAGTTACCATTTGGGTGGATATTTAACAGAAATGAGAATTTCCGAAGACTCACCTTTGGTAGGTAATACTTGCTTGGATCGTGGAATAAATAAAAATTATGACGTGATGGTTTTGGACATTTTGCGGGATAAAAAAATGATAACAACCAATATTCGTCAAACGGTGTTAGCCGTGGACGATGTCTTATTTGTTCGGGGCACATTGGACAATTTTTTACGCATGAAAGAGGTGGAAAATATCACCTTATTGACCGATGAAAAGCTGACCCAACATGAATTGGAACAAGAGGACAATGTTCTCCTTGAGTGTTTATTAACGGATAAGTCTGACATGGTTGGAAAAAGTTTAATGACGGCAAATTTTCGTCAAAGGTATGGTGCGTTTATTTTAGCGATTCGACGAGAAGGTACCATTTTACGAAAAAAAATCGCACATGTAATTTTAAATTCTTATGATACTTTACTGGTTTATGGTCCCGCGGGAAAAGTGGAAGAATTATCAAAATCTGGCGATTTTATCGTATTGGGAAAAATGGATGCAGAATTACGAAAACAACGATTTTGGTGGATGTCTATTGTGGTGGTGGTGTGTGCAGTTGCATTAGCAGCATTCGGTATTATTCCCATCATGGAAAGTGCAATGATGGCAGTTGTAATTTTACTCGTTCTTGGCGTATTAACGCCCCAAGAAAGCTACCAAGCCATCCATTGGCAAGTGATTGTACTTATTGCAGCCCTTATTCCCCTGGGGATTGTGATTCAATCTTCTGGTACGGCGGAATGGATTGGTGGATTCATTTCATCTGCGGTCAGAAGAGCACCCTTAGAATGGCAAGCGCACGTTTTACTCGCCTTGATATATCTAATTACAATCATCCTTACAGAAATTTCTTCCAATGCTGCCACTGCGATTATTATGACTCCCATTGCTTTAGTCGTATCCCAGCAAATGGGGTTTGATCCAAGACCGTTTATTTTTGGTGTTACATTTGCTGCTTCAGCCTCTTTTATTACGCCAGTGGGGTACCAGACCAATTTGATGGTTTATGGCCCTGGTGGATATAAATTTAGCGATTATATAAGAGTCGGATTCCCATTAGCGCTCATCTTTTGGGCCATGGCTATTTTTATTTTACCCACTATTTGGCCTTTTTAAAAAATAAGCTGTAACCCGCACCCATGTTTCCCATCAAATAGTAAAAGGGAATTAAACACATGAATAATTATGTAACTGAATTAAATGATCAAAATTGGGATTCTGAAGTTTTAAACTATGAGGGTGTTACCCTGGTAGACGTATGGGCGCCTTGGTGTGGACCCTGTAAATTAATTGGACCGGTAATCGATGAACTTGCTATGGAATATTCTGGAAAAGCCAAAATTGGAAAACTGAATGCAGACCAAAATCAAAAGCCAATGGATTTAGGTGTATCGGGAATTCCAACACTCATTTTATATAAAAATGGAGAAGAAGTGGATCGCATTGTTGGGATGGCTCCTAAGCACCAACTTCAAGAAAAATTAAACTACTATAGTCAAGAGTCCGTTTGACCCTCGAGGAAAAATCCTTAATAGAGAAGGCGAAATTAGGAGATGAATCTGCTCTGAATTTGCTCATTAAAAATCATGCGCCCGTTGTGTTTAACACAGCGGTACGTATTTTACAGAATGAGTCAGAAGCAGAAGATGTTCTTCAAGAAACCTTCATCATCTTTATCGAAAAAATAGGTTCTTTTGAAGGACGCTCATCTCTATCAACATGGTTATATCGCGTTGCGACAAATGTGGCAATTGGTAAAATACGCGCAAAGAAAAAAGAAGGGTCTATTGTTGAACTCGATGTATTAGATCATGAACCTTTGACTGGACATGAATTGAGATCTTGGCCTGAAGAGATTGAAAAGATGTGGAAAGATGAATCAATACAATCTTGTTTGACTGAAGCATTAAAAGAATTACCCGTTATTTTTCGAACCGTTTTTATATTGCGAGATTTAGAAGGGCACTCTGTAGAAGAAACATCAAAATCATTAGATATTTCGCCTTCAAATGTAAAAGTTCGCCTGATGCGAGCACGCTTGTTCCTTCGAGATAAGATGGCGCATAATCTTCATTGTGTAGAGGCAATATCATGAAATATCATCTCCATAAAAAATCAGATAGAATTGTCAAATTAGTCCATGAATATTTAGGTGAAAATAGTCATGAAGAACTCTTGAGTGAAGTTGCGGACCATATGACGGACTGTCCAGAATGTTATATTTATATTGATAGTGTAAAACAAACAATTCAACTCATGCGAAAAGTTGACTCTCCCAATGCCTATTCCAAAGATATCGAACATCGATTATTAAAATCATTAAATATTAGGAAGTAAAATGAAATTTTTATTTATTGTTATTATTGTATTTATTATATCGGGATATGTTTGGAATCTATCCCAGGGACAAAGTAGCCCAACAGATTCCATTTTGCCCAACCACGCCCAAAAATTATTGAATAATCCAAATTATGTCTTTTTGGATGTGAGAACTGTTCGAGAACATGAAGCTAATTCTATACCAGATACGCCGGTGATCCCTATAAATGAGCTGGCATCGAGGATTTCAGAATTAGAAAAATATAAAGATCAAAATATTATAGTTTATTGCCAAAGTGGTTCACGATCAAATAAAGGAACTATCTTGCTTAATAAAAATGGATTTAACGCAGTGAATTTAACAGGAGGTTTGCATCAATGGAATGGTCCGGTTTTAACTCAATAAAAAAACAGATTGGCGTCGTATTCATCAGTGGTTTTTTAGGATTTTTATATTATTCATTTATTGGGTGTGACCAAGGATGCTCTATCACTGGCTCACCCGTTAATAGCACAATATATGGCACTTTTATGGGGCTTATTTTTGTATGGCCCACTTCAAAAGAAAGGAATAAAAAATGAAATATGCATTTCAACGTCAATTAAATTTATCATTTGATGAAGTAGATTCAAAAATTCGAGATACATTAAAAAAACAAGGGTTTGGTATCATTTCAGAAATTGATATTCAAAGTGCTATGAAAGAAAAATTGGGTGTAGACTTTCGTCGATATCGAATATTGGGTGCGTGTCATCCTCCTACAGCTTACCAAGCATTAACAGAAGAATTAGAAATTGGTTTATTGCTTCCGTGTAATATTACTCTTTGGGAAAATGATGACCATTCGGTAACTCTCTCAGCAATTAATGCAAAAGAAATGTTATCCGTAACGGGGCGAGATGATTTGGATGAATTAGCATCCCAAGTTAATACGTGGCTCCAAAATGCCATAGATGACGTATGATTGATTTAATATTCACAATAGTAATTTTTGGGCTGTGGATTTGGCTTCAAAGAGTCTTTTTGCCTAAAATGGGGGTGCCCACATGACACGCTACTTATCCTCAGTCTGAGGAAGACATTAAAGAAAAATTGGAACCTGTTCCAATAAAAGATGGACTCTAATTCTCATGCCCATGTACGATTATTATTGTCAGAGGTGTAATGAGAAATTTGAAGAATTGGTATTTTCTCATCTAGTCTCAGATGCTGAAATAAAATGTCCACATTGTAAAAGAATGAATTCAAAACGGATGGTGTGTGCGCCAGCAGTATCAACAAATGGAAAAGCAAAAGGGAGTCAATCTCTATGCGGTAGGCCTTCGGGTTTTTCTTGAAGAAGCTAAAGCTGCAGTTGCAGAACTAAACTATTTAAAGGAGCAAATGATGAAAATTTATTATTTAATTTTAACCACATTATTTATGATTTCATGTGGTGGAAGTCCCTATGATGCATTTGGTGAAAAAATTTCATCTGAAGTATCTCATAATTATATATCAGTTTTGAGTGGAATTCAATCAAGTACTGAATCGGGCGAAGGAATCTCTTTAAGTGGAGAGATTCTTGAAACTTGTTCCAAAAAGGGTTGTTGGATGAAATTGAAAATGGAAGGTGGTGATACTTTATTAGTTAGGTTTAAAGATTATAGTTATTTTGTACCAAAAACGGGTCAAGAAAAAAAAGAAGCAATTATTAAAGGCAATGCATTTATGGATACTTTAACGGTAGATGTTTTACGTCATTATGCAGAAGATGCTGGTAAGTCGAAGAATGAAATTAATCAGATTGATAAACCAATATATTCCCTAAATTTTATTGCGGATGGTGTCTTAATAAAAAAATGAATTACGGTAAAAACTTTTTTTCCTTATTTTGTTTATTGATTTTAATATCTTGTGGAAATCAAACTCCAAAACGATTCCCAAACAAAAGGAGTGAAATGGCTGTTGCCATGCGAAATATGACGGATGCAATGTTAAAAACAAAATCATCTTTAACTCAATCTGAGATTACACTGCTCAAGTTTAAATCCTTTAAAAATAAAAAATTCACAGATACTAGTTTTGAATCTGATTGGTTTGCAAACATGTCAGATGTATTATTGAATAATGCTAAATATTTTGATAATAATCCTAGCATAGAAACTTTTCATACTGTGGTCCAAACATGCCAATCTTGCCATGAGAATACTTGTCCGGGACCCTTGCAGCAAATTCAAGATTTATATATTGAATAAATAATTTAAAAGAGTCCTTAATCATTATCAAACCAATGGGTAAATTTTGGGCTTATGGAAACCAAATCTCTCTCTGGATCTCGTCTCGATTCCTTTTTAGATAACCCACCCAAAGCACTCTGGACATTGGCAATTCCCATCATGTTTGGCATGGGAATCCATACATTCTATAACATTGTAGATATGATGTTTATCGGACGTTTGGGAGGGAATGCCATTGCAGGTGTCGCTTTTAATATGCCGGTCTTTTTTCTCATGCTGGGACTCACCATGGGATTAGGATCAGGTGTGACTGCTTCTATTGCCAGATTCATAGGTGAAAACAAAAAAAGTCATGCTGACAACAGCGCTGAACATGCATTGGCATTGGCTGCAGTAATTGCGACTATTTTTACGACGGCAGGATTGATGTTTGGATTTCATTTTTTGACATTCCTTGGTGCAGAAGGAGAAATCTTATCATTAGCATGGGATTACCTATACATCATTATTCTTGGCTTACCGTTCATGATTTTTTCAGGATTTTTTCGATCCATCTTAGCCGGGGAAGGGGATATGAAATTTCCCATGATGGTTGCGGGTTTAGGAACTCTTCTAAATATTATTTTAGATCCCATTTTCATTTTTGATTTAGATGCGTATGGCGGTATTGGTTTTGGGATGGGTGTAAAAGGTGCAGCAATGGCCACCGTAATTTGTCAGTTCATTGTATTTATCATTTTTATTTACATGCTGTTTGTAAAAAAGCATGCTTATATCACATTTAAGTTGAAAGATTTCACTCCGTCAAAAGAGATACTTTGGGATATAGTCAAAGTAGGGTTGCCCGCATCCATGTCCATGGTCATTATGGCTGTTGGGCAAGGTGTATTTAATAAAATATTGATTCATTATTCTCCACAAACCGTTGCAGCGTATCAAGTGGCGGGACGATTGGATATGCTCATCTTCCTGCCCATCTTTGCTATTGCTGGCGGCATGACAACGCTTGTGGGGATGTTCTACGGAGCAAAAAAAATAGACGCTTTAAATCAAATTGTGAAATATGGAATTTCTCGTTCCTTTTTCATAACGCTGGTGTCATCCACATTTGTTTATATATTCGCTGAAACATTTTCAGCGTGGTTCACAACGGATCAGGAAATCATTGACGTTTCAGTTGGTTTTTTACGAAGGGTTTGTTTGATTTATCCACTGGTGGCTATTGCCATTACTTCCGGACGAGTTATGCAAGGATTAGGTAAAGGGATTCCTGTTTTAGTGATTACGACCATTAGAGTAATCGGTATTAGCGCGCCATTGGCTCTTTATTTTAGTTATGTGCTTAATAAACCTGTTGAGTGGAATTGGTATGCAATTATGATATCTGCAACCATATCCTTTGTGATTGCTGTAACTTGGGTGCGAGTAGAATTGAAAAAAATAAATCAACTTCATGAGGATCAAGAATGAGCCGATTATCAGAAAACAATATTATAGAAAAATTATCGACTTTAAACGGTTGGGAATTCAAAGATAACGCCATCCGAAAAACATTTACTTTCGATGCTTATATGGATAGTATTGCATTCATAAATCAATTAGCAGAAATTGCTGAGGAAGCAAATCATCATCCGGATATGATAGTGGGTTGGTGCAAGATCGATATTGCTTTTACATCTCATGACCAAGGCGGTGTAACGGCTGCTTGTGTGGAAATGGCACAAAAGGCAGAATCCGTCTTTTAAAAATATTTTTGTAATTTATAATGTATTGTCTAACGGTTTTTAGACTTTGCTTTGTGTTTTTCTTTATTTTTTACATATATAAGTTTGTTTTTGCTCTTAGGACTCTCTCTCTGTTCTAAATCAAAATTCCCCATTGATTTTATTAAGGGTGTTAATTTTTCAAATCCATAATTTCTTGAATCGAAATTGGGTTGTTTCTTTAACAATAGGCTACCAACATCGCCAAGGAATGCCCATCCGTCTTCATCTGAAAGATCAGATATAGTTGATGAAATTAACTTAATTTCTTTCCGGGTAATTTTATCTAGACTCTCTTTGTTTTTGCCTTTTTCTGGAGAATCTTCTTTCTTTTCAGAAAGGTTTCTAATTATTTCGATATAAATAAACTTATCACACGCCACGATAAATGGATTCGGTGTCTTTTTTTCACCTATACCAATGACTTGCATTCCAGCTTCTCTTAATCGAGTTGCGAGTCTTGTGAAATCACTGTCACTTGAAACCAAACAAAATCCATTTACTTTTTTAGAATAAAGAATATCCATAGCATCAATAATCATAGCGGAATCAGTTGCATTTTTTCCAGTGGTATATCCATATTGTTGGATCGGGGTAATCGCATTTTGAAGAAGTAGATTTTTCCATTTGGATAAATTTGGTTTTGTCCAATCTCCATAAATCCTTTTAATCGTTGGATTGCCATATTTCGCTAATTCCGCCATCATCTCTTTTACATGGGCAGAGGGAATATTATCCCCATCAATTAACACGGCTAAGTTTATATTATTTTCCATTTTTTTCCTTTTAGTCTGATTTTTGTATTGTCATTTATTTATGAAGAAGATTTTAATTAGAATACGAAGAGTCATTAATCTAAATACAATATAATGTTTAAATCGAGCTTATTATTTTTGGTAATGAGAATAAACAAGATGATCTTATTTAATCTTATAATGCTTTTCTAAGACCTAAAATTAATCCAGCACATAAAAGTGATTTTACCACATCTCCAATAAGAAAGGGATAAAATCCCATGAGGAGTGCTTCATTAAATCCAGTATAGAATAGGGCGAGATAAAGTGTGCCTAAAACTAAAATAAGTGTTGTGGCAACAAAACAGGATATAAAGCTGGAAACCAGTGAGGTTGTGTAGCCATTTTCGGCTAAGTAGCCAATCAAAAAAGCCGCAAAAACAAATCCCCAAAGATAGCCGGCAGATGGGCCTACCAATACAAGTACACCCGCTTTCATCTGGGCAAATACGGGTAATCCTATGGCACCTTCGATGAGATAAGCCAATACAGCCATAGCGCCATGACGTGCGCCAAGTAAGCCACCTAATAAAACCACAGCAATTGTTTGACCCGTAATGGGGATTGGACTAAATGGAATTGGAATGGAAATTTGTGCCATCACTGCTATGAATAATGAGCCCAATAAAATTGAAAAAATATTTGCAGTATTATCATCAAGAGTGAGAATACCTGATTGATCGAAGGAAATTGTTTTTGTTTTCATATGTTTAATTTATTCATTTTTTAGGTGATTGGCTTTCATTACATTTTTTTAATCATCCATTTATAAAATTTTCCTGGAGTGATTCGAACAAGCCAAATAAATATCCGGTAAGGCCATGGATAAATGTATGTGGTATAACCGGCATCAATCACTTCAACAAACCTATCCGCTGCATCATTTGCAGATTTCATGGGAAAACGGCGGGCGGCTCCAGTTACAAGGGGTGTATCTATAAATCCAGGGCAAATAGAAACGGTCTTAATATTGTACTTTTCCAATGTGGAGCGCCATGAATCAAAAATCATTCGAATGGCAATTTTTGAACCGGCATAACCGCCATGGAAGGGCACGGGCATAAAACTGGCTACAGAACTAATACAAACCACAGCACCACTCTTTTGTGCTTTTAGCGTTGGAATAAACGGCATCAAAGTGTTTGTCACACCCAAGATATTTGTATTTAATATGGTATTGATTTGGTTACTGTCACCGGAAAAAAGGCCATCATCCCCACCAATACCCGCATTTGCGATTGCAATATCAATTCCGCCTGCATCTTCCATGAATTGCTCCGCTACGGATTTACATTTTTGAGCATCCTGCACATCCAACTGATATACGAGTGGTGTTCCACCCAGTTCTTTTACTGCCAAAGCAACTTCATGGAGAATCTCTTCCCGCCGGGCGGTTAGTCCGATGGTAAAGCCCTGTTTGGCATAAGCAAGTGCTAGTGCTTTTCCGATCCCGGAGGATGCCCCTGTTATAAATACATTCTTCATTATTTGTTTCCAATTTTATGCAACAAGATGCGTAAAAGTCGCAAAATTTAATTTAAAAAAATTACGAAAATTTGCGACATTCATTTTCCCGATTAGAGCCATTCAACTCAAACGATGCAAGAAATTACGGTAATTACAAAGGCATCTTCTTGTAATAATGATTTTTTAAATAAACCGTTCAAATGGTTTGGTTGGAATCCTGAAGCTGTCCCCCTGTAATAGGGGGACGATAGGGGGTCAGAATTATGATATTCGTTTATCTTTTTTCACACCATAATTAAAGCCCAAAGATCATGCCTTCTCGGGCGACATTAAGCCGATTGGATCTAATTTGATTTGCAGCAGCACCATCCCTAATCGCCGGATTCGAATGATTAAAATGGATAAAATGAACTTTATTTCGATTGGGTGAATTTAATTGATAAAAAATTTCCATCGATTCCACGATAAAGGGATGTGGAATTTCACTCATATCCCGATTTGGCAATTCATCTTCGGAATAAAATGTGCCATCCACTAAAGCGATATCAATATGCTGAATCACTTCAAAAATATCCTGATCCCATTTTTCCCATTTATCAATATCTGGAATAAATAAAACGGATTGATTCGTTCCCATAATCTTGTAACCCACTGTTTCAGAATATTCATCCCGATGGGGAACGAGGAATGGTTCAATGAATAATCCATCTGCCAATTTGATCTCTTTATCATTTTTCATGAGTTGGATCTCGATATTGTTCAGGGAAACCAATTGATCCCAAGGACTATTGGACTCTAGGAATTCTTTCATTTTCGGCATGGCAAAAACAGGAATATCTTGTGTGCCCATTACTTCCCGTCCCAAATGTAGCATTCCTGTATAATGTCCCATATGGGCGTGAGTGAGAAAAATCCCAGCCAATTCTGTTTGGTGTTCTTCAGTCAGAATTCTAGATTGTTCCGGAAAATCTGGTGTGGCATCAATGAGCCAACTTTTTCCAGATTTTGGATCAACAATCCCAAGGCAAGTAACTTTTTCTTTTTCGCCACTTTCCCAAAGATCCTTGCAACAGGATTTTATGCATCCACTTTGGGGTGCACCACCATCTTGGGTAATCCCTAGAACAACAACATAGGGCGAATCGGCGGAAAAGGTAAAACCGATAAATAATATGAAAAGGAAAAATAATTTCATTCTATAATTTAATTTGAATTTTTTTGCGATATAGCCAATAGAGCATGAGCCAAAAGCCCAAAACATGAGCGAGAGCAAACAAGATGGAGCCATTCAAATCACCGGCAAACGGGACGAAAATGCTTTGGTATAAATAAGTGTAGGCACTGACTGATTTTCCGTCCAAATCCATTTTAATGGCGAGAATTGTTTTTGTCCAGAAACCAGAAGCCACAAACAGAAAAATTGAATTGGTTCCAAAAACTTCAAAAACCCAAAACGGTTTTTTCCAGTGTTTAATATCTATCAAATAGGTGAGTCCCGCCAAAACTAAAGCGGCAATACCGCCTGTAAATAAAACGTAAGAACTTGTCCAAAGCGCTTTATTGATGGGGAAAATGAATCCCCATAGCCAACCGACAATCATAAGTCCCAAACCGAAGATGGCCATGCGTTTTGCACAATCAGTATAATTTTTTGTAGTGTGTAGCATCCCACCCATTAAGTAGCCAATCAGGACTGTCCCCACCGATGGTATTGCACTTAATAATCCTTCCG
>Ga0209252_1000318_pt1 | contig 38770 bp, 35 predicted proteins | sample SaaInlV_135m_DNA_3_FD_184673 | JGI IMG/M metagenome (GOLD analysis project Ga0209252, IMG submission 184673) | Marine microbial communities from expanding oxygen minimum zones in the Saanich Inlet - Saanich Inlet SI074_LV_100m_DNA (SPAdes) (version 2) | ecosystem: Environmental > Aquatic >... | reverse complement strand
AAATATAGTTCAAGAAAGCCTATGCAAAAGACAAATGGCTTTATCAGAGCTAAGGAAGTTAGACTGATAGGGCTTGATGGAACTCAGGTTGGTATAGTCCCGATAGCGCAGGCATTAGAAATGGCGAATACGAGTTCTTCTGATTTGGTTGAAATTTCACCTGATGCAGCACCACCAGTTTGTAAAATCATGGATTATGGAAAGTTCTTGTATGACCAAAAGAAACAACAGACAGGGCAGAAGAAACCTAAGGCACAAGTTTTAAAAGAAATTAAATTTAGACCAAATATTGGAGAAAATGATTTTAATGTTAAAATAAACAGACTTAAAGATTTTTTATTTGAAGGTCATAAAGTTAAAATTAGGTTGTGGTTTAAGGGAAGGGAGATTGTACATAAAAGTATTGGAGAAGAATTAGTAGCAAAGATAATAGAAACTGTTTCTGAATCTGGCGAATTAGACAATGAACCAAAATTTGAGGGCAAAAATCTCACATTATTAGTTCTCCCAAAAAAAGTAAAGGCGGTTAAGAAAAACAATGGCAACACAAAAAATGAAATCCAATAGAAGCGCAGCTAAAAGATTTAAGCTAAAGCCTAATGGTAAGTTAAAAAGAATTAAAGGGAATAAGCATCATTGCAATGTTCACAAAGCCCAATCAAGAATTCGTAGATTGAAGGAAGCTGGAACAGTTGAGGGGAAGAAAGCAAGAGACTTAAGGAAAGTAATTTTTGCTTAATATAAAGTTGGTGGTTTAAAAAGATGAGAGTAAAAACAAGCGTAGCTAGTAAAAAAAGAAAAAAAAGATTACTTAAACAGACAAAAGGTTTTTGGGGTCAGAGAAAAAATGTTTTTAAAAGAGCAAAGGAAACTCTTCTGAGAGCCATGGCTTTTTCCTATAGAGATAGGAAAGCCAAGAAAAGGACAATGAGAGCTTTATGGATTACGAGAATTAATGCCTCTCTTCGTGAAGAAGGAGTAACGTATAGTAAGTTTATACACACTTTAAAATTAAAAAATATTGATTTAGATAGAAAAGTTTTATCTGAATTGGCAATGAACAACCCAGACCAATTTAAGAAGCTAATATCCGAAGTTATGTAACTCCCTAGTTTTCCGCTCTTTTTTGTTTAAAACCTAGTATTTTGCTTTTTTTCAGCATCTTTATTGTAAGACGGATGAAAATAGTGAAAAAATATTAAATTTTCATAATTCTATATTATGATCATGATAAAGGTAAAAAACTCTTAGATAATATTATTTCTTTATTATAAGTATTAGGAAAATTAGGTAAAATATATAGTGATGAAAGTCACTCCTCTCTTTGATATTCACAAGAAATACAATGCGAAATTTGTTAATTTTAATGGATGGGAAATGCCTGTATGGTTTGAAGATCTGAGAAAAGAACACTTACAAGTAAGAAAAGGTGCCGGTGTTTTTGATGTGAGCCATATGGGTGAGATAGAGATTTCTGGGAAAGATGCTGAAACTTATGTTGACTACATATTCACCAATAAAGTGTCAGATTTATCTTTGGGGCAAGCTAGGTATGGGTTCATATGCAATACGCATGGCGGCGTTGTTGACGATATTATAGTTTACAAGTTGGATTTTGATAGGTTTTTTTTATGTGTTAATGCGGGAAATATAGAGAACGTTTTTTCATGGTTAACTACTAATATTGATAACCGCGATGTCTCCGTCGTTAATTTAAGTTCCTTCTATGGTCAGCTAGCAATACAAGGACCAAAAGCAGTTGAATATATTGATACATTGTTTCCTGATTCTAATGTAAGACTAATTAAGAAATACAATATTTCTAATATTCTTGAGCTGGAGAATTTATATTCTTCAAATCTCGAATGGAAGTGCCCTAATAACAATAATTTTTTAATAGCAAGAACAGGCTACACTGGAGAAGATGGGTTTGAATTATTTGTTCCAAATGAAAAAATTTTAGATATATATGAGCAAATTTTAAAGGAGTTTGAAAGTAAAATTAAACCTTGTGGTTTGGGATCCCGAGATACCTTAAGAATTGAAATGGGATTTCCTTTGCATGGAAACGAATTAAGATCAAACTTGACTCCTATTGAAGCAAACCTAGCAAGATTTATAAATTTTGATAAAAAAGATTTTATAGGTAAAGACGCTTTGGAAAAAGTTTTATATAGCAATAATAGCTGTTTAGTCGGATTCAAGATGCATGAAAAGTCTGTCCCTAGAAGTGGATACAAAGTTTTTAGTTCAGATAGTGAGATTGGTTTTGTAACTAGCGGAACTTTTTCGCCTGTCTTGGAGCAGGGAGTCGGACTTGCTTTGATAGATAGCGAGCATAAAGATTTAGACCAGATAAGCATACAAATACGAGATTCATATAAATGTGCTAGTATAGTGAATTATCCATTTATATAAGTAAGAAGGAGAGATTAAATGTCAGAGGTAAAAGTAGAGTGCAAATATACAGAAGAACATGAATGGATCTCGCTAGAGGAAGAGATATTAACAATTGGTATTACAGATCATGCGCAAGAATCTTTGGGCGAGATTGTTTTTATTGAATTACCGAAAGTAGGAGAAACTTTCTCTAAATCTTCAATTTTTGGTGCTGTTGAGTCAACTAAATCAGTCTCAGACCTTTATACGCCAGTATCAGGGGTAGTTACAGAGGTTAATACCTCTGTTGAGAACCAACCAGAGTTAATTAATCAAAGTCCTTATAACGAAGGGTGGATGATTAAAATTAAAGCTTCTAATGTGTCAGATTTAGAAACCTTGTTGTCTGCAGAGGAGTATAAAAATTTAATTGAAGAATAAAGAATTAAATATTAACTCATCCTATTTAGATCTCTGTAGGGCAGATTCATTTGAAGACAGGCATATTGGGCCTTCAAGCTCTGAAATTAATGAAATGTTGGATGAGTTAGGGGTAAAAGATTTAGAAACACTTATTTCTTCAACAGTCCCAAACCAAATTCTTCTAGATTTGCCACTTGAATTAGATGAGCCTCTTGGGGAGTTAGAGGCGATTGAATTTTTAGATTCCAAAGTTAGTCAAAATGAATTATTTAAAACATATATCGGAATGGGCTATTATGGAACCATTACTCCGAATGTAATTTTAAGAAACATACTAGAGAATCCTGGTTGGTATACGGCTTATACTCCATATCAGCCAGAGGTCTCGCAGGGTAGATTAGAAATGTTGATTAATTATCAGCAAATGGTTATGGACTTAACCGGTTTACCTGTATCAAATGCATCGTTGCTTGATGAGGGGACTGCGGCTGTTGAAGCAATGATACTTTCTTTTCGAATGTGCAAAGATGATAAAGAAATATTTCTTGTTTCTGATATGTGCCATCCTCAGACAATAGATTTGCTTGTTACTAGAGCAAAACCACTAAGTATTAAAGTTAAAGTTGGCGATATTAACTCTTTAGTTAAAGAGAACAATGAATTTTTTTTTGGCCTTATTGTTCAGTATCCGGACACTGTCGGCAGAATTTGTGATTTTGAATTATTAATTTCGCAAGCTAAAGCACAAAATTCTACTTCAATTTTAGCTTGTGATCTTATGTCTTTATTGCTAATTAAATCACCAGGTGAACTTGGCGCTGATATAGCTATTGGAAGTTCCCAAAGGTTTGGTGTTCCAATTGGATTTGGAGGTCCTCACGCCGCTTTCATTTCATGTAGAGATGAGTTCAAAAGATCTTTGCCTGGAAGGATCATTGGGAGATCTATCGATAAGAATGGCAATACTGCTTATAGGATGGCATTGCAGACTCGTGAGCAGCATATTCGTCGGGAAAAAGCCACAAGTAACATTTGCACTGCTCAATCATTATTAGCAATAGTGGCAGCCGCTTATGCAATATATCATGGCCCAATAGGTTTAAAAAATATTGCATATAGAGTCCATAGACTTGCTAAGATTTTGTCTAAGTCGTTATTAGAAATTGGTTTTGAAAATTTAAATAAAGAGTATTTTGATACTCTTTGGATAAAGTGCTCTAAAGCACATCTTGCAAAGATTAGGGAAAAGGCACAAAAGCAAAGAATAAACTTTCGTTATTTTAATTCAGATACTCTAACTATTTCTATTGACGAAACTACTACTCTTGCTGATTTATCAGGTATATTGAAGTGTTTTCCTGGATCAAAGAGAATAAACATTAATGATATTGAAGAGAAAATCGCTAATGATTTTAATGTTATCAGTAAGAATTTAAATAGGAATATTAATTATCTCTCACATCATGTATTTAACTCTTATAAGTCTGAAACAGATTTTCTTAGATATTTAAAGAAGCTCGAAGATAAAGACATTGCATTAAATAAATCTATGATTCCTTTAGGCTCGTGCACCATGAAGTTAAATGCTACATCAGAAATGATTCCAATTGGTTGGAAAAAAATAAACTCTATTCATCCTTTTGTTCCAAGAGCTCAAACTAAAGGATATGAATATGTTGTGAATAAATTAGAAGAGACTCTCTCTGGAATTACTGGTTTTGAGAGTGTCTCTCTCCAGCCCAATGCAGGAGCTCAAGGAGAACTAGCAGGATTAATGACAATTAGAGCCTTTCAAGAAGCGCGAGGGGAAAAAGATAGGGATATTTGCCTTATACCAAGTTCTGCCCATGGGACCAATCCTGCAAGTGCAATACTAGCAGGCTTAAAAGTTGAAATAGTAAAATGTGACGATAAAGGTAATGTCGATACTAAAGATTTAGCATATAAAATACAAGAGTATCCTGACAGAATTTCTACTTTGATGATTACTTATCCATCAACGCATGGTGTTTTTGAAGAAAGTATAGGAAAAATTTGTAGAATGATTCATGAAGCTGGAGGACAGGTTTATATGGATGGTGCGAATTTAAATGCAATTGTAGGAATATCAAAGCCTGGACATTTTGGTCCTGATTTATGCCACATTAATCTGCACAAAACTTTTTGTATCCCACATGGCGGGGGTGGACCAGGAGTTGGTCCTATTGCAGTTAAAGAACATCTAGCTGAGTTTCTTCCGAATCACTGTGTAGTAAAGAATGCAGGTCCTAAATATGGTTTTGGCTCTATTTCCTCTGCACCTTGGGGAAGTGCCTCAATTCTACCGATATCTTTAATGTACATATTAATGATGGGTTCATCAGGAATCAAGAGAGCTACTCAAGTAGCAATTTTAAATGCTAACTATATTGCCAATAAATTAAAATCCAGTTTTCCAATTCTTTATACTGGTAGAAATGATAGAGTTGCACATGAATGTATTATTGATATAAGAGAGATCAAGAAGAAGCATGGTGTTACAGAAGAAGATATTGCAAAAAGATTAATTGATTATGGATTTCATGCTCCTACAATGTCATTCCCTGTTCCAGGGACTTTGATGATTGAACCAACAGAAAGTGAGTCTAAGGCTGAAATTGATAGGTTCTGTAGTGCTTTGTCGGAGATATATGCGGAGGTGCTTACTTATTCTAATATTAAAGAACCTAATCTTTCCCCCCTAAAGAGTGCACCTCATACCTTTTTTGATATTATGAATAACAACTTTGACTATCCTTTGTCAGTAGCTTTTCCAATTCAATCGAATTTAGAAAATGCAAATCGTTATATTGCTCCTGTTGGTAGAGTTGATAATGCTTTTGGAGATAGGAATTTTGTCTGTAGCTGCCTTCCTATTGAAGAGTATGTTGCTAAATGAATTTAAAGTCTCTCAGAAATATAAGCCCCGTCTCTTAGACCTTGAAACCAGTCATCAAGAACAAGAAACCGTTTTTCCTCAAATAATATTTCTCTTATTTCATCTTTAGCCTTTAGAAAATCAGGGTCACTATATACCTTGTCTTTAACATAAAAATATCTTGATGATCCATTATAGGAAAAAGGGCCAATAAGTGAATTTAGACTTGCAGATTGAATGGCGTCACCAATTTCAGCACCTAGGTCAATTGGGTTTAGATAACCCAAGTTGCCCGACTCTTCAGAGATGATTTTATTCTTCTTGTACTCTAAGATTAAACTATTAAAAGAAGCTTCGTTTGATTCTAAGCTCCGCAATTTTGATATTTTCTCCTCAGAGCTCTCAAGTTCGTTAATTATAATCAGAGTTACGTTTGCTAAGCTTTCTTTGTTAATTTGACTGTAATTTTTAACGTAATAATTAAGAATCTCTTTATCAGTAAGAGCTATTTTATTTCTTAAAACAACATTGGATATTGCTTCTTGAAGATATTGATTCCTCCAACTAAAACGAATTCTATACAAATTTATTCCAGTTCTTTCAGTCTCTTTGTCTAAAGCTTCCCTTGTATTTCTTTTAACAAAGTCCTCTTCAATCGAGTCCAGTAGTTCATCTGTGACGAATATACCTAACTTACGCCCTTGTAATTCCAAAAGTTTCAAATCAATAAGTTCCGTAAGATATTTCTTCTTAACCTTTTTTTTGAGGGAATTGGCGCCACTTTTCTTGATATGATCTTCTAGTTCAGAAAGAAAGATAACATCATCATTGATAACAGCGACAATACCTTCAGTCTTATTCGCGTATGAACCAAAAGTAAAGACACTTAATGTCATTATTATAAGAAATATTAATTTAAAATTCATAATAAAAGTTTAGAGTTAATTATAAACTTATCATTAATAATTTCATAATTACTTTTTAATATATCTTCCATTTTAGAAATTTTGCTGAGAAATTCTAGTGTTTCCGAAGGTTTTGCATCAAAATTGATTATTTCAATTTGAGCATTAGTTATTTTCCCTATTTTCTTAATATTTATTATTAAAGCTTCTTTTTTTAATATAATTTTGGAAACTCTTAGTCTTTCGCATTGAATTTTAATTTCGCTTATACATATTAGATTTAAAATTTCTTGCGGTACTGTTCCAAATTTATCAAGAAGCTCTTCTATTATTTTTATTGAATCCTCCTTTTTATTTATCAAAGAAATCTTTTTATAATAAAAAAGTCTTGTTTCAGATGATTCTATGTATTTCCTTGGTATAAAGAAGCTAATTTGACTTATAATCTCAGTTTCAAGAGATTCAATTTGTTGATTATTTTTTAGTTTTCCAATTTCTTTTTCAAGCAAATCCAAATAGAATTCGATACCGACATCATAGATATTTCCAGATTGCTCTGTTCCGAATAGATTTCCAGCGCCTCGAATTTCGAGATCTTCTAAAGCAATATTAAATCCTGAACCAAGCTTAGTTAGCTTCCTAATGGCACTGAGCCTTTTTTTCGCATTTTGCGTTATATCCTTGTTAGGAATTAATAAATATGCTCGGCCTTTTTCTTTACCCCTACCAATTCTTCCTCTAAGTTGATATAGATCAGATAGTCCGAAATTCTGTGCATTATTGATAATCATTGTATTGGCTTCTTTTATATCTATTCCAGCCTCAATAATGGTTGTAGTGATTAATATTCTTATGTTGCCGTCAATAAAGCTCCTAAGTTTAGTTTCAACATCTTCTCCTTTCATTCGTCCATGGATATATGCGACTTCTTCTTCAGGATAGATATTTTTAATATCTTGATAAATCTTTTCAATTGTATTGATTTCGTTATGTATAAAAAACACTCTTCCTTCTCTTTTTAATTCATATGAGATTATTTTTTTAATAAGTTTTAAATTATAAATTTCTATATATGTTTCTATGCTAAGTCTTTCTTTGGGAGGCGTGGAAATCAAGCTTATTTCCCTAAGCCCTGTTAGAGAAAGTTGCAATGTTCTTGGAATTGGTGTGGCCGATATGCTTAACGAGTCTACCCCTTTCTTCAGTTGCTTTATCTTTTCTTTTGCAGAAACACCAAACTTATGTTCCTCATCAATTATTATAAGCCCTAGATTTCCTAACTTTATTTTCTCTGAAAGTGCTTTGTGGGTTCCGATTAATATATCAATTCTTCCGCTGGATAAATCCGCCAGGGTTTCTTCTAGCTTCTTTGTTTTTGTGAATCTGCTAATACTTTCGACTCTAACTGGGAAATCTTTGAATCTTTTAGAAAATGTATTGAAATGTTGATGAGCAAGAAGAGTAGTGGGGGCAACAAGAATGGTTTGCTTAGAATTGATGCACGATAAATAAGATGCTCTTAAAGCAATCTCAGTTTTTCCAAAGCCAACATCTCCACAGATTAATCTATCCATTGGTTTAATTTTTTGCATATCCATATAGGTTTCATTTATTGCATTTTTTTGGTCTATTGTTTCTTCATATTCAAATGTATTCTCGAACTCTGAAATTTCTACTTGGTTCATTTTAAAAGAGAAACCATTTGTTGATTTTCTCTGAGCATACAAGCTAAGAATTTCTTTTGCAGTATTTTGAGCAATTTTTTTTGCTCTTTTAACCTTTGTTGACCATGCTTTGCTTCTTAAAGTATCAAGATTTTTCCCTTTACTTCCCCCAATATACTTTTGTATTAGATTAATCTTGTCGATAGGAATTAAGAGCAGATCTTTTAAACTGAATTCACATTCAATAAAATCAGTGGGAACATTATTGATAATTTTGTTTTTAAGCCCATTGTAAATACATAAGCCAAAATTCTTGTGAACTATCAAATCCCCAGCACTTAAATCTGTGAAGCTTGCCAGTTTAAATGATGTTTGTGCTTCAATGTTAAACTTCTTCACTGTCTCTTTTAAATTCTTAGCTTTACTAAAAGAGAGAACTGAAGTTTTAAAATTTTCTATGATAAAACTTTTTCTTAAGAACCCATCTAGGAACTGTAGTTTGGGTGAATAGTCTTCACCTAAATCTCTTTTGAGTTTTTCTCTAGTATCTTTATCAGTAACAATTAATGATTGATTATCGTATGATTTTGTTAATTTTTTTAGTGAGCTTAAGGAGTCAACAAATTTGTCTTCAACTTGACTGATAGAGAAAATAAATTCCTTAGTGTTTTTTATTTTAGTAATAGGGTCTAAGTAAATGATTTTATTCTTTTTTCTAAGAAGAGTTTCTTGACTTGCTTTTATAGGTAAAGACAAACCATAATCCAGAATTATTATTGAATCCTTAATTTGATCAAATATTGAGGAATTATTTTTCGACGCATCTCCACCCCGGGTATCTGCTATACAAAGTTGGGTTATTTCCTCACTAGATCTTCGACCATCTTCTACGTGAAATTCATTTATAGATGACACTAGATCTTTATAGAATTCAATTCGGATTGGTAAAGATAAGTTTGGTGGATAGATATCAATTATAGAACCTCTAACAGAGTATTCACCAAAATTTTCTGTGAACTCTGTGTCCTTATATCCCATCTTATTAAGATTTTTAATCAAATTATCACGCGATTGGTTACTACTTTTTTTGTTTATATATAAATTCTTATTGTTTAAATTTTCTTTGAATGAAAAATTTAGATTGTCTTTATCTATAAATTTTATTTTTTTTTGATTATCCCCTAAGAAAAACAATAAGTTTAAAAGCTTATTTCTTTTATTGTTCTCAGTTGGATTCGAATTTAATATTTCATTGTCTAAATAATATGTTTCATTTCCAAAAGTTTCCTCTAGGTGCTCGATTAAAACACTACATTCTTTCGAACTATTGGCTATAAAATATATATTTTTATTAGTATTTTTCGATATTCCGCTTATTAAAACAGAAGTAATAAAATCATTTGACTGGAATATAGAGTGAGAAGAATAATTTTTTAAATTAATTCCTAACTCTTTCAAAATTCTTTCAGAGAGACTAATAATTTCTAAGCTTCCTTGGAATCAATCTCAGCTAAATTCTTTAAGATTCTGTCCCCCATCTCAGTACAAGTTACGGTATTCTTATTTCCAATATCTTTAGTTCTGATTCCATCATCCAAAGTTTTTGATACGGCTTTTTCGATTGTTTCTGAGATGTTGTCTAGATTAAGAGAATATTTGTACAGCATAGCAAGGGAAAGTATTGCTGCAATTGGATTGGCAATATTTTGACCAGCAATATCTGGCGCACTTCCATGAACTGGTTCATAAATTGCTTTGTCTTTTCCAATACTAGCTGAGGGTAGCATGCCTAAAGAACCTGTAAGTTCGGCAACTTCATCACTGATGATGTCACCAAAAAGATTCCCTGCTAATATGACATCAAATGTAGACGGTCTTTTAATAACTTGCATTGCAGCGTTATCTATATATAAATGTTCAAGTTCTATATCTTTAAAGTCTTTTTGATGAACTTCGGTTACAACATCTCTCCATAGCTGCATCACTTCTAGGACATTTGCTTTATCAAGAGAAGTAAGCTTTTTGTTTCTTTTTCTAGCTATTTCGAAAGCTACTCTAGCAACTCTTTCTATCTCATCTTCATTATAGATGAGATTATTTGCACCAACTCTTTTGCCTTCTACCTTTTTATTATATCTAGGCTCACCAAAATAAATTCCGCCAGTTAGCTCTCTAACAACAAATATATCAGTGCCTTTCACTATTTCTTGTTTTAAGGTCGAAGCATTTATTAGTGCTGGAAAAACTTTTGCAGGCCTTAGGTTGGCAAAAGCCCTCAGTTCTTTTCTGAGGGTTAGAAGTCCTTTTTCAGGCTTTAAGTCATGTTCTAAATTCTCCCATTGAGGCCCACCTACCGCACCCAGTAGTACTGCGTCTGCTTCTAAAGCTTTATCTAAGACATCTTTAGTAAGCGGTATACCGTTTTTATCTATAGAGGCCCCACCAAATAAATCTTCAGTTATCTCTATTGGAACTTTGGCTTGAAAGTAATCAATTATTTTTAGACATTCATTTATTACTTCTTTTCCAATTCCATCACCTGGTAATATTAAAATTTTTGACATCGCAACCTCTCACAATTTTATTTAATTTTGAAAACAACTTTATTTTCTGTGCCTTCTAGTCCATCTATCGAGACTTTAACTATATCTGACTCACTTAATTGGCCAACTCCACCAGGAGTTCCAGTTAAAATTAAGTCACCAGGATTCAAAGTCATTATTTTACTAATATAACTTATTAAAAAATCAATCTTATGAATCATGTGCTTTGTACTGGATTCCTGTTTTATCTCGTCATTAACTGCAGTCTTGATTGTAACATCTTGGTAGTCTATTTCATCGCATATAATTGGTCCCACAGGACAGAAAGTGTCAAAGCTTTTTCCTCTTGAAAATTGTATATCTTTTGCTTGCAAATCTCTTGCTGTAACATCGTTTACAACAACCCCACCTAGTATGTGCTCGTAGGCTTTTTCCCTACTTACCCATTTAGCTTCTTTCTTAATTATAATTCCAAGCTCACCTTCATAATCAACTTTTGAGCTCATATAATTTGGATATACAATTTCATCATAAGGGCCCGTCAAAGAAGAAGGTGCCTTTAAAAAAATTAAGGGTTCCTCTGGAGGCTTTTTCCTCATCTCTTTCGCATGATCAAAATAATTCAGTCCGATAGCAACAATTTTTGTTGGATTTAGTGGTGCCACGAACTCTCTTTTGCTGGTTTTCGAAAAATCTTCTTTGAATAGCTTAGTACTTTCATATTTTTTTATTTTTTTATTTTTTTTAAAAGATGAAATAATCATTTTAGTATTCTACATTATACAGATACAAACCACAGGCAGGAACACTAAGATTTATTTTTAACTTATTCCTATTCTTTAATGCATTGTTTATGTCTGCCTTCTTAATCATCCCTTTTTCATAATTTATAAAACTACCCACCATTAGTCTTACCATGCCTCTTAAGAATCCCTCACCTGTTATTTTTATATCTATGAAATTTTTCTTTCTAACAACAGATATTTTTTTAATCGTTCTGATAGTTGAATTACCAGCATAACCAACTTTACAAAAGTTCTTGAAATCCTTTTTACCAATGAAGTTTTTTGAAATAAGCTTAATACTTTTTATATCAATTTCCCTGTTAATATACCAGAATCTACCTTCCTCAAAAACATTGCACGGTTCTAATGTCTTAATCCTATATAAATAGGTTTTCTGTTTACAACTATGTTGAGAATGGAAATCTTTATTAACTTCGGTGCAAGATTTTATTCTTATATCCGCTACTAGATTTTGATTTAATTTATTTTTAAGTTCAATCATATTTATTTTATTTAAATCGCTTACATGAAAATTAGCAACTTGTTCCAAGGCATGGACACCGCTATCTGTTCTACCTGAACCTACTATTGAGATTTTTTCTCTAAAAATTTTTAACAGGCATTCTTCAATTTTTTCTTGAATCGTAATACTGTTTTTTTGTTTTTGCCAACCTCCATAATTTGTACCCAGGTATTCAATTAAAAGTTTTATATTCATTGGTACTTTATCCTCTTGTCTATAAGTGGATAAGTAAAATCAATTATCATATTAATTGTTAGTAGCGCTATAGAATATATAATTGTTATCCCGCAGACTATAGGGTAGTCCCTATTCGTTATTGCAAGCACAAACATTTTCCCCATACCAGGTATCGAGAAGATACTTTCAACTACAAAAGAGCCAGTGATCATAAAAGCAGATATTGGACCAATTGCTGTCACAAAAGGTATTAATGAATTTTTAATTACATAATATTTAAGCAGGAGCCCATCTTTTATATTATTAATTCTGGCATTTCTGTAATAGAATGTTTCCTCAACTTCATTCATTGATTCAAGCATAAGTTTTGATAAGAAAGAGATTGATGGAATCGATAATGTAAGTATTGGTAATACATAACTAGAAGGCTTAGTAAGTAAAGCAGCGGGAAAAATTGGATATTTTACAGCAAAGATAATTATTAGTAAGGCACCAATTAGAAATGTAGGGGTACCAACAGACAAGTAGATAAAGTTGTTTATTATTTTTGTTCCAATTGAATTTTTGTTGTTGTACAAGTATTTAGAAAGACATATAGATGATAATATTGTAAACATAAGTGATAGGATTCCAACTTTCAAAGAGATTGGAAATGTTTGGCTTATAATTTGGTTTACACTTTTTCCTGGGTATGAATAAGAAGGACCAAGTTTGAACTTTAAAGTATTCTTCATGTAGTCAAAATACTGAACATAAAGAGGCTCATTTAGCTTGTATTTTTTTTCTATATTTATTTTAATTTGAGGGGGTAGCTTCTTGTCTGATTCGAAAGGACCGCCTGGTAGTATTCTCAATAATAAAAAAGTAGCAGAAATAACAATCAACAGGACCAATATAGAGCTAATTATCTTTCTGAGAAAGTAGTTATTCATCATTATTCGTTATAAAAATTTCCTTGTAAGTCTTAATATCCTTTTTATCTGAAGCTATTATATAAAGCTTATTTCTTCCTGGTTTTAGTTTTATATTGAAAGAATCATTTATAAATTTCTCGTTTTTAGAAATAAGTCTGATTTTCTTCTCATTTAAGAAGTAATTAATATTTTTTAAATTAGTTGAGTCCTTAATATGAGAAGTAATCCTTATTTCGTTATCCTTGTCCGCTATAGATGATTTGACTGAAATCTTTGGAGCTTCTTCATAGTGTTTTGATATATTATTAGATTTACTTATAGAGGCAAGCGGTTTTAGATTGGAGTTTCTAATCCATGAAATTGTTTTTTCATTATCTGATTCAATCAAAACAAAATTATTTGTTTTTCCAGTCGCTTCAATTTCATCATTCTCTTTCATTGTTCCTATTAATATCCCACTACTCCCTGGTTCTGAAAGAAGCAAGCTGTTTTTAGAGAGCCTATAAAATTTATTTTTCTTAAATCGATTAAAAGAAGAGAGCTCCTCAACAGAGATTGAGACATCTTTGTCAAAGAAAGAGTGAGTGTTTTTGTCGTGAAATCTTATAGTAAATCCAATCTTATTTTTTGTATACTCCTCTGTATCAACAGTTAAAGTGCTTTCTATCTCAACGTCTTTTTTATTGATGTTATCTAGTTTGTGAGTTTTATTCTTAATAACTAGATTGGTATCCTTAGATAGAATCTTGATAACACATTTTTTACAGTCTAAGGGTGTTTTCTCAACATAAATATCAAGATTCAATTTAAATAATTTTTTAGAATCTAGTGGTCGAATAGAATACGAGAATCTAGGAAAAATAAATTCTTCTTTTTGTAAAATAATATTTGAAGATGCTTCTTTTACGTTGACAAGCTTTGGCCTTAGTGGGTCGGACATTGCCAAATGAAAGAGAGTAAATTTTACCCTGTCTTTACTTGATTCCACCCAGTTTGGTAAATCAAAAATCATTTCGAAAGTGAAATTATCCTTAGATTCAACTGACCCTATGTAAAAGAACTTATTGTCTAGTGATTTATTAGCAGATTCTGATTTAATAATTAAGTTCGTCATATTAATATTGGAGTCATTGCTTATCTTGCCTATTATTTTCTCTTTCTTCCCAGATTGAAAATCTATATTTTTTTTAATCACTAGGGATACATCTTTATTGTAAGAAGTAGTTTTAGACTGTTTGAGATCTGAAATTACTCGGAAGTCTTTCAAATTGTTCGTGAACGAGTCACTAACATTTCTAGCGTTTAAAGACATTTCATTCTCTATCAAAGAAAGAAAATTCTTTACATTATCTTCTAGGCTAATTTTTTTAAGCAACTCAGAGTTTAGAATAGATGTTGAAAAGACTATAAGTTCATCAGTGTTATCTAAACTATCCTCTTTGGGAGTATAGATAATATTAAGCTTCTTATCTGGTATATCTGGGCTTAGTTCATTAAAGGCCTCTTTCTTAACTAACAATAGACCATCTTCTTGGTTAACAGATATAAAGTTTATATCTGGACTTATACCGTTTAGATGTACTCTATAGTCTTGGGGATTAAGGTACTCTGCAATTGTAAGTTTTATGGCAGATCCATCGTCTTGTTTATAAACCTCTTGAATTGTTCCTTTCCCAAAGGTTTTTTCCCCAAGTATTAAACCGCGTTGATTATTTTTTATTGCCCCGATGACAATTTCAGATGCACTAGCACTTCCCCCATCAACAAGAACTATTAGAGGACCATCAAACTTTGGTATATCTAAAGGATTAGAAAAAAAGTTAATATTCATTTGTTTATTCTTACTTTTAGTAGACACAATTAGTTTTTTTTCCAAGAAAATATTAGAAATCTTTAATGCCTGGTCAAAGAGCCCGCCTGGGTTACCCCTTAAATCGAGAATAAGTGAGTATATCCCCTCGCTTCTTAGGGATCGGAGTGATTCAAGAAATTGATTATATGTGTTCGATTGGAAAGAGTTAACTTTTATATATCCAATATTCTTCTTCAGCTTTCTGGATTTTATACTTTCAATGTTAATTATGTCCCTAGTAATATCGAACCTAATAAGATCGGCGATATTAGCTCTTTCAATATATATGGTTACCGGAGTACCTTTCTCCCCTCTTAGAAGTTTAATTGCTTGTTCAAGGGAGTAACCCTCTGTATCAAAATCTTCTATTCTTTGGATAACATCATTTGCCTTGATACCGGCCTTAAAAGCAGGAGTATCTTCAATCGGAGATATTATAGTTAATCTTTCATCACGAATGCCGATTACAATTCCTAGGCCTCCAAAGCTACCTTTGCTTTCTATTAAAAATTGCTCTAGTATCTCAGGCCGAATAATTGATGAATATTCATCAATTTCTTGCAAGATAGTGTTAGCTACAATATATCCCAATTGCTTGTTCTCATCTTCAATATAGTTTTTTTCTTTTAGGAATTCGATAATTAGACTTAAGTTTCTTGCAACATCTCTTATATTTTTATTATTTCTCAGATTAAGAATCTCTTTTTTATCCTCTATGTTGACAGCTAACTCCAGGTTTCTTCTGCTCTTCCGTGTAATTTCAACAAGTATATTCTCAGAAAAGAGATTAATTGAATCTATCCCTTTGAGAAAAATATTTTCATATGTATCTTTATCGTAGAAATGTGAGTTTTTGCTTACATAGCTGGCAGTAGACTCAATAGTCTTGCGACTATTAGCAAAAGAATCACTCAAAATTAGGAAAAGAGCTATTAAAACAAGAAATATATTTCTTAAAATCATCAATACATTATAGAATATTTATATATAATTTTATAATATGAATAAAAAAATTAAAATTGCTATAGGCCAAGTTAATCCACAAGTAGGCTCAATCAATAACAACATCAATAAAATTATTGAATTTGTTAAAAAAGCTGAAAAACAGGGCGTAGATTTGCTTTGTTTTCCAGAATTAGCAATTACAGGGTACCCACCAGAAGATTTATTGTTAAATAATAGTTTTATTAAGTCAGTAGAGCTCTCTTTAAAGAAACTAGCTCCTTTTTCAAAAAAATTAAGTTTTATTGTTGGATATCCAAAAAGAATAGAATCTAAATTGCACAATACAGCAGGTGTCTTCATTGGTGGGAAGCTAAAGTTTGAATATAATAAAATGCATTTGCCAAATTATGGAGTTTTTGATGAAAGTCGATACTTTACTAAAGGAAACGAATATTTATTTTTTAATTTAAAAAATCGAAGGATTTGTTTAACTATTTGCGAAGATGTTTGGGTAGGCCCAGAAATTTTGTCAAAGAAAATAAAGAGTGAAAATGCTAATTTATTAATTAACCTTGCTGCCTCACCCTTTAGTATGAAGAAACACCATGAAAGAATTAAAGTCCTGAATAGTATTTCAAGAAATAGCTCAGCAGAGATAGCATATTGTAATTTGGTTGGCGCACAAGACGAACTTGTTTTCGATGGACAGAGTATGTTCTTGGATTCTAAGGGCAACATAATATCCCAGGCTAAAGACTTCAAAGAAGATCTGTTGATCAAGGTCTTGAATCACCGAAACAACTATAAAAATTATTCTTACAATAAAAAGACAAAAAACATAAAATTGAAAAATATATTTTCTGCGCTTTCTCTAGGTCTAAAAGATTATGTTAGGAAGAACGGATTTAAGAAGGTGGTTATTGGGATTTCTGGAGGCATAGATTCTGCACTTGTTGCTGCAGTTGCAGTTAATGCCCTAGGAAGAAGAAATGTCTTAGGAGTTGCTATGCCAACAAGTTTTAATTCTCAACTGAGTCTAGATTTGGCAAAAAAGCTATCAAGCAATCTTGGTTTCATATTAAAAGATGCCCCAATTCAGGAAATTTTTGACAAGAATCTATCTTATCTTGAAGAATCCATATATGGAAAAACAATATCTGATTTCACAGAAGAAAACTTACAAGCAAGAATAAGGGCGAATATTTTAATGGCCATTTCAAATAAGCTAGGTTGTTTGCTTATTTCCACAGGAAATAAGAGTGAAATAAGTGTAGGGTATTCCACTTTGTATGGTGATGCAGCAGGTGCGATAGCAATTTTAAAAGATATACCAAAAACTTTAGTTTACGAATTATCTAAATACTATAACTTGCATAATCCCCAACACTCTATACCAAAAAAAATAATTTCTCGAGATCCTTCAGCTGAATTGAGAATGAACCAGAAAGATTCGGATTCTCTTCCACCATATAAGATTCTTGATCAAATTTTGGAGCTATATATCGAGCAAGGTATGAGCCCAAAAGATATTTCTAGAAGTTTGAATATCAAAAATAAATTAGTATTAGGAATAATTCAAAAATTAAATAACAATGAATTTAAAAGAAGACAAGCACCATTAGGCATTAAGATTACATCGAAAGCCTTCGGGAGAGATAGGAGATATCCTGTTACAAATGGGTTTTCAGAGGCTTGATTAAATTTTGACAAGTAAGATAATATATTAGATGAAATTTTTAGAACCGAAAAAACAAATAGAAATTATTTTGCAAAATGTTGAGGACATAGTCCCAGAAGAGGAATTATTTAATAAACTTAAAAATTCCTTTGAAAACAGTAAACCACTTAAGATTAAAGCAGGCTTTGATCCAACCTCATCAGATTTACATCTAGGGCACTCTCTTCTCTTAAGGCAGTTGAAAGTCTTTCAAGATTTAGGACATAGTATAGTTTTTTTAATTGGTGATTTTACTGCAATGATTGGAGACCCTACTGGTAGAGACAAGACTAGGCCTCCATTAAACGTAGATGATATTGAGATGAATGCTAAGACATATAAAGAGCAAATGTTTAAGATTTTAGATGAACGAAATATTGAGATTTCATATAATTCAGATTGGTATAATGATTTTAGTTTAAACGAGCTTATTAACCTTTCTTCGCAAGAGAATGTAGCTCGATTATTAGAAAGAGATGATTTTAAAAAAAGATTCAAGAATGGAGATGCAATTACAGTTACAGAGTTTTTATACCCCATTTTGCAGGCGTACGATTCAGTTGTCCTAAAGTCAGACGTTGAATTAGGAGGAACAGACCAAAGATTTAATATATTATTAGGCAGGCAAATACAGAAAGCTTACGGGGTAGACGAACAAGTTGGAATTTTTCTTCCAATTCTTGAGGGCTTAGACGGAACAAGAAAAATGTCTAAAAGTTTCAATAATTATATAGGACTTAATCAGAAGCCAGACGAGATGTTCGGTAAGGTTATGTCTATATCTGATGAATTAATGGGAAGGTACATTAATTTGCTTTTTAATGACGAGACTAATTTTTTTAATGAGATAGATAGTCCACTTGAGAGGAAGAAAGCTTTGGCTTCCAGGGTTGTAACCGAGTATCATGATTTAGACTCCTCAAATTCAGCAAGAGAAGACTTTGATAAAAAATTTAGCAAGAAAGACTTTCCTGAAAATTTAATTGAATTCAGAATTAATTTAGATGATAAAAGTCTGTTAGATATTTTAGTTGAAGTTTCTAATACATCTTTTTCACGATCAGAGCTAAAGAGGTTAATTAAAGATAACGCTTTACAAATTAATAATAAAAAAATTAATTCTTTAGATTTTCAGGCTCAACATAATTCTGTATGGGAAGTTAAAATTGGTAAAAGGAACTTTTATAAAATAAAGTTTTTATAGAGTGAGTTAGTAAGCCGAATTCTGTTCTATGTGATCATTTATCTAGGGTAACAATTACTTGTTACCTCAAGCGACCTACCCCGAAGCATTAGGAAGGGAGTCCTGCTTCTATACATGGTCTTGCTCCTGGTGGGGTTTACCTTGCCAGCCACTGTTGCCAATAACTGCGGGGGTCTCTTACACCACCTTTTCACCCTTACCATTAACATCACGTGTTTGTTAATGGCGGTTATTTTCTGTGGCACTTTCCATTGTCTCTCGACACCTGGGGGTTACCCAGCACCATCTCCCTTAGGAGTTCGGACTTTCCTCTTGTTTAAAACAAGCGATCACTCAACTCACTCGTTTTAATTATTTATTAATTATGATTTTTTTCAAGTATAGCTTTGATGTTATTTCTTTTTTTTCTTTTCTTGCAAGAAATATTGGATTTTGTATGAGATTGCATTTTTAGCTAGTTCATCTGCAATTTCATTTTTTTCGCGTGGAATATATGTTAGTTGAAATTCGCAATCTATTTTCTTCTTTAATTCTTTAGCTTTTTTTAGTAACAGAGAAAGCTTATCGTCCTTGCACTTCCATTTACCATTGAATTGCATGCAAACAAGTTGTGAATCTGAAAAAACTATTACCTGATCAACCCCATCATTTCGTGAAATAATCTTCTCTAACGAGAAAATAAGCGCTTCATATTCAGCAATATTATTTGTTACGATTCCATCTAGTGGCAAGGAATAACTTTCTGCTTTATCATTAATTACAAAGTATGCTCCAATCCCTCCTTGTCCAGGGTTAGGCTGGCAAGCACCATCAATATTAACTTTTAAGACATTAGACATAAATTAATCAATTTTAGGTATTATAATTTTTTTGCAACATGGCGCAAGCACAATTTCGCTAGCTTGGAGAACTTTAATGTAGGTTTGTGGAGGAATTCTCATATTACAATGACCGCAAATTTCACTCTCTATTTCTGAGATAATTGGCGGAGTATTATTTGAAAGCAATCTATTATAAATTTTTAATATTTCTTCATCAGCAGTGCTAGAGATTTTGTTTCTTTTTTTCTCAAGTGAATGAATTTCTTCTTCAGAATTTGATAATTCCAGTTTGAGGTTTTCTACTTCATCCTTTAGGGGCCCCAGTTCGTTCTCAAAGTTTAGCTCTAAGGATTCTACTTCTTTCTTATAATAGTCAATCTCTTCCATTGTCTTTAATTGTAAGTCCTCACTTTCTAATTTCTTTCTTTTTAGGTCACCAGTCTCTTTTTGCAAAGCTTCAAACTCTTTAGTAGAATTAATTGAAAAAAGTTTGTCCTCAATATCTTTTATCTTTGTATTGACTTCATCAATCATTTCTTCTGCATTTTTTAAGGTATCTGCCAGCTCGATGTTCTTTTCTGACATATTAGAAATTTTCTTTTCGGCTGCTTCAATTTTATTTAGCCTAAAGCTAATCTCATCAGGAAGCTTTCTAAATTTAGCTTTAATATCTGAAATTTCTAAATCTAGATTTTGTATTTCTAAAAAAGGTTTAATTCTTTCAATCATTTACAATCTCTTTCCTGGGCCCAACTGGATTCGAACCAGTGACCGCCCGGTTATGAGCCGGGAGCTCTAACCAACTGAGCTATGGGCCCTTTTGAATAGAATAAAAAGCTAATCCTATTTAATTAAGTTAGCTTTGTCAATTTATAACAACCCAATAAAAATATCTTACACGTTATGATTGCGATTGACAGTTAATAAGATAAATTTATAATAAAATGTCCTCGAATGGCTAAGAAATGAAGAAGATTCTAATAATTCTTATATTTTTTCTACTAGGTATTTCAGCTAATGCTGTAACTAATCAGTCAATCATTGAAGAAGAGGTTGGATGGAAGGATAGATTGGGAGATGAGATTGATAAATCATCTCTGATAATAGATAAAGATGGCATAGAACAAAACTTGGAAGCTATTTTAGATAAGACAAAACCTACTGTTTTTATATTTGCATACTATACATGCCCTAAGCTTTGTACTTTTCTCCTTGACGGCGCTGCTGAAGTTGTCTTGGCAGTCAATAAAATTAGGCCAGGATTGGATTATAATTTAATTACGTTGAGTTTTGATTCTACTGATATACCTGAATATTCACAGGGAAAAGAAGTTAAATATTCTGAAAATCTTAAAAAAAATGAGTCCTGGAGGTTCTTTACAGGCAGCAAGGAAAGCATTAAAAGCATTGCAGATTCAGTTGGCTTCAAGTTTGTAAAAGATGGGGATGAGTTTGCTCATCCTTCTGGTATAATAATTTTGACAAAACACGGTAGAGTATCAAGATATTTATCAGGAGTACTTTTTGATAAGAAAGATTTTAAACTAGCACTCCTTGAAGCTTCTGACGGAGTTATTGGAAATTCTTCAATCTCTGATAAAGTTTTACTCTATTGTTACGGGTTTGATCCTATAGGAAGAAAGTATGCCCTTAAAGCTTTAAACGTAATTAAGCTCGGGGGCGTCTTAACATTATTGTTGATTGGAGTATTTATGTTTTTTATGTGGTTTAAGAAAAAAGGAGGAACAAGCAAATGAATTGGTTGCCAACATCTGCTTCAACTTTTGCTGAGGGCGTAGATTTCACTTTATGGCTTGCAACAATTATTTCCGTAATTTCTTGTATTTTAATTGGCTTTCTTCTTATCTATTTTGTAATAAAATATAAACGAAAGACTGACAACGACCCTACGCCTGCTATAACACACGATAGTTTCCTTGAAACACTTTGGACTATAATTCCTACAATCTTGTGTATCGTTATCTTTATATATGGCTACGTTTATTATGATCAATATACTGTTACACCTAAAAATGCGGTAGAAATTAATGTGACTGGGAAAAGATGGATTTGGACATTTGACTATTCGAATGGGAAGAAGACCTTAAATGATTTATATGTTCCAATTAACCAGCCTATTCGTTTAGTAATGCAGTCTGACGACGTGCTACATAGTTTTTTTGTTCCAGCCTTTAGAGTTAAACAAGATTTGATGGGAAATAGATATACTTATATTAATTTTACTGCAACTAAAGAGGGCGTTTATGATCTGTACTGTACCGAATATTGCGGAGCATCTCATTCTAATATGCTGGGCAAAGTTCACGTATTATCTAAAGCTGAATATGCACTATGGGAAGATGGCTCAGCTAAAAAAGTTAAAAGCGCTTCTGCAGATATACCTTTAGATAAACTCGGAGAGCAACTATACACAAAAAATGGCTGTGTTGCTTGTCATAGCATTGACGGTAGCGATGGTATTGCTCCATCATGGAAGGCATTATTCGGAGCTAAAAGAGCTTTTACAGATGGCACTTCAGCTGTTGCCGATGAGAATTATATAAAAGAATCTATTTTGTATCCTACGGAAAAATTAGTAACTGGTTATGGCCCAATCATGCCATCATATAAAGGCTTGTTAGATGACAAAGAGATTACAGCTATAATTGAATATATTAAGACTTTAAAATAAATAAGGGGGAGAATGTTTATGTCTGATACTAGTGAAACAAATTATTTGGATAATGGCAAAGGCTTTGCTTCATGGTTCTATACAGTAGATCATAAAAGAATTGGCGTAATGTACTTGATTGCGATAGGAATATTTTTTATAATTGCTGCTTTCGCATCTTTTTTAATTAGATGGGAGCACTTAACTCCAGGCGAAGGGATTGTCAGCGCCCATACTTATAACGTTCTATTTACACTTCATGGTTCGATGATGGTTTTTCTTTTTATTGTGCCAGGAGTTGCCGCTAGTTTTGGTAATTTCTTGATACCTCTAATGATTGGTGCAAAAGATGTAATTTTTCCCAAATTAAATTTATATAGTTTTTGGCTTTATCTTTTAGGAGCTAGCATATTTCTTTTTGCACTTGCTGCCCCTGCAGACACAGGTTGGACCTTCTATACTCCTTACTCAATCGATTCAGGAACCAATGTAATTATGATTACCCTTGGAGTTTTCGTTCTTGGTTTCTCATCAATTCTTACAGGTATAAATTTTATTGTAACAATGCACAAGCTAAGAGCCCCTGGTATGACTTGGGATAGGCTACCACTCTTTTGTTGGGCAGCTTATGCAACATCGCTTCTTCAAGTTTTAGCGACCCCTGTTGTGGGAATCACTTTACTCTTATTGATTGGAGAAAGATATTTTGGTTTAGGCTTTTTTGATCCAGCTAAAGGTGGAGATCCTGTTATGTTCCAGCACTTTTTCTGGTTCTATTCTCACCCAGCAGTTTACATAATGATACTTCCAGCAATGGGGATAATTTCCGAAGTAATGCCCGTTTTTTCAAGAAAACCAATTTTTGGATACAAAGCTATAGCGTATTCAAGTCTTGCTATTGCATTAATTAGCTTTCTTGTTTGGGGACACCACATGTTTGTTAGTGGACAATCTAAATTGGTAAATATAATTTTTTCTGTAATCACTTTTGCTGTTGCTGTTCCAACCGCTATTAAAGTTTTTAATTGGTTATGGACCATGTATAAAGGATCAATTGAATTAAGTACCGCGATGTTATATTCCTTAGCTTTTATTTTTCTTTTTACTATTGGAGGACTTACAGGCCTTTTTCTTGGTGCTCTAGCAGTCGATGTACACCTACATGATACTTACTTTGTTGTTGCACATATGCATTATGTGATGATTGGTGGGACTGTTTTTGGTTTTTTTGCAGCTCTTCATTTCTGGTACCCAAAAATGTGGGGTGTTATGTTTGATGAGTTCAAAGCAAAAATAGCATTTGTTTTGATTTTTATTGGGTTTAATGTAATTTTCTTCCCTCAATTTATTTTAGGAACTCTAGGGATGCCAAGAAGATATTTTAACTATGCTCCTGAATTTGAATCGTTGCACCAACTTTCAACTTATGGCACATGGATTATTGGGATTGGTTTTATATTAATGATGTACACGTTATTAAAGCCTATACCGGGCGAAGCTGGACCTAATCCTTACAAATCATTATCGCTAGAATGGAGCATGGACTCTCCTCCACCGCCTTTAAATTTCGACAAAATCCCAACTATTACTGAACCAGTCTATAATTATGGAACTAAAATTGAGAAGGAGTCCTAAAGAATGGGGATATATGATATTACAACAAAGATAATTAAGTCTATTGCGTATCCTTCAGAAATGGTGCCACCTATTACTGAGGAAGACGATGGTCACCACCATTTCGATCCTGAGACCGAACATTCCTCTATGAAGTTAGGCATGTGGCTCTTTTTGGCTACTGAACTTTTATTGTTTGGCGGACTTTTTGCTGCTTACGCAATTTACAGAGCAAAATACCCTGAAATGTTTATGAATGGATCGAAAAGTTTAGATGTTGTTCTAGGCACAGTTAACACAGTGATTTTGATTTTTAGTAGTTTAACTGTAGCTATTGCTGTTAAGGCGATTCAAGAGAATAGAATTAAGTTAGTTAAGATAATGTTATGGATAACTATTGTTTGTGCAGCAATATTCGCAGTTAACAAATATTTTGAATATTCTTATAAGTTTGGCAAAGGAATTTTTCCAGGTACGGATATATTTTATTCAATATATTTTGCTGCTACAGGTGTGCACATGCTCCATGTTTTTATTGGTATGGCAGTTCTTGGAGTTTTGCTGAATAAAGTTTATAAAGGGAAATATTCAAAAGATAATTTTACAGCAATTGAAGTTGGAGGCTTATATTGGCATTTGGTAGATTTAATATGGATTTATCTTTTTCCATTGTTATATTTGGTAGGCTAGGGAGTTTTTATGGATAATCATGGTTCTTATAAGTCATTAATTAATATCTGGTTACTCTTGATGTTCTTCACTGTTACAACCGTGGGAGCCGCACAATTTGATTTCGGAGCATGGAATGTGCCTATTGCTCTTATAATTGCTTCATTTAAAGCTGGCGTTGTAGCCCTGCATTTTATGCACTTAAAACATGAGGATAGCATGACTTGGGTTTTTGCTACTTATCCACTATTTCTTTTGTTCTTATTAATAGCCTTTACTGCTACTGATATGTTTACTCGTGTAGCTAACTAATATTATGGGAAGAATAGAAAAAGCAACTTTATTTTCTCTTGTTTTATTGTTGGTATGGGGGAATATGGTGAGTGGACTTGGTGCAGGACTTGCATGCCCTGACTGGCCACTTTGTTTTTCGTCTTTCTTTCCAGAGCTTAGTTTTCCTATTTTTATGGAACATGGCCATAGAGTTCTAGGGCTTGTTGTAACAATACTTTTTGCTTTCTTAGCACGGGATAGATTTAAATCATATGGAAAGGGCCATAAGTGGATTCCAGTTACCTGCTCAATCTTGCTAGCAATTCAAATATTGGCAGGTGGTTTAGTTGTGATATTGCAACTAGAAACAAATATCACAACTTTTCATTTCGCCAATGCAATGATTATTTTTATTCTTGTATATACAATGTGTACAAATATTAGCAGTAAGGAATTAGATTTAATTAATATTTTCGATAAGAAGAATCTACCCTATCTGACCCTTTTTTTCTTGGTGTTTTTTCAATTGGTTTTAGGAGCATACGTAAGGCATTCGAACGCTGGTCTTGCTTGTCCCGATATACCAAAATGTCTTGGTTATTGGATTCCACCTTATTTAAGCAAGATTGTTTCAATCCATTTACTACATAGAGCAACAGGAATAATTATTCTACTGTTTACACTAGCCTTATTTTTTAAAGGAGTTTACGATAATTTAGGTAATAGTGTTATGAAAAATTTAAGGAATTTATTATGCTTAGTAATCTTTCAGGTTATCCTAGGCGTACTGGTGGTAGTATCGAAATTGGCTTTTTCTATGACAGCTATTCATCTTTTAATAGCATTAATGATTGTTAGTGTTATCATCAATCTACTTTTTGTTAAGAGTAAAGTTAACTAGCATATGAAGTATCTTAAAGCAATAATTTCGTTATCAAAGCCAAATATAATCTTAAGTGTCGGAATTACTGGCTTCACTGGAATGGTGATAGCTACTAATGGAGCGCCTGATTTTAAGTCAACCCTTTTTTCTCTTATAGCTTTGATGTTTTCAGCAGCTGGATCCGCAATGATCAACAATTTAATTGAAAGAGAGAATGATGAATTAATGAAAAGACTTGAGGGACGAGTTAAAGCATTAAAGCTTGTTGGAGTAAAAAGGCTTTCTTGTATTGCTGCCTTCCTTATTACAGTCGCTCTTTCTATATCTTTCTTTTTAATAAATTACCTAAATTTTATTCTAATAATTTTGGCAATTTTTTCATATACAGTCTATTACACATTGTTTTTGAAAAAGTCATCACCTTTTGGAACTGTCTTGGGCGGAATTCCAGGTGCTCTACCGGTTATTATTGGTTATTCAGCAATACATCCGCAATTATTTATGGGATATGTCGATGTACTAGTTTTATTTGTTTTCATGATGTTATGGCAACCACCACACTTTTGGGCCCTAGCGCAATATTTATCAGAGGACTATAAGAAAGGTGGGTTTCCTGTTATGCCAGTTGTATATGGACAAGAATATACAAATTATTTAATTTCAATCTATAGCTTAACATTGTTACCAGTATCTTTATATTTTTGGATTGTTGGTCTTGCTTCTAATTTTTATGCAGTAATTGCTATTATATTAGGAATATATTTTCTTTATCAAGTATTCATTTCTTTTAAAAATAAGAAATTCTATAAAAATGTTTTCATTTCTTCAATTTTTTATATGTTATTCATTAATATTTTTCTGTCTGTTGATATTATCTTTTTTTAATTGTTGCCAAAAAGCTTCACTAGATTTATTGTATTACTTGTTATATGAAAATAATAAAGCTGAGCTCTTCTAGTTTAGTAGCAGAAATTGCTAAAATTAGAAAAAGTCAAAAGAGAGATTTAAAGAGTATAGAGAAGAAAGTTGATCAGATTTTAAATAATATTTCTGAGAATGGCGATAAGGCGCTGATTTCTTTAACTAAGAAATTTGATAAAATTAAATTAAACTCTAAAGATTTCGAAGTAAAGAAATCGTTAATAAACTATTCTGAAAAATTTATTTCTGAAGATGTTAAGAAGTCTATTGATAAATCCTTCAAAAGAGTTAGAGACTATCAAAAAAAGAAGCTGCCTAAATCTTTACGATATAAAGATACATTGGGAAATACTTTGGGATGGTCAATTAATCCAATTGAGAAAATAGGAATTTATGTTCCCGGTGGTACAGCTTCATACCCCTCAAGTTTAATTATGTCTGGAACTTTGGCTAAAGTTGCTGGATCTAAAGAGATTTATGTTGTTACACCTCCGAGTAAAGAAGGAATTAATCCCGCCATTCTTTATGCTGCTAAGCTGATAGGTATTAAGAAAATCTTTCAGATTGGGGGTGCTCAAGCAATAGCTGCTCTTGCCTATGGAACAAAAAGTATCCCTAAAGTAGATAAAATTGTCGGACCTGGGAATATTTTTGTGGCCACTGCAAAGAAAAAAGTATTTGGAGAAGTTGATATTGACATGATTGCTGGACCTAGCGAAGTTCTTATTATTGCTGATAAAAGCTCAGATTCAAGATTAATTGCAGCAGATTTAATTGCACAGTCTGAACATGACGTAGACGCTACAGCCATTTTGCTCACGGATTCTTTAATTACAGCAAGAAATGTAATTAAAGATATAAAATTACAGATAGAGCAATTATCGAGAAAAAATATTATTAAAAGATCTTTAGAAAAGAATGGAAAAGTATATTTGTTAAGTAATATCAACGATTGTGTTAAGTTCTCAAATATTTTTGCGCCAGAGCATTTAGAAATTGTAATTAAAGACTCAGATAAAGTGGCCCAACAAATTGTCAATGCTGGCTCTCTCTTTGTAGGGGAAGCTTCAGCTGAAGCTTTTGGTGATTATATTGCCGGTCCTAGTCATGTTCTCCCTACGAATGGAAGTGCAAGGTTTTCTTCTCCACTGAGTGCGTTAGATTTTATTAAATATTCTAGCTATACAAAGATGTCAAAGAAAGGAGCTAATCAACTAGCTAAATATGTAATTGAACTAGCTAATGCAGAGGGTTTAGATGGACATGCAAGATCAGCGCAGTTAAGAAAAGCTAAGGTATCTAACAATGGATTTTAAGATTAGGGTTAGAAAGTCTTTAACGAATTTTTCTTCTTACGTACCGGACAAAGTAAATTATAAAATAAGATTAAATAGCAACGAGTCACCTTTTAATGAATCAAATAATTTCTTACTAAACTTGGTTTATAAAAGAGTTTTTAAATCTTCTAGTATAAATAGATACCCCGACTCATCACAAGCAGTGTTAAAGAAGGAAGTCTCCCAGTTTTATGGTTTAAAGTCTAACCAGATTTTATTTGGTAATGGCTCTGACGAGTTAATTCTTTATTTACTTTTAGCCTTGACGGGTAAAACTTCAAAGGTTTTATATCTAGAACCAAGCTTCTCTATGTATAAAATCCTCACTAAAGCCTTAGGGCTTAAAGGAATAGGAGTTAGTTTAAACTCAGATTTCAGTTTAAATCTCGCTAAGGTTTTGTCGAAGATTAAAAAAGAGGATCCAGATTTAATTTTTATTGCTAGCCCAAATAACCCAACAGGTAACTCTTTTGACAAAAGTGATATTATTGAAATTACTAAATCCTCTAAGGGCTTAGTAGTTATTGATGAGGCTTATTCTGATTATTCATCTGATTCATGTTTATCTTTATTGAAAAAGAACAAAAACTTGTTGATTATGAAGACAATGTCCAAGATTGGTTTCGCTGCTCTTCGTTTAGGCTATTTAATAGGGGACAAACAGATATTAAATGCAGTCAACAAGATCAGACTACCTTATAACATTTCTAGTATATCGCAATTGGTGGCTACAGATTTCTTTAAGAATTCTGAACTCTTAGAGAAACAAATTGAAGTCGTTAAGAAAGAAAGATCTAAAGTTTTCAATTTTCTTTCTCGAATTCAGGACCTAAAAGTATTCGAATCAGACTCAAATTTTATTCTTTTTGAGGTAAAGAAATCGAGACGTTTGTTTGAGCTTTTAAAGAAAGAAAATATAATTGTTAAAAATTTCCCTAAGACTAATAAGTTAGAAAACTGTTTAAGAGTGTCGATTGGCTTGCCTAAAGAGAACAAAAGATTCATGTCAGTTGTTTCTAGCTTTCTTGTAAAATAGAGCAAGAAGACTGAAGAAGATGATATAGTAGAATAAATTAATTATTTTATAATTAGACAGATAAAAGCTTTTCTTGTTCGATAATAAAACATCACCAATTAAGTAGCCACTTTTATTTATGCCTAACTTTTCTTTAATTTTTCCGTTCGGAGAGATTATTGCGCTTATACCAGTGTTAGCGGAGCGGATTAGAAACTTTTTATTTTCAATTGCTCTTGGTATTGATAGCATTAGATGTTGATATGATGCCCTCGAGCCCCCATACCAAATATCGTTTGTGAGATTAATTAAGATGCTTGCATTTAACCTTGATAATCCTAACGAGCTTTTTTCAAATAAGTCCTCATAACAGATTATTACTCCCATGCTATATTCCTTATTTATTCGAATGGTTTTCAATGATCCTTTTTCTAGAGCAACAAAAGAACTATATACTGGAATGATTTTTGATATTATCGACTGGAATGGATAGTATTCACCAAAAATCATGAGTTTATTTTTATAATATGTGTCGACAATTTGAGAATTTTGGTTAATTAAAATTCCAGCATTGTAATATTTTTCATCATGTTTAACTATTGACCCTAGCAATATAAAATTATTCCTATTTCCAAATAATTTAGAGAAAGAATCTTTAAATTTTGCATAATCTTCCTTTTTTAATGTATGAACTTTATCAAGTGAGGATTCAGGCCATATGCTCAAATAAGGGTGTGTACTTTTTGGTGCTTGATGAATCTCGTTATTTAATGATATTAAATTTTCAATTTTATTGTTAGGTTGCAATATGGCTAATTTAATTTTCCCATTTTCATTTGTAATTGTTTTTTGATTTAGGATATATGTCCCTGATAAGAAAGAAATAGCCCCTAATGCTAGCGTTAGGAGTAATAATTTTATGTTTTTGTTAATAAATAACTCATAAAGACTAATATTTGCTATCAAAGTAAGTATTGATAAAATATTTAGGCCAAAGATAGATATTAATTGCGATATTTCTGTTATAAGTATTTGAGAGTTGCCTAATTTATAAGGAAAAATTCTTGGGAAATTTTGCTCTAAAACAACATAAAAAGAGATTAATAAAGAATAAGTAAAGAGCTTTTTTTTAGTTTTATCGAGCGATAGTTTGAAGACTATTAAGATTGCTATAAAAAATACGGACTCATATATACAATAAATTAAGTGAATTAGGGCAGAAGCAATTAAGCTTGAGCCACTTAAATCAGATAGCGTATTAGTTGCCCAGTAAGTAATACATAAAGTTGATAAAGTTCCAAATATAGCTCCTACCTTTAAAGGGCTAGATTTTTTTACTTCAATTAAGTAGAGAATTGGAATTAAAAATATCCAGGAGAGATAAAAATAATCAAAATTTATAAATGGAATTGAGAAAAGAACTATCGAGCAACATAAAAGGAGATATTTGTTCATATTTGATTATATTTGTTTCTTAACATTACGTAAATTTTTTTCTTAAATTCTCAGGTAAATTATATGTAATGTTGAATTCGCCTGTGCTTGTCCTTAATAGATATTTTTTCCCTGTTGATATAACTAACGTTAAGAGAGCATTCCTTATGCTTTATATAGGCGCAGCAAAAGCTGTAGATGCAAATTATGAGACTTTTGATTTCCACTCTTGGAGTGAAATTAGTGTTTTAAAAAGCGCTGATAGTATTCAAACCGTTTCGAAAGTTATTAAAATCCCTAGAGTAGTAATGGTTGTCAGGTATGACAAAGTTCCTAACAAAGAAGTTAAGTTTAATCGCTATAATATCTTTAAGAGGGATAAATCCCAGTGCCAATATTGCGAGTCAGTTTTTCCAAAAAATGAGCTCACGTTAGACCACGTAGTCCCTAGATTTCTTGGCGGGAAAAGTACTTGGGAAAACGTAGTCTGTTGTTGTATTCAATGTAATAGAAGAAAAGGGAGCAAGCTACTAAGTCAAACGAATATGAAACTTGTAAGCAAGCCAATTAAGCCTTCGTGGGAAATATTGTCCAATTTATATCTAAAAACTGTTAAATTTAATGAATGGAAATCATTTCTTAATTCAGTTGAAACTTCTTATTGGAATGTTGAGTTAGAAGAATAGTCTAAAGATATTGACAAAAACTAATAATCGGTGAAAATATATACTTTTTGGAGGACGACATGGAAGCGGTTATAAAGACTGGTGGAAAACAATATATAGTTAAAGAAGGTGATCATATTCAGATTGAAAAGACCTCTTTTGAAGTTGGGTCAGAAATTGGTTTTGATGATATTCTTCTTGTAACGGACAAAGACAAGGTTCATACAGATTCTTCAAAACTAAAATCCTTTAAAGTTAAAGCTAAAGTAGTCTCTGACGACAAAGGGAAAAAACTGAAAGTCTTTAAGTTTAGAAGAAGAAAAGATTCTAAGACTTTAAACGGTCACAGGCAACCTTATCAGACTGTTGAGATTGTTTCTATAGGTAAGTAAAGGAGTAAGTTATGTCAAAAACAAAAGCTGGTGGAAGTTCCAAGAATGGAAGAGATAGCGCAGGAAGAAGACTCGGCGTTAAGCTTTTTGGTGGACAAAGTGTAAATACTGGTGGGATAATTGTAAGACAAAGAGGAACAAAATACTATCCTGGCGACAACGTAGGTCTTGGTAAAGATCACACATTGTTTGCATTGAAGAGTGGTTTGGTAACCTTTAAGAAAAAAGGCAAGTCTAAAGTTTTTGTTAGTGTTTCTGCACAGGACGCGTAGATTTTATCAATACTTTTTCTCTATTAGTTTTAACTATCTTAGATCCCCATTATAATAATCTAAATGAAATCATCAGAAGTAAGAAAAAAATTTATTGATTTTTTTAAGTCCCAAAATCATCACACTGTAAAAAGTTCTAGTTTAATTCCTAGCAATGACCCAACTTTGTTATTTACGAATGCAGGTATGGTTCAATTTAAGAATATCTTTTTAGGTCAGGAAAGTAGAGATTATTTGACTGCTACATCTTGTCAAAAATGTTTGAGAGCGGGTGGTAAGCATAATGATTTAGAGAACGTAGGTAGAACAAGTAGGCACCATACTTTTTTTGAGATGCTAGGTAATTTCTCTTTTGGTAGTTATTTCAAAGAGGAGGCTATTACCTTTGCTTGGGAATTTCTAACAAATGAGTTAGGAATAGATAAGAAAAAACTTTATATAACTATACATAAAGATGATTCTGAGGCTGAGAAGATATGGATGAATGTTGTAGGAATCTCTAAAGAGAAAATTTATAAATTAGAGGATAAAGATAATTTCTGGTCTATGGGAGACACAGGTCCATGCGGCCCTTGTTCTGAAATTATGTATGACATAGGGGAGGAGTTCATTGATTGCAATAACCCCTCAGATTGTTCTGTTGAATGCGAATGCGGAAGATACTTAGAAATATGGAATCTAGTATTTATGCAGTTTAATAGAACAGAAGCAGGAGAGCTACTACCTCTCCCTAGTCCTAGCATTGATACTGGCATGGGACTGGAAAGGTTAGTTTCCGTTCTGCAAGGTGTCCGAAGTAATTATGACACCGATCTTTTTACTTATTTAATAGATTATGTCTCCTCTAAGTTAAACTTAGAGTATGGCAAGGACTCCGAGTCCGATATGTCCATAAGAGTATTATCTGATCATGCTAGAGCTGTTGCTTTTTTAATATGTGATGGTGTTATGCCATCTAGCGATGGAAGAGGATATGTTGTTAGAAGGATCCTTAGAAGAGCAGTCAGGCATTATAAGAAACTAGGAATTAACGAACCTTTTCTGCACAATTTAGTGCAACTTGTAATAAATGAAATGGAGGAGTTTTATCCGGAACTTAAGAGTCAAGCCTCAAATATTATTTCTATAATAACAAATGAAGAAGAGAAATTCTTATCAACAATAGATAGAGGTTTTGACCAACTTGAGCAGGCTATGACTGCTTCAATAGATACGAAAGTTTTGTCTGGCAAAGACATATTTAAACTCTATGACACTTTTGGTTTCCCTGTTGATTTGATTGAGGATTTAGTTAGAGATACTGATTATACTCTCGATTTAAAAGCCTATGAAGAGGAAATGCTAAACCAAAAGAATTCTTCAAAGAAAGCATCTAAATTTAAATCTTCTACAGCAGAGTCTATTGATTTAAATAAAATTTTAGGTGCTAATTCATCTACAGTGTTTTATGGATATGATTCTCTTGAGGTCGAGTCTAGAATTATTGCGATTATTAAAGATAATGAGATTGTATCTAATCTAAAAAAAGGCGACAAAGTTGGTATTATCCTTGAAGAGACTCCTTTTTATGCAGAGTCTGGTGGCCAAGTCGGAGACAAGGGAATTTTAAAGAACTCATCTTGTCTAGTAGATATTGTTGATACTCAAAAAACCAAAGAGGGTTTATATGTGCATAGCGGGATTGTCAAAGACGGACTAGCGAATAATGGGGATAAAGTTATATCATTAGTAGATAAAAATTACAGACAGTTGAATGCAGAGCATCATACTGGCACACACATTTTACACTCGGTGCTTAGAGATATTTTAGGCACGCATGTTAGGCAAGCAGGATCTTTAGTGAAGAATGATAGGTTAAGATTCGATTTTAGCCACTTCTCAAACATTGATAGTTCTTTACTTAAGGATATTGAATATCTTTGCAATGAGCGTATTCGCTCCAATAAAGATGTCGTAATAGATAATAATGTTGATTATAAAAAAGCTATTAAGAGTGGAGCGACAGCTTTTTTTGAGGAAAAGTATGGGGATCTGGTAAGAGTCGTTAGAATTGGGGATTTTAGTATTGAATTATGTGGAGGCATTCATGTCTCTAATGTTGGAGAGTTAGGGTTATTAAATATTTCATCTGAAACTTCTATCTCGTCGGGGATTAGAAGAATTGAGGCACATGTTGGTAGAAAAGCACTATCAAATATTAACAAATTAAAGCAAACCCTTGTCGATTCTTCTTTATTATTAAATTCATCAATAGATAAAGTTACTTTAGGTATCGAGAGGCTTCAGAAAGAGAACGATCAACTTAAGACAAAATTGAATAATTACGAAAAGAAGGAATCAAAAAGTTTAGCTAGCGAAGTATTATCAAATTGTGAAACTTTTAATGGAATTAAAATAGTTTCATATTTGGCAGACGAAGTTAGTTCAAATCAGTTAAAAAGCCTGTGGGATGATTTAAAGACAAATAAAAAGATTGTGAGCTTATTGGGCTCTAACAATAAAGCAAGTTCTATAATGATCTGCGCTTGCAGCTCAGATATCAAAGGATTTGATTGTAGAGAAGCCATTAATCAAATATCTTCTAGTCTTAACGGAAAAGGAGGTGGAAAGCCAAACTTAGCTCAAGTAGGTTGTGACAGGATTGATAATCTTGAACATGGTGTAGAATTTATTAAAAGTCAGCTGTGATACCATTTTTTATAAGAATTTTCTTAATTTTTTTTATTGCTACTTTCTCTATCTGCCTTACTCTTTCTCTGGATATATCAAATTCAACTCCAATTTTTTCAAGGGTCTCTTGTTTCTCAGATAAAAGCCTATTTTCTATTATATATCTTTCTCTTTCATTAAGAGTCTTGATAGCTTCTTCTAAACCAGATTGTAGGTCTCTTTTTTGCTCCTCTTTGATAACTAAATCTTCCTGATTCTCTGAGCCAGAAGATATAAATTCTACCTTGGTCTGCTTTTCGCCAGGCTTTAGTTCTTCATCAAGAGAGTAATCTTTTCCTCCCATTCTTTGATCCATTTCTTTAATTTCTTTGATTGAGACTTTAAGGTCACTTGATAATTTTGCGTAATACTCCTCTAATGAAAGCCCGCCAGCGTTATAAAGGCTTTTGGCAGATCTTATTTTATAAAACAATTTTCTCTGTCCTTGGGTTGTACCAATCTTTACCAAACTCCAGTTTTTCATAATAAAATTTTGTATGTAGGCTCTTATCCACCATACTCCGTATGAAATTAAACGGTACCTTTTGGTTGGGTCAAATTTTGTGACAGCTTGCATTAAACCTAGATTACCTTCTTGAATCATATCCATTAGGTTTAATCCATAGTTTTTATATTCCATGGCAATCTTAACCACAAACTTTAAATTCGCAGTGATTAATCTTCTAGCTGATTCTACATCTTTTGATTCTCTGTATTCTTGTGCACACTTTGTTTCTTCTTCTCTAGACAAGATTTCATAGTTACTTATTTCTGTTAAATACCTTTCAAGAGAATTTGCGGGAACTGGCAGATTCCTGTTTTTCTGTGTTAAATTCAAGTTTTTACTTTTCTTTTTACTCATTAATCTTAATAATCATTATACTTTTATACATTTACCTTTCCAACAACTAAGCATTCGCTTGACTGTTATACGCATTTCTATTAAATTGATACACTTATAGTTTTAAATTCCGGAGTAGCTCAGTTGGCAGAGCAGGTGACTGTTAATCACTTTGTCGGGGGTTCAAATCCCTCCTCCGGAGCGAGGTTTTATATGACATTATTCACCATGATTACAGGTTTGTTGCTGATGTTGCTTGGCGGCATAGGGTATTATATTTTTCAGATTTTCTCTGTACTGATACCTTTTGTTTTCGGATTTATAATTCTTCTTGGCGGAATCTTTTCTAGAAATGAGAAGAATAAAAGAACAGCAATTCACATTACAGTAGTATTCGTCTTATTGGGGTTAATAGGTAGTAGGAGTGGTATAGTTCATTTCCCTGGTTTATTGTCTTGTGCTGAGATTGCAACTTGTGATGTTGCACCACGACCTATGGCAGAATTGTTTAAGGCTTTTATGTTTATGATTCTTTTTCCTCATTTTGTTGCTTCAATAAGATTTTTTATTAAAGCTAGGATGAGCAAATAGGAAACATAATTTGGTATAATACAATATATGCCTTTTATAAAAACTGATTCTAGTATTTCTGAAATTAATTCTTATAAAGAGAATAAAGGGACAAAGTACCCCTTGTTTATTGCTAGGGTTCAAGCTGGATTTCCTTCTCCAGGAGATGATTATATTGAAAAGAATCTTGATTTGAATGAGCTACTAATAAATAACCCTTCTGCAACTTTTTTTGTAAAAGTTGAAGGAGATTCGATGGTTAACGCGGGAATAAACTCAGGAGATACTTTAGTTGTAGATAGAGCGGTTGAGGCAAAAGACAAGAGTGTGGTAATCGCTCATATCAATGGAGAGCTGACGGTTAAAAGAATTCGGCTTTCCGAGGGCAGGGTTTTTTTAAATCCTGAAAACGAGGAGTTTAGCCCCATAGAGGTAACAGAAGAGACAGACTTTGACATATGGGGAGTTGTGACCTACGTAATACACAAAGTTTGACTGATATGAATAAATATATAGCTTTAATTGACTGTAATAATTTTTATGCCTCGTGTGAGCGTGTATTTGATCCGTCATTAAAATTTAAGCCGGTTGTTGTTCTTTCTAATAATGACGGGTGTGTTATTGCTAGGTCTGCTGAAGCCAAGCTACTTGGAATAAAGATGGGAGAGCCGTTATTTAAGTGCAAGAATATCCTTAAAAAGGAGTCAGTAAAAGTTTTTTCATCTAATTATACTTTATATGCTGATATGTCGAATAGAGTAATGAGCATAATCAAGAATCATTTTGAAGATGTTGAGGTTTATTCTATAGACGAAGCTTTTGTTTCTATTGAAGCAGCCTCAATTAATAATTTATATAAGGAGCTTGTTTCCTTGAGAAACAAAATTTTAAAATGGACTGGCATACCTGTTTCTATAGGTCTTTCTACAACAAAGACTTTAGCAAAATTAGCAGGAAGAAAAGCGAAAAAAAGCCTGGGGGTTTGCTCTCTTTTCGATCCTAGAGATCTTACTAATGCTTTAAGAGAGGTAGCAGCAGGATCAGTTTGGGGAATAGGTCGTAGACTGGAGAAAAAATTATTTTTGAAAGGTATATCTAATGCTTATCAATTAAGCGTGTTTAATCACAGAGAAGCTAGAATACTCGGCAGTGTAAATCTTGTGCGTACTATCTTGGAGCTTAATGGAGTCCCATGTTTGGACATTAATTCAGTTGTTGATAGCAAACGGCAGATTACAACTTCTAGAGCTTTTGGAAGCCCTATATACGATTTAGACTTGCTTAAGGAGGCAGTTTCTGTTTATGTATCTCGAGCCGCAGAGAAACTAAGGCTTCAAGGCTCAAGCTGCTCAACTATTACAGTTGCTCTTTCCACAAATCGTTTTAGTCAAAAAGAACCTTATAAGTTTCTTGTTGAAACTCAATCTTTAATTTCCTCCACAGATTCAACATCCAAGTTAATCAGTTCAGCAAAAAAGATTCTAGAATCGATATTTAAAAAAGGACCAGGGTATAAGAAAGCTCATATTTTTCTTTCTGGATTGGAAAAGTCTGCTTCAAAACAATACTCACTAGAAGATAATATTTTTTCTATAGACAAAGAAACAAATCTTATGCGAGTATTCGATAAGCTAAATATCTTTTATGGTAGAGATACATTAAAATATGCTAGTACAGGGATTTCCCGTGATTGGCTTATGAAGAGAGAGAGGAAGTCTAAAAGCTATACAACTAATTGGAGTGAAATCCTCACAATACAATTATAGTATTATTAAAGTTGAAACTATCACTTTGAGAAACCACAAACAAACTCTATAAATATTTCCTGAAATTAGTTTTTTTATTTCAGGCATAGATTTACCAGTTGAAAGCTTATTGTGGCTGGGGACCTGTAGTAGGAAAGTAGTAATCCATATAAAAGCAACTAGTAACAGGTTAGCTAAAGAAAGAATAGAGAAGTAAAAATAGCATATAGTTATTGAAAGAACTGCTTCTGAGGTCATTAGCGGTAGCACAAGAAAAGAAATATTTTTTGTATGGAATCTGTGAAACTCGATAAATCTTTCGATATCTATAAATTTAAAAGATTTATAGTGAACAAAATGTATTATAAGAATGAGCCCCAGAAGAATAGCAGAAATTATTAGATTAGAATAAAAAAGTAATAAGAAGCTCAACTATCTAAGGACTCCACTAAATTAATTGCAGATTGAATTGCTCCATTTAAACATGGTGACGAAAGGAAGTCACCAGCAAAATAAATATTCTTGGTGTACTGGCAGAAGGATTTTCCTTTAAAATCAAAGAATTTAGAATTCGAAGGTAAAGCATTATTAATTTTAAATGTGCTCAAAAAGCTTATGTTCTTTATATTAGTAAAGTAACTTAAAATTTCTTTTTCAATAGCATTTTTTGAAATTTCCATAGATAAGGACGAAACTGAGACAATATATTTGTCAGGCGAAAGTTTCTTTAGAGAAACATTTGTAATATTTTCTGATTCTGGTGATAAATATATGAAGCCATCATCAACATCTGTGATACTAGCTAAGAAGTAGAAACATTGAGTCCCATTATAGGTTATGTCAGCAAAGAGGTTGCGATTTAGCTCTCTCTGTATTAGTCCTTCAATTTTTGGGTCTGTACAATAAAGCTTATTAAAATAAAAGCATTCACCATCTTTAGTTGTAAGGCTATTTGATTCAATGCATGCAACTTCTTTGTTCAACTTATATTTCGAGGAATCTAGTTGTAGC
>Ga0209252_1000301_pt1 | contig 40237 bp, 46 predicted proteins | sample SaaInlV_135m_DNA_3_FD_184673 | JGI IMG/M metagenome (GOLD analysis project Ga0209252, IMG submission 184673) | Marine microbial communities from expanding oxygen minimum zones in the Saanich Inlet - Saanich Inlet SI074_LV_100m_DNA (SPAdes) (version 2) | ecosystem: Environmental > Aquatic >... | reverse complement strand
TGATTATAATTTCGGGACCCATAGAGGAAGAAATTTCTATTAAATTCCTGTGTAAATTAGATTTTTTTATCTGCTTTAAACTAGAAGATAGCCATTTACTAAAATTTTTATTACTCATCTTGTGTTGCAACTTCAATACATTTATATATTGTCTTAGTTAAATCTTTTATTTCTTCTTTATTAATTGAAACAGGAGGCATTATTACTATGGTATCTCCTAATGGTCTAATTAGAACCCCGTCTTTCTTTGCTAAATCACATACCTTTTTTCCAATCCTTTCCTTGATATCATATGAGATATTCCTTAAAGGCTCCTTTTTTAAATCAATTCCTGCCATTAAGCCCTTGCTTCTGATTGAAGCAACATGCTTTAAACCGCTAAACTCTTTTAATTGATCTTCTAATACTTTTATTACTTCTTTTGACTTAGCAATTGTTTCTTCTTCTTCGAAAATTTCAATATTAGCTATTGCGGCCGAACATGCCAATGGATTACCGCTGTAGCTATGTCCATGAAAAAAAGCTTTTAATTCCTCTGGATCACCTAAAAAGGTTTCAAAAATATTATCCGTTGTTATGGTTGCAGAAAGAGGCAAATATCCTCCTGTAAGGCCTTTTCCAAGAACTAGAATATCAGGCGTCACGTCATCATGATTACAAGCAAACATTTCACCGGTTCTTCCAAAGCCTGTAGCAACTTCATCTAATATTAATAGCACGTTAAATTTATCACAAAGCTTCCTAATTTTTACTAAGTACCCTTCGTTTGCGACTTTAATTCCGCCGGCAGCTTGTACATAAGGTTCAATTATAAGGGCTGCAATTTCGTTTGAATTTTTGGCTAGAACTGATTCCAGCTCATAGATAGTTTTATCTGAAGAATCATACGAAGAAATTTTAAATGATTCAAACAATAAAGGTTTAAAGGTTGAATGAAAAAGGTCTATTCCACCCACTGAGACAGCTCCTAAGGTATCCCCATGGTAGCCATCCTTTAAACAAATAAATTTATTCTTTTTGGGCTTATTTTTCAATAACCAATATTGAAAAGCCATTTTTAATGCTGCTTCAACTGCACTAGCTCCATCGCCTGAATAAAAAACTTTTTTCAAACCTGGAGGGCAAATATCTATTAACTTCTTAGCTAAAAGAGAAGCGGAAGGATTTGTAACTCCCAAAAGAGTTGAATGAGCTACTTTATCGATCTGATTCTTTATAGCTGAATTAATTTTCTCAACTTTATGGCCGTGAATATTCACCCAAAGAGATGAAACACCATCAATATATTTATTACCTTCAGAATCGATTAAATAAATACCATCTGAATCTTCAATAACTAAAGGGTCATCCTCTTTGTACTCTTTCATTTGAGTAAATGGATGCCAGATATAGTCTAAATCATATTCTTTTATTTTAGATTGAGAGGTCATATCCTAAATTCTATTTATATCTATCTCTAATAGGCATTTGAAGATCCTCTATCATCTTCAAATCTTCTTCAGGAGCCCTACCAACGGTAGTAAGATAATTGCCTATTATCATTCCATTAGAGCCGGCCATTATGCCCATCGATTGAAGATCTCTTAGAGTCACTTCCCTGCCTCCCCCGGACATTAAAACTTTCTCAGGCATTATGAGTCTAAAAATTGCAATAGTCTTGATAGCTTCTAGGCTTGGCAAAGGCTTTAAGTGAGAGAGAGGTGTATTGGGTCTAGGATTTAGAAAGTTCATCGGTACTGTATGTGGGTCAAGTTCTTTTATCTCAAAAGCCAATTGTATTCTTTGCTCTACTGTCTCACCAAGACCTATAATACCTCCACAACAAAGTTCCATACCAGCTTTCTTAACTAATTTTGCAGTTGTAACCCTATCCTCATATGTATGAGTAGTACAAACATTTGGAAAAAATTCCTTGCAAGATTCAATATTGTGGTTGTATCTCCAAACACCAGCTTCTGCTAGCGCAAAGGCTTGCTCCTGCGTTAAACTGCCAAGTGAGCATCCAATCTCAAGTTTTGTATTCTTCTTAACTAAATCTATTGATTCTATAACTTTCTTAAACTGTTGTTTGTTTGGTCCTTTAACTGCGATGACAATACAGAAGTCAAATGCACCCATCTTTTCTGACTGAAGTGCTGCTTGAAGAACTTCATCGGGATCAAGCAGAGAGTGCTTTGATATAGGTGATGAGTAGTGAACTGATTGCGAACAAAAAGAGCAATCTTCAGAACAATCCCCAGTCTTAGCACTAATGATTGATCTTAAAAAAACACCATCGCCTTTGTATTTAAGAGTAACTTTTCTTGCTAGGCTAGTTAGTTCTAAAATTCTGTTCTTAGGAAAATTAGTTAACTCTAGAGCCTCATCAAAATTAATACTCTCGTCTCTTTCTAGTAATTTTTCTTCTAAATATTTAATATCCATATAAATCCTACCCTGAAAACAATTACTATTTTACATATAATATTAGCTTTATTCAAACTGGGTTATAATTGTTGGGATGAATAAACCTTTGGTAAATTTCAAAAAGAAAATTTGGTTTGAAATTAAAGAGAATTTGGCGCTATGTGGCGATATTGGTGAATTTAACAATAATTTGATTCACAACGAAGATATACCAAGAGAAATCTACGAGGGCAAACCTGTATTGCCTGATTTCTTATTTGAAAAACTAATCCAATCTAAAAAATTAGACTCGGATCTTCATTCAGTTATTGTTAAAGGATTAGTTACTGCTGGGTGTTTAATACTTGGCCTAAATACTTTGTACAGTGCTATGTTTGCTGATTGTTATTGTTGTATAAAATTTGGAAAGATTGAAAGCACTAAAACGCAGTTTGAGCAGGTTTTTTTCTCCACAGAATTCATAAAAGTTTTCAAGGTTGACTATACTTGGAATATGAAAGATGGTGAATTAAAGAAATTTATAATGCATATGTTCAATGTTGTAAAAGATTGGCAAGATATCCCAAATAAGCATGAAAGTGATATATTAAAGTTTAAAAAAACTTTATAGGATTGCTAGTAAGCTTTTATCTTCTCATAGAAAGTATTTCTCTGTACAGGGGTGAATCCTTCAGATTTTATAAAATGAACAATCTCATCAATACTAGCTCTATAAGGATTATTTGCAGACTTCAAAACATTCTCTTCTAATAATGTCCCTCCAACATCATTTGCGCCATAATATAGGGACAAGCCACCTACTTTAAAACCTTGAGTAAACCATGAGCCTTGTATATGTCTAAAGTTATCTAAAAAAATTCTAGATAGTCCTAGGACTCTTAAATACCTGTCACCACCAATTTCTCTAGAAATATTTCTTTCCATAAATGTATTCTCAGGTTTAAATGTCCAAGGTATGAAAGAAAGAAAGCCTCCTGTTTCATCTTGAAGATTTCTAACTCTTAGTAAATGCTCGATTATATCTTCGTTGTTCTCAGAATGTCCAAACATAATTGTTGCAGTAGTTTTAAATCCAACTAAATGTGCTTCTCTAGTAATCTTAATCCACTCATCTGCTGAAATTTTTAAAGGGCTAATTTTTTTTCTAACTTTATTGCTCAGAACTTCTGCGCCGCCGCCGGGGATTGTACGCAAACCTAAATCCCAAAATATTTCAAGTAGTTCTTTAGTTGAAATATTTGAATATTTTGCTATTGAATGAATTTCTGGTGCAGAAAAAGCATGCAAGTGAATCCCGGGGACTTCTTTTAAAACTCTTTTAATTAAATTGCAATAATAATCTAGTTTTATATCTTCATTATGGCCGCCTTGTAATAGAACTGTGGTGGCTCCATTATGGTAAGAAGTCTTAACTACTTCAACAATTTTGTCTAAGGATAAGACGTAAGAGTCATTTGCTCCTTTTTTCCTCCAAAAAGCGCAAAACAGACACTCTGTATCGCAAATATTTGTATAGTTTGGATTTGTATCGACAACAAACCCAACTTCATTCTCTATTCCTTTGCTCATTTTAACTATACTAGCAAATCTTCCAATATCTAATGTTGTAAATTCGTTAAGAATTTGTAAAGCTTGTTCTTTATTTAATCTTTTTTGGTTTAAAATACTATTTGAGATATTATCCATATGATAATTAAAACGCATTAGACTAGTTAGTCAAACAATGAAATATAACAATTACATTAATTCTATTAAGTTAAATACAAAGCTTTACATCAGAGCTTTATTGCTTCTAATAGCTCTCATTCCTTTTAGCGCTTTTGGCGACGAGAATTTTTTTGATAACGATAAAGAAATAAAAAAAATGAAACAAAGAGCTACGAATGTAATCCAGCAAATTAATAATAAAAAAAAGTTTATAGAAACTGCAAAACTCAAAGGCAAAGTTAAATACGACCTGCCCCTGGATAAGAAGATTAACCTTAGAAAAACTTTTTATATACAGAAGGAATCTAAAATACATATTGATATTTATCTTCTCCTTAAATTAAAAGTAGCAGAATTTATATCCGATAGTTCTAGGATAAAATACAAAAGAATAAATAGAAGCCCTAAAATTAAAAATATCGAAAGTTTTAATTTAAATATTTTTAATAAACATTTAGATTTAGACTTATCAGTCCAGGAGCTAAACAACCTCTTGCTAGGACTTAACCTTATTGATATAGTAAACAAGCCTTACGACTATAGCTTTAAAGGAGAACAGTTAATTATAATACAAGGCGGAAATAGATGTATTGTAAATCTCAAATCCAATCAAATAACTAAAATTACACTAAACGATGGTCGTGAAGCAGAAATTGAGTATCTGGACTATAGAAAAGTAAATCTAAATAACCTTTCAAATAAAGATAACTATATTCTTTTAAAATCAGGTGAAGAGCTAATGCTTCCAAGAAAGATAGTCCTCAAGACTCCTAACTTTTCTATGCAAGTAAAACTTCAAAATGATATAATTATAAATAAAACCATTAATACGAAAAAATTTATAATTGAAGATTATGAAAAGAAAAATAAAAATCTCTAACAAACTTGGGCTTCATGCTAGAGCCTCTTCAAAACTTGTTCAGACAACTAACAAGTTTGAATGTGATATTAAACTATCGAAAGATAATTTAACAATAGATGCAAAGAGTATACTAGGGATTCTCTCACTTGCTGCAAGCTTTAATACAGAGATTGAAGTCTTTACAGAAGGTATAGATGAGGAGCTTGCAATTATCGAAATAGAGGAGCTTTTTAATAATAAATTTGGGGAAGAATCATGAGTCAGGAAAAAATTGGTATTTCGATATCACCAGGTTTCTCTACGGGAACCGCTCTACTGATTAACCAGGCTAAAACACTAGTTGAACGAAGAAAAATTAAGCGCAAAGAAATAATACAAGAAATTAATAGATTTCAAAAGGCTGTTGAAATTTCAAAAGAAGAAGTTAGTGCTATTAGGCTTGAAAAAGATAGTAGCTACAAAATAGAGCATATTGAGATTCTAGATTTTAATATACTAATTCTAGAAGATGAAATACTAGCTGGAGAAGTAATAGATACAATCAGAAGAAAGCTCATAAATGCAGAGTGGGCGCTAAATAAAGTACTAACAAATAAGAGTAAAGAGTTTGCAACAGTTAAGGACTTATATATGCAAGAAAGACTTGCTGATTTTTACTACATTGCTGAGAGAATAACGAAAAACCTCCGTGGAAATAATGATAATATTGCAGAAATTAAAAACAACACAATAATAGTAGCTCATGACCTTTCACCAATAGATGCTTTAAAATATTGCAGAACTGGAAAAATAAAAGGAATTCTAACCGACTTAGGAGGTACTACCTCTCATACTGCAATTATTGCAAGATCAATGGGGATACCAACCATTATGTCTTTAATTAATATTAGCACCAGTATAGAGCCAGGCCAGAAGATATATGTTGACGGGTATAAAGGAATAGTAAAATGGAAAGTTAATAAAACAGAAATGACTGAGCTCGAAGACCTTAGAAGTAAATATAGTTTGTTACAAGAAAATTTATTTGAATTTTCAAAATTAAGTGGAGAAACAAAAGATAATAAAATAATTTCAATTAAAGCTAATATTGAAATACCTTCTGAAGTAAAGATGGCTCATAAATACGGTGCTGAAGGAATTGGTATGTATAGAACTGAGTTTTTGTTCACAAGGAAAGAACAATTCCCAACTTTGGATGAACAAACTCATGACTATAAAGAATTATTTCAAAACAACCTATTTAATGAAGTAACAATAAGGACACTCGATATAGGTGGTGATAAGATTCATGATTACTATCACCAAGAAAATAATCCCGCTTTAGGTTTGAGGGGAATCAGATATTCACTGGCAAATAAAGAAGTCTTTGAAACCCAACTTAGGGCTATCTTGAACGTTGTTGAAGAAGAAAACAAAAAAATTCGGATACTCATCCCTATGATTTCAACAATCACTGAGGTTGATACCAGCATAGAAATTATAAACACACTAAAGCAATCTATTGTAAAGAACCACGATAACGTTCTAATTGGCGTTGTCATAGAAACGCCCTCAGCGGCTTTCTTAGTTAAAGAGATATCTGAAAAAATTGACTTTATAAGTATAGGGACAAATGACTTGATACAATATACTCTAGCAGCAGACAGGACTAATGAGAATCTAGACTCCATAACTTCGCCTTTTCAACCATCAGTTTTGAGGATGCTAGATTTTATAATTAAGAATGTACCAAAAGACAAATATGTTTCTGTATGCGGTGAAATGGCTAATGATATCAATTGCTTACCAATCTTCGTTGGACTAGGTGTTAATGAACTCAGCATGAATTATTACTCTATACCCAAAATCAAGAGCGTACTTCGTGGCCTAGAATTTAATGAATGTAAAAATGCTTTTAATAAGTCTCTGGAACAAACAAGTCCATTTAAAGCTAAGGAAGTTCTGTCTGAGCTTATTACTAATAATAAGTTTTAATACCCGCTTATGAGGATTTGAACCCCAATTACTTGATCCGAAGTCAAGTGTGTTATCCATTACACTATAAGCGGAATATTTATATTTTATCATTAATGGTTAAAATTAATTAATGAAAAGAAAACTTTTTGTCGATAAATCTTGTCTAATGTGTGATTCCTTTGGGAAATATATTGAGTTAAAAAAAGGAAAGAATATAAAAGTTTTAAACATAGAAGAGATTGAAGAAGAATTAGAAATTGATGCAATGGTTTATAGGACTGATAATGATTCTTATTATGGTATTGAAGCTTTGATAGAAGTAATTAAAGATATAAAGGAATTAAATTACATATACAAAGTACTCTTAATTACTCCAAAGAGGTTAAGAAGATTCTTATATAGTAAGCTTTCTAGTAACCGAGAAATAGTGAGCAAATTATTTAAGATAATCAAACCAAAATCTTAGTCTATTTTTTTGTGGATTATAAGATTCTAACTTCTTTATATTAGCTGAAGACAATTTCCTTTTAGTGCTAGAAGTAGAATGAAAATATATGTGGGATTTAAATACATCCTCAGACTCCCTTGCTTTAAGAATATTTTGAGCAACAAAATAAACACTTTTTCTATAAATCGTGACTCGAGGGTATGTTTTATATTTCTTAATATAATGACCCATCTCTAGTTTTAATGATTTTTTTATGACTAGAACAGACTCGCCACAATATAGTAGTTGATCAGGATTCATAGGTGTTTCAATCTTTGCTAAATTCATGTTCTTGATATGGTGATTAATTATTGAGTCCTCACTATAATAAGAAACTAAGTCATCATACCCATGGCTCCATAAAACCTGAGAAATCTTAGTTGTTAATTTATACTTAGCAAAATTCAGCCCTAGATACTTTTCAAATTTAGATACTATTCTCTCAACATAATTAATTAACTTATCTTTATTATCTGATGAACATATTAAACCATGGTTTTCAAGGAAAAGAGCTGAATATTCGCTAGTTTTAATTTTGTTCAATGAAGGCAATATGGTTCTTATTATCTCTGTAGCTAAGGCAATACCTGGTGTCTTATATTTTATATAAAATATATTTTCTTCTTCTATTTCATGTGAAAATAAATTTTTAAATATAGACCTGGAATTCTTGTCAACAGAGACAACATTGCATGCAACAGGATGTATATGAATTGTATACTTTTTAAGCAAAGAATGAGTGAAGGTCTCAATAGATGGGGCATTACCATTAATAATAGATTTTTTTAGTGCTCTAAAAGATTCTTGTTCGACTTTCTCAGTTATTTTTTTATCTTTAGTTTTAAAAAGAAATTTAATTAGTTCATCATTTCTAAGAATAGAAAAACCATTTGTATTCCCAACCTCTGCCATGGAATAACCACTTGATTTAATAAACATTCTATTCTTATCTTTAACTGATGAATTACCCCCGGAAGCTTGAATAAGATCAAACCTTTGACCGAAATATTTTGAAATCTCTATAAATTCATTTATGAATTTTGAATCTTTTTCAACCATCTCATATTCACTTTGTGCCAAGCAAAGGTCTTTGATATCCCTTCATCAATATTTATTTTTGGTTCCCACCCAATCAACTTCTTTGTCATTCTAATGTTTGCTGAAGTGTAAAAGACATCTTCTGGTGTAGAAGATTTTTTGTCTATCTTTAAATGTGAGCCAGAAGTTTGATTAATTGTTTCTATTAAATAATTAATAGAAACAGGATTGTTGTTGCCTAAATTAAGATAATTTAAGCCTTTGAGGTTCTTGGCTTTACTTATTCCCTTCACAATATCATCAATATAAGTAAAGTCTCTCTTCTGATTTCCAGTGCCGAATAAATTGATTTTGTTAGAATTAATTGCAGCTTGGATAAATATAAAAGGGCTCATGTCTGGTCTTCCGGCAGGTCCATAAACAGTAAAAAATCTCAAAATAGAAATATTTTGCTTATATAAATTATAATATGCATGCAATAATACTTCTGAAGCCTTCTTAGATGCTGCATAGTTTGACAATGGCTTGCTTGTTTCACTTCCGATCATAAAATCCTTTTCCTTACTATTTCCATACACACTTGATGTTGAGGCATGAACAAAAGAGCTTGCCGAGTATGTTTTAGCGAGAGAAACAAGATTTAGTGTTCCCATCACGTTTGATTCGTAATAGCGCTTGGGATTCAAAGTAGACTTCCTTACTCCCGTTCCCGCAGCAAGATTAAAAACAGCATTCAACTTTCTTCTCTTAAAGTTCTTTTCGAAGTATTTTGATAGATGATTGTCGGATGAAATATCTACTTTATCAAAATGAAAATTCTTGTTCTCTAATAAATTAAGATTTCTCCATTTCTTAATTCGCGGATCATAATTATTGTTAAGGTTGTCGATACCGAATACATTATATCCTTTCTTTAAATAAAATTTTGCAAGATGAAAACCGATAAAGCCTGCAGATCCAGTAATCAAAATATTTTTCATAATTTATAAGATACTTTACCTAGTTTGTCCTATTTTTGAAAACCCACAACCTTTGACCAAAATATCCAATTATTACAGATACAAATAAAGCTGCAATATAGGCAAGATCAATGTCCTCTAGAATTCTAAAAGCTAAATTATTTACAGACACATTGACTATTATAGCAACCAGGTATAGAGCCATATATCGTTTCAAGTCTTCAAAAAAAGTACCATTAGATTTGAAAGTCCATATCCTATTTAAATTAAAAGATATATTAACTCCCACAAATGTTGCGCAAAGCTTAGCTAAATCCATACCTATAATACCTAATAAGTAGTTATAAAGTCCATAATCTCCAGCCAGGGCTAATAAGCCTACTCCTGCCCATTTATATGTCTTAGGATCTTTTATAAGTGATATTATATAAAGTATAAATTTAAGCATTTAATTCAGATGGATAATAAATTTAATTGATTGATTAGTCAAACTATAATAATGTTAAATAAGTCAATATTATATAGAACAATGATGCAGTTTTTAAAAAAAATCAATTTAGATAAATACGAAAATATTATATTCGTACTTACCTTTCTCTCTTTATTATATTCTATTATTTCAAATAGTTTCTTTGACTCATTCGGTTTCTTGTCAACTGACTCTACTCATTTTCTCAAGCTAGCCCAATCACTTAAAGAAGATAACGGGTTTTATGTCTTCTCTTGGACTAACAGTGGAACCAAGAACTTTTTTAGTATGTGGCCAATAGGTTACCCATTCTTAATATATTCAATCTCAGAGATACTGAATATCGGAGTTTTTTGGTCTTCAAAATTTGCAAATGTCGTATGTATCCTATCAATTTTATTTTTACTGAAGAAAAATATTAGAAGTGGGTTCTCTTTTGCAACTTTAATATTGCTATCAGGAAGTTTTATAAATATTTTTTCATACACTTATACAGAAAATCTCTTTGCTTTAGGTCTAATACTTTATGTTTTTAATACCAGCGAATTAGAAACTAATCCAACAAAAAGAAACCTCTTCTCCTCTATTTTAGCTTTTATTATCGTATTTTCATCAAGATATATTGGGGGATTTCTAATCTTATACAATGCCCTTATGATTTTTAATTCAATTAAGAAAGGAAAAAGTATCAAATATCTAACAATTCTCCTAATTTGTTCATCAACATATGTTTTGATTTATTTGTATACAAATAAGTATCTAACAGGCCACTTTACTTACCCACATGCATACTTAACTTATGAGCCTTGGTATGAAATCACTTTACATTTCATTAAGAAGATTCTTGAAGAATTAAATCTCATAATGGCAAGCGTTAGATTTAATAGCTATCCACTAATGGCTATATTCTCCTCACTAATATCAGCTATTTTCTTTTATTACGTGAGTATTTATTTGAATAAAAATAAAGTTATTAATCAAAGACTAAGTGATATAGCAAAAAAATTCTTTATATTAGGCGGGATGTATATAGGTATTGTTATAATATGGAGAATGACTATATGGTTCTCTCCTTTTTCTTATAGAATTCTATTTCCATCAACCATCTTGCTATTATTAGGATTAATATTCAAAATTCTTAGCAAAACCCGATCTTTTAATTCTGATTTTAAAAGGCTTTATTTAGTCTTATTCATAATTAGCTCAATTTCTTTTTCTTTCAACGTACTATACAAACAGCACAAATTCAAAGGTATGACTTATAACCAAAATATTAATATAATTCTAGATAAATATAAGAAGGTAGAAAAAGGTAGTTATTTAATATTTGGCGAAAGGCAGTTGGACTACTTAAGAACTGACATTGTCCCGCTAAAACCATACTACCTTCCTCTATTTAGTAAAACAGAAACGATAAATGAATTTAATTACAGAATTAGAGACCTTGGCCCGATTTACTTCAATATACCTTCACTGTGCACTAAGCCTTATTCAACAATATCCGGTGACAGAGATCTCAATTGCATATCGTTAAATCACAAGATACATCATTTCGATAAAGATATAATCTCCTATATAAAGAAAAACAATAAAATAAAACTATTTAGGGTTAAAAATATCAAATGATATATGAAGAGCTTAAGAATAGAATAATCAAGAACTTTAAAATCATAGGTAGTGGTAAGATTTTGGGAGGCATTCTTTCTGCCTTGACACTTCTAATTATTGGGAGGTTTTTAGGTGTTAAGGAATTTGGAATTTTCTCCATTGTAATCTCTATTGTCGAAATATTAAATATTATTTTTAGTTTAAGAGTTTGGGATACAAGCGTAAAATTTATAGGCGAGAACATTGCAAGCAAGAACTTAGCTTCGAAATATTTGTCTTACTCTTTTATATTATCTTCAACATCCTCAATCTTTTCTTACTTTGCAATACTCATTCTGACATTACTCCTACCGATTGAATCCCTTGATATAAGTGAAGATATTAAAAAGTTTATTCTAATATATTCTTTTGCTGTTTTATTTATTTCATCTAATGAAACAATAGATGGAATACTAAGAACATTCGATAGATACAAAGAAATCTTTAAAATTAATGTCTTTACTAATTTATTCAGATTCTGCCTAATTTTATTTCTATTACTATCTAATTCTATAAATATTAGTTACTGCCTGAGTCTTTATGTACTAACTTACTTCTTTGGACTTCTTTTAAGGTTTTTTATTCTTTCAAATGTGATGAAAAATAATGAAATTAAGATTAATTTCTTAGATCTTCCTGAAAAAAGAGAAAAAATTAATTTTATTAAATTCATGTTAAACGCCCATTTTTCAAACATACTTAATCTTGCGAATGATAAAAATCTTGGTGTAGTTGTAGTTGGTTTCATTGCAGGCCCCTTTTACGCTGGTCTCTATCGTGCAGCTAGGGCAATTGTAAAAATAATAAGAAGAATAATGGACCCTGTTTTGGAAATAGTCTTTCCAGAGTTAGTTAAATTAGAAGCTGAGAAAGATTTCAAAAATTATAAAAAAATAATTGTTGATTCTACAAAATTAGTTTCAATCTCTTCTATAATAATAGGCTTAACCATTTTTATTTTTGCCCCAAATATAATATCAATATTTTTCGGAGAACAATTTCTAGATTCTGAATCTGCACTAAAGATACTCATTTTTGCTATGATTGCTCATAATGCTAGCTACTGGGTTAATCCATCGATGCTTTCTCTTGGCAGACCAGATTATCTTAGTCTCTTAACTATTATCACGACTACTGTTTACTGTATATCTTTGTATTTTATGGTTGAACCTTTAAAAGCTGACGGTGCCGCAGCATCATTAGCAATTAGGAACTTAGTAACTTTAATATTAGGTACCTATCTTTATACTAAAGTCATAGCAAATAAGAGTTAAAGTTTACTTTGGGGTTGGTTTAGTTGAAGTATTTGAAAATGGTTGTTCTAATGTTTTATAGTGCTTATTATCCCACAAATCTTGTATTTTATTAATCTCATCAGCTGACAAAGGAGTCTTCTCTGTCGCTGCAGTAAATTCATCTATTTCATCATGGTTTGTAAAATTTGGGAGAACAGTACAAATGCTAGGAACAGAAAGTGGAAAAAGTATTGCTGATTGTCCAATGGTCCTTTCATTGTCCTCATAAAGAAAAGCAAAATCATCTCTTGCGTCCAATCCGGATTCCATCCACTTTTGTCTTCTGTGGCTCCTGTGATCATCCTTAGAATAAACCTTATCTTTATTAAAGCTTCCGTCCATAATACCTGATGCATGTGGAACTCTAGAGATTAGTCCGGTGGAAGTATCTTTTGCCTTACCAAATAAGGACTTAGAAGGTTCTTGCTCCAATAGATTGTAAATAATCTGAAGACCAATAGGTTCGTGGTTCATTGAATCAAGACCTTCCTCTAACCATCCAATATCTGGCCCAAGGGCCATGGCAAATGATCGAATCTTTCCCTCTTCTTTTAATTTATGCAAGGTCTCAATTACTTCTTCGTTATTAATAAAATCTAAGCGTGGATTATGCATTTGATATATATCAATGTAGTCAGTATTTAATCTTCTAAGGCTTTGCTCACATGAATATCTAATATCTTTAGAGGTAAACTTCTGGGGCATCTCTGTATGGCCTTTCCTTTCTCCTGAATTTGAATAAATGTCATATCCAAACTTGGTAGCATAAATTCTTTTATCTCTAGAAGAAGGAAAAGCTTTTGGCAACAATTCTTCTCCATATCCTTGCCCATATATATCTGCAGTATCGAAAAAATTGATTCCATTATCGAAAGCATGTTGCAACAAGGAAACAGAGAGTTTTTCCTCTGTCACACCCCACCATTTAGTGGCAACGGACCACACACCGAATCCAACTTCAGAAACTTTTATATCTTTGTTTCTCGGAAAGTTTCTGTACCTCATAAACTTTCTTCCAGGAACTTCTCAGCATCTATTGCAGCCATACAACCGGAGCCTGCAGCAGTCACTGCTTGTTTGTAAATGCTATCTTGTACATCCCCAGATGCAAAAACTCCTTTTATATTTGTTTTAGAAGACTTACCTTCAGTAATCAAATACCCACTTGAGTCAATATCAAGTTTTCCCTGGAATAATTCCGTATTTGGATTGTGACCAATTGCAACAAAAATACCATCTGTGCCTACCTCAACGGTTTCCCCATCCTTAGTATTGGTATATAAAAATTTATATATACCTCTTTCTTCGTCGCCTAGAAATTCTTGTACTTCGGCATTCCATATAAATTTAATCTTTGGGTTCTTCAAGGCTCTATCAGCCATTATTTTAGATGCTCTTAAAGAATCTCTTCTATGGACAACAGTAACTTTCGAAGCAAATTTAGTTAAGAAAATTGCTTCCTCCATTGCACTATCTCCACCACCAATTACATGAATCTCTTTATCTTTATAAAAAAAACCATCGCATGTGGCACAGGTCGATAAACCTTTGCCTATAAATTCTTTTTCACCCTTGATATCCAGTAGTTTAGCCGAAGCACCAGTTGAAATGATTATAGAATCAGCTTCAATTGTTTCTGAATTAGAAACTAAAGTATAAGGGTATGAAGAGAAATCTATCGAGTCTACTTGCTGAGTTATGCAAATTGCACCAAATTTCTTTGCTTGTTCTCTAAGTAAGTCCATTAAGTTAGGTCCCATTATTCCTTCTGGAAAGCCTGGAAAATTCTCTACATCTGTTGTCATTGTTAGTTGGCCACCTGCTTGATAACCCTCTAAAACCAATGGTTTCAGGTTGGCTCTAGCACAATAAATTGCAGCAGTTAGTCCTGCAGGTCCTGATCCTATAATAACGACTTTATTGTTTTTTGGATAATCCATATAATCCTTATTATAATAAATAAAAATTTAGTAAGTAATCAATAATATCTATTTTATACGAATAAGATAAGATAGAAAGAGGAATTATTTTAATAAATACATGAATCAAATCTCCAAAGCAGAATTAGAAACAACTTTTGGAAAAAAAGATTTTCTTTTTCTGTCTAAACAAAAAACTCTAATACAACTAAAAGGAAGTGAAACTATTAAATATTTGAATTCTATCTCATCAAATGAGATAAAATTTAATAACAACTTAAAATCTATAAATACTCTAATGCTAACGAATAAGGGAAGAATCCTTTTCGAGATAAACATTTTTTTTATTAGCAAAGATAATTTCTTTGTTGAATGTTATGTAGAGCAAAAAAAAGAAATTATTGACTATCTTAAAAAATATAAGATGTCATATAAGATAGATATTATCGATCTCTCGAGCCTATATCTTCTCTATAAAGGAACAAAAAATTCAGTCAATCATTGCTTAACATTTAATTCTCCCTTAGTGCTTGAAGACAATATTGTAAATTATATTGTCGATATAAATGAAGCTAATAGAATTAAAAATATACTTATAGATGAGGATGACTATATAAGATGGAAAATTCTAAATGGAATTCCCAGTTACCCAAATGAGTTAAATTCAAACATAATTCCAATAGAAGCAAATATGTGGACACCTATATCCTTTACCAAGGGGTGTTATATTGGCCAGGAGACAATAGCTAGGATTAGGTATAGAGGAAAAGTTAGGAAGACTCTTTCTTGTATAGAATTAGAAGGACATGCTTCAGAAGTACCCGATATTTATGACGCTAATGGAAATAGCATCGGAACCTTAACTAGCTCTTACTTTTCTTCAAATGAGCATAAAACTTATGCATTGGGTTTTATAAAAGATGAATATAATCTGGCAGGAAACAAAGTTAAAGTCTCATCTACTTTGGGGATTATAAATTTTAATAATTATAAAGAAGCCAACTTGGCACATCTAGAGGAATAATCATTCCGCAGACTTATCAATTATTAAATTGATTTGATCTTCGAATTCCCTAATTCCTTCGATTGGAACGACAATACTTGAACGACCACCACTCTGTTCAGTAATTCTCAAGTATTTACCCTTATGATTCTCTTTAAGGTCAAAGAAAAATCTTTTTGTTTGGGTATCTACTTGAGAACTAAACAAATCTTTAGTCTGATTAGACTTATAATCTGACATAACCTACACCACGTTAAGCTTTTGGGTTCTCTATAACCATAGCAATACCCATTCCACCACCAACACATAGTGATACTAACCCTCTTTTAACTTTCCTTCTTTGCATCTCATGAAGAAGTTTTACAATTAAAACTGTTCCTGAAGCTCCAATTGGGTGCCCAAGAGCAACAGCTCCTCCATTTACATTTAACTTTTCAGCAGGGATAGGAAAATCACTTAATACAGCCAATGATTGGACAGCAAACGCTTCATTAAGTTCTACTAAATCAATATCATCGATTGTTAAGCCAGCTTTAGCTAAAGCTTTGGTCATTGCAGGAACAGGTCCTATACCCATAATTGAAGGTTCAACACCAGCCACTGCATATGAAATTACTTCTCCAATTGGATCAAGTCCCAGCTCTTTTGCTTTCTCATCCGAGGAAACAATCATATAAGCGGCACCGTCATTAATTCCAGAAGCATTACCGGCAGTTACAGAACCCTCTGGAGTGAATACGGGTTTAAGTCTACTTAAAGCAGCCATAGAAACTTCTCTAGGATGTTCATCTATATCAAAAACACCTTTCTTTAATTGAACAGGAACAATTTCTTTTTTAAAAGTTCCAGCTCTTTGAGCCTTCTTAGCTTTACCTTGGCTTTCAATTGCAAACTTATCTTGTTCTTCTCTTGAAATATTATATTTCTCAGCCAAGTTCTCAGCTGTCATACCCATGTGATAATTATTGAAAATATCCCACAATCCGTCATAAACCATTCCATCTAAGACAGTATCTTTTGCTTCTAAAGCCATTCTATATCCATATCTTGCCTTCGGCATAATAAATGGCGCAAGATTCATATTTTCTATGCCACCAGCCAAAACAACGCCTGCATCTCCAGCTTTAATAGCTTGCGCAGCGTTAGCAACAGACTGAACACCAGAAGCACACACTCTGTTTAAAGAATATGCCGGAGTATCATTATCAAGACCAGAGCCTAAAGCAACTTGCCTTGATGGATTTTGACCTTGACCAGCACCTAAAATATTTCCTGTTATTACTTCGTCAATTTGAGTAGGATCAACGCCAGTCCTACTTAAAATTTCTTTTACTACAGTGACACCTAATTCAACTGCAGAAGTATCTTGGAGTGTACCTCCGAAAGTACCTATCGCAGTTCGTAAAGGCTCACTAATTACTACTTTTGTAGACATCTTTATTCCCCCTTTGTCTTGAGCTTATAGCTTAATTTTAGAATTTTTAATCATGTAATTGTACCAAAGTATAAAGAAATAATAAACATTTAATTAATTTATGAGTATTATTTAAAAAGTGCCAATGATTAATGTTTGTATAATATTCGGAGGAAAATCTGTTGAACACGAGATTTCTGTTATCTCCGCAAATTCAATCCTAAACAGTATCAACCATAATAAATATGCTGTTAATGGCATTTATATTAATAAAAATGGAGAAATAACACACACGGACATCATAAAAAACAAATCTGACAGGCTAGAATTCAAGCCAAGTAAATCAAATAAAATCCTAATATCTGTGGGTTCAGAAAATAGTCTCCTGGTATTTAATAAAAGAAAACTAATTAAAACAATTAGGCCTGATGTTTTTTTTCCAGTAATCCATGGAACTAGTGGAGAAGATGGTTCAATTCAAGGACTACTCGAATTAATGAATAAACCATATGTTGGATGCGATGTTCAGAGCTCCTCAATTTGTATTGATAAAATAATGACTAAGAAATTAATTAAGAATGCAGGTATTCGTACAGCAGAATTTGTTGAAATTTCTAAAGACGACTGGGTCAATAAGAAAACTAAGATATTAAATAGAGTGAAAAAGAATATTGGTGTTCCGTGCTTTGTAAAAGCTTCCAACTTAGGCTCAAGTATTGGAATCTATAAAACTAATAAAGCAAAAGACTTATCTAAGAATATCAGTAAGTCATTTAAATATGCTTCGACTATATTAATTGAAGAATCAATTTTAGATGTAGAAGAAATTGAAGTTAGTGTGTTAGGCAACGAATCTTTAACAATTAGCTGTCCGGGGTCAATAGCTCCTTCTTCGGAATTCTACGACTACAATGCAAAATATATAGATGGTAAATCATTAACAGAGATTCCTTACAGTAGGTCATTAAAGAACAAATCACTTGGAGTTGAAATTCACAGTATGTCCACCAAAGCATATAAAGAACTAAATTGTTCCGGGATGGCAAGAGTTGATTTCCTTTATGGAACAACCATAAAAAGAAATAAACCGGCGCTTTTTCTTAGTGAAATAAATACCATCCCTGGTTTCACTGAGATTAGTATGTACCCTAAGTTACTTGAACACGGAGGGCTAAAGTTAGAGAAAGTAATTGTAACCTTAATTAATTTAGCAATAAAGAAATATAATTTAAAAAAGAAACTTGTTACTAATTTCGACTAATTCAGTTTTTCTTTTCTAAAAATAAGCAGGAAGATAACGCCAATTATTATTAATGTTCCGCCTATCAGCTTAATAGTGCTTGGAACTGTATCAAAAAAGACCATCGTTAAAAGTACGACAAAAATTCCTTCTAAAGGAGTAATTGCTGTTGTTCTTGAAATGTCGACGAGTTTAATTGCTTGAAATTGGAGAGCCTTACCAATATAAGCACCACATGTTCCACCAATTAACATAAAAATTAAATCTTCGTAAGATGGGAATTGAAATTTACCAAATAAAACCAAATATATTACAACTATAATAGATACTCCTAGTGACCTAAGAGTAGCAACCATCATCATATTCAAGTTATGACCCTTCTTTCTAACTATAAAAAAAAGGCATGAATAACAAAATGCAGAAAAAATGGCAAATAAACTTCCTCTTAATTCAAAAGAAGGAGTATCAAAAGTTATAACCATTCCACCAATTATTGTTAAGATAATTCCAAAAATTTCTAACTTTCTTAGCTTTTCATTTAGAAATATAGTTCCCAAAAGAACAGAAAAAACTACTTGAAACTTCATTAGGAATGAAGTGACTGGTGGCCCTACAGTCCTTAATGCAATCACCCAAAAAGCAACTCCAAAGACTGTAATTAACGATGAGAGAACCATTAGTTCCCTATATTTATAAAGAGCGCTAATTGGTACTCTAAAATTTGTTCCGAAAAAAGCAAAAATTACCCTCTTAAAACAAGCAGTTAGAAAAGCGCCGAAAAACCAGTAGAAAGCTACGGTTTCTGGATACAAGTCATTGGATACTTTCTTTGCCAATATGTATGAAAAAGCTGTAAACAATGCTGTGCTTGCAACTAAGGTATAGCCAAAAAGGATGTTGGTATTTTTTTTCATTTTTTATTATTAATTTGCCCGCTTAACAGCAATGCCTAGCTTCTTGAAGCCCGCACTTTTAATTAAATCCATAATTTCAACAACATAGCCATGATCTATAGATTTGTCTGCTTTTATAACTACTACTTTACTTTTTTCCTCAGCTAATAAGTAGTTTTGAACTTGATCTAAGAAAATTTCTTTATCATTAACAAATAACCTATTACCTTTCTCAATGCTAAAAATAATTTGCTTTTCTGTTACAGTCTCTGAAGATTTTGCTTTAGGAAGTTTAATATTAATACTTGATGTAACTTCAGAAAAATTCAATGAAAGAGCAAAAAATATCAATAGATTAAAAACAACATCGACAATTGGTGTTAAGTCTAATGATGACTCATTTCTTAAAAGCCTCTTTTCAAAATTCATAACTTAATTGATGAATCAAGACATCTTCCTTACTTTTAAAATTAGCTTTTTCGATTCGTTTTGAAGATTCACTGAAATTTCACTTATCCTATTAGAAATAAATTTGTAGCCAATAAAGGAAGGGATAGCAACCATTAGGCCGAAAGCTGTGGTGTAAAGTGCTTCAGAGATCCCACCTGCTAAACTTGGTGGATCAACAACAGGTTGACTGGAAATAACACCAAAAACTGTAATCATTCCAGAAATTGTTCCTAGTAAGCCTAGCAATGTAGAGATATTACTTAAAGATCCTAACATCTCATTGTTTTTAGAAACTAGGAAAACTTGTTTGCTACCTTCATCATCCACCATCCTTTCTAAATCATCTAACGAACTATCTTTTCTTGTTAATATTACAGATGCGATATTAGAAAATACTGATTGGTTATTTTTACATAATTCCAATGCTTCTTCATGCTTATCGTTATCAACAAGAGTATTTAGCTTAACCAAAAAAGTTGCAGGTAAAATGTTTTTCTCATTTGTTACAAAGAACTTCTTTAGAAAGATTGCTAAAGCAGTTACAGAGCAGACAAGAATTGGGTAAACAAAGAATCCGCCTTTAACTAGTATTGATGCGACTAAAGAATTATTCATCTTCTAATACCACCTCATTCTGAAGAATTTGATTAATTGATTCTTTTTCCCTGATTAAATAGGCCTTGTCACCAGAGATAAGAATCTCAGGGATTTTCGGCCTAGAATTATAATTTGATCCCATAACAGCACCATATGCACCTGCAGAGTGAACAACCAAGATATCCCCTATGCTTGCGTCGTTAATTTGTACATCGTAACCTAGAACATCCCCAGTCTCGCATATTGGGCCTACTACATCATAAATTTTTTTCTTATCTGAAGATTTGATTGATTTTGAGATCTTGTGGAAAGCTCCATAAAGTGATGGTCTTAATAAATCATTCATTCCTGCATCAACAATCAAAAAATTCTTATCGTTATTATTCTTTTCATAAACAACACTTGTTATTAGATAACCAGCATTCCCAACAAGAGACCTACCGGGCTCTAAAACAAGTTTACAATTCATTTTCTTCATTATTTTGATAACTTTTGAAGCAAAATCTTTTTTAAGCGGGGGCTCTTCATCATCCTTATATTTAATACCTAAGCCTCCTCCTATATCAATAAATTCTATATTTATGTTTATTGACTTAAGCCTAAAAAATAATGCCTCTAATCTTTCAAGTGAATCTTGAAAAGGGTTCAAGTCTAAAATCTGAGATCCAATATGTGCATCGATGCCTACTATATCTATATTCTTCATTTCCGAAGCTTTTTTATATACATCAAAGGCATCATCAATTGAAATTCCAAATTTGCTAGTCTTCAATCCAGTCGAAATATAAGGATGGGTCTTAGGGTCTATATCAGGATTGACTCTTATTGAAACTCTAGCTAGCAGGTTCAATTCTGCAGAAATATCATTTATTGTTTTTAACTCATCAAAAGACTCTACATTAAAGAAAAGAATTCCGAACTCTATGGCTTTTTTAATTTCATCATAAGATTTAGCTACACCTGAAAACACTATCTTATTAGGGTCCGCCCCTACCCTCATAACCCTTTCCAGCTCACCCTCTGATACAATATCAAAGCCGGAGCCCATTGAATTGAAAATTTTTAGAATAGACAAGTTGGAATTAGCTTTAACAGAATAGCAAATTGTTGTATCAGGATAATCTTTAAAAGCTTCTTTGTATTCTTGAAATTCCTTTACTAAATCATGTTTACTGTAAACATAACAAGGAGTCCCAAAACTCTCTGCCAATGATTCGAAGCTAACATCTTCCACAAAAAGATTGTTATCCCTAAGATTTAACATTTTATGTATTATATACTTATCGTATGAATTTGATAAGGACTATTGGTTAAGAAATGAAAAAAACATATAAAGTAAAATTTACCAAACTCAACAAAACTGTTGAAATTAAAGAAGGCAGCTCTATTGTAACAGAGTCAAATAATCTGGGCATAGATATCCCTTTTAGCTGTATGCAAGGCATGTGCACAACTTGTATGGCTAAGATTAAAGAAGGAGATTTCAGCTATTTGGAGGAACCAGATCCGGATACTCTTACTAGCGAGGAAATAGAAGATGGCATGGCTCTGCTTTGTATTGCAACCCCAAAATCAGATTTAGTGATAGAAGAACAAGAATAAATATAATTTGTTGAATTTAAAATCTCATTTTGATACAATTAAGATATTAACTTTAGGAGGGTGTATTATGCCAGATAAGCAAAATTCCCCAATGAGAAATTGGGCAAGAAGAGTAAGTATTGATGCAGGAATAGGTGCTCATAATCCGCAAGATGCTCGTGGATACGCAGGGCACGTTGCAGGTTTCCAAAATTGGGCAGCAGTAACAGGGCTTGACTTTGGAAGACCAGAAAACCAATCAAGACATAAAAGATCAGTAAATCAATAATATTTACATTAAAAATGGCCAGTCTATCAATATTCTGGCCATTTTTAGATCTTAACTACATCATCTTCTTTTAAAAAATTTTATTTAGTCTAACTTATATGTATGGCTGTTAAATCATTAAAATTCTTTATAGCAACAATTGTGGGAGCAATCTCATTATGGTTTTTTTATAAATTATCTTATTATCCTTTTGAACCAATTGATATAACTTACTATTTCAATATAATCAGTATCCCAGGCTTAGATAGCAATACGAATTCGAAAATTATCTTCCTACTATTTACACTAATCTTGAGTTTTATTTACCATTTACTTTATAAGAAAATTGCTTCTAAAATAATACTTAAAGGCTTTATTGTAGCTTTAATAGTCTTCTCCTTGTATATTGTTGCACTTTTATTGGCTTTTGGTATTTCTAGGGTAAATTATATGGGAATTTATTTAATCCAAGATTTATTTGGTTTATTAATATTCTATTTTATAGTTTCATTAATTTATAGGAGAATTTAAATTGAAAATTAGACTTTATACTACCTCTAGTTGCCCATTTTGCATCGCAGCGAAGAATCTTCTTAATGATAGGGGTTTGAGTTTTGAAGAAATTGATCTTAGTGACGATATCGAACTAAGACTTAAAATATCAACACAATACAATTGGAGAACTGTACCTATGATTATTATGGATGATAATTTTGTCGGTGGGTTTGACGAATTGAATGCACTGGATAAAGAAGAGGGTCTAATATAAATTACTTGCTATAAATAATCTTGGCACAAGCTATCCGTCTACCTCCATTGTAATTTTCATGAATAATAATAGACGATCCGTCTTCATCTATTATTGTTAATTCTGAGTCAGGATTCAGCAATATGTCTTCTAAAAATATAATCTGGTTGAACTTTTTAATCTTTCCAGTGTATTTGCTTACATCATTCTTCACGTAAATTGGATTAAAGTCTCCCGAAAAACTCCCGTCAGCTTTTAATCCATGATGCCCGCCAGAACTAGTAAATTCAGGCGTATCACAAATTCCTTTTTCATGTATATGCATAGCATACGCTCCTGGAAGTAAAGATTCTAAATGTATTCTAAAATTAGATCCAAATCCTTGTTCGATTATTTCAACTGTTCCTATTTGTTTATTCTTCGAGTCTATGAATATTCCATTAGCTATAAAAACATCTGCGCTATTGTTACACGAAACACAAAAGAGAAAAGACAGCATTATTAAAAGTTTATTCACCAAGATGTATCTCTCCTTTTTCTTTAGACAGCTCGATTTGTTTCTGTCTTTCTTTAGAGCTTTTAATTTTCTCGTCAGACAAACTATCAAAACAACTAGTACAAGAAACACCTTTCTCATATTTTGGACTCTCTAGATCCTCTTTCTTTATTGGCTCCCCACAACCATTACAAATTGAATATGTTCCTTGAACTAAATTATGTTCGATTGCAACTCTATTGTCGAAGACAAAACATTCTCCTTCCCATTTAGATTCTTTCTCCGGTACTTCTTCTAAATATTTAATTATTCCACCTTTTAAGTGAAAGACTTCTTTAAAACCCTTAGATAACAGAAAGGAGCTAGCTTTTTCACATCTTATACCTCCGGTACAAAACATTGCAACTTTAGAATCTTTATTCAAATCCAAGGTATTAATAAATTTAGGAAATTGTTTAAAGTTTTTAGTCTCGGGCAATTTGGCTTTATTAAATGTGCCAATTGAAGATTCATAATAATTCCTTGTATCTATCAATACAACATCATCTTGCTCAATCAAACTGTTCCAATCTTTTGGTTCCACATAAGTACCAACATTTTCATTTGGATTTGAAATCTCTGGGAAACCAAGGCTTATAATTTCTTTCTTTACTTTAATTCTCAATCTATTAAAAGGTTTAACCTCTGAGGTTGAAACTTTGAAGTCAGACTTTTTTAAATCAAACTTCTCCATAAGCTTTATGAAGTTATCTATTGAGGTAGTGGCTCCTGCTAACATACCATTGATTCCTTCGCTTGAAAGAATAAGAGTGCCCAAAATTCTATTCTTCTTACAAAAAACATAGAACTCTTCTTTTAAGATCTCCGGGAAATTAATTTGAACAAACTTATAGAACCCGATATTTTTATATCCTTCTATGCCCATAAGTAATAAAGAATATCATATATCTGAAATATTTTTTTCGACAAAAAAATTGCTTTTTAATTTCCACTAATGTTATAATCAAATTGTCGTCATTTAACTCTAATTGCAGCGACCTTAAATAATTGCTAAACAGAGCAAAGACATTCTCTTATGTCTTTCCTCTTGAGTTACAAATAAATTTTGGGAGTTTGTTATGATCAAAGAAAAGAATATTATTTTTTTATTTATTGCTGCTCCTTGTTGTTGTTGTTGTAACTAAAAACAATATAATAGCGAATTTTAATTTGAATTTGGTTTGCTAATGCTCTTTTTAATTAAAAGAGTTTTTGTGAATTGATTAAATTAAAAGATTCTGCTTTGCAAGAGTCTATAAAACGAGAGAGGTAATTATGAAAGAAGTAAAAAAAGTAAAGAATGAAGGTATAAAGGAAACGAGTGACGGTCTTAGGGGAACTGTAACTAATGAATTGGAAAATATTGAGGTAAAGAAATTCTCACCAGACAACGAGCAAGTCTTAAAGTTTCACGGAATTTATCAACAAGAAGATAGGGATAAGAAAAAAGACATAATCAGAAATCGTCAAGAAAGAGAATACAGCTTTATGATCAGGACTAAGAATCCTGGTGGCGGTAACATAACTCCACATCAATGGGAAGAAATGGATAAGATGACTGAAAAGTGGGCAAATCCAACCCTCAGAATAACTACTAGAGAATGTTTTCAATTTCATGGAATAGGTAAGCAAAATTTGAAGAACTTAATAAATGACCTAAATAAAAATCTAATATCTACATATGGAGCTTGTGGGGATATCGTAAGGAATACTGTTGCTTCACCTATCTCAGATATTAGGAATGATTATAACTTTGATGCTCAATCCCTGGCAAGAAGAATAGACCAAGCAACACTTGCTAAATCTAGAGGATATTATGAGATTTGGATAGACGGAGAAAAGGTAACAACAAAAGTAAACAGAGATAAGATTGAAGAAGATGATTTATATGGAGAAAATTATTTACCCAGAAAATTTAAAATAGGTGTTGGTCACCAACTTGATAATTCAATAGATATTTACACGCAGGATATTGGAATTATGCCTATAGTTAAAAAAGACTCTGTAATCTTTAATGTCCTAGTTGGTGGTGGATTAGGTAGTCACCATAGACAAAGCCAGACTTTCCCAAGACTTGCAGACGAGCTAGGATCATGTGCTGAAGAAGATATTATTAAGGTAACGAAAGGAATTATAAGTATACAAAAAGATTATGGTATAAGAACTAATAGAAAAAGAGCAAGAATGAAATACCTTCTTGAAGACTGGGGTATTAATAAGTTCAAAGAAGAGCTTGAATCAAGACTTGATTTTGAATTAGATGACTATATAAAAACTTCTCCTAGTCAGATAGACGACTTTTATGGCTGGCACAAACAAAAAGATAAAGATAAATATTATTGTGGAATCTTTGTAGAGAATGGAAGAATCAAAGATACAGACTCAGTAAAACTGAAGAGTGGTTTAGCGAAAATTATTTCTACATTTAATATTGAATCAAGACTAACGGCCACACAAGATTTGATACTAGTTAACATTAAGGAAGAAAACATTACAAAAATATCTGAAATGCTTGCTGAGTACAATATAGATACTCACAAAAAATATTCAGAACTAAGAAAAGCTTCAATGGCCTGTCCAGCACTTCCAACTTGTAGTTTAGCAATAGCTGAAGCAGAAAGGTTTCTTCCTTCCTTAATTGATGATTTGGATAAAAGAGGTTATGGCAATGAAAAAATAAAAATTAGAATGAGTGGTTGTCCAAACTCTTGTTCAAGGCCGCCAGTGTCAGAAATAGGTTTAATCGGTGCTTCATTAAATAAATATAATATTTATTTAGGTGGTGATTTTTATGGCAAACGTCTTAATAGGTTGTTTCTTGAGTTAATCGATGGTGATGAGCTAGCTAATAAAATTTCGAGGCTCATAAATTATTGGAGAATCAACAGAAAAAATGGCGATGAACCATTTGGAGATTTCTGTAACAATAGGGACTTCGAAGAACTTAAAGGGGTTGCAAAGTAAGATGGCTGAAAATCTGCACCTTAAACAACTCGAAAATGAAGCAATCTTTATCCTTCGGGAAGTTGTTGCTGAATTTAGCAACCCTGTAATGCTTTACTCTGTTGGTAAAGACTCAAGTGTAATGTTGCACCTCGCACAGAAAGCCTTTTATCCATCAAGAATTCCTTTTCCCCTTCTACATGTTGATACAGGATATAAATTTAAAGAAATGTATGAATTTAGAGATACCTTTACAGAAGAGATAGGAGCAAAGTTAATAGTTTATAGAAACGAGGAAGCAATTAAAGAACAATATCATCCATCAAAACAAGGAGTAGCCAAATGTTGTGGGGCGCTTAAAACACAAGCTCTTCTTGATGCGTTAGAAAAATATAACTTTAATGCTGCAATTGGTGGGGCTAGAAGAGATGAAGAAAAATCCCGAGCTAAGGAAAGAGTTTTTTCCTTTAGGGACTCTTTTGGTCAGTGGGATCCAAAATCACAAAGACCAGAGTTATGGGATATCTATAATTCTAAGATTAATGATGATGAGTCAGTAAGAGTTTTCCCTCTCTCTAGCTGGACAGAAGTTGATATATGGGGTTATATTAGGGAAGAAAAAATAAAGATAGTTCCTTTATATTTTGCAAAAAAGAGAAAAATTCTTATTCAAGGTACAAATCTCATACCAGCTGATGAAAAAAATAATTCGGAGAATATTGAAGAAATTGAATCAAGATTTAGAACCCTAGGGTGTGCACCTTGCACCGGGGCAGTTCGTTCAAATGCTAAAAACATTAATATGATCCTAGAAGAAGCTATCACTGCTACAAGAAGTGAGAGAGAAACAAGAATAATAGATCATGGCTCAAACTCTATGGAAGATAAAAAAAAGGAAGGGTATTTCTAATTTCTAATTCTGTTGACATTCTAAGATTTACTACGGCTGGAAGTGTAGATGACGGAAAGTCTACTCTAATAGGTAGGCTATTATATGACTCTAAAGGTATTTTCATTGACCAACTTGAGGATCTTAAAAAAGCTACTACAAAAGACGACATTGAGAATCTAGATTTAGCACGCCTGACTGATGGACTCAAAGCCGAAAGAGAACAAGGAATTACCATAGATGTTGCATATAGATACTTCTCGACCCCTAAGAGAAAATTTATTATTGCTGATACTCCTGGCCACATTGAATATACAAGAAATATGTTTACAGGTGCCAGTAATTCTGAATTGGCAATTATCTTAATTGATTCAAGGAAAGGAATTCTTGAGCAGTCTAAGAGACATTTGTATATTAGCTACTTACTGGGAATAGAGAATATAATTGTTGCTATAAACAAAATGGATTTAGTTGACTACAATGAAGAGATCTACCAAGAAATAAAAGAATCTTTCCTAGAAATTACGAAAAATCTCTCTATCAAAAATATTAAGTTTGTTCCAATCTCTGCACTAAGTGGAGACATGGTCGTCAATAAAGGCAGAAACATGAATTGGTATAAAGGTGAAACATTAATTGAGATACTTGAGAATGCTGAGGTTTCTTTAAACAAAGTTAGAAAGTCTTTTGTTAGATTTCCTGTCCAACTAGTATCAAGAGTTGATGATGAAAATGTTAAAGATTTTAGAGGTTACATGGGTCAACTTTCTTCGGGCGAAATATCCGTTGGAGATCAAGTAGTAATTTACCCCAACATGAAAACCACATTTGTAAAATCTCTGATTAATTCATCTAAGTATGTAAATAAAATAAGTATAAACGATTCAGCAACCATCTTATTAGAAGATGAGCTTGATATCTCTAGAGGGGATTTAATTGCATCAGACAAAGAACCTCCTAACGTAAAAGATTTGATTACTTCTCAAATATGCTGGATGGGTGAAAAAGATTTAGATTTGAAAAAGAAGTATTTTTTAAAACATTGCAATAAAACCTCCAAGGCAATAGTAACAAAAGTTAATAGTAAAATTAATATGGAGTCATTAGAGAGAACTTTAGAGTTTGACAACTTAAAGATGAATGATATTGGTGAAGTTGAGATAAGAATACAAAACCAAATAACTTATGACTCTTATCAAGATAACAAAAAAATGGGGTCTTTTATTTTAATAGATGACTCAAATAATACTGTTGCTGCTGGGATAATAACCTAATATGAGCTTATTATTTATATGCTCTCTTGCATTAATACTTTCTTTTAATATTGGGGCAAACAATGCTGGAGCATCAATGGCTACTGCCTATGGCTCTAACTCTATTAGCAAATTTGCATCTGTTTCTCTAATTTTTATATTTGTTTTCCTTGGTTCTGTATATGGAGGAGAAAAAGTAATACAGACAGTAGGAAGCGAGATTCTTACAGTGGACTTAGCAAGTTTGAATATTAATTTCACTTTACTAATCTTAGTCGTACCTGTCCTTGCTATAGTAATTGCGAACCTTCTTAAAATCCCTGTTGCAACTACACATATTGTAGTTTGTACAATTATTGGAATTGGCTTAGCAATTAATTCATTGTTCCATGAAAAGATATTCGAAATTATTATATGGTGGATATTGACACCTTTTGCAATTTGGTTGATAAATTATATTATCGGCAAGTTTTTCTATTATAAAATAATTAACTTTATATCTTCTTTTAAAGACGAAAAGAAAATCGATAAGATGCTTCGTATATTCCTAATTTGTTCGGGATGTTTTTTGGCTTTTTTTGCTGGTGCAAATAATTCTGCTAATGCTGCTGCACCAATAGTTTCTCTTGGTGTAATAAATGCAGGCAATGCTGCGCTGATATCGGGCTTATTTATGGCCCTAGGCGCCCTCTTTTTTGGAGGAAGAATAATTGAAACAGTTGCAAAGAAGATAACGGATATATGCATTATTCGTGCAATCTCTGTACATATAACCGGTGGAGCACTCTTAGGGATTGCGTGTTTTTATGGAATACCAATCTCGCTTGCCGAAATAGTAACTGCAGGAATTATTGGTTTTTCATGCGCAAGTAAGGGGTTCTCCAATACTATTAAAAACAATAGTGTATCAAAAATATTAAAATTCTGGCTTTTTGTACCCATAATTTGCGTGATTGTATCCTTTATTATTACAAATTTGTTATTTGGAGGAATAAAATGAGCAAAGACATAAGGGCTCTTAACAATAAGCTTAATAATAAGTTGCCAACAGAGTTAATAAAGTGGGGTATTGAAAGAAGTGAAAATCCAATTCTTACTACTAATTTTGGACCTTATGAGATAACAATATTACATTTATGTGTTGTTGCTAAGCCAGATATAAAAATTGTTTGGTGTGATTCAGGTTATAACACTAAAGCTACTTATAATTATGCAAGAAAAATTATCTCTGAATTAAGATTAAATATTAAGATATATGTTCCTATTAATACTGCTGCTTATCGTTCATCATACATGCCTGAAATACCAAATATTGACAGCCCACTCCATAACCAGTTCACTGAAGAAGTTAAACTGGAGCCGTTCAGAAGAGCTATGGCTGAAATTAAGCCCGATCTTTGGATTACCAACCTAAGAAAAGGACAAACTACTTTTAGAGATACTATAAATATAGTAAGTGAATCAGAAGCCGGGTTACTTAAACTAAGTCCTTTTTATAATTGGTCTGACAAAAAACTAGACAGATATATTAAAGAAAACAAACTAGAGAATGAATTTGATTACTTTGATCCAACTAAAGGAAGCGAGAAACGAGAATGCGGATTGCATGGAAAGTAAGAGTAAAAAAGGCAAAAAAAAAGATTGAGTTTTAGTGCTAATCTCTTAGCTTTCTACGTGAGACAAACAATTTTATCTCTAACTCAACCTGATGTATCTAATCTACATAAAAACTAATTTATTGTCAAGTATTAATTTGCTTCCGCCGCATCTGATACCTCAGATGCCTCTGAAACTTCCTCTGGGACAAAGATAGTTCCTATCGGCAATAAAAGCGCATCACCTAAGACTGTTATTAATCTAAAGACTATAATTCCTATTGTTGCGTCATCTGGGCCATATATCGGTGCAAGAAGTGAAATTACAATAAACTCTCTTATTCCAATTCCGCCCGGAGCTCCTGGAATAATAAACATGCCTAACCAAGTAATTGCAAAAAGAGAGACGACATAAAGAAAACCTATGTCCATTCCTAGTAGATTATGGAATACAAAAAATTCAACTGATCCCATACCGAAAAAGAAACCAGCAAGCAAGACAAATAGTTTTACTAGTCTAAGTATATTTTCTGATGAAAAAGCTGAACTATAGTTTTTAAGTGCTTTAAATAAATAAAATGCTATAGCTAAGGCCCCAAAGACCAAAATTCCTGACGCAAAACCTTTAATCTTGCCGCCAGAAAAATCTCTAATCTTCTGAATCAGTTCATCAGAAAGTGTAAAATGACCAGTCCATACAGAAGAAAAAACTATCAACAAGCCAATTAGAACCATAAATACAATCTCTAAGAAATAGCTTTGTACAACAACAGCTTTTGTTGGACCTAGTTTAGTTGCAAAATAAATTCTAGCAATGACATGCATTAAGTTAGATGGAATATACTTGTAGATCTGTGTCTTTGTGTAAATCCCGATTATTCTCCACTTTGGAAGCTTGGATCCATGAAGTAGCTCTAGCATGTATCTCCAGCCAGTAGCAAGAAAACCCATCAAAACAATATAAATAGATATAAATAAAACAATGTATGGTATCCACTTCAAACTTAGCTTTTGCTTTGCTGCCTCAATATCAATATTTGCAGCATACTTATAGACAAAATAAAGTGCTGCTAAACTTATTATCCAACCTAAATATTCAATTATTTTCTTTTTTAGGGGCTTTTTAGTACCAGCTGAGCTCAATTTGATCTCCTATAATGTCAATATATATGTAAAAAATAGTATTAAAATGCTTAACTATATTCTATAATATCCTTATTCTACTATAAATAGTAATTTATACATAGTTTTTTTTTAGGTGTGCAAAATGTTATTGAATTTACTATCATCACTTTTCTTTAGTAATAAAATTTATATGGCTGCCTCGTTAAACAAACACTATATTGCCGGTTCAAGGGCTATATTCATTGTTATTACTGCAACTCTTCTTGATGATTATGCTTATTATGTCTTCGATAATAACTATTCGCTATCGAACTTTAGTTCAATCTTCTATTTTAGTGAATTCTGTATCAGCGTATTAGGATTATCCATATTAGGTCGGATTTTTGGGGGATCGCCAAAGCAACTTAGTTTCAGTGGAATCTTTAAGGGTTTTAGCTATACTCTTTCTCCAGTTATCTTTGGGTCAATCTGGCTGATTATTATTTCCGGTCTCACTAATTTGAATGTATCACATCATGATCAAGTCCAAATCGGAGCATATTTGGCAATAACCGTTTGGATGTGGATCTGTCAGTTTCTATTTGTAATGACTTATTTTGATAAAATTTCTACTATAAAAAAACTTATTATATTTGCTATTAATATACTAATTTACTTAGGTATGGATAAATTCAAGAAATTCTTCTATCTTTTCTTGTCTGGATCCCAATAATCCACAATCCTATAAGTGTCTACAATATATTCTAAACCTTCCGTAAAAGATACTGCGTCAGAATATATTTTCTCTGCAAGAAATGGAGTAAGAATAAGCTCTGTTTTGTCGATTTTATTTTTAGGTATTCTATTGTGTAGCTCTGAGATTATCTGAGATGCAATTAACAATGGATTAGTAAAATTTATATTGATTCTTTCTAAATTATACTTTCTAACTAATTCAGACTCAAGATCTAGTTTAAGAAGGTTTATTTTATTAATTGATGATAGGATTTCCTCAAAATTCTCAATTAGCCTAAAGCATCTTCTTGGAGGATGCACTTCGAATGTAATTAAAGGGTGAAGCTTTCCTCCCTTGTAGTGTACAAAGCCTGAGTCATAATGAAAGGATAGATCACTATCTCTACTTTGGCTCAAGGCTAGCCCTATATTCTTTAAATGAGACAATAATTTAGTTCTATCTCCTGAATTAGAACTGTTAATCAAAAGTTCTTTCCAGAAGTTGACTGTCTCGACCAAAAAAGGGTCCATCAAAGAATTAGAATCGAACTCGATGGACCAAAATAAATATTTTGGTTTTCTTGTTAACAGATATCTATTTATTAAAAGGTGCCTTGAAAAGCATGAGTCAGTAATCAGTGAGGGTGGAAAAAAATTTGTCTCATCTTGATAGTCGTAAACATTTTGAATTGAGTCAAAATCTAGATAATCTAAGCTCATAAGGAATTAACTACTTTGAAGATACAACATAGGAACAAATATTCTTAATATCTATTCCGTTCGAAAGAAACTTGTTAACAAATGCATATTGGAATTGTTTTGAGTTCCAAATCAAAATCTCGCTAATGTTGTTATCAACAGTGTTCATATGATGTGTTCCTAATCGACTAATAGAAATTGCTTTCAATTTCTTACAATCTTCTTGATTGTGAGAAATATACCCTATGCTAACTACCTTATTATTAAGAGTTGAGTAAAAAGAAGAAATTTCATTAAGATTTTGCAAATTTGACTTCTTAGCATTTAAATTAAAATTTTCGAGCTTAGTTGCATCTGAAACAACTAGGTATTCATTGGAATCTAGCGCGAAAGCTTTGTAGGCTAAATTCTTATCCGTGAATTCTTTATTTAAAGAAACACCATCTATCTCATTATTTGTATAATCAACATAATGTTGATTAGCATTGCTATAATAAAAAACAATGATTGAAACCAAAATTAGGAGCAAATAAAGTACAGGCCCAAAAATCCAACCACTGTCTCTTAAAAAGGGAATTTTATTTATTTCAAATTTCATAAAAATACTCACTTATTCTTTGATTGCAACAACCTTAATCATTTTATCTGGATCCTGAACTACTCCACTCTGATCCTCACCTTTTTTTATATTGTCTACAAGATCCATGCCCTCTTCAACCTCACCCCAAACAGTATACTGGTTGTCTAGCCAGGGACAATCTAAAAAACAAATAAAGAATTGAGAATTTGCACTATTTGGATCTCCTCCTCGAGCCATTGAGGCAGTTCCTCTTACATGATTTTCAGAAGAAAACTCTTGGGCTAAATTTGGCTTATCAGATGAACCGGTGCCAGTTCCAGTAGGATCTCCAGTTTGAGCCATAAAATCAGGAATAACTCTATGGAAAACTATTCCATCGTAAAAACCCTCGGTTGCTAACTCAGTAATTCTCTGAACATGATTCGGAGCTAAATCAGGTCTAAGTTTGATTTTTACATTTCCATCCTTAAGCTCAATATTTATATGAGTAAAATCCATAACAATCTCCATCAATTAAAATTAATATATTAATAATATATATATATATTCCTCATGTAAAAGTTTTTTTACTCTTTTCATTCAATAATTGCAATGTATAATTAACCATTAGTTTCACCCCAAATTTAGTTTGAAACAATTTTATACATGGAGGGTGTATTATTATGTCTTTTGTTAACAGTGATCACGAAGAATTCAGAAGTGCTGTAAGAAGATTTACAGATGAAGAAATTATACCAATAGCTTCTGAACTAGATGCTAAGAATGCTGAAATCCCAATGGAAATAATAGCTAAAATGGCCGAACAAGGTTATTTTGGTGTTCTTTTTCCTGAGGAATATGATGGCTTAGGTCTTGATAATATAACTATGACTATAGTTGCTGAGGAACTAAGCAGAGGTTGGCTCAGTGTTGGAAGTGTTATGACTAGAGGGGTTATCATGGGAACCTTACTTCAAGCTCATGGAACGGATGAACAGAAGAAAAAGTACTTGCCTGGTTTAGCTATGGGTGAAGTTCTTCCGGCTGCTGCATTCACTGAACCTGATTCCGGTTCTGACTCAGCAAGCATGATTATGAAAGCAACTAAAACAGATGGAGGGTACCTATTAAATGGTGCAAAGGCCTGGTGTACTTATGCCAATAGAGCTAATGTGCTAATGGTTCTTGCGAGAACTAACCCTGATACCTCATTAAGACATAAAGGTCTTAGCATGTTTTTTGTAGAAAAAGAATCAGCTGAAAAAATAGTTCACCCAAACATACAGGGCGAGCCGATACCTACTGTGGGCTATCACGGAATGCGGTCATACAACCTTGCTTTTGAAGATGTATTCGTCCCTGATGAGGGTCTCCTTGGCGGTGAAGAGAACAAGGGATTCTATCAATTAATGGTTAGCTATGAAAGTGCTAGGCTTCAAACGGCTGCTAGAGCAGTTGGAGTAGCAACTGCTGCTTTTGATTTTGCTCTTCAGTACTCAAAAGAAAGAGAACAATTTGGTAAGCCAATTTGTGAACATCAGGCTATTAGAATGAAACTGTCAGAAATGAAAGTTGAGCTTGAGGCTGCGCGCCAATTAACATACTATGCAGCATCATTAAAGGATTCTGGTAAAAGATGTGACCTTGAGGCTGGTATGGCTAAAGTTAAAGCTGCAAAAGCTGTAGAATTTATTACACGAGAGGCAATGCAAATTCTAGGTGGATATGGCTATTCTAAAGAATTTCCAGTTGAAAGATATTGGAGAGATGGAAGAGTTATAAGTATTTTTGAAGGAACTAGTGAAATTCAACACGAGGTTATTGCTAAGGCTATTTTAAAATAAATAATTAAATTAATAGGAGGAAACTATATTGTTTATATTAGATGAGGGTACAAGAGTAGTAGTACCAAGAACAGAACTTACATACCCGGGACATAATATGAAGCTTCATACTAATGCTGCTAGTCCTGAGAAAACACCAGTAGACCATGTAATGGCCGATTTGGAAGATGCTTGTCCTTATGAATTTAAGGGTGACAAGAGCAGAGCTACAATGGTAGAGGCTCTAAATACTTTAGATTTTGGAAAAAAAGTTATTACTGTTAGACCAAATAATTTAAGGTCTGAATTCTTTAGGGGAGATATGGAAGCTGTCCTAAGCGGTGCAGTAGACAAATTCCATGGAATTATAATACCAAAATGTAATGGGCCAGAAGACGTCAAGTTGGTCTCGGACACTTTAGATGAATTAGAAGCTAAGCATGGTTGGAAAACTAAATTAGCAATTGAAGCTCTTATTGAAAGACCAAGGGCTCTCGAATATGCCTTTGATATGGCTAAAGCTTCTCCGAGAATGGCAGGTCTAATCTTTGGTATTGCAGACTACACGGCTGAACTTGGTGTAGATCCAAGCGCCTGCCTAGATGCGCAAAATGAAGTCTTTTATTATGAGAAAAAAGCTGTTATTACAGCGGCAAAAGCTGCTGGTCTTCATGCAATTGACAATGTTTATCTCGGCCTATGGAGAAAAGATGACACGCCTGAGCAAATTGCAAAAGTTGAAGAGGGTTTAAGAAGGAAGGTGCAAGGGTCTGCGCTTATAGGTATGGATGGAACTTGGGTTATTCACCCGCAACAAGCTGTTATATCAAACAGTGCATTTACACCAAATGATCAGCAAATAAAGGAAGCAAAACAACAACTGGACTTCTATCATGAAATGGGTGGTGGCTCCATGTTTAACCCTGAGACAGGTGAGATGATCGACGAAGCTACAGCAAAGATCGCCCTTATGAGAGTTTCTAAGGCATACCTAGCTGGTTTAGTTGATAAAGAATATTTAGATTTGATGGCTGAAAAAAGTAAATCAATAACTGGATATGATATTCTTGGGTCGTCAGACTAGGTATTCTTATAAGTATGAGTACAAAAGTTGATAAACCTTGGATAATGAGAACGTATGCTGGTCATAGCACAGCAGAAGAGTCTAATAAATTATTTAAAATGAATTTGACCAAGGGCCAAACTGGTTTAAGCGTGGCCTTTGACTTGCCTACTCAAACAGGATATGACTCAGATCATATCTTATCTACAGGTGAAGTTGGAAAAGTTGGTGTTCCAATATCTAACCTTAAGGATATGAACAAATTATTCCAAGATTTACCTTTAGGTAAAATGAACACATCTATGACTATAAATTCTACAGCAGCTTGGCTGTTAGCTTTATACTGTGCTTCAGCAGAAGAAAATGGAGTAGAACTAAATGAGCTCCAAGGTACAACGCAAAACGATATTCTAAAAGAATATCTTTCACGAGGTACTTATATATTTCCACCTAAAGAGTCTATTAAGTTAATTTCTGATATGATTATTTATTGTTATAAGAATATTCCTAAGTGGAACCCTACAAATATTTGTAGCTATCATCTTCAAGAAGCAGGCGCGACACCGGTTCAGGAAATTGCTTTTGCACTTTCTAATGCAATCTGTATCTTGGATACCGTGAAAGAATCTAATCAAATCCCGCCAGAAGACTTTCCTAAAGTAGTTGGAAGAATATCTTTCTTTGTAAATGCTGGAATCAGGTTCATAGAAGAGTTATGTAAGATGAAAACCTTCACAGAAATGTGGGATGAAATATGTCAAGAAAGGTATGGGGTTGAAGACCCAAAATTCAGAAGGTTTAGATATGGGGTACAAGTTAACTCTTTAGGCTTAACAGCTCAGCAACCTGAAAATAATGTAGCAAGAATAATAACAGAAATGCTAGCTGTTACTTTAAGCAAAAATGCTAGAGCAAGGGCAGTGCAGCTTCCAGGATGGAATGAGGCTCTTGGCCTACCAAGACCATGGGATCAACAATGGTCGTTAAGGTTTCAACAAATACTAGCATTCGAGACTGATTTACTAGAATATCAAGACATCTTTGAAGGGTCTATAGTTATCGAAGAGAAAGTAAAGAACCTTAAAGATGAGGCATACAAAGAAATTTCTAAAATTGATAAAATGGGTGGCGCAGTTATAGCACTAGAAAAGGGATACATGAAAGAATCACTAGTAAAATCATTATCTCAAAGATCATATGACATTGAAACAAAATCCAAAAAAATTATAGGAGTTAATTGCTTTGAAGAAACGGAGGTTTCGCCACTTACAGTTGATGAATCAATTCAGACAGTAGATGAGAAGGTTGTTGAAAATAAAGTTAGTTCACTCCAGGAATATAAAAAAAATAGAGATGAAGCTATTATCGAAGAGAACTTACAAAAATTGAAATCCGCAGTGAAAAACTCTGAGAATATTATGCCGATATCAATTGAATGCGCTAAAGCTGGAGTAACAACCGGAGAATGGGCAGGTGCATTAAGAGAACTTTTTGGAGAATATCGTCCGCCAACTGGCACTAATATTAATTCACAGATGGATAACGAAGAAATAAAGAATACCAGGGAAGTTGTTAAATTAGCTAATAAAAAATTGGGAAGACCGATTAGGGTACTTATTGGTAAACCTGGTCTTGATGGCCACTCTAATGGAGCTGAACAAATTGCTGTCCGGGCAAGAGATGTCGGGATGGAAGTCATTTATCATGGAATTAGACTTACACCAGAGGAAATTGTCAGTACAATAGAACAGGAAGATGTTGATCTTGTGGGGTTGAGCATTCTCTCGGGATCACACTTATCGATTGTTCCAAGGATAATTGAGCTTATGGACCGCAAAGGTTTCAAGTCTACTCCTATAATAGTTGGAGGAATTATCCCTGACAAAGACTCTGCTAGTTTAAAGAAAGCTGGAATTAAAGAAGTCTACACTCCTAAAGACTTCTCGTTAAACAGGATTATGGAAGACTTTGCCAAAATTGTTAGCGAGAACAACTAAACTATCTTTTACCCCCACGAATTTGTTCCTCATAAGTCTCATATACATTTATATAAGTATCTTTAAATTCTTGGAAGCTTCTAGATTCTTCGATTCTTGAATTAATCTCAGAGACAAAAACTCTCCTATTCTCTCTATCAATAAACAAGAAAACCTCTAAATCACTAATCTGCCATTTATAATTTTGGAATGAATAGATTGAATTCTCTTCTTTGGGTAAAGAGTACTTATCCACAATTATTTTATAAACAGAGTTGACTATTTCTTCTAAATTCTCGTCGTTTGATGCCTTAAAAGCTACTCGAGAAGAAATCATAGATCCATCAAAAAAATCTACAGCTGAGTCAGTTTCTAGGTATGTGAAGAAATTCATCGTATCAAAGAGGGTTCCTTTAAAATTATAGTTTAGAAGCTTTTGTTTCGACTTATTTCTTACCTTTGTATACTTAAGACCTTTAGATTCTATTAGTTTTTCTACTTGTTTGGCTGAATATGATAAATTAAAACCAGTAATTAAAGCTTTATTTAATGGTGTAGAACCTAGTTCATCTTGAACAGTTTTATCTGGCATAATCCAGTCTGGCCTTTTATCCCAACTTTCAGACATCCATGAGCAACTGCTTAAAGTTAATATAATTAAAAAAAAAGAAAAAAATTTTCTAGAGTTTATAAAGCACACAATTATTACCACCTATCCCTTGGAGACCCGGGTCTTTCAAGTTTATTATTATCTACATTATCATCAATATCTGATGTTTTTTCCACTCTCTCTTCAATCTTTATTATCTTTTTTTTAGAAAGGTTAATCTTAACAACAGAATGCTTAATAGGCTTTCTATTCCTTCCATAATTCCATTTCTCTCTAGGTGAGCTTGATAATGACAAGAGTTCATCAGCAAAAGCAACTGAAAAGGGTGCTAAACAAAGTAATGAAATCAGAAACAAGAAGCTTAAAGAAAAGAAGTTTTTAAAAAAAAACACTACTTTATTCATCTCTTAATGATACATTTTATTAAATAAATTAAAATGAATAAAATAGTTAAAAGAATAAAAAAAAATAAGTTCGTAGCTATCTCAATTGCTATACACTTAATTATTTTCTTATTTGCTTTTTTTACAGATGTTTTAAAACAGGATTATAAGAAAAAAATAAAATATATAGAAATAACAGAGATAGATGCTCCATCTAATAAGGTAGATAATAATGCAAATAGACTTGCTAAGAGTTCCAATAAAGCTTTAAAAGAGAAAGTGAAAAAAGATAAGGTAAAGAGAAATAAGAAATTTTCTCCTCAAATAAAAAAATCTGAGGAAATGAAAAAGAAAAAAGAAGAAAAATTACTAAAAGCAAATGAGAAAGGTGATTTAGAGAAGAAAAAGAAAAAAGAAAAAGAAAGTAAGGCATCAAAAGATTCAATTAAGAAAAATAAAAAACTTTATAGTCCGGGAATTACTAGTCCTGATTCCGAGTATGAGGAGACTGTAGACTTTGATACCAAAGAATTTAAATATATATCTTATTTCTTAAAATTAAAAAGAAAAATTGGTATGGTATGGTCGTACCCCAGGGAATCTTATCAAAAGGGTGAGTCAGGTAAAGTTCTCTTGCTAATGTCACTAGATAGGAGTGGAAAATTAGTAAATGTTACAATGCTAAAATCTTCAGGATTTAGTCTACTTGATAATGAAGCTAAAAATGCCGTCCTAGAGGCAGCTCCTTATCCTCCATTTCCTAGCTCGTGGGGTGCTATGGAGAAGATCAATATTAGAATTAGTTTTGTTTATGGTACAGAAGGATGGTGGTTTAAATAATGCTGAAATTACTTGAATTTGTTACTTTTCCGACTATATAATGCTTCTCTTTTTTTGCTGCAAGTATTCTTTGTAATCTAGTGAGATTCTTCTTGTCAACACATATAACTATACCCAAACCCATATTAAAAATATTAAACATTTCTTCTGAGCTAAGACTTGAACTTTCTTGAATAGTCCTAAAAATCTTTTGTACAGGCCATGAATTACTTTCTAACTCTACTCCAAGACCATCAGGAAGAATTCTAGGTATATTCTCTACAAGGCCGCCTCCTGTAATATGGGCAACGC
>Ga0209252_1000296_pt1 | contig 40320 bp, 39 predicted proteins | sample SaaInlV_135m_DNA_3_FD_184673 | JGI IMG/M metagenome (GOLD analysis project Ga0209252, IMG submission 184673) | Marine microbial communities from expanding oxygen minimum zones in the Saanich Inlet - Saanich Inlet SI074_LV_100m_DNA (SPAdes) (version 2) | ecosystem: Environmental > Aquatic >... | reverse complement strand
AATCTTCTGGAACTTGTGGCAGATCATAATTGATTACATGTTGAATTAGAGGAATATCTAAACCTCTAGCCGCAACATCTGTTGCAATTAAAATTCTCTTTAATCCTTTTCTAAAAGAATTAATAACTCGATCTCTTTTGCTTTGACGAAGGTCTCCATGAATAGCATCCGCTGAATGTCCTTCTTCTTTAAGTTTTTTAACCATCTTATCAGCACCTCTTTTGGTCTTAACAAAAACTAGAATAGAACCTTTTCTAGCTAAAAATTGATCAATTAATTCATCGTATTTATTTTCTTTAAAAACTTGAAGAGTTTCTTGTTTAATCTTTGCAATTGGAACCGATGTAGCTCCTGTAGAAATTCTTTCAGGTTTGTTTAAATATCTATCTGAAATTCTTAAAATATTTTGAGGTAAAGTTGCTGAAAATAATAATGTTTGATGATCTTTTGGAACAAATTTTAAAATCATTTCAATTTGTGGGGTAAATCCCATATCCAGCATTCTATCAGTTTCATCTAAAACCAAATACTTGGTGGCTGATAAATTTAAGCTTTTTCTTTTTAAATGATCATTAATTCTTCCTGGGGTTCCAACTATTATTCTAGATCTGTTTCCTAGTTGTCTCAGTTGTTTTTGCATCGATTCTCCACCTATAAGCAAAGCTGATTTAATATTTATTTTATTACTTATAATGCTTTTGATTGCTTCCATTACTTGGGTAGCAAGCTCTCTTGTTGGACACATAACTAGTGCAAAAGCATTTTTATCTAAAATCAACTTATTAATTAAAGGAATGCTGAAGGCTAAAGTTTTTCCTGTTCCTGTTTGCGCTGTTCCTAAAATATCTTTTCCCTCTAAGGCAGCAGGTATTGCCATTCCTTGAATAGGAGTGGGCTTTGTAAAGTTCATTTTGTGCAACGAGCTTTTTAATGAGTCTTCTATTTTGAATAATTTAAAGTTTTCCATTTAATGATTTAAAGGTTTAGATGTTGATTCTTTATTGCATCTAATTTTATTGCGATATCTATATGTTTTTAAAACAATCACAAGAAGTGAATTCTTTATTAAAGTGTATTTAATAAGTAATTACTGTCTTTTTTTAAGTTTTCAAATCAAAGAATTAATGTATAAGAGCCACAATTTATGAGCAATAACATCAGAAACATCACAATCATTGCACACGTTGACCATGGAAAGACAACCATGATCGATAATTTAATGAAACAAAGTGGTTCATTTAGGGAGAATGAAGTTGTTGATGAAAGATTAATGGATTCAGGTGAATTAGAAAAAGAGAGAGGCATAACGATTCTTGCTAAACCTGCATCAATTAATTGGCAAGACTCAAGAGTAAATATAATAGACACCCCAGGTCACAGAGACTTTGCAGCTGAAGTTGAGCGTGTGTTAAGTATGGCTGATGGTGCGTTATTACTTATAGATTCTGCAGAAGGTGTAATGCCTCAAACAAAATTCGTATTAGCCAAGGCACTTAAACAAGGATTAAAACCAATCGTTGTAATTAATAAATTAGATAAAGCAGATCAAAGAGCAAATGAAGTATTAGATGAAACTTTTGATTTATTTGTAAGCTTAGATGCTAATGAGGAACAATTAGATTTTCCTGTTTTATATGCAAGTGGAAGATCTGGATGGGCAAGTAAAGAAGTTGATGGTCCAAGAGAAAATCTACACCCATTATTAGATTTAATAATCGAACACGTACAACCAGCAGAATTAGATAAAACAAAACCTTTTGCTATGCTCTCTACTTTGCTTTATGCAGATAGTTTTTTAGGAAGAAGTCTTGTTGGAAGAATATCTCAAGGAACTGCAAAAGCTAATCAGCCTATTAAAGCAATCAATCTTAAAGGTGAAAAAGTAGATGAAGGTAAACTTACAAAAATTTTTAGATACGAAGGAACTAAAAAAGTTCCAATTGAAATAGGAGAAGCTGGAGATATTGTTGTAATTGCAGGTTTAGAAAAAGCAAATGTCGCAGATACAATCTGTGATCCAGAATTAAATGACCCAATTCCTGCAACTCCAATAGATCCTCCTACAATGTCTATTACGATTAGTGTTAATAGTTCACCTTTAGCTGGAACTGAGGGGAAAAAACTAACAAGTACACAAATTCGAGACAGATTAGTTTCTGAGGCACAAAATAATGTTGGTATTACTTTTTCTCAAAATACAAATGTTGACTCATTTGTAATAAGTGGTCGAGGTGAATTAATGCTTGAAATTTTACTTACCCAAATGAGACGTGAAGGATTTGAGATGACAGTAAGTCCTCCAAAAGTATTATATCAAAAAGATGAAGTTGGTAATAAGCTTGAACCTATTGAAGAAATTACTGTTGATCTTGATGAAGAGTATTCTTCAAAAATAATTGACTCGATGAATAGAAGAAAAGGTAAACTTTTAGATTTAAAAGATACTGGAAAAGATAAAAAAAGATTAGTGTTTCACGCACCAACAAGAGGCTTAATGGGTTACACAAGTAGATTCTTAACTCTAACAAAAGGAACTGGTGTAATTAATAGAATTTTTCATGGATATGGGAAGTTTGAAGGTGAAATGGATGGTAGAAAAAATGGTGCTTTAATTTCAATGTCCACCGGAAAAGCTGTAGCATTTGCAATATTTAACTTACAGGCAAGAGGTGAAATGTTTGTCACTCATAATGACTCTGTATATGAAGGAATGATTGTTGGGTTAACTCCAAAACCTGGTGATATGATTATAAATGTTATGAAGGGTAAACAATTAACCAATATGAGAACTCAAGGTACGGATGAAAACGTTGTGCTAACCCCAGTAAGACAGATGTCGATTGCAGAACAATTAAGTATGTTAAATACTGATGAAGCTCTTGAAATTACGCCAAAATCTCTAAGATTAAGAAAAGCTATTCTTAACCCCCATGATAGAAAAAGAAGTGAAAAGTCTGGGACTGCTGCTTAGTTAAATAATTTATTTACTAAAAATAACCCTAAAGCCACACAAGGTCCAATCCCAAAAGCAAACAATAAAGTTCCAATTCCAACAGTACCTCCTAGGTACCAGCCAATAGACATTGCTGAAATTTCAAGCAAGCCTCTTACAGCAGCAATAGGTAAATTTGTTATTTTTTGAAGACCTATCATCAAACCATCTCTTGGACCTGCTCCTAAATTTGCAACTAAATAAATTCCTCCTCCTATTCCTACAGTCAGCACTGCAAATGCTCCAAGTAATATTTGGGATATATAATTTTCTGGTGTTGGAGCATATCTAATGCACACATCTATCATTACTCCAATAATTAAGGCATTTAAAATAGTACCAATTCCAGGTTTTTGTTTTAATGGAAGCCAAAGCAATAAAACTGCAATACTAATAAAAATAGTTATAAGACCGACTGAAAAACCAATATTTAAAAATATACCTTGTGCTAGCACACTCCATGGTGATGCTCCAGATGCTGAGACAATTAACATCCCTTCTCCCAAACCAAATAAAGTTAAACCAAAACAAAGAAAAAAAAAGGTAGAAATTTTTGGTTTTAAATTTAACGGTTTATCAGAACTCCAGTAAACTTTTGGTATATTTTTAATTTGTAAAAACATATTTAATAAAATACTTCTTTTATTATCAAAGTCTATTAAACTAATATCAAATGAAAAAGTTTTTATTGCTTATATTTCTTTTTGCATTCCCATTCAGCAGCATGGCTCATATGGCTCATTATAATAAGTTTAATAAAATAGAAATGGAAATTTTGAAAGATGGTGAGTTGATAGGTTATAATTTTTATTTTTTTAAAAGAAATAATAATGAAACAATAGTCACCAACCAAATAAAATTTACAGTAAAATTATTTGGTGCAACCGTTTTTGAAATTGAAGGTTATGGTGAAGAAAAATATATAAAAGATAAATTAATTTCATTTAAATCAAAAACACGCCAAAATAAAAAAGAAAAATTTGTAAATCTTAAGCTTAATGATCAAACAAATGAATTTGAAATTCAAGGATCATCATATACAGGAAAAGCATTAGCAGATAATGTAGTTGGAAATTGGTGGAGCCATAAAATACTGCAAGCAAATAGCCAAATTAGCCCCGTTTCAGGCAGTATTAAGGAACAGGTTGTGACTTTTATTGGTAAAGAAAAATTAGACCTATATGGAAAAACTTATGATGTGGAGCACTTTAAATTAACCTCAAAAGATATGTCTATTCCAAAAGATAAAAGACTTAATTTTGATATCTGGTTTAATAAAAAAAATGCATTAATTTTAAAAGTTGCCTACTCAAGATTAGGGGATTGGGAATATAAAGTTAAAAAATTTGAATAAGATTACTTTACTATCTTTTTATAAAGATCATTAGCGCTTATCCATCCAGCTTCCAATCTAGGACCCACAAACCAATCTGCACAAACACCTAGATTAATTGACGAGTCCCAAAAACTTTTTATTTTCAGTGGTTTTGAATTAGATGAATATTTCCAACCATGATTAAGAGAAAATAAAACTTTAGTTTTTTTGATTCCTGTCAACTTAAAGAACTGTTCAATTAAAATTTTAGAATTTAAATCTTTATTTTCTCTATTTTTATTAATTTTTTTATTTGCCCAATTATAAGTGCTTTGTAGAGTCCATAAATCCTTACTACTTTTAAATCTTTTTTTTGTATTTTCTTTAGCAACCCACCCTAAAACCTTATCATCAAATAAGTAACTACTAATATTTGTTTTTATTTTTTTTGTAACTATCATCACAGTAATATTAGCATCCATTTTTACTTTTTTTTTAATGAATGGGTTTTTTATAAATTTTTTTGATATTTTGGATAATTGAGCAAATGGACAAGTAAGAATTAATTTTTCATAAATTTTTTTAGTACCATCAGAAAAAGTTAAGACCCATTTTTTTTCTTTATAATCCATTTTTTTTAATTCTGTTTTAAAATTACAATTGATATCTTTGAGAAGATACTTGCTGATATCGTTATTGCCAAGTTTGCCAATTATCTTTAAATGATTTTTATTTTCTTTCTTAATTTTATTTAGAAATAAATGTTTTCCATCCCAAGTTTTTAAAACCTTTTTTTTTATTAACTTTTGAACAAAATTTTTAAAGGATGAGCTTTTTGGAGAAATATATTGTGTTCCATGATCAAAACCTTTTAACTTATCTAATCTTTTAAATGAAGCCCTGCCTCCCGGCCCTCTTGCTTTGTCAAATAAATCAACTGAATGTTTCTTGCTTAAAAGATTGGCAATTGTTGCTCCTGAGATACCAGAGCCAATCACGCAATAAGTGCTCATTTTCCTGCAACGGTCATTTCATCAATCATCATGGTAGGTGAATTTACTGAATATTTAAATTCTAAATCATTTGCTAAAGTAATTTTTTTAAACATCTCATTAAAATTTCCAGCAATAGTTATCTCATTTATCGGATATTTAAATTCTCCACCCTCAATTAGAAAACCAGTAGCTCCTACAGAGAAATCTCCTGTCACTAAATTAGTCCCATGTCCTATTGTCTCTGTCACGTATAAAATTTTAGAATGACTTTTTAGTAAGTCATCATAATTAATTTTACCATTTTCAAAATAAAGATTAGTGCAACCACCACTTCGACCGTTGGACTTTAAATTTAATTTTTTTCCATTGTATGTATCAATTAAATAATCATTAAGAATTCCATCCTTAACTAATTCTAAGTTTTCTGTTGATACCCCTTCAGTGTCAAAGCACTGTGAACCCATACCCTTAATTAAATCTGGTTTATCAATAATATTAATCGAATTAGAAAATACCTGTTGTTTTATTTTATCTTTAAGAAATGATGTGCCTCTTGCAATTGATGAAGCTGAAATAGCTCCCGCAAAGGAGCTTAAAAAACCTTTGGATATTCTTTTATCAAAAATAATACTCATTTTATCACTTCCAATTTTTTTAGGACTTAATTTTTTTATAGTTTGTTCAGCTGTTGTTTTTCCAAGCTCCAAAGGATTGGCAATATCATTTAAATGACATTTGCTTGTGAATTCATAATCTCTTTCCATGCTATTTTCATCCTTTGCGACAGTTACACAAGATGCAGAGAATGAAGATGATTTATACCCATTACAAAAACCATCACTATTTGCTAAAATAAAATTTGACTTATTTTCTGTAAAGCCTGACTCGGTATTAATAATCTTTTCATCAATTGATGCTGTTTCTTCTAATTCTCTTAAATAGTCTATTTTTTTATCATTCTCTACATGAGATTGATCATACAAATCTAAATCTTTAATATTTTTTGCCAATAAGTCTTTTTCAGGCAAGGAATTGAATTCATCTTCTGGTGTAATCTTTGTGGTTTCATAACATTTTTCAATTAAAATTTTTAAATTATCGTCTAATAAATTTGTTGATGATATTGATGATTTTTTTTTACCAATATATGTTTCAATACTTATTGCTAAATTATCTGATCTATTAGACTCATCTAAAACTTTATTTCTAAAACTAACAGTTTCTGAAATTGAGTTTCCAACAGTCACACTTACATCTGTTGCTCCAAGTTTTTTTGCTAAATCTAAGCAATATGAAGCTTTGGTCTTTAAATATTCTTGATTTTTAACCATGATTTATAATTTGGTTCCACCAACAGTCATTTTATCTATCAAAATTGAAGGTTGCGCTACTCCAACTGGCACACCTTGGCCCGCTTTACCACATGTTCCAATACCTGGATCCATCATCATGTCATTACCTACCATTGATACTTCTTTCAAAATTGATGGACCATCTCCTATCAAGGTTGCTCCTTTAATTGGTGAACCAATTTTACCACTATTTATTTCATAGGCTTCCGTGCAATTAAAAACAAATTTTCCAGATGTAATATCTACTTGTCCACCTCCAAAACTGACAGCAAAAATTCCTCTATCAACTGATTTAATCATTTCATCTTGAGTTTGAGTTCCGCTTAACATCATCGTGTTTCTCATTCTTGGTAAAACAATGTGCTTGTAGTTCTCTCTTCTTCCACTACCTGTAGACCTGGTATTCATTAACCTTGCATTTAATCTATCTTGCATAAAATTTTTTAAAATTCCATTTTCTATTAAAACAGTTCTTTCTGTTGGAGTTCCTTCATCATCGATAGTAAGGCTTCCTCTTCTTTTATCTATTGTTCCATCATCAACAATTGTAACCCCTTCGCTAGCAACTTTTTGGCCCATCAAATTATGAAATGCTGATGTTTTTTTTCTGTTAAAATCTCCTTCTAAACCATGACCAATAGCCTCATGGATTAATATTGCTGGCCAACCAGGGCCTAACACTACCTTCATTTCACCTGCTGGTGCTGGTTTGCTATCAAGGTTTACAGATGCAATTCTTAATGCTTCTTCGCAAACATTTTTCCAATTATCATCTTTTAAATAATCATCATAAGATTGTCTTCCACCAATTCCGTAAACTCCTGTTTCTTTTCTACCATTTTTTTCAAGCATTACTGAAACATTAAACCTAATTAGAGGACGAACATCTGTTAAAGCTTCTCCACCAGAACGAATAATTTCAATAGATTTTTGCTCTCCACTAAAACTTGCTGTTACCTGTTTAACTTTAGAATCTTTTTTTCTTAAATAATCATTTACTTTATTTAGGACTTCTAATTTAGAATCTAGTGTCTTTTGTTCAATGGGGTTTATATCATCATAAAATTTATTATTAGTTTTGGGAATTTCATGATTATAAATTCCATTACTAGATTTAAGTGTAGACTTTAAATTTTCAGCAGAACTTTTTAATGAATATTTTGAAATTTCATTAGAATGAGAGTAAGCAACCACCTCATTTGAAACAGCCCTAAAACCAAAACCTAGATCCGAACTATAATTTGAGCTTTTAATTTTATTATCATCTAATAAAATAGACTCTGATTTTGAATTTTCAAAATATAACTCACCATCATCACAATTCTTTAAAGTGTCAGATACAATCTCATCCGCATCTTTTCTAGTTAGATCTGATTTGTCAAAAAAATTTGCCATGAACATTACATAGCTATTTATACTCAATTTTCAATGGATGAATTAACACATGTACATATATTAATTCCATAGATACAAAGTTTAATTATATGAAAGTTTATTTTAATAATTCCTGTAAAATTTGTAGATCTGAAATTAATTTATACAAAAAAGAAAAGATTAAAAATATCGATTGGGTTGATATAACAGATAATTCTATCGCTGAAAAAGAAACATCAAAAAAAGATAAAGATCTTTTAAGAAGACTTCATGTAAAAGATGGGAATAACATAATTGAAGGTGCAGAAGCATTTTTATACGTTTGGAAAAAAATTCCAAAATATAAGTTTCTATATAATTTTTTTAAACTTCCTGTAATTTTTGTGTTCTTTAAATTTGGATATGAAATTATTGCTTATTTTTTATATTTAAAAAATAAAAAACAATTAAAAAAAATTAAAAACTAATTTAGAAAAAATATTAAAAACTTACTCAATAAAGACATAGAAGCAATAAACATGATCATTACAACTGAATACATTAAAGTAACAATCTTATTTTTTTTTCTTCTTAGTCTCACAAAATCTTTATCATCTAAATCTGAAATATCTCTTTCACCAACTACCTGATAATCATAACTCCAACGCCATGTAGAGTCTCCAAGTCTTGAGTCTAAATTGTTATAATAGGTTATCCAAGCAAGAGTATATCTTAAGATTAGGTATAGAATTATCATTGTAATTGTTCCAAAAAACATTCGGAATATTATTTAATTAAATAAGATAGTTTAATTGTCATTTTTTGACCTTTTTCTGGCAATAAGCTGTGTGAGTGAGTCAACCATCGTATCTGATGCTTTAAATATTTCATTATTTTTAAATTCGTGAGATATATTTTTTTCTTGGTTAGTCTTATCTTCAATGACTATTCCTTCATCTGGTGAGTTATTTTTAATATATATTAATAACAACCAATCTTCATCAGAAGACTCATCCCACTTAACAAAAATTTCACCAGTCTCAAATCTTTTATCAATACATCTGAAGATGGACATGTGTCTTGTAATGTGTCTTTTGTTTAACTGAAACACTAAACTGCTTGCACTACGGTAAAAACTTTCAAGTGCAAATTCTATTTTTTGCCTTGCTATTGTGTATTCTTTTTCTTTTTGCAGTAATGTTTCTCTATCTTCATCACCTTGAATTTTTACTCCAAGCGCCTCCACTCTTTCTCTTATTTTCTGATCTCTAATTATTCGATATTTTTCCTTTAATTTTTCTATTCGTTGCTGAAGGGCAGCATAATCATCTCTTTTTTCTCTAAGTGAAATTTTTTCTAATTTTTCTAATTCTTTAACTTCTCTAATTCTGAATTTTTCAATTTGTTTTTCTAATCTTAATTGCTTCAAGAATTGCTTTTGTTTTTCAGCTTGTTCTATTCTCAATAAAGCTTGCTCTTTTCGAAGAAAGATTTTTATATCTTTGGCTCTTTGTTTATCTAACTTAATTTCATCTTTTAAAGCTTGTTCCTGTAACTTAATCTTTAATTCCTCTTGTTTTTGCTTTTCATTTTCAAGATTAATTTTTTCTAGTCTTTCTTTTTCTAATTTTTCTAATTTTAGTCTTCTAGCTTCGTCTTTTTTAGTCTCTTTATATTCAAAAATTGTATTAGCTATTTTATCAAAGAAAGCTTGAATATATTTTTCAACACTAAAACTAATTTTAAAGTTTATTTTAGGTCTTAAAGAATTTTGAAAATTTATTAATCTTAAAATAAAATTTTGTTTTATTGGTATTTTTTTATTTATAATTTTTTTTTTAGCTTTATCTAATTTTCTTGATCTAATTTTTGATTTTATTTTTTTTACTTTTTTAATGATAACTTTTGATTTTATTTTTTTTACTTTTTTAATGATAACTTTTGATTTTATTTTTTTTACTTTTTTAATGATAGCTTTTGATTTTTTATTTACTTTTTTCTTAACTTTTTTTTTTGTTTTTTTTGATTGTTTTTTTATTTTTTTCATGTTCAAGAGAATTATATCTATCAATAAATCATTGATAAATATAGTCTCTTGTTACTGGTGTTGATGTATAATTTTTTGTAAGTTGAAATTGATATACAACCTGATCACCCCATTTGAATGCCATTTCACATCCAGCTAAATAAAATTCCCACATTCTAAAAAACTTTTCATCAAACATTTGAATAATTTTTTTTCTATTTTTAATACAGTTTTCTTTCCAGTGTCTCAATGTGTGTGAATAATGAAGTCTTAAAACCTCAATGTCAGATATAATTAAACCAGCTTTTTCGATCGGCGTAGTTACTTCACTTAAACTTGGGGTATATCCCCCTGGAAAAATATATTTGGTTATCCAAGGATGTGGGTCTCTTGGTGGATTAACTGAGCCTATTGTATGAATTAAAGATATACCATCGTCATTTAATAACTTATCAATTTGTTTGAAAAATTTCTTATAAAATTTCCTACCAACATGCTCAAACATTCCAACACTTACAATTCTATCAAATTTTTCATCTAGTTGTCGGTAATCCATTAATTTAAACGTTAAGCGTTTCTCTAAATCAAGCTCTTTTGCTTTTTTATTGCAATAATTAAACTGGTTTTGAGACAGCGTTATTCCCAAAACTTTACAATTAGAAGTTTTAGCAATATCAGTAGCCAAAGATCCCCAGCCGCAGCCAATGTCCAGAACTTTCTGATTAGGTTTTATGTTTAATTTTTTTATTATATGTTGAATTTTATTATTCTGAGCATCTTCAAGAGTATCATTTTCACTTTTAAAATATGCACACGAGTATTGTCTTTTAGAGTCTAAAAATAAATCATAAAGATCATCTGAGATATCATAATGATGGGATACATTCATTTTAGATTTTTTAATAAAATTAAAATTAGTTAAGTACCTATAGGATCCTCTAAGCTTATTGATTAAATAACTAATAAAATTTAAATTATTTCTTCCAAAGTTCATTAAAGCTAAATCTAAAAAATCACTTAAACTTCCATTTTCAATAACTATATCACCATTAGTATAAGCCTCTCCAAAATATAAATCAGGTCGAAATAACAATTTATAATGAAGTTTTTTATCTAAAATTTTAACTTTAATTGGTTTATTACTCTTCGGAGAACCAATTATAAAGTTTTTAGAATAAGCGTTTTCTAAGATAAAGCCATCTTTCTTAAATGCACCGTTAAGAAATCTAGCCAATTGCATTTCAAGTTACCAATGTTGGTTTTGTAGAAAAATTTAATTTTTCTAAATTATCAATTAACTCCTTTTCTTCCTTAGAATTTAAAATTGATAATGGTGGTAAAACGTTTTTGTAAATTGGATCGTCTTTTGAATAATAAGTATGAAGTCCAGATATCAAATTATATTTTTCAAATGTATTTCTAACATCACAAAGTTTTTGGTTAACAGATTGTTCTTTTTTATCAAAAAAATCATCATACACTTTTCTTGCTAAAGCAGATGTAGCATTGCACGTTGCTGTAATTATTCCAGAGCATCCAAGTTCTAAACCTTTCAATAACTTAGATTCTGATCCAGGTAAAATTGAAAAATTGTCTACTTCTAAATTTTCAAAAAGATTATAAGAACTATCTTTAACACCAATAATTTGTTCAGGAAATCGTTTCACTAATTCCTGAACGCACTCTACACTAAACTTATAACCACATAACTTTTCAAAATTGTAAAGTACTATTTCACACTCAGGATGTGCTTCTATTATTTTTGTATAAAAATTGATAACATTATTATCTGCATATTTATAAAATGCAGGTGGCATAATTAAAAATTTTTTAAAATTTAAAGTTCTGGCTATGCTCATTAAATTGATAGTTTCACTTAACGAGTTTAGACCAGTTCCAATTATATATTTTTCTTTATACTTGCTTGTAGATAGTTGATTAAATAAATTAATCTTTTCAGCAATAGATATTAGTTGAGCTTGGCCTGTGCTACCAAATATTGCAACTCCATGGCAACCTTGATCAATAACCATTTCAGCATGCTTGATAGTTCTTTCAATATTTAATGTTAAATCATCGTTTAAAATAGACATAACAGCGGCATAAATACCATTAATTTTACTCATAATTAAAATTTATCTAAAAATATCAATTAGTAAAGTTTATAAATAAATATGAAAATTTTAGCAGTTCAAAACAGAATGGGAATTGGGGATACCGTTATTTTTTTACCTTTTATAGAGACAATTTCTAAAAAATTTAATGCTCCAGTAAATTTGCTTGTAAAAAAAAGTTCAAAAGCAGACCAGTATCTGAGTCGAACTGATTATTTAGATAAGATAATTTTTTTAGAGAGAGATAACAAAAAAGAAGGTAGGCATAATGGAATTATTGGAAGCTTTAGATTGGCTCAAGATTTAAAAAAATATGAATTTGATAAAATCTTTATATTTAATTCATCTCTTAGATTTAATTTAGTTTCAAGATTAGCTAATATTAAAGAAATTTATCAATACCCACTTTTTACAAAAACTAATCAACATATTATTCAACCTGCAAAAGATTTAATTAAAAAAAATTTAGGAATTGATGTTGTAAAAAATCCTCAAATTCAAATTAGTAATAATTTAATTAAAAAAGCAATCGTAGAATATAACATAGATACTAATGAACAAAACATACTTTTAGGAATTGGTGGCTCAGGACCAACAAAAAGAGTCCCTTCAAAAACTTTTTTATCTGTTATGGAAAAAATAGATAATTTTAAAAAAAGTAAATTTTTCTTAGCGACAGGTAAAAAAGATGAAGAGCAAACAATTTTAAATGAGATATTAAACTCAAAATTTAAAGAAAAGTGTATTCCTTTAGATAGTTTATCAATTGCAGATACTTTGCCTATTATTAAGAATTGTGATATTTCAATCTGCAATGATTCAAGTTTTAGTCACTTGTCATCGGCACTTGGAATAAAAACAATAACTCTTATGACCGACACTCCTTTAATCTATGGTTCTTATAGTTCAAATATGTACCCTGTAATGCCAGACGGTGAAACCACCGTACAGCACAATACTTTTGGTAAAGATAAAATTAACCCAAATAAGATTTTTGATAAATTTAAATCAATTATAAATTAAGAAATATCTTTAATTACTATTTCTTTCGCTTCATTGACAATTGCTGATAGTCTTGATGTTTCAGGAGAAATATCTGGATGTATTTTTTTTTGAATTTTTATATAGGCTTGATTTACTAATTCCATTGTTGGTTTTTTACTACTATCTAAATTTAATATCTTGTAAGCCTCAGAAACAGAAAGTGTATTTAAATTGCTATTTTGAGATTTATCAAATGAAAATCTTCCTGATTGTCTGAGTGTTTGAATAAGTCTAAACAATGAGAATATTTGAAAAACTGACAATCCTTTAAGCTTTACTAAAGCTAAACTTAAAAGGGTTAATGGTAATGTAAGTAAAATTTTACCCCCTACAGCAAATATAATAGCCAGAAAAATTAGGACTAATATTGTAAATAATCTCACACTTTTTGACATTTTCTTTGAAAAAAAACTTCTCAACCATTTCATCAAAAAATAAGAGATAGTCAAAATTATCAGTGTATAAATTATTATATTCATATATTTCCTATATAAAATGAAAATACCATATCTCAAAAAAAAGCCAGAATTAAAATCATGTCATGATGTTACATGGGAAGATAATTATAGCTGGATACACCAAAAAAATATTTTAGAGGTACTAAGAGATAAAAACAAACTACTACCTGAAGTTAAACATTATCTTGAAGAAGAGAATAAATATTCTGATTACCATTTGAAAAATACTAAACCCTTACAAAAAAAATTATTTGATGAAATTAAAGGAAGAATAAAATTAGATGATGAGTCTCTTCCTTACAAAGATCACACCTACGAATATTGGACTAAAACAACTAAAATTGGCAATTATTCAATAAAATTACGAAAGAAAATTAATTCAGACTTAATTGAAGAAGTTTGGAACGGAGATAAAGAAAAAGAAAATCTTGGAGTTGAATATTTTGGTGTTGGTGATTTAGAGGTAAGTAACAATGATAAGTACCTAGGATATTCTTTAGATACTAAAGGTTCAGAATATTATACAATTTCTATAAGAAATATTGAGACCAATCAAATCATTACAAAAGAAATTTCTGAAACCTCAGGAGGAATAACTTTTAGTTTAGATGACAAATTTATTTTTTATTCTAAACTTGACGACAATCATCGTGCAAGAAAAATATATAGACATGAGATTGGTAATTTTACAGACCAAGATCAGTTAATTTTTGAAGAAAAAAGTGAGGCATTTACTGTAAGTATCGGCTTAAGCTCTGATGAAAAATATTTTTTTATTAATACATCTGATCATAACACATCAGAACAGTATTATTTTGATGTAAATGAAGAAAACCCTACACCTAAACTAATAATGAAAAGAGAGAAAGGTATTCTTTACTCTGTAAATTCTTGGGATAACAAATTTTATAATCACACTAATAAAAATGCAGAAGATTTTAAAATTGATGTTTCTGATAGTCTAGTAAATCAAGAATGGAAAAAATTCATTCCTCCTAAAGATGAAGTTTTAATAGGTGGTCTCACTTTTTTAAAAGACTGGATCATTAGATCTGAAACTTCTAACGCATTAGACAAATTGTTTGTTAAAAATATTTCAACAGATTTTGAGGAAGAGTTAATATTTTCTGATGAAAATATTTATGTACCAGGCGTGTCTTTAGTACAAAGAGATAGAAATACTAATGATGTATATCTTGGTTATTCATCTCCAAAAACGCCCTCTAGAGTTTATTTATACAATTTATCTAACAAAACTAAAAAACTTGTTAAAGAGCAGGAAATACCTTCTGGTCATAATCCGGATGACTATATTGTTGAAAGAGTAGAATACAAATCTCACGATGGAAGATTAGTCCCACTAACAATTACTAGACACAAAAAAACTAAAATTGATGGTTCGGCAAACTTATTACTCTATGGATATGGTTCATATGGCAACTCCATGAGTCCAAATTTTTCTTCTACAAAATTAAGTTTAATTAATCGAGATATCATTTGGGCCACCACACATATTCGAGGTGGTATGGAAAAAGGAATGAAATGGTGGAAAGAGGGAAAACTTACTAATAAAAAAAATACCTTTGAAGATTATATCTATGGAGCGAAATACTTGATTGAGAACCAGTATTCATCAAAAGGTAAAATTATTGGCATGGGTGGATCAGCGGGAGGTCTATTAATGGGAGCTGTTGTTAATCAATCTCCAGAATTATTTCTCGGAATTATTATGGCTGTACCATTTGTAGACTCTTTAACAACAAATCTTGATCATTCTCTTCCCTTAACTGTTGGAGAGTTTGATGAGTTTGGAAATGCTAAAGATAATAAAGAACATTTTGATTATATATTTTCTTATGCACCCTATAACAATATTAAAAAAATTGATTATCCTCATATTTTAATCACCACAAGTTTAAGCGATAATAGAGTTTTGTTTGATGAACCTACAAAATTTACTGCAAAATTAAGAGAGTATAAAACTGATAACAATTTACTTTTATTAAAAACAGAAATGAATGCTGGTCATGGTGGAAAATCTGGTAGAGACGGTGCTATAGAGGAGATTACAGTAGATTATGCATTTGCATTAAAAATATCAGAAAAAATTTAATCTTTTTAATCTTGAAATATAAGAATTAATTCCCAAATATAAACTGTCAGTCGCCTAATGGGACTTACATAAAATAAACTTGCTTAAAAAAAAAGGAGAATATTATGACAAGTAAGGATCTATCAATCTTTAACTCTCTAAGACCTTTTTCAATTGGTTTTGACGACATGTTTGATCAATTTGAAAATATGCTTGGAAATGGAAATTTGACTATGCAGTCAAATTATCCGCCATACAATATCAGAAAAACTGGAAAGGATAACTATGCTATTGAAGTTGCATTGGCTGGTTTTAATAAAAATGATGTTGAGGTTGAGTTTGAAGATAATTTATTAACTGTAAGAACTAAACAGGTTAATAAATCAGATGAAAACAATGTTGATGAGGAAATTATTCACAAAGGTATTTCACAAAGACAATTTGCAAGATCATTCACTATTGCTGATGACGTAAAGGTAAATGGTGCTGAACTCAAAGATGGTCTATTAAATATTTCTTGTGAAAGAATTATTCCAGAACATAAAAAGAAAAAACTTATAGAAATTAAATAAGTTTACCTTACTTGCGGGGATAGCTACCTCGCAAGTACTTAATTAAAAGCAACCATTAGACACAAAACCAATTACAATTTTATCAGGATTTATTTCAAATCTTCTCTCACAAGGAATTCCATATTTTTTAGTATTATAAATTAATTCATAATTTCCTTTTGCATTTTTGAAATCTTCATCTGGTTTTCCTAAATCCATCTGTAAAACGCTTGCGGGCTTGCTGATGTATTTACTTAATTTTTCATTCTCTTTTTCAACAATTGCATCTGTTTTATCTTTGATTGTTTGACAGCCTGCAATCATCAGAAACATAGATATTGTAATTAAATATAATTTTAGTTTTTGCATAATTAGATCATAACAACTCAATTATGGCATAAATATAAACTTCTCAGTTGAAATTTGTGAATAAACAATAGTTTTAAAGGGTGTTTATCTAAAGAATCAAATATTTATCACTCATTAGGAGGAAAAATGCTTGAAAAATATTTCAATTATAAAAAAAACAAAACAGATTTTAAAACAGAGGTAATTGCTGGAACTACAACGTTCCTTACGATGGCTTACATAATGTTTTTAAATCCTTTTATCTTATCGGGTGAGTTTGCCGGACCCGAAAAAGGTTTCTTTGATTTCGGCGCAGTTTACACCGCTACAATATTGGCAACAGCACTCGCATGTTTTATAATGGCTTTTTACGGAAAAACTTGGCCAATTGGACTGGCTCCAGGTATGGGGATCAATGCATTCGTTGCTTTTGGAGTTTGTGCTGGAATGGGCTACACACCTCAAGAAGCTTTAGGTGCAGTATTGGTTGCTGGTGTATTGTTTTTAATTATATCTCTTACACCTATCAGAGCTTGGTTAATAAATTCAATACCTAGAAGTCTTAAATTAGGAATTGGAGCTGGGATAGGATTATTCTTAGCAATTATTGGATTACAAATTATGGAGGTAGTAGTTGACGATCCAGTAACACTTGTAAAACTTGGTGATCTTGGAAATCCTTTAGTATTATTAGGGTGCGCTACATTCATAGCAATTATTGTACTAGAAAAAATGAACGTCAAAGGTAACATCATCATTGGTATTTTAGTATTTAGTATTATTGCGTGGGCTACAGGACTTGCAAACTTTAATGGTATTGCAAGCTCTCCTCCACCAATGACCTATCTATTTGAATTTGATTTATCTGCTGCAATGACTGCAGGAATGTCAACGGTAATATTTACATTATTATTTATCGACTTTTTTGATACCGCTGGAACTTTAACTTCAGTTGCAAACGTTGCTGGCAAAGTTGATAAACAAGGTAGAGTTAAAGATATAAATAAAGCCATGTTATCAGACAGCGTTGGTACTGTTGCAGGTGCAATGATGGGAACCACAACTGTTACTAGTTATGTTGAGTCTGGTGCTGGTGTAAAAGCTGGTGGTAAAACAGGCATGACATCTCTTGTTATTGGGCTGCTATTTTTGGCATGTATATTTTTTGCTCCTTTAGCAACAAGTCTACCAAAACAAATTGATGGTGCAGCGCTATTATTTGTTTCTGTTTTATTTGTAAGAAATATTACAGACATTGAATGGGATGATATTGCAGAGTCAGCTCCAGCTATTTTGGCAATGATTGCAATGCCTTTAACATACAGCATTAGTAATGGTATAGCTTTAGCATTTGTATCATATGCATTAATCAAATTATTTACTGGTAAGTTTTCAACTACTTCACCAGCAATATTTATTATTGCAATATTAAGTGTTATTAGTTTTGCGGTTGCTTAAAAATATTTGATAGGGCTAGTGTTAACTAGCCCTATTCACTAATTTTTCTTTATAATTTCTTCTATAGACATTTCTTCATAATGTTCGGTAGGTTGAACAATCCAGGGGTCTGATGCCAGTCTTACTGGACAAAAATTTGGTTCAAAAGTCGAGGATTTCTTTTTCCACAGACATGCTGTTTTTACTTCTTCAATATAATCTTTTGTGGGTGTGTAATTTTTTAACCATTCTATACTTTTATTAAGTGTCAAACCTGTATCTGAAAGATCATCGACCAAAAGTACTCTCTTATAATCTTTATTTTCTGCTAAGGAGCTAATTTCTCTTGCAAACATCAGTTGTCCTTGCTTATCTTCCATTCCTTCACCTGAATAACTCTGGATAACGATATAAGCGATTGGTAATTTTAAAATTCTTGAAAGAATATCTAAAATTGGAGCAGCTCCTCTCATAATACCCACTAAAACTGTTGGTTGGTAACTTTTATGAATTTCTATTGCTAACTTTTCAACAATTTTAGTATATTCATCAAAAGTGATAATTAATTTATCTGCCATAAAATTTCTTATCATATATAAAAAATTAAAAAAGATTAAAAATACATATGAAAATTTTTGACTGTTTTATGTACTTTGATGAAGAACAGGTTTTAGATCTTAGACTTAATGTTCTTTATCAAAATGTAGATTATTTTGTGATTGTTGAAAGCATATATAATCACAAAGGAGAGAAAAGAAATTTACTGTTTAATAGTCAAAAATTTGAAAAATTTAATGATAAAATAATTTATTTAGTTTATGACAAAATTCCTCAATTAGTTGAACCCATTAAAGAAACTGACAATGAAAAAGAAAAGGATGGGAAATATATAATGAATGCATTGTATAGAGAAAATGCACAAAGAGATTTTATTTTAGAAGGCCTAAAAAGTGCTAAAAAAGATGATTTGATTTTAATTTCAGATGTTGATGAAATTCCCAAACTAAGTTCGGTAAATCTTAATCACATTAAAAATGAAATAATTTTATTCAAGCAAGATATGTTTTATTATAAATATAATCTAAGTTTACCAAATTTTAAATGGACAGGGACTAAAGCTGTTAAAAAAAAGAATTTGTTTTCCCCACAATGGCTTAGAAATGTAAAAGATAGAAAATACCCTTTTTACCGTATTGATACTTTTTTTTCAGATAAAAAATATATAGATATTAAAATAATTAATGATGGTGGATGGCATTTTTCCAACATTAAAAGCCCTGAAATGATTGAACATAAATTAAGATCATATTTGCACCACAGAGAATTTGATCAAGTTTCATTGTCAATTAAAGAAATAAATGAATTAGTTAAAAAAAAACAAGCTATATACGATCTTAGGGTTGATAAACGAGTCAACAAGGTTGGAAATGGGGTTATTCTTGAAAATTTTGAAATGAAAAAGTTACCAAACCATATAAATGATAATATAGATAAGTATAAAAATTGGTTAGATTAAACATATGAAAGCATATTGGATAGCACTTTACAAAAAAATCAATAATATTGATAATTTAAAAAAGTATTCTGAAATTGTAACGCCTACAATTAAAAATTATGGTGGAAAACCTTTGGTTAGAGGCGGTAAATTTAAAACTTTCTCTGGTGATGTATTTCCTAGGACAGTAATTTGGGAATTTCCTAGCTTTGAAAAAGCAATAGAATGTCATGATTCAATTGATTATCAAAAAGGCTGGTCTTTAGCAAAAGACACGACTGAAAGACATTTACAAATAATTCAAGGATTTAATATTGAATAGGTTCTGGGTCTATACTTCGCCATAAATACCATGTCGCAACAGAACAATAGGGTGAAAATTTTTTATTTAATAATTTTACATATCTATCAGGTGGTAAATATTTTTTTTTGTAATTTTTAGAAATTGCTCTTAACAATCCAATATCCTGTACTGGCCAAATATTCGAACGATTATAGGTAAATAATAAGATCATTTCAGCAGACCATCTACCAATTTGTCTTAGTTTCGATAAATATATAATTGCTTCTTCATCAGACATACTTGGAATAAGTTTAGGATTAAATGTTTTATCTAATGTTTGTTTTGCTAAACTTTTAATTCCTTTAACTTTTTGTCTACTTAATCCACAACTTTTTAATTGAGTAGTAGACAATTTGTAAACTGTTTTAGCATTTATTTTATTATTACATTTTTTTTTAAATTTTAAAAAAACAGAATTAGCTGCAGCTACACTAATCTGTTGTCCAATAATACTTTTACATAGTGAAAAAAAAATATCTTTTCTTGTTGTTAAAACTGCTTCTGATGGAGATTTATATTTTTTTATTAAAGAAGACATTACCTTATCTTTTTTAGATAAATAATTTTTTGCAATATTCCAATATTTGGGCGTTTTACTCATGTCTAGCAACCGATACTCTCTTCTTTAAAATCATCTCTCTTTTAAATATTATGAATGAAGAAATAATAACCAATGAAGCACCTGCTAAAGTTTTTGTTGTTGGGACTTCATTCCAAATAAAGTAGCCAAATAATATGGCAAACACTAATGCTAAATATTTTAGAGGGGTCACTAAGCTAACTTCAGAAAACTTATAGGATTGAGTCAACCATAAATTTGCAAGGCCTCCTAATATGCCTACCATTGATAACAAAAATAAATCCTTAAAACTTGGCATTATCCAATTTTGATAAAAAGTGAAAAAACTTAAAATCATAATTGAAAAAGAAAAGAAGAAACCAATGAGCCAAACAGGTTCAGTTGATGATAATTTTCTAATTACTATTGCCACATAAGATAAACCTAAACAAAAAATTATAGGATAAATGTAATAAAAATTTAATGAACTAAATCCTGGTTCAGAAATAACAATAATTCCTATAAAACCAACCAAAACAGCTAACCATCTATAAAAACCAACTTTTTCATTTAACAAAAATATTGAAAATATAGTTGTAAATATTGGAGCAGCAAATGAAATACTAACAACTGTTGCTAAAGGCAAATTCCTTAAAGCAATAAATATAGATATTAAAGCTATTAAACCAGCTAAGCATCTTTTAATATGAAGAAAACTACGGTCTGTTTTATAAAAATCTAAATACCTATCTTTTGGAATAAGAAATAAAATAGGAATCATACCACAAAATCCCCTAAAAAATAAAACTTGTCCTATTGGATAATCATCAGACCATTTAACAATTACATCCATCAGTGAAAATGCACACACAGAAATGAACATGTAAAAAAAGCCCAATTGATTTTTTGACAGCATGTGATTAACTTTAAATTAATTAAGTTATTTATCAATGGAAATAGCAATTTTAGGATTGGGATGTTTTTGGGGGCCAGAAATTAAGTTTAGCAAACTTGATGGTGTTATCAAAACTGAAGTGGGTTATTGTGGAGGCAATAATAAAGTAACAACTTACAAAGAGGTATGTACTGGAACTACTAACCATGCTGAAGTTGTAAAATTAGACTTTGATCCTAAAATTATTTCTTATGAAAAAATACTAAAATATTTTTTTGAAATTCACGACCCAACAACTTTAAATTCTCAAGGTCCAGATTTTGGCACTCAATATAGGAGTGAAATATTTTGTTTAAATGATCAACAAAAAGAAATTTCAGAAAAGATAATTAAAGAAGAAAATATTAAATTTTCAGGAAAAATTGTAACCAAAACCTCACTAGTAAAAAATTATTGCCCCGCAGAAGAGTATCATCAAAAATATTTAGAGAAGAGATAAAATGTCATTAGTTGATACAAATTGGTTAGAAGAAAAAATTGATAATGTAAAAATTATTGATTGTTCATGGCATATGCCTCAAGCTCAAAGAAATGGTTTAGAGGAATATAATAAAGACCATATACCAAATGCAATTTTTTTTGATTTAGATAAAAATTCAAAAATAAATACTGACCTACCTCACATGCTCACCGATATAAAATCTTGGGAAAAAATTATGGGAGATATGGGAATAGAAAATAAAGATGAAATTGTAGTATATGATAACTCTGATGTAATAAGTTCGTGTAGGTTTTGGTATAATTTAATTTATTTTGGTCATAATCCAAAACTTGTTCATGTTCTTGATGGAGGATTTAAAAAATGGAAAAAAGAAAATAAAATCACAAACAATAAAGAAGTAATCATTAGAACTTCGGTATATTTGTGTAAAGAAAATACAGAACTTGTTAAAAATAAAAAACAGATAGATGAAAACATTAATACAAAAGAATTCAATGTTGTTGATGCAAGAAGTAAGGAAAGATTTGAGGGTAAAGTTGCAGAACCCAGAAAAGGTTTAAGAAGTGGTTCAATAAAAAATTCTTTTTGTTTACCTTTTTCTGAACTAATAAATGATGATCATACTTTTGTAAGTAAAGATAAAATCCAAACCCAATTTGAGTTATTTAAATTAGACCTAAACAAAAACATAGTATTTTCATGTGGTTCGGGAGTAACTGCAAGTGTATTGGCACTGGCTTATTCGTTAATTAATGATAAATATATGCCGACAATTTATGATGGCTCATGGTCAGAGTATGGAAGAAACTAAAATATGAAAAGATCAACTAAAATTATATCAATAGTATTATTATTCTTTTTTATCATTGCAGCAGTAATCATAGCTAGAACAATGATTGGTAATCATTTTAAAAAAAAATTTAGTAAAAGACCTCCTCCAGGAATAATTGTAAAAGTTGTTGAACAAAAAATGTTTCAAAACACAATTGAAACATTTGGTACTGCTGTTCCGGCACAAATTAAATCGTTCAATATTGAAAAATATGAAATTCTAGAGCCTATAAAGTATAACACAAAAGTTAAGGTTGGAGACGTAATTGCTAAACTTAAGAATAGAAATATAACTACTCCTTTCGATGGTATTATTGGTAAGCGAGATTTTTCTAATGATATTGATGTATCAAAAAGTTCAATTATATTGAATTTAGAAGATACTTCAGTTCTATTCGTTGATGTAGATATACCCGAAACATTTGCACCTTATGTTAAAAAGGATCAAAATGTAGAAATAAAATTTTCTGGAAATGCTCTTAAAAAATACACTGGAGAAGTAGAATCTACTGCAAGCAGAATTGACACAAACAAAAGATCTCTGCCAGTTAGAATTAAACTTGATAATCCTAATAATGAACTTTTATCTGGGTCACTATTAGAAATCTCTATTAATTATAATGAGAGAAATTCATTAAGTATTCTTGATACAAGCCTGATAATGGAGGGTGATAATGTTTATGTATATAAAGTAGATAAAGAAAATACTGTAAGAAAAATACCAGTAGAAATTGGCCTAAGAAAAAAAGGAATTGTAGAAATCAAATCTGGTCTAGAAAATGGTGACACAGTAGTCGCTGAAGGCCTTAAAAAAACAAGACCTAATGGAAAGATTAAACCAATTAAGTATGGTACAAAACAAAAAGCATCAAGTTGGAAAAAAAAAGGTAAACCAGCTAAAACCGAAACAAAAAAAAGTAAGTTTGATTGGTTAAAAAAATTAAACCCTTTTAAAAAATCTGAGACAGAGAAAAAATAAATAAATGTACATAACCGAAGTAAGTATAAAACGACCTGTTGTAGCTTGGGTCCTATCTTTAATACTCATTGTATTTGGTTTGTTTGTTTATTCTGAACTACCAGTTAGAGAATTACCTGATGGCTTGCAGCCACCTGTGGTACAAGTTAAAGTTGATTATAAATCTGCATCAGCTCCAATTGTAGATCAAGAAATAACTCAAGTAATAGAAGATGTTATTGGAGGTGCTGAAGGAATTAAGAATATTGACTCAAAATCTGAAAACGGAAGAAGTAGCATAAATATAGAGTTTGATACTGATATTGAACTTGATGATGCTGCAAACGATATAAGAGAGAGAGTTGCAAGAGTTGTTGATAATCTGCCCTCTGAAGCAGATGCACCACAAATATTAAAACAAGCTGCTGGTTTTACTACAACAATGTGGCTTTCTGTTTCGTCTTCAACATGGTCAGATTTAGAACTTGGTGATTATGCAGATAGATATTTGATAGATGCATTTTCAAGTGTAAAAAATGTTGGAAGAATTCTACTAGGAGGTCTTAGAGAGCTTAGTGTTAGAGTTTGGATTGATCCTATTAAATTAGCTGCAAATAATATGACTATTCAGGAAGTAGAAAATGCACTTCGAAATGAAAATATTAGTCTGCCTGCTGGAACCTTAGAAGCAGAAAATATAGATTTAACTATAAATTTAGATAAATCCTACAACAATATTGATGAATTAAAGTTTTTACCTATTAAAAAAACAAAAGATAAAATTGTAAGATTATCTGATGTTGCAAATGTAGAATTAGGTCCTGTTTCTGAAAAAACTTTATTTAAAGCTCAAAGCAAAAATAATTTAAACCAAAAAACAGTTGGGATTGGAATTTATGCAAAAAGTGGTGCTTCCACAGTTGAGCTATCAAAAGAAATACAAAAAAAAATTATTGAGGTAAGAAAAACTTTACCTGAGGGTTTAAAATTAGAAGTTTCGTTTAATAGAGCCACATATGTTAAGGCAGCAATTGATGAAGTTTATAAAACTTTAGCAATTGCATTTGTTTTGGTTGTAATAATAATTTATTTATTTTTAGGTAATATTAAAGCAGTAATAGTTCCTGCAGTTGCACTACCTGTTAGTTTAATTGCATCATTTCTTGGAATTTATTTATTTGATCTTTCTATTAATATTTTTGTTTTACTTAGCTTCATATTGGCAATTGGAATTATAACTGATGACTCTGTTATAATGACTGATGCAATTTACAGAAGAATAGAAAATGGAGAAAACCCATTACTTGCTGCTTACAAAGGTTCAAAACAAATTACCTTTGCAATTATTGCTACAACTTTAATTTTACTTGCTGTTTTTATTCCGTTAATTTTTATCAAAGGAATATCTGGAACTTTATTTAGAGAAACTGCTATAGCTCTATCTTTTTCTATTGTTGTATCCTCTTTCGTTGCATTAACTTTATCACCAATGCTAGCAAGTAAATTTTTGAAAAAAAAATCAAGCAATGGGTTTTTTGTAAAAAAATTTAATATTTTTTTTCAAGGATTTTCAAATTTTTATATAGAAACATTAGACTATTGGGTTAACAAAAAGAAAACAGTAATAACTTTTATTTTTTTGATCATAGCAAGTTCGGTTGCATTATTTATGTATACTAATAAAGAATTACTTCCTAAAGAAGACAGGGGTGTTTATTTAGTTATTGGTTTTACAGATGAAGGTAGTTCTTTTGATTACACACAGCAAAGAGCTCAAGATGTAGAAAAAAGATTACTTCCATTGCTACAAGCAGAGGAAAGTCCCTACAACAGATTTATCATGAGAGTTCCTGGTTTTGGAAGCTCAGCAAATTCATTTAATAGTTTTATTATAATTGCTCTACTAGATGACTGGAAAAAACGAGATAAAGATGCAATGACAATCATGAGACAAGCTATTGGTAAGATAGTAACTGTACCTCAAACTCTAGCTTTTCCAATTTCCCCTCAAGGTATAAGAGTTTCAAATTATAATAAACCAGTCCAAATGGTTATTTTAGGAAGTACCTATGAGGAATTAGAAAGTATTCAAAAAGAAGTTATTAATAAACTTCGAAGAAATAGAGGGTTATCAAGAATTGAGTCAGATTTTAATAGAAATAAACCAGAAGTAAAATTAGTTATAAATAAAAATAAAGCTAAAGATTTAGGGATATCGACTAGATCTATTGGTCAAACATTAGAGACTCTATATGGTGGTAAAAGAGTTACCACATTTAATAAATTAGGGAAAGAGTATCCAATTATTATTCAACAATATCTCGTTGATAGAAAAGATAAAGATAGTTTAAGTAAAATATTTGTTAGATCTAGTACAACTGGAGAATTAATATCACTATCAAACCTAGTTGATTTAAAAGAAGAAGGATCTGCGAAAGTATTAGCAAGATATGGCAGACAAAGAGCTGTAACAATTTCTGCAAATGTAAATGAAAATTATTCTCTGTTTGAGGCAATTGAATATCTAGAAAACATTATGTCAGAAGTTGCGCCCACCAACCAAATTACTTGGAAAGGTGAGTCTGAAGAGATCAAAGAAACTACTAATGAACTTTATATAATTTTTGCACTTGGTTTACTCACAGCATATTTAGTAATGGCCGCAACATTTAACTCTTTTGTCCACCCATTTATAATTATGCTTACAGTGCCATTGGCTGTTTTTGGTGGTTTAGTTTTTATTCTATTTTTAAACAGCTCAATAAATATTTTTTCTCAAATTGCTCTTGTAATTTTAATTGGTATATCAACTAAAAATAGTATTTTAATTGTAGATTATGCTAATCAAATAAGAACGACCGGTAAAGATTTGGTAAGCTCAGTAAAAGAAGCATCTAGTTTAAGATTTAGACCAATTATGATGACATCTATAAGTACCATGATAGCAATGATGCCTTTAGTAATTGGAAATATTGGACCAGGTGCTGGAGAAGCATCTAGACTAGCTGTTGGAGCAACTATTCTTGGAGGAATGATAATTTCTACTTTCTTTACACTATATGTAACACCAACAATGTACTTAGCGCTTGCTAAAAACAGTCAAAGAATAGACTCGGTTGATTTGGAGTTAAAAAGAGAATTATCTAAAAAATAATATATTTATTTCTACTCAGTGAAGTACCACATTCTTTTAGCTGATTTTTATAAACATTAGATTGTTTCTCAACTCTTTTTGCCAAATTAATTATTTTTTTATTTTTTTTGTAATTTTTATAATTTCCCCATCCTTCATGATAAGCAACATACTGTTTAAAAGCATCAGTTTTAGGAATTTTCAAAATAGTGCTTGATTTATTTATGTACCATCCAATGAAATCAACACTATCCTTAAACCTGGTTCTAACTGCAAGTTTATTTCCTGTTTCTTTTTTATATTGTTCCCAGGTACCATTTATGGCTTGAGAATATCCAAATGAACTTGAGGGCCTTTTGTAAGGAATTACTTTAAAAAGTTTCTGTCTAGGAGGTTTCGCAAGCCAATCAAAATCTGACTCCATTTTAATTATAGCAAGTTGCAAATAAACAGGTGTGCCCCATTTAACTTCTGATTTTTTTGCATGTTTAAACCATAAATATCTTTCATTAAATATTGAACAACTATTTGAAGTATTTTTAGGAACTGAAGAACAACCTGAAATTAATATAACTAAAATAAATAAATAATTAGTTTTTAAAATTTTCATTTTTTTTTAAAAAAGTAAAATATAATTATTACCATAATCACACCTACAAGGTTTCCAAATAAATCACGAAACTCAAAAGCTCTCTCTGGTATAAAGTAATGCAATATTTCAAGTATTATGGACAAAGATATTAAATAAATACTTAGAAATTTTAATTGCTCAATTTTTTGATAGGTAAAAAAACCAACAAAAGAAAGGGTTAAAAAAACATAAACATGATTAGATGAGACTATAAAATTGGGGGTAATTTGTGGTTGTAAACTTGCATCATTATATAAAAACCAACCCAGAATACTTCCTGGAAATAAATATAAAATAATTAAAATGAAATTGTATAAGTAAAAAAAAAATTTATATTTTAAAAAATAATTGATCATTAAGAATAGTTTTATTTATCAAATTGATCTAAAAAGATAAACAAATGAGTTATTTAATTTTAGTAAGACATGGCCAAAGTGTATGGAATCTTGAGAAAAAATTCACAGGTTGGGTAGATGTAGACTTAACTGAAAATGGCAAGTTAGAGGCTCAAAAAGCTGGTGAACTAATAAAAACAAATAATATAAAAATTGATATTTATTATTCATCTTTTCAATTAAGAGCAAAAAATACCTTAAAATTAATAAAACAAACATTGCATGATACAAAAGTTTCGAAAGAAGCCTGGCAATTGAATGAGAGACACTATGGGGCACTCACAGGTTTAAATAAAGAAGAAATGAAAGTAAAACTTGGTGAAGAAAAAGTTCATCAATTTAGACGTTCATGGGATTTGCGACCAGATCCATTAGAAAAAAATAATCCTTACCATCCTATTAATATTAAAACCTATAAAGAAATACCAATAAATAAAATTCCTGACACAGAGTCTCTCAAAGATACCTATGAAAGAGTATTAGAATTTTATATACAAGAAATTGAAAATGAAATTTCAAAAAATAATATTTTAATTTCTGCACATGGAAATTCAATTAGAGCATTATGTAAATACTTATTTAAATTAGATGAAAATCAAATATCTAAATTGGAAATTCCAACTGGAAATCCATTGTTAATAAATTTAGATGAAGATAAAAAAATTACTGATTGTAAATACTTAGATAGTGAAAGAGCTAAAGATCTTGTAGTTTTTTAAAAGTTTCAAGATCTGTTAAATGATAAAACTTATTATTAGTCTCAAATCCATATAATTCTTTTTTTTCAATAAGATCATTCCATAAACTTATTATTGAAAATTTTTCATCCTTATAATTAGAAAGAAGCTTTTTATTTAATATTTGGCATCCTGTATAAATAAATTTTTTATCATTATTTTTTATAATTAAATTATCTTTAAGATCAAAATCACCATTTAAATTCTTATCAAAACTTAATTCTTTTTTTACTAATAAAAGTATGTTTTGTAACTTTTTAGAAAAATATATCTTTTCCATCTCAATTATTTCTTTAGAGTAATCTTTTTTCCAAATTGTATCTGGATTAAATATTAAAATATCATCTTCACTCGTATGATGTAACATATTCTTTATACCACCGCCTGTATCAAGAATATCCCTACCATCATCGACGATTGTGATTTTAGATTTAAAATTTTTTTTATTTATAAAATTATGAATTTGATCTTTTAAATAAAAAGTATTTATAAAAATCTCGTTTATTCCTAAACTTTCGATTAAATTAATACAAGTTTCAAGTACAGTAATGTTATTCAATTTAATTAGTGGTTTTGGAGTATCTAGAGTTAACGGATTTAATCTTTTTCCAAATCCTGCACATAAAATTAAGGCTGTATTAATTCTCATATTACTTAGTTATAAATTTAGGAAAATTAGATGCCAATAACAACTTCAAATTATCTAGGACTTTATTTTTACCCATCCTGTCATCAATCAACTTCCACGCATATGGAATAAGCTTTAAATATTTTTTTTTCTTGTCTCGTTCAGCTAATCTCATGAATATACCAATAATCTTTAAATTTCTGAGGACTGACAAAATATCAAAATCATTTTTTAATTTATCTGCATCAATTTTTTTATTAGTCTTTAAATAATGGTTATAAACTTTGTCTTTTAGAGTTTTGGAAGTTTTATATCTCACATCATCTATTAAAGAGGCTAAATCATAGGCTCTGTTACCAATAATAGCATCTTGATTATCAATTAATCCAATTTGATTTTTTGAATTTATGATTAGATTTGAAACATGGAAGTCTCTATGTACAAAAGTAACATTTTTAAAATTTAATTTTAGTAATAATAACTTAATCTCATTATTAAATTTATTGTTGAAAATATTAATTTTTTTTTTATTTAATTTTTTTGTAACATACCAATCACTAAATAACTTTGTCTCATCTATTAAGATTTTATCTTTATAATCTTTAATCTTATAAAATTCATTTCTAAAATTTTTGATTTTTTTGTCCTTAACTAATTGAATCTTATTTAAAACATTAATTATTTTTTTAAATATCAGATATTGATTTTTTTTATTTTCTGAAAATATTTGATAAATTGTTTTGTTTCCTAAATCTTGTATTTCAATATAATTCTTTTTATAATTTTGACTTATTAGTTTAGGTGCAATTATATTATTTTTGGTTAAAATTTTATTAATTGAGTCATAAATTAATAAATTTTTAATTTTTTCTTTATTTGCAAATACTATAATTGAATTTTTTTTGGTATTTCTATAAAATTTTCTAAAAGATGCATCTCCTTTAATTTCTCTAAAATCTTTTGAAAGTTTCATATTAAAGGATCAGTCTAAACCATCAATTTTAACAGATCTATTATTTAATTCATTTTCATAGTTAAATTTCAGATCTATAGTCTTCTTAAAGTTTTCTTTATAAATTAATTCAGGCCACTCAATAAGTGTTATTGTATTTTCATTTTGATCAAACAGATCTAAATTTTTAACTTCAGATTTATCTTTTAATCTGAATAAATCATAGTGTTTAATTACTAAATTATCTACATCATACTCATTAAGTAAATTAAATGTAGGGCTTGTTACCTCTGTAGTTTGTAATTTTTTTTTTATTTGAAATTGATTAATCAAATATTTTACAAAAGTAGTTTTACCTACTCCCATTTCTCCATGCAAAAAAATTATTTCACCACCTGTTAGATAATTTGAAAAATTTTCAGCTAATTCTCTGGTCGTCTCTTCTGAAGATATATCTATAATGCTATTTTTAATAGCGATAGGCATCTGGTTTAAATGGACCTTCGGTCCCAACACTTATATAATCTGCTTGTTCTTTGGATAATTTAGTAAGTTTAGCACCAACTTTTTTTAAATGAAGAGTTGCTACTTTTTCATCTAAATGTTTCGGTAGTACATAAACTTTATTTTCATAATTTTTAGAGTTATTCCAAAGCTCTATTTGTGCAATCACTTGATTTGTGAATGAAGCACTCATAACAAAACTTGGGTGTCCGGTTGCACAACCTAAATTAACTAATCTTCCTTCCGCTAAAAGAATAATTCTTTTTTTGCTTGGTAGTTCTATTTCGTGAACTTGCGGTTTAACTTCACTCCATTTATAATTTTTTAAAGCTTCAACTTGAATTTCATTATCAAAGTGACCAATATTACATAAAATTGCTCTATCTTTCATATCTCTCATATGATCTGCAGTAACAATATCTTTATTGCCTGTGGCTGTTACTACGATATCTGCTCTGTTAATAGCTTCTTCCATTAAAACAACTTCATATCCTTCCATTGCAGCTTGTAATGCACAGATTGGATCTGCTTCGGTAACTAAAACTCTCGCACCACTTTGTCTAAGTGATGCTGCACTTCCCTTACCTACATCTCCAAAGCCTGCTACGATTGCAATTTTTCCTGACATCATTACATCTGTTGCTCTTCTTATTCCATCAACTAGACTTTCTCTGCAACCATATAAATTATCAAATTTTGATTTAGTGACTGAGTCATTAACATTAATCGCAGGCACTAAAAGAGAATTATCTTTTTCCATCTTGTTTAAAGCTTTTATTCCAGTGGTAGTTTCTTCTGAAACTCCTTTTATATCTTTCATCAAATCTTTGTATTCATTATGCATAATTGCAGTTAAATCTCCGCCATCATCTAAAAGCATATTAGGTTTCCAGTCAGGTTTACCAATGATAGTTTGTTTAATACACCAAAGATATTCTTCTTCAGTCTCACCCTTCCATGCATAAACAGGTATTCCAGCTTTTGCAATTGCAGCAGCCGCATGGTCTTGAGTTGAAAAAATGTTACATGAAGACCATCTTACCTCAGCTCCTAAATCAACCAATGTTTCTATTAAAACAGCAGTTTGAATAGTCATGTGCAAACAACCAATAATTCTCGCTCCTTTTAAGGGTTTTTTTTCTGAATACTCTTCTCTTAAAGCCATTAATCCAGGCATTTCACTCTCTGCTATCGAGATTTCTTTTCTACCAAATTCAGCTGATGATATATCTTTTACTTTAAAGTCTTCCATGGGAAAGTTTTATACAGTTAACAAAGAACAAATCAAGTCAAGATTAAACACTTGGAAACTTTATTTCTACAATTGCACCATCTCTATCTAGTCTATTTGATGCTACAATTTCACCATCATGAAGATCAACTAAATTTTTAACAATATTCAATCCAAGACCTGAATGTTCTCCAAATTTATCTGGTCTATTACTATAAAATCTTTTAAATATTTTTGACGTATCTATCTCTTTAAATCCTTGGCCATCATCAGTAATTTTAACCACAATTTTTTTATTTTCAGTATTTGATATGTTCACAAAAATATTTTCTCCTTCTTTACAAAATGAAATTGAATTATCCAATAAATTAGCAATTATTTGCTCAATTCTGTTCTCAATACCATTAATAATATATTCTTCGTTACCATCATGTTCGTAATTGATTTTAATATTTTTTTTAACTTTTTGGATGTTGTTATAATCATCTACAACAGATTGAATGATTGGTTCTATATTAATTTTTTTCATCTTTTCTTTACTTAAGGCAACTTCATCTTTTAACATTTGAGAATAGTCCGTTATTAATCTTTCAATTCTCAAGACATCATGGCTAAGAATATTTAATAATTTTAGTCTTTGTTCAGAGTTGTCAGTGTCTTGTAATATCTCTGAAGCACTTTTTAGAGACGCTAACGGATTTCTTATTTCATGCACTAGGTCTGTTGAAAAATTTTCAGCATGAGCAACTCTTTTTTGAAGCTCGACTGTCATATCATCTAATGAATTTGATAGAAGTCCCAATTCATCATTACGAATTTTTAAACTCTCAATATTTGTTTTTATTTGACTTTTTTCTTTAATAACCTTTGTATAACTTACTAGATTTTGGATTGGTTTAATAAAATATCTACTTAAAACAAAAGAAAAAATTAGAATTACAAAGCCCACAGCAATTGCTGTTCTTACAATAAAAGCTTTTCTCTCATCGGTAGCTGTTTTGATATCATTAGCATTTTCTGTAATAGCAAGAAATCCAATATTTGAATTATCTTTAATTATATTTTTAATGGTAATTAATTTAAATTGATTAAGATCTTCCTGTATAAAAGTGTAAGGATTTCCATAAGCATCTGAGTTTGAATATTTTTTTAAAATATCTTTAAAAAACAAAGCTTTATTTATAGTTAAATTAATATTTTCATTTTTATCAATTTTATCATTTTCACTTTCATTTAAACTTTCAAATTCAATTTCATCTAATCTTGAAGAGAAAGATCTTGGATCAAGATCTAGTGTGTCTGTATCTCCAATAAGTTTAAAATCGTTATCAAAAAATATTACTCTATCTAGATTTTGAAATATAAATCGAGTTGAAAACAAAAACTTTCTGATATCATCAACATCAAATTTTACATCTAATCTTATAAGAGTGTTGATTGTATTATCTATTACATTTACGTGTTTAACAGATTTCTTTTTGATTAAATTAGGTTGAACATTGCTTAAATAAACAAAAGTAAATAGACCAATAATTGTAAAAATTATAAGATTTATGAATAAAAATTTTTTTAATATAGATAAATTTTTTAAGTATTTACTAAACATTAGCTAACATTCCATCTATATCCACTACCATATCTAGTTTCAATAGCTGAAAAATCAGGGTCAACTTTTTTAAATTTTTTACGAATTCGTTTAACATGACTATCGATAGTTCTATCTTCGATATCTGTATCTTCTCTATAAGCAATATCCATTAATTGTGCTCGTTCTTTAATAATTCCAGGTCTTTTTGCCAACTCTTTAACAATTAAAAATTCTGTTGTAGTTAATTTGTCTGGAAGCTGTTTATTGTTCCACTCACACTCAAGTTGAGATGGGTCTAATTTTAGCTTACCATGTGAAATTAAACTTTTATTTTCCTCTAAAATATTATTAGAATCTTTTTTTCTTAGCTGAACTCTAATTCTTTCAATCAAAACTTTAATTGAAAAACCTCCAGATTTTTTTACAAAATCATCTGCTCCTAATTTCAATCCAAGCAACTCATCAATTTCATCGTCTTTGGATGTCAAAAAAATTACTGGTAGAGAAGTTTTTTTTCTAAGTTTTTTAAGCAATTCTTCTCCATCCATTTTAGGCATCTTTATATCGATAACTGCTAAATCAGGAGGAGTTCTGGCTAGACCAATCAATGCACTTTCTCCGTCTATATAGGTTTGAACTGTAAAACCTTCTTTTTCTAATGCTATACTCAGACTTGTAAGAATATTTCTATCATCATCTATTAAAGCTATAGTTTGTTTCTGCATTACTTATATAAAAATACTAAATTGTTCTAAATTGGGCAATCTAATAAAATTAATGAAGCATTCCCCAATTATCTCCAACATTCACATCAACAGTTAGTGGAGTTGAAAATGAATGATAATCACTTTGTGCAACACTAGTCATTTCCTCTTTAATAAGTTTTATTATTATTTTTTCATCTTTTTTTGGTACCTCAAATATTAATTCATCATGAATTTGCAAAAGCATTTTAGATTTAGTATTTTTTTGTTCTAATAATTTTTTATCTAATCTGATCATTGCTAAACGCATAATTTCTGATGCTGACCCTTGTATAGGTGCATTGATTGCAGCTCGTTCTTGAAAGTTTCTTACATTGAAGTTCTTATCATTAATTCCATTAAAATGAGATCGTCTACCAAAAATATTATTTACATAACCACTTTTTCTACAAAACTTAATAGTACTATCCATATAAACTTTTATTTCAGGAAATTTTCCAAAATATGCATTTAAAAATTCTTCTGCTTCATAATTTGAAACGTTAATCTGCTTTGCCAAACCATATTGTGAAATTCCATAAATAATTCCAAAATTAATTGCTTTAGCTTTCCTTCGATGGTCTTGATTTACTTTTTTAATATCAATATTAAAAATCTGGCTAGCTGTTAATGAATGAATATCCTCATTATTTTTAAAAGCTTTTTTAAGCTCTTTAACATCAGCTAAATCTGCCAAAATTCTCATTTCAATTTGATTATAATCTGCTGAAATTAATAAATAATCTTTTTTTGCAGCAAAAGCTTTTCTAATATCTTTTCCATCTTCTGATTTAATTGGAATATTTTGTAAATTTGGATCGCTGGATGCCAATCTACCAGTTGTAGTTGCCGCCAATAAGAATGAGGTGTGTACTCTTTTTGTTGCTGGATTAATGTGTTCTGGTAAAGAGTCTGAGTAAGTATTTTTTAACTTTGATACTTGTCTCCAATCTAAAACTAGTTGTGGAAATATGTGCCCTTTAAAAGCTAAATCTTCTAAAACACTTGCACTTGTTGCAAAGCTTCCTTTTTTTGTTTTTTTTAAACCTGTAATCTTTAAATCATTATAAATAATTTCACCTAATTGCTTTGGTGAGGCAATATTAAATTCTTTTTTTGAAATTTTAAAAACTTCTTTTTCTAAATTCTTAATTTTTTTTTCGAATTTTGAAGAAAGTGATTTTAAAAATTTACTATCGACTTCAATTCCTTCCATTTCCATAAAAGCAAGAATTTTAATTAATGGTTTTTCAAATATTTCATAAATATTTACTATTTTTTCTAACTTTAAATTTTTAATAAATTTTTTATATAATCTAAAAGTTATGTCAGCATCTTCTGCTGCATAATCTTTTGCTTTATCGACATCTACATCGCTAAAATTTATCTCTTTCTTTCCTGTTCCAACGATTTCTTTAAAAGATATTGTTTTATGTCCTAAATGAATTTCTGAAAGTATATCCATATTGTGTCTGTTTTTTCCTGCGTCTAACACATAAGACATAAGCATTGTATCTTCCATCGATGAAATTGTTATTCCTTGCTTATATAAAACTATAAAATCAAACTTAATATTTTGACCAATTTTCTTAACACTTGGATCTTCTAATAAAGGTTTTAATTTTTTAATGACAATATCTTTCTTGATACATTTTGATGATTTGTGTCCAATTGGAATATAACAAGCTTTACCAATTTTAGAACATAGAGAAACACCTATTAAATCTGCTTGATGTGGATCTAAAGAATTTGTTTCTGTATCCACCGCAACCTCTCCTGCCTCTTCAGCTTCTTTTATCCATTCTTCTATTTGGTCTGGATTACTAATTAAATGATAGTTCTTATTATTAATTGGTTGATGTTTTTCTAATGTTTTAGTTTTATCAGATATATTTTGTAGTTTTGGTTCACCGTATGCAGAAATAACAGAACTTAAAAGTCGATTAAATTCCATCTCTCTTAAAAATGTATAAAGTTTATCTTTATCTATTTCTTTTAATTTAAACTCAGTTAAATCTCTATTGGTTGGAACATCTTTCATTAATGTTACAAGTTTTTTACTAATCAATGCTTTGTCTTTATTTTCAATTAATGTTTCTCTTCTTTTGTTTTGTTTTATTTCACTAGCTGACTTTAAAAGTTTTTCTAAAGTTCCATATTTATTAATTAGTTCAGCAGCTGTTTTAACTCCTATACCTGGGACACCTGGGACATTATCACTACTATCACCAGCGAGAGACTGTACATCTATCACTTTTGCTGCATCAACTCCAAATTTTGTAAAAATATCCTCTTCTGAAATAAATTTATTTTTCATAGGATCAAAGATTCGAACGCCTTTTTTATATAATTGCATCAAATCTTTATCTGACGAAACAATTGTGACTTTAGCTCCTTTCTTTAGTATTTTTTCAACATAAGTAGCAATTAAATCATCTGCTTCATAATTAGGTAGATCAACCGAAGGTAAGTTGAAAGCTAGTACTGACTTTCTAATATACTCAAATTGAGGTGCCAAATCATCAGGTGCCTCTGAACGATTAGCTTTATAATCACTATAAATATCATTTCTAAATGTCTTTCTTGCTGAATCAAAAATTACTGCAAAATGTGAGGGTTTTTGTAAATTTTGCTCTGACTTTGAGTCTTCAAGTAATTTAAAAAGCATACTGCAAAATCCACTAACAGCCCCTGTTGGTAGTCCATCACTTTTTCTAGTTAATGGTGGTAATGCATAATAGGCTCTAAAAATATATCCTGAGCCATCAATTAGGTAAAAATGATCTGTTTTTTGAATTTTATCCATTAAAATATCGTTAAATATTACAGTCGTATTAAAATCTGTATATAAAAAAATTTACTTTTTTTAAGATCATTAATTATATCTAGATTATTTTAATGTTTGATAGTATCATTTAGATATGGAGTTAACTAAAAATATATCTCAAACTAAATTAATAAAATCAGTGTTGGCAATAATACTTGGATCTATAGCGCTAACTATATCAGCTAAAATCAAAATACCTTTTTATCCAGTTCCAATGACTATGCAAACATTTGTGGTTCTATTTTTGGGTGTAAGCCTTGGATATAAAATGGGGCTTGCGAGTATAGGGTTGTATTTGTTTGAAGGAATTTTAGGTTTACCTGTTTTTTCAAATTCTCCTGAAAAGGGTATTGGATTAGTTTATTTTACAGGTCCAACTATGGGTTATTTGATAGGTTTTTTAACTGCAGGATATTTAGCCTCCAAAGTTAATAGTAAAGATAATTTTTTTATGGTTTTAGCTAAACTTATAGTAGCAACCTCTACTATTTATATATTAGGATTATTGTGGCTAGGAACTCTTATTGGATGGGATAAACCAATTATCGCCTTAGGTGCCAAACCATTTCTACTAGCAGAAACTTTTAAAGTTGTGCTTTTAGCCTTGGTAACAAAACAAATTTTAAAAATAAGAAATATTATCTAGGTGATCTTTTAGAAAGAATTCTTTGAAGAGTTCTTCTATGCATTTTTAATCTTCTTGCAGTTTCTGAAACATTTCTATTACATAATTCAAATACTCTATGTATGTGTTCCCATTTCACTCTATCTGCAGACATTGGATTTTCAGGAGGAGCAGCTTTTTTTGCAGGATCTGCGAGTAAAGCTTTTTCAACATCCTCAGCATCAGCTGGTTTAGCAAGATAATCAATAGCACCCTCTTTAATAGCTGCTACTGCAGTTGGAATATTTCCATAACCAGTTAGCATAATTATTCTGCTTTCACCGTTTGTAGTTTGAATTTCTTTTACAACCTCTAGTCCATTACCATCTCCAAGTCTTAAGTCTACTACCGCAAAACCTGGCATCTTCGCTTTAACCAATTTTACACCTTTTTGCACACTTTCAGCTTGAGTAACTTCAAAACCTTTTTTTTCCATAGCTCTGGCCAATCTCTCTCTAAACGGATTATCATCATCAACTATAAGTAGAGATTTGTTCTCAAAATCGTTGATATTTTTAAGGACTTCTTGTTCTTTCATTATCCATATATGGTGATTAGCTCACATAATTCAATACCTATTATTTGCTTTACATTATTAATCTATAGGCTTAATAGGAAGAAATTTTAAAGTTTTTTAGCAATAAAAAGCTTTTTTTTATTAAATTTTTTTTGGAGGCATTTTAAATGCAAAAATTTAAATCAGTTGAACAAATAATAAATCAGCTGAAACCTGAAAAACCGGTATATTGTATCAGAAAGAATTCAATTCGATCTGCTGTTAAATATTTTAATAAAAACTTCCCAGGTAAAATTTTATATGCTGTTAAAACCAATCCTCACCCAGAAGTAATTAAAACAATTATAGATAGTGGTGTAGAACAATTCGATGTAGCTTCTATTGAAGAAATTAAAAGTATAAGAAATTTCAGTCAATCAGCTAAATGTTCTTATATGCACACTGTAAAAAGTAGAGAAAGTATTAAAGAAGCTTACTTTAAATATGGTGTAAAAACATTCTCACTGGATACTAAAGATGAGCTAATAAAAATTATTGAAAGCACTAATGAAGCTCAAGATTTAGAATTATTTGTTAGAGTTGCAGTTTCAAATGAACATGCTGAAATAGATTTATCAACAAAATTTGGTGCTTTAAATTCAGAAGCTGCAGGATTATTGAGATTAGCAAAACAACATGCAAAAAAAATTGGCTTAAGTTTTCATGTTGGGTCTCAATGTATGCATCCTATTTCATACTCAAAAGGTATCAATGAAATTGGAAATATAATTAAAAAAACAAAAATTTTACCAGATTACATCAATGTGGGTGGAGGATTTCCAACTATTTATCCAGACCTAATTCCTCAATCTATGGATAATTACTTCAATGAAATTAAAAAAAGTTTAGAAAACTTAAAATTTGAAAAATTACCAGAAATTATTTGTGAACCTGGAAGAGCCTTAGTTGCAGAAAGTGGTTCTACAATTGTGAGAGTGAATTTAAGAAAAAAACAAAAACTTTACATAAACGATGGAACATACGGAACTCTTTTTGACGCAGGAACTCCTAATATTGTTTTTCCATCTAAAATGATTAAAGATAATTCTAACAAAATAGTATCAAAAAAAATAACAGCTTTTGATTTTTTTGGACCAACATGTGATAGCATGGACTATATGAAAGGTCCCTTTCTTCTTCCAAATAATATAAAAGAAAATGATTATGTTGAGCTTGGACAGCTTGGTGCTTATGGTTTAACATTTAGAACTCAATTCAATGGTTATTATTCTAATGAAATCTTTGAGGTTGAGGATAAACCGATCATGACAATGTATGACAAAGACATTAATAAAGCTACTTTGGTTGCTTAATGGCAGAAAATAAAAATGTAGGTCATAACATTAAAAAAGACTTCTTAAAAAACCCTGTAGAACATATTGATATTACTTCGTTCGACTCTCGTAAAATAATCTCTTCAATGGAAAAAATGTCTTTTGTTTCAAGGGAAACAGCTAATGCTGCAAACATATATAATGAAATGTTAAAAGATAAAGATTGTACAATATTTCTAACGTTAGCTGGATCAACATCAGCTGCTGGGTGTATGAATATTTATAAAGATCTTGTTAAGTATAATATGGTTGATGCAATAGTTGCAACTGGTGCTTCTATAGTGGATATGGATTTTTTTGAAGCACTAGGTTTTAAACACTACCAAGGATCTCCATTCCAAGATGATACTGAATTAAGGAATAATTACATTGATAGAATATATGACACTTATATTGATGAAGAAGAGCTTCAAATGTGTGATAAAATTATTTGTGAAATAGCTGATACATTGGAGCCAAGAAGTTACACTTCACGAGAATTTATTTATGAAATGGGAAAATATTTAAAAAAGAATTCTAAAAAGAAAGACTCTTTAATCGAAACAGCTTTTAATAATAATGTACCAATATTTTGTCCAGCTTTTACAGACTCAAGTGCCGGTTTTGGTTTAGTGGTCCATCAAGAAAAAAATCCAAAAAAACATATGACCATAGACTCTGTAAGAGAATTCCGAGAACTGACAGAAATTAAAATTAAATCTAAAGGTTCAGGGTTATTCATGATTGGTGGGGGTGTT
>Ga0209252_1000292_pt1 | contig 40596 bp, 37 predicted proteins | sample SaaInlV_135m_DNA_3_FD_184673 | JGI IMG/M metagenome (GOLD analysis project Ga0209252, IMG submission 184673) | Marine microbial communities from expanding oxygen minimum zones in the Saanich Inlet - Saanich Inlet SI074_LV_100m_DNA (SPAdes) (version 2) | ecosystem: Environmental > Aquatic >... | reverse complement strand
TAGAAAGAGCTAAAAACAGATGTGAGAATCTCGATGAGAGTGAATGCTTAGTATTTGCTGAAACCAGATGCGAAACATTTCTGGGAACAAGTGAGAACCCAATCGTTAAATGAGTTCATAGTTATGAGACTTGTAACGGCCAGAATTAATTTTATTAATTGATCTTTTAAATAATTGGCTTAATATTCTTATTAACTAAAAATAGTATAGAGGTAATTATGGAAAGTGCAGCTGCTAACTCGACTTCAATTTCATGGAAATGCAAGCATACTTGGAAAAGAGCATCTATCAACACATTGTGGTGCCTTCTTGGTTGCTCCATTGGTGACTTTGGTACGATCTACTTCTTTCAAATAACGGGTAACCCATGGGAATTTTCAGTTTTCCTAATTATGAGTCTTGCGATAATGAACGGATTAATTACTTCGATAATGTTGGAGACATTTATTCTTTCTCGACAGATGATCTTAAAAGAAGCGTTTAAAGTAGCCATCGGGATGTCTCTTATTTCAATGATCTCTATGGAAGTTGCCATGAATATCGTTGATGTCTTACTAACGGGTGGTGCAATGCTTACTTGGTGGATGATTCCAATAATGTTATTGGCAGGCTTTATTACACCTTTACCTTATAACTACTTTCGGTTGAAAAAATATGGAAAAGCTTGTCATTGATTTGATGTTTTTTAGTTAATTTTCCAGCTTCTTGCCCAATATATAAATGGGGTATCAAATGCGGCTATTGCTACTTTAAAAATCATTTTTGCTAAGCCCAATTGAATGGCTGTATTGAAATCAACCACGCCCCACCAAACAACCAATGAGTAGATAGAAGTGTCAATGGTTTGTGAAGCTATGGTGGAGAGATTATTTCTTAACCATAGATGTTTTCCATTAGTCCAGGTTTTAATTCTGTGAAAACACCACACATCAAAACGCTGACTAATAAAATAAGCTAAAAGTGAACCAAAAATAAACCGAGGTGTGAAATCTAGAATTCTAACAAACGATTGATGAACTTCTGTTGAAAAGGTTTGATTGCCTTGAGTGGATGGTAAGAACAGAAGTGAGATGCTAAGCATGACCAAAATAATAATGCTTATACTAAATCCCATCATTACAGCATTATCCGCTGCCTTTTTGCCGAATTTTTCACTTAATAAATCTGTTGCAAAGAAAATACTAGAATAAAAAATTACTCCTAAACTGGTTTGCATACCTAGAATAACTGTTAATTTTGGGCCTTGTAAATTAGCTAATAAAATAGATAAGACAATACAAGCTAAAAGACCTTTTTGCCCAAAAAACCTATACATTAATATAGTAAAGCTAAGATCAAGAATTAGAGTAATTCCATAGAGTAGATCTTGGTGGTTTGTGAAATAAAGCTGTATGTAATCTGGGAACATAATTTTTTTTGACTAATAATTTAATATAAATTAATTTGGTTCTCTGACTTTATACAATCATCTAATAAACTGAAGATAAATTAAAGATAGAATATTTTGATACAAAAACATAATTAACTAAATGATCACAATTGGATATATCTTTATAGCATTTCTAGCTGCAGCATGCTTAGTTTATGTTGCAAATGCCTACTTAAAGCAACCCAATAACATACTTCTTTTAATACTTTGTCCAACCTCATTACTCTGGTTTGATTCCTTTGTGATCGCGATGGGACAATTTGTGGGTGAAGGCAATCTCCTTTTAGGTGCAACATATATTCGCTACTCAGCGCATTGGTTGATGTTGCCACTACTTTTTATAGCATCAGGAATGATTTTGAGAGGGGCGGGTTTTAAATTTGCATCAAATAAATACATTATGGGTCTATTTTATTTTTTGACCCTGTTTTTTATTATTGAAGACTTTAGGCATATTTTTATTGTAGATTTTTATCCTGCTTGTTATGGCGATACTCTCAGATATGCAACAAAGGTTCCAACCGGGCAAGCATGTACTACAGGAATGGAAGGCATGGGTATGGGTACATCTCCAGCAGCAGCGATACTCTTGACAGTTATACTTCTGTTATCAGGAATAGCAATATGGATAAAACATAAATGGCCTTGGCTTGCTGTAGGTTGTTCAATTATGTTGCTTGCAGCTCAACCAACGTCAATTGGTCCTATACTTAGCAATGCCGGTGAGCCAATTTTTACTTTTGCAGTTACACTTGCAGCTATCAAATTTGGAAATAAAAATGAAGAACGAATAGCTTCTAATTCTTGAATAATTGAAGTCAAAGATTGATCGCTTCTCCGATATTAAGTGGCACTATCTCTATCTCTTGATCTTTATTAATTGCCTCCAAACCTTCTGGAATAATTGCCCAAGAATTTGCTTCCCTGAAAGGGTTCAGTTTGAAGGATTCTTGTCCTTCTAAAATTATGACCTCTAACTTACCTTGATCATTTACTGTTGTTTTTGCTTTAGCAAAAAAACAGAACTTTCTTGATTTTTTAAATTCCAATTGATTTACTGCAACTAGATAGTTTTCTTTTGCCTGTCCTTGCATTAATCGTATGGCATTGTTGACAAAAAAACGAAAGCCGACTGCTACTGATACTGGGTTTCCAGGTAAACCAAAGAGAATTTTTCCATCTGGTAATTTTGCCATTAATATTGGCTTTCCAGGTCTGATCCAGACTTTATGGAATAATATTTCTGCACCCATATCAAGTAATACAGATGGCACAAAGTCAGCTTTTCCAGCAGAGACACCACCACTTGTAATAATAATGTCTGATCCAGAATCTATACATTTTTTGATTTTATTTTTGATTTCACAAGGGTCATCTTTTGCATGGAGCTGATTGGTGCATTGTAGCCCTAATCTTTTGACGCAAGCTTCAATATAAGGCCCATTAGTATTGGGTATGCTTGATTCATTATTCCCATCTAATTCACTTCCAGTTGCAATAATGCCAATCTTAGGTGATTGGAATATTTGCACCTTATCAATACCATTCATCAATATTGCCATCAAGTTATATGGGTTGATGGAACTTCCTTTTTCTAAAATAATATCCCCAGGTAAGAAATCTTCTCCAGCTAGGCGAACATTTCTATCTTTTTTTATTTCTTCATCAAGAATTAGAAATCTTTTATTATTCTCAGTAATAATTTTGGCTTGCTCTATGGGAATGACCGCATCAAAACTTTTGGGCATCAATGCCCCTGTCATGATTTCAAAACTAACATCATTTTCATCCGAAGCAATAAATTTATCTCCAGCGTAGATAGTATTTTTAATTTCAAAGCGTTTAGGATTATCTTTTGTTATCTCAATTGTTTCTTTGGTTTGAATTGCTACACCATCCATTGCAGAGTTAGAGAGAGCAGGCACAGGCGATTTGGATACTAAGGTTTTTGCATTAATGCCAAAAGCCTGTTTAACATCAGTATCTTTTACTGCTAGCGAAGTCACATTTTTTTCTATAATATTTAATGCTTCTTTATAATTGATCATGATTTATATATATTTTATTTGGAGTCTAAGCTTATTGTGCATTGTTTTAATGAGGGATGGAAAAATTTTTAAATTTAAAGCATAAGACCTTTTTAAGATAGAATTAATTAATAATTAGGTAACCGTATTGACTAAGATTAATAGAAGAAATTTCTTACAAGGCTCAGCAGCAGCTGGACTTAGTCTTGGATTGCAATATGGATCTATGGAAAAAACATTTTCAAGCGAAACTTATCGCGGTTTCGAGGATCTCTATAGAAAAAAATGGACTTGGGATAGAGTTGTAAGAGGAACGCACGGTACTAACTGTGCTGGCACTTGTGCCTTTAACGTATATATTAAGAATGGTGTTGTTTGGCGAGAAGAGCAACAAGGACAATATGAACAATTGGGAGATGTTCCTGACTTTGGACCCAGAGGTTGTCAAAAAGGTATGCGTCATCATAAATATATGTATGGCAAGCAACGCATACTTTATCCATTAAAAAGAACTGGTAAAAGAGGTGAAGGTAAGTGGGAAAGGATTAGTTGGGAACAGGCTACCACAGAGATTGCAGATAAGTTTCTTGATTACGCAATAGAATATAATCCTGAATGTATTTCTTATGGAAGCGGTACACAGATGTCTGTGAAAATGGCTTCCTTTTCTTCACATTTACGATTTGGCAATATTACGGGTGTTACTGTTCCTGAATTCTTTTCAGGTGTTGGAGATCTTCCCACCGGTTCATATATGACCTTAGGCCAAGTCTACACAGGCGATACATTTGCTTCTGTGTATAAAGCAAAATGTGTTTTAGTCTGGATGAGTAATCCAGCTGTGACACGAATACCTGATGCACACTTCTTTTGGGAGGCTCGTTATAATGGTACCCAGGTCATTTCAATTTCTCCTGAATTTACTCCTACAGCAATGCATTCCAGTATGTGGCTCAACCCGAAACCAGGGACAGATGCAGCCCTAGCTATGTCAATGGTCGGTGTGATGATCGATGAGAAACTCTATCAATCAGATTATATAAAAGAGCAAACTGATTTACCGCTTTTAGTAAGAACTGATACAAAAGAATTTTTAAGAAGAGAAGATCTATCACTCTATGGTTTACTGGCTGTTGATGATAATGTTTATTATATGTGGGATGAGGAGACAGATGCCATTGTACAGGCACCTGGGACAGGGAGAGCTGATAAACCTATGGGGAGAGATAGGCGTAAGCATGGAACATTAGATCTTGGAAACATAAAGCCAATTTTAGAAGGAAGATGGAAGATTAAAACATTGGATGGTGAAGTTGAAATCACCACAGTTTTTGAATTATTAAAAGAAGAATGCAAACAGTATACACCTGAAAAATCTTCCGAGATCACTGGGGTTAATCCTGGCGTCATCAAAAAAACAGCTCGAGTTTTTGCAGATGCTCAACCAGCCATGATTTATGCAGGCTATGCTTCATGTAAATGGCTTCATGGTGATCTCTTACAAAGAGCAATGCTATTAATGTTAGCTCTAAGTGGAAGTACGGGTAAAGAAGGTGGCGGGCTACAAATAGCAAATGCACCCGTTTCTAGAGGAATAAATCAATTTGGTTTTTCTGATATTGGTCCTGCACTTCGACTAATTTCTGCTACCACATGGGATTATGATCACGGGAATATGAAGCAGTTGAATGAGAAGATATACGGAAAGGATCTTGCTGAAACATTCGATCAATATTATAAAAAAAGTATCAGCGAAGATTGGTTCCCAGATTACAGCCAAAATGGCTATAAAATGGGAATATTTGCTGGAAACAATGGAGCCAACTGGAGAGCTACTGGAAGTCATTGGAGAAAAAATGCTTTGGAATCCCTTGAGGTTATTGTTTCGTTGGCACCCGACATGGGAATAACAGCACTTACCTCAGATTATGTTTTGCCAATAGCTCATCACTACGAAAGAAATGATTTAATGTTGCAATCAAGAGTGCCTTACTTGCAGGTCCTTAATGAAGCAGTGAGACCACTCGGTGAATCTGTAGATGACTGGGAAGCAAACAGGAGACTGGCTGAAGCTATCAGCATTAGAGCTAAAGAAAGAGGTATAAGGCCAATTAGAGATGTGGTTGATGGAAGGACGGTTAGAAGAGATTACACCAAGACGCTAGAGTTATATACAATGAATGGAAGACTTAAAAATTCAACCGATGTTGCTCAATTTATCATCAATACTAGTCATGGACTTCCAAAAATTTCATTTGAAGAGTTATCCGAAAAAGGTATTGTCAGAGTGGATGGTTCGGATAACACAATGTGGGATAATGAGGACTCACCTTACCATACTGAAGTAGCAAAGAGTGTTAGAGACAAACATCCCTATGAAACATTTACAGGCAGGCAACAGTTTTATATTGATCACGAATGGTTTATTGAATTTGAAGAGACGTTACCAACCTATAAGGAGCCTCTTGAAATCAAAGATTTTCCTATGAGAATGATGATGGGACATGCACGTCATGGTATCCATAGTATGTGGAGGGATGACTCTTTACTTTTAAGTTTGCAGCGAGGCGAACCTGATATTTATATTAATCCAGATGATGCAAAAGCAAGAGATGTTCTTGATGGAGACATGGTGAGAGTATTTAATATAGCAGGTGAATTTTTTGCTATGGCGCATGTCAGTTCATCGATCCAGCCTGGTATGCTCTTTATGTACCATGGATGGGATCCTAAATTATTTCAAAATGGGAAAAATTTTGGTGAAGTTATTCCAACTGGGGGATTGATTAAGCCCACTTCAATGGCCGGAGATTATGGGCATTTAGGTTATCAACCACTTGCATTCGCACCCAATCAAACTTATAAAGATTTTACTTGTGATTTTGAAAAGTCAGCATGAATGATTTATCGACAGCAATCAATTACGAAAGAGTATGCGATCAATCTTTAAGAAAAGTAGAAGAAACCGCTAAACCCAGAAGTAATCTATATACTTATTTTTCTCTTTTGTTGGGTTCACCTCATGAATTAGTATTAGAATCTAAGATAAAATTCAATGACTCAATTTTGAAAGGGTTGCCGTATACTTTTGAAATCAGTGACTTAATTAAGGAATATAGTGAGACTGAAATCATTGATTTGAAGCGTCAGTATAGTGCTTTATTTGAAGTAGGCGATGAAGGGCCTCCAGCGCCAATCAGAGAAGATCTATTTCTATCACAACCAGCAAAATTAAGAGAAGATTTGGTGCGTTTTTATGATTATTTTGGATACACTTTAAACGATGAGTTTCAATGGCAGATGGACCATCTGTCGATTGAGATTGAATTCATGCATTTTCTTATTTTTCAAGAACTAGAGTCAAACGATAATAAATTATCATTCCAGCTTGGCCAGTTAGATTTTTCAGAGAAGCATCTAGTGAATTGGATACCTGACTTGTCTGCTACAATTAATCGTCTAGGCAGTGGTGATATCTATTCTAAAATTGTTGTAGAATTAAACAACTTTCTTTTAATCGATAATAATTGGCAAAAAGAAACAATTAATAGTATTCATAAAACGGGGAGTTAAGTATGGGTCAAGTTGCAATGGTGATTGATTTAAATAAGTGTATAGGTTGCCAAACCTGCACTACTGCTTGCAAGTCTTTATGGACAGATGAACCTGGTCAAGAATATATGCTCTGGAATAATGTTGAAACTAAGCCTGGTCCTGGGTATCCACGTTATTGGGAAGAAGGAGGAGGAGGTTGGGATGAACAAGGCAATCTCAATCGAGATGGTCTGATGCCTAAGAAGGAAGATCATGGTGGAGAAGTTCCTTTGAATCATGATGAAGTGTATTTCAAGGGCCTTGAGGTAAGATTGCAACAAGAAGAGCCCATGGCTAAAGGTAAGGGTGCAAATTGGGATGAAGATACAAGTTCAGGAGATTACCCTAATAATTACCATTTCTATTTACCAAGAATGTGTAATCATTGTACTAAGCCAGCATGTCTAGAAGCTTGTCCTGTAAGAGCTATTTATAAAAGAGAAGAAGATGGGGTTGTGCTTATTGATCAGGATAAATGTCAAGGCATTAGAGAATGCAATAAAGCATGTCCTTACGACAAAATATACTTTAATTATGTCACTGGAAAATCTCAGAAATGCATTTTTTGTTTTCCTAGATTGGAAGAAGGAGTCGCACCAGCGTGTGCAAGACAGTGTCCAGGAAGATTAAGATTTGTTGGTTATCTTGAAGATGAAAATGGACCAATCAATGAATTAGTTTATCAATGGAAGGTTGCTCTGCCTTTACATCCAGAATATGGAACCGATCCTAATGTTTTTTATGTACCTCCAATGTTGCCTCCAACGTTTGATGAAAAAGGTGAATTTGCTGATGAGCCTCGAGTTCCAACGGAATATCTTAGAAGTCTTTTCGGAGAAAATGTTGATGAAGCATTGATTACGATGCAGTATGAGATGGAGAAAAAACAAGAAGGTAAAGAATCTAGATTAATGGATATCTTAATAGCAAAAGAATGGAAATCATTGTTCAGCATTCCTGATGTGAAGATTTATTAATTAGTGAATAACTCTTAAGGAAACTTCAAATGGAGCTTTCAAAAGGCCGAATTTTTTTAATTATGACATCGCTGGTCTTGTCTTCAGTAATGGCAAGTCTAGACTCGAGTTTTACTCCCATTGCCATCCCAGACATGATCGATAAACTTGACTCAAGCACCAGTGAGGTGGTTTGGGTTGCCCTGGGATACTTAATTGCTGCAAGTGGACCAATGTTACTAGCTGCAAAAATGGCAGATGGTATTGGCCATGCAAGATTTTTCCAGATAGGTACATTGATTTATAGTCTTGCAATGATTGCATGTGCCTGGGCTCCTGATGCAAACACACTTATTGCAATCCGCTTTATCCAAGGTTTTGGTATGGCCTTATTTTTACCCACTACATTTGCAATTGCTACTGCCATGTATGGGCCAGAGAAAAGAGGAAGCGCACTTGGAATTCTTCAAGCAGCCAATGCAGTTGGCTTTGTTATGGGACCTGTTTTTGCTGGCTGGTTAATTGATGCTTATGATTGGACAGCAATATTCTGGTCTCGCATACCTTTCGCTATTCTGGCTATTTTATTGGCTTTTTTTGCCCTTGGTTTTAAGCATCCTTTTCAGTTCTCTGAAAGAAAGAAGACATACGATTATCTTGGAGCAGTTTATTTAACGGTTGCATTATTTGGCATACTTTATGGATGTAATAAATTGCCAGTAGAGGATAATCATCTAGATCTTTCAACTTGGATTATATTTGCACTTGGTTTTATTTTTTTTGTTTTCTTTATCAAACAGGAAAGCAAGCATAGTGATCCATTAATTGATCTGACTCTTTTTTCAAATAGTAATGATTTTTCAAAAGCTTCAATAGCTTTTGCCTCTGTTTTTGCTAGTTTTCCTGTCTACCTTTTTATACTCCCAATTATTATGATTAGTGGTCTAGAGATGAAAGCTTGGGATGCAGGCCTTGCTTTAGGCTTGGCAGCTTTAGCAACTTTGCTAATTAGTCCAGTTGCTGGAAATCAGTCTGATAAAATTGGACCTGGTAAATTATGTATGATGGGTGCTTTAATTACTGCTATCGGCTATCTTTGTCTTTTTCTAGTATCAGCTGATTCAACGGTGTTTTCAATATTGCCAGCTATGGCATTAATTGGAGCTGGAACAGGTTTATTCTTTTCTCCTAATAATAATTTAATGTTATCGAGCGCTCCTCCAGAAAGGGCAGGAATGGTGTCCGGACTTTTTGGTGTTCTAAGACAATCAGGTTATGCTCTAGGCTTTGCTATTACTGCCAGTCTTTTTACTGCTATTCAAAATTATTTTGATCTTCAATGGGCTTATTCTTCAATAGATCCCATGTCTCAAAGCTCAGCGTTAAGCATTACTGATATCTATCATCAAGGCAGTCAATGGTCTCCTGAAATGCTTGTTTTTATTTTGCATATTGGGGTTTTATTGTGCACAAGCATACTTATTATTACATTCATTAATTCACTACCGAAAATTCAACTCAATATTGCTAAACATTCTCTTATAGTTGCTTCTTCACTGCTTATTGCTTTTCTATCCATCGCTGTATTTAGTTTAAATGCACCTGGCTATCTTAAGAAAGATGACCTCTCAGCAAATCTTACTAATAATGATAAAAATCCAATCAGTCCTTTTGGAATGTCATCCAGATCATTCAAAATTATCACCACTGCCAATGCTGAAAAAAATGATCAAACTGACAACAATACAAGCAATGTTAATTATGACAGTCGATGTGTTTTTTGTCATGGTTCTAATTTGGAGGGTATACCCGGTTTAGGAGTCTCTATCAAAGACTCTATGTTTCTAAAGAAAATGAATGTAGATGAAATTATAATTTTTTTAAAAGAAGGGCGAATGTCTAATTCTACTGATAGCATATCTGGCGGCGTAATGCCTGGTTTTTCATGGTTGCCTGATGAAGAGATTAAAGACATTGCAGTTTTTATAAAATCGGCTAGCAGTAACTCTGAATGAGCCTTATTTCTGTTGAGAATAAACCCAGTGCATTATCGGCATGGTATGCAGTAATCGTATTGCTATTTGCCTACGTTTTATCGTTTGTAGATAGAATAATTATGAGTCTTCTTGTGATTCCTATTCAAAAAGATTTAGATATTTCAGATACTCAGATGGGACTTCTTATGGGCCTTGCTTTTGCAATATTTTATACTGTAGTAGGTATACCAATAGCTAGATTATCTGATGTAAAAAGTAGGAAAATTATTGTCTCTATAGGTATTTTTCTATGGAGTATTATGACAGCTGTTTGCGGGCTTGCTAGAAGCTTTTTGGAGTTATTTTTAGCAAGAATAGGAGTTGGTGTGGGTGAAGCAACACTCTCACCGGCGGCTTATTCTATGATTGCTGACTATTTTCCTGAAAATAAGTTAGGCAAAGCCATTGCCGTTTATCAGTCTGGAGCACTCTTTGGTAGCGGTATTGCCTTTATTATTGGAGGAGCGATTGTTGGTTTGATTGTCAATTCCAGTGCTACATCATTGCCTTTCTTAGGAGAGCTTCAACCTTGGCAATTGGCATTCATTATAGTAGGACTTCCTGGTGTTTTAATGGCTCTTATAATGTTAAGTGTGAAGGAGCCCAAAAGAACAGGAATTAAAAAGGATCTTGGGACATCGGTTACTATAAAAGATGCAGTCAGATATATGGTTAAAAATTCGAAAGTGTATCTTTCAGTTTTTATAGGATTCAGTATGCTTGCAATTCCTATTACGACTATTTTTACTTGGTATCCAACTTATCTACAAAGAATTCATGATCTTACAATAGGCGAGAGTGGAAAAATACTAGGATTAATTCTATTTTTTCTTTCAAGTTCAGGAGTCTTTTTTGGTGGTTGGTTAGTTGATTTTTTAAAACGAAGAAATTATCAAGATAGTTTTTTTCGAGTGGGTTTGATTGCAGCAATCACTCCAGTACCGTTTACTCTTTTTGTGTCATCAATGTCAGATATAGATGCTACGATAATCCTATTGTGCCCATTTATTTTCCTTGCCAGTATGCCTCTTGCTATTGGTCCAATTGTACTTCAAATTATTTCACCTAATCAATTGAGAGCACAAACAGGTGCAATTTATATGTTATTTATGAATTTATTGACAGCAGCTATTGCTACTTCAGGGATTGGTTTTATTACCGATTATATTTTTGAAAATCCTTTAGATGTGGGGCAGTCTATTATGATTGTTAATATTGTTTCTGCCCCTGTTGCTTTTTTGGCTCTATCTTATGGTTTATTTCATTACAACAAAACATTAACAAAAGAGTAAATATCTACTATGATTAATGGCTAGCCTTTAAAGAAATTGAGCGGGCTTAATAATAACGAAAGAGGAGATTTTGAATATGTCAGATGAATCAACACAAGAAAACTATGCTGGTGTTTGGGACACAGGTCTAGGTTTTGGGAAAAAGTCAGCACTTATTGTTATAGATCTATTGCAAGGTTATACGACCGAGGGTTCTGCATTGTATGCACCAGGAGTCATCGATTGTGTAGCACAGATGCCAGACATATTAGCTTTAGCAAGATCTAAAGAGGTTCCAGTCATACATACAAGAGTTTTGTATACACCACCTGATTATCCAGAAGGCGGTATTTGGATTAAAAAAGCCCCTGTACTCAAAGATCTTGTTTTGGGTAATCCTTATGCAGAGTTTTGTGAAGGCGTCGAACCTGCTGAAGGTGAACTAGTAATTGTTAAGCAATATGCCAGTGCCTTTTTTGGAACTTCATTGGTTGCAACACTAAATGGATTAGATGTTGACACACTTATTATTACAGGCTGCACAACTTCTGGTTGCATTAGAGCTACAGCTGTTGATTGCGTTCAACATGGATTTAGACCCATTTGTGTAAGAGAGTGTATCGGAGATAGGGCTGAGGGACCGCATGAAGCTAATTTATTTGACATCAATGCCAAGTATGGAGATGTAATAGGTAAGGATGTAGCAATGGATTATCTCAATAATTTATAAACTGTTTTTAATTAATTAAGTAAGAGGAATTTAGAATGAGCGATTTAACACAAAGTAAACATTATGATTATATTCCGATCATCGATCGTGAACCTTTCAAGTTGCCTGATGGGGCAAGAGTTGCAGTGATGCCTTATCTTAATATTGAGCATTTTCCAGCAGCAATAGCTGGAACATCCTTAATACCTGGCACAGCTGGTTTTTCTCCAGATCCTTTAAATTATGGTTGGAGAGACTATGGCAATAGAGTAGGGTTATGGAGAATGAAAGAACTTATGGATAAACTGGGGATGAGAGCAACGGTTTGCTTAAATTCAGAAATTATTAGAGAGTATCCTAGAATTGTTGAAGAAGCATTAGCCAGTAATTGGGCTTTTATTGGCCATGGTATCAATAATGCACCAGCAAATTTTATTGGAAATGCTCCTGATGGCCAAGGAGGCCATACTCCATTGAGTGAAGATAGGGAAAGAGAAATTATTAGCACGGTTTGTAATTCAATGGAAGAAGCCATTGGAAGGAAAACAAAGGGTTGGTTAAGTCCTTTTTTAACACACACCGATAATACCCCCAGAATTCTTGAAGAAAATGGGGTTGAATATTTATGTGATTACACAGCTGATGATCATCCTTTTAAGTTTAATACACCAAATAACAACCTCATTGCAGTTCCTTATACAGTTGAATTGAACGATATACCTGCTTTCCTAGGACACTCCGGAGTTGGTGTTTCTTCTGAAGCTTTTGGAGATATGATCGTTGACCAGTTTGATGTTCTTTATGAAGAAGGTGCTACCAATGCTAGATGTATGCCAATTTGTTTGCATACCTTTCATGTTGGTCAGCCTAATAAATTCAAACATCTGAAAAGAGCCTTTGAATATATTGCTAGCCATGATGATGTATTGCTTACAACCGGCGATGACATCAATGATTGGTATAGAGCACAATATATGTAAACAAAAAAGTCCAAGTTTATTTGGACTTAGTACAATAAACATGGGTAGTTTATAGACTACCCATGAAAAAAAACCCATGAAAAATAAGCTTCTTTATTTAACTGTCATGATCTGCTTGGTATTCAGTAATGAGTATCTGTTAAGTCAGCCTATGCCGCCAAAATTACCCGATGTGGGACCAACGGTCATGAGATTACCAACATTACTTAAACAATCACCCATTAATTTAAAAGTACCAAAAGGTTTTAAAGTAGATCTACTTGTAGATAACTTGAGTTCACCAAGATGGTTGCTAGTGCTTCCTAATGACAATATTTTGGTAGCACAATCAAGAACAGAATCGTTACCAGGTTTGCCTCTTGAGACATTGAAGATACTATCAAAAATGAATCTTTTTGGCCCTTCACCTAATAATATAATAGAAGTCAATTATAGCGAAGGCAAGTATCAGTCAAAATCTATAATCACTGACTTAAACCAACCTTTTGGAATGATTTATTTTCAAGAACATCTCTATATTGCTAATACCGATTCAATTTTAAAATTTGATTATGAAGATTTTAAGATTAACTCAGCACCTCAGAAAATTATAGATATACCAGCAGGACCTCCTAATAATCATTGGACTCGAAATATTATCTTAAATAAAGATTTTGATAAAATATTAATCTCAGTTGGTTCTGGAACGAATGTAAATGAAGAAGGAACGGATAATAATGAACGTGCATCCATCTGGGAAATAAATCTAGATGGAACTGGAAAAAAATTGTTTGCAACTGGACTCAGAAATCCAGTAGGAATGGCCTTTGAACCAATTAGTGAAAAGCTTTGGACAACAGTGAATGAAAGAGATGGGTTGGGCGAATTTTTGCCACCTGATTATTTCACTGAAGTGGTTGAAGGTGAATTCTATGGTTGGCCATATGTTTATTATGGAATTTATCCTGACCCAAGTCAGTTAAAACTCAACCCCTTAAAAGTAGAAAAAGCACTAACACATTCAAGAGTACCAGATTTACCTGTGGGTTCTCATACGGTTCCTTTGGGCTTGTTGTTTCATAGTGGAAAAAATATTAACCCTAAATACAAAAATGGAGCTTTTATTGCAAGGAGGGGTGGCGTTTCTACATCCAAGTTAGTTGGATACGATGTTATATTTATACCGTTTGAAGATGGTTATCCCACAGGAGAGATAGAGGTTTTTCTTTCAGGTTTTATTGCCGATATGGCCAAAGGGGAAATTCATGGTAGGCCTGTTGGTATAACCGAAATGAATGATGGCTCTATTCTTATTGCAGATGATGTAGGCGGGAAAATATGGCGTATTAGCTATAGTGAAGACAATTAAGACCAATCTACTAATAGCAGGAGGCGGACTCGCTTCTTGCATACTCGCTTATAGAATTAAATCATTGTCATCTGATATCGATTTTTTAGTAGTTGAGAAAGATCATCAGTTGGGAGGTAATCATAATTGGTCCTTTCACACCACCGATATTAGTAATTCTCAATTTGAATGGCTCTCCCCTTTAATAACCTTTCGTTGGAATGAACACGATGTTGTTTTTCCCCAGTACTCTAGAACTATTAAGGGAGGATATAACACTATTACTTCCATCGATATGCATGAAAAATTGATGCCTCTCATTGGCAATCATGTTCTTTTTGATAACGCTATCAATTATTTAGATAATAAAGTAGCAAAGCTGGATGATGGCACAGTAATTGAAGCGGATATAGTTATCGATGCAATGGGCAACTCACCTTCTAAAGGTATTACTATTGCGTATCAAAAATTTTTAGGAATTGAGATTGAGCTAAATAAAACTCATAACATAGAAAGACCTATATTGATGGATGCTGCAGTTGAGCAAATTGATGGTTACCGATTTATGTATACGCTACCTTTTTCTGAAAAGAAATTATTAGTTGAGGACACAAGATACAGCGATAGTTCGCAAATAAACGAAGAAGAATACCAAGCTCAGATTATGAAGTATCTTGATATGAAAGGCTGGCAAGACTGTAAAATTATAAAAAAAGAAAAAGGAGTGCTGCCCATCATCTTGAATGGTAATTATTCTAATGTGTTTAATAAGGAAATTGGAATGATTGGAATGAAAGCACTCTTATGTCATCCAACGACAGGTTACTCATTGCCTCATGCTGTTAAGATTGCTGATCTTATTTCCAGTAAAATTTACAATAAAAGTAATAAGATTAATGATGATATTAAGCAATATTCAATCCAATCATGGAAAAAAGACGAATTTTTTAGAGTATTAAATAGAATGCTCTTTTGGGCATGCGAGCCTAGCTCTAGATATAAAGTCTTCCAGCGTTTTTATACATTACCTGAATCTTTGATAGCTAAGTTTTATTCCAGAGAGTATTTATTTATCGAGAAAATAAAAATGATGATTGGAATGATGGATGGCTTTAAGCCACCCATAAAAATTAGTAAAGCACTAAAGGCATTATATAGGAATGAATAAGAAGGTTGCTATTATAGGAAGCGGGTTTGGTGGTTTGGCACTAGCTATCAGGCTTCAAGCTTCAGGTCTGGATACTGTAATTTATGAAAAGAGGGATAAACCAGGAGGCAGAGCATATTTTTACAAAGAAAAGGGTTTCCATTTCGATGCTGGACCTACAGTTATTACAGCGCCTCATATTTTTCAAGAGCTCTTTGATTTAACCAATAAAAAAATGCAAGACTACATAGAGCTTATTCCAATTGATCCTTTCTATCGATTGATTTGGCCTGATGGCGAAGTGTTTAATTATAACTCTGATATGGATGAACTAAATTCTCAAATCCATAAACTGAATCCAAAAGATGTTTATGGTTATAAGAAATTTTTAAAATATTCAAATGCAGTCTTCGAGGAAGGCTATATAAAAATGGTTGATCACCCATTTCAATCCATCTGGAGCATGATTAAAGTTGCCCCTCAATTGATTCTTCTGCAAAGCTTTAGATCAGTCTATTCAATGGTGTCTAAATATATTAAGCATCCAAAACTAAGACAAGCTTTCAGTTACCACACTTTATTATTAGGTGGCAGCCCTTATTCTAGCTCTGCTATTTATTCTTTGATTCATGCACTAGAGCATAAGTGGGGAGTATGGTTTTCAAAAGGAGGAACAAGCACACTCATTGCAGGCTTGACTCAGTTATATAAAGATTTGGGCGGCACTTTACATCTCAATTGTGAAGTAAAAAGTATTAAGACAAATAAAAATAATGAAATACAATCTATTATTATTCACAATGGAGAAGAAATTAAGGTGTCTGCTGTAGCAAGCAACGCTGATATCTACCACACTTATAATGAATTGCTTTCTGAGAATAAAATAGCTCAGAGGAAAACAAAGATACTAAAGAGAAAAAAATTTAGCCCTTCTCTATTTGTGTTGCATTTTGGTCTACGAAAAAAACATCCAAAGCTAGCACATCACACAATATTCTTTGGTCCGAGATGGAAAGAATTACTCAAGGATATATATAAGAATGGGGTCTTACCCGAGGATAACGCCCTTTATTTGCACTCGCCTTCAGTGACTGATTCTTCTATGGCACCTGAGGGTTGTTCAACTTATTACGCTCTTGCCGTTGTTCCTAATTTAGGTAAATTAGATATTGATTGGTCAATGGAACAGGACAGATATAAGAATATTATCTATCAACAGCTTGAGGAGACTTGTTTGCCTAATTTGAGAGAGGACCTAGTTGTAGATCGAGTCTTTACACCTTTTGATTTTAAAAAAGAGCTCAATGCTTATAAAGGTGCCGCCTTTTCCATGGAACCTTTACTTGTTCAAAGTGCTTATTTTAGAATACATAATAGTGATCAGAAAATTAAAGGTCTCTATTTTACAGGAGCTGGCACACATCCGGGTGCAGGAGTTCCTGGAGTGGTTAATTCTGCGAAAGCCACTGCAAAAATCATAATGGACAGGTTAGATCATGGATAAAGTGCTTTCGCATAGTGCTGCAATGATCAGAGAGGGTTCCAAGAGTTTTTCAGGAGCATCTAAGCTTCTTGATTCAAGCAGTAAAGAGTCTGCAATATTATTGTATTCCTGGTGTCGTTACTGCGACGATCAAATTGATAATCAAATTCTAGGTATCAATCAACAGAGTAATGAAGATAATTTGGATGCAGTTGAGATTGTTAAAATAATGGAGAAGAAAACTCAGGATGCTATCAATGATATCCCATCAGAAGCAATTGAATTTGAAGCATTAAGAAGAGTGCTTCAAAAACATGGTATTCCACAGCAATACCCATTGGAGCATTTGCAAGGTTTCAGAATGGATGCAAAGAAAAAGCAATATCATAGCATTACAGACACACTTGAATATTGTTACCATGTTGCAGGTGTAGTAGGAATAATGATGGCTTATATTTTTGGTATAAGGGATTCAAAGATAATAGAAAGAGCAGCAGATTTGGGTATTGCTTTTCAACTCACTAATATTGCAAGAGATGTTATTGAGGATGCCAAAATGGGAAGAGTCTATCTACCAAGCGAATGGCTAGCAGAGTATGATATAAAGCCTGGGTCAATTCTAGAAACTAACAATAGAGTGAAGCTTTTTCTAGTTATCAAAAAGCTTTTGGATGTATCAGAACAATATTATGAATCTGCAAACATTGGAATCACCCATCTACCATTGAGAATAAGATGGGGGATTAAAGTGGCTTTATCGGTATATCGACAAATAGGCATTAAGATTAGAACATTGGGTTCCAATGCATGGAATCAGAGGGTTTATGTAAAACGTCCTTATAAACTATTTTTAGCAGTGAAGTATTTTTTAAGATATTACTTATGGAATAAAAACAACACTGCACAAGAGCTAGAAAGAGATCCTTTACTTTGGAAAAAAAACTAAACCCCTAATTTCAAGTCTTTTGGTACATAGAGGAAGCCAAATGAAGATGCAAAATTTTTTTCAGACGTAGAGTGATGAAGATGATGAGCACGAATCATTCTTTTCATATAACGACTCTTGAATTTATATTTAATTTTAATTCTTCGATGTACGATTATATCGTGAAAGATAAAATATGCAGGACAGTAAGAGGCAATACCAACACCGACCCAAAGTAGAGCTGTATCATTATGATAGCCAAAATAAATACAGAGTATCGAAGGGATAGCAAATAAGACTGCAAACCAATCATTCTTTTCAAACATACCTTCTCTAGGCCTATGATGTGATTTATGCAGATTCCATAAAAATCCATGCATAACATACTTATGTGTATAGAACGCAACTGCTTCCATTATGCAAAAAACAGTAAGGATAATTAAACAGTTTAAAAACATTAGCTTATGATCTCAATTCTAAATAGTTTCGATAGCGATAATATAATGATGATATTTTATCATAATGATATATTGATTATCCGATCAATAACTTTACGACAGGACCAAAAATCATAGTGAAAAAGAATAAGAATTGTCAATGGAGAATAGCTAGGAGACCTTCAGGGAATGTAGTGAATGATGATTTTGAATATAGAGAAGTTGATATACCAAAAATAAAGGATGGCCAAGTTTTACTCAAGACCCTTTATTTGAACCTAGCTCCAGTCATGAGAATGTATATGTCTGGGAAATCTATTGCTGGAGAGTCTGCATTAAATATAGGCGACTTGATTCATGGCAGAGGTGTAGCTGAAGTAGTGGAGAGTCGTCATAATGATTATAAAGTAGGAGATATATTACAAGGTCAAATGGGTTGGCAAACTTATAAAGTGTCTTCAATTACAAGCAGTGAGAAATTTAGAAAAGTTCCAGATACTGGAATTTCATATTCCATTGGTTTGAGTTTATTTGGAATGACTGGATTTTCTGCTTACTTTGGTTTTTTTAATAGTGGCGCTCCCCGCCAAGAAGATACCGTTGTAATTTCTGGTGCTGCTGGAGGGGTAGGATCAATTGTTGTACAACTAGCTAAGAATCTAGGTTGTCAAGTTATCGGTATTGCGGGAGGTCACGAGAAATGCAGGTTTATAAAAGATTTAGGTTGTGATATTGCACTGGATTATAAAAGTGGTGACATTGCTGAAAAGATTAAGGATGCTACCCCTGATGGTATTGATTTATATTTTGACAATGTTGGTGGTGAAATACTATCAGCTTGTTTGAATAATCTTGCACAAAACTCAAGAGTAGTTTTATGTGGTTCAATATCAGAATATCTCTCTTCTGAACCTTATGGACTAAAAAATTATACTAATCTTAGGAAAACTAATTCTACAATGCAGGGTTTTTTTATTTACAACCATATGGATGATCTTGATGAAGCTGAAAAGGAAATGAAAGATTGGATTTCTTCAGAAAAAATCAAGCCAGTTGAGTATATATTCAATGGATTTCTTTCCATGCCAGATTCTCTAGCAAGTCTTTATGAAGGAGAGAATTATGGAGTTGCTTTGTGCCGTGTAGCCCCTGGACCATATGATCATTAAAAACATATATACTATGCACATGAAAGTTATCACTTTGATTAAACAAGTACCTTTTTTATTGTTAATACTCTTGCTCTTAACCATGCATGCATTAGCCTCAGAAAGTGATTGGATGCAATACGGAGGAGATGAAGGAGGAGGTCGTTATTCAGCTTTATCACAAATTAATCGTGATAATGTTGGACAATTAGAAGTTGCTTGGAAGTATAAAACGGGTCATTTGGATGGTGTGCCAGAAAAACTTTCTTTTTTGAAAAAAATGGTGGGGTTTCAGGTGACACCTATTATGCTTCCTGATGATGTAGGAGGCTTACTAATTTTATGCACACCTTTCAATGAAATTATTGCTCTTGATCCTAATAATGGAACAAAGCAATGGTCCTATGATCCTAAGATTGATTTAAGACCATTTGCAGGTCGCTTCAGTTGCAGAGGCTTGGCTCAATGGAGAAATCCAGATCTACAACTGTCAGAGGTATGTGCTCATAGTCTTTTTTTGGCTGCTAATGATAAGAGATTAATAGCAGTCGATGCGAAAACAGGCATACCTTGTCCAAAATTTGGAGAGGAAGGTATTGTTGATGTTACACCAATTATAAAAACTTTAGAACCAACAAACCAGATTAGGGCGATGCAGTTAAAATCACCTCCAGCAGTTGTTAATGGAGTGGTGATTATCGGTGGTACAGGCAATAAGTTCAAAGATGCTAGTTCAGTCAATGGGGCAGTTCGTGGTTTTAGTGCTATTGATGGATCTTTTTTATGGGCTTTTGATACATTGATACGTGATGTTACGAATCCCGAGTCTCTCCCATATAATGTAGGGGGTGCAAATGTATGGACGACTATGTCTGTTGATAGTGATAGAGATTTAGTATTCGTGCCTACTGCAAGCGCATCTCCAAATTTTTATGGTGGTTTACGCCCTGGAGATAATCGTTATGCTAATTCTGTTCTAGCAATTAAAGCATCAACCGGAGAATTAGTCTGGCATTACCAAACGATTCATCACGATATATGGGATTGGGATTTACCTACTCATCCGCTCTTAGTAGATATCACTACAAAAAAGGGAAAGGAGCCTATTGTTATTCAGTTAGGTAAAACTGGCATGGTCTATACTTTTCATCGTGAAACGGGTGAACCTTATTTTGAGATAGAAGAAAGATCCGTTTCAACTGATGGTATTTTAGGAGATCAGTTATCGCCAACCCAACCATTTCCTGTGAAACCACCTCCACTGATAAGACAGGGAATTACTCCGGATGATGCATGGGGTGTTACGCCTATAGAAAGAGAAGGTTGCCGTGAGAAAATTGCTGGGGCTAGATATGGAGAAATGTTCACCCCTATGTCTACGAAAGGCACAATTATGTACCCACAAGTTGGAGGCGGAGCTAATTGGGGAGGTGGTTCATTTGACTCAGAGAGAAATATACTAGTTGTTCCTGTAGCAGAGGTTCCTTTTTACGTTCGTTTGATTCCACAAGAGAATATAGACAAGAAATTAGCTAAGTCACCAATGGCTGGAAATCCAATGGGACCACCAGGATTAATTAAAGGAACTGAATATGGCTTAGAGCAGGCTCCATTACTTTCACCTTTATATACGCCATGTACAAAGCCCCCATGGTCTTCGTTAGTTGCAGTCGATATGATCGAAGGTAAAATTTTATGGAAAAAACCTTTTGGAAAAATAGACAAGCTTAGTCCATTACCAATCGGCTTTGAATGGGGAACACCATTTGCAGGTGGAGCTATTACTACTGCAGGAGGATTAATTTTTATTGGAGCCACAGCTGATGAACGATTCAGAGCATTTGATATTGAAACAGGTGAAAAACTTCTAGAATTGAAAGCGTCAACTTCTGCTATGGCTACTCCAATGACTTACATGGCTAATGGAAGACAATATGTAGTGATTGCTACGGGCGGGCATATGTGGAATTACAGAGATGGTATCAGTGATGAAATTATTGCTTATGCGTTGCCAAAAAATTTAATCCAATAAATCGACAGCATCTAGTGTTGCATCAGGATCAAGAAAGTCTAAACCTGCCTCTTTTACTTTTTGATTGGATACATTTTTTGGGCCGGGGCTGAGATTTAACCATTCTACATGGTCTAATTTCTCCCGATCGCATACGGAGGCAAAGAACTCTGATTTAGTTATTTTTACTTCGTTAAAAAGGTTATAAAGTCCATTGAGTTTTTTATTTATTGCAAGCTCAATTGCTTTAATAACATCATCTCGATGGATAATCATTGCATCTGATTGGCCATCAAAAGGGACTTTCTGTCCAGATATCTGTTTTAATTGATTTTTCCATTCTCTTCCAGGTCCATGTATCGTGCCCGTTCTGAATATACAGCTCTGAATAGCAGGGTTTTGAATATTATTTAGTAATTCTTCTGTTTCGATATAGACTTTTTGGAATGGGTTTAAGGGGTTTGCTTTTGTCTCTTCTGTGATTTCTGATTCATTGTTTCCATCTCCATAGGCGTTTAATGAACTAGTAAAAATTATACGACTCAACGTTTTATTCGATTTACATGCAGCAACAATACTTTCAGCAGTACCTACATAGGAATCTCTATAGAGATCAGGGTCCATTACTGTTTTACCATCTCGTTCAACCATGCCCCCAGCAACTGTCAAAATCAGAATATCTTGATTTTCCAATAGTTCTTCCATCTTTTTTTGATCACTTCCATACATGACAATCACTTTATCTGAAACAGTTTCCAATTCTTGTTTTCTAGATTCTTTAGTGGTAGTGACTGTGATGTTATGCCCTAAATTTTTGAAATAACGACATGCTGCAAAACCCGTGTAAGCAGCTCCTAATATTGCAATATTCATGTCTTATTTCTTATTTATTATTTAGGGCTTCAAGAATGATATTAGGCAGTCGTGAATCATCCCATTCTGAATCTTGGCTTCCAGTTCTTAGAATCACTAATGATTCTGAAGGAATCATATATATTCGTTGTTTTCCCAAACCGTCCATGAAGAAAAGATCATCTGCTTTAAAAGCCTCACTATGAATATTTGCAAAGGTTTCCATTCTTGAGTCATATGGCCTTTTTGGCTCAAAATTATTGCCCAGCCAGATTTGCATACCATAATTAATATTTGTCTTAGAGGGCTTGGTCATTTGATCAACCCATCCAGATGGAAGTATCTCTTTTCCTTGGAATATTCCCTTATTTAATAACATTTCACCCAATCTAATCATGTCACCAACAGTGGTCCACATACAGCAATCTGTATGCACCATGCCTCCTGGATTATCTACGAAAAAATAAGCATCTTTTGCTCCCAAAGGTTTCCAAATTTTTTCAGAGAAGTACTCACTATACCTTTGACCTGTTGCTCTCTCGATGATAATTCCTAGCATTTGACTATTAGGATTTACATGAGAAAAAACTGTACCAGGAGGGCTATCACTTGAGACATTGATGTTTGCAGATGTTATATCCAAACCCATTATTCTTTGGATTCTTTGAGAGCTAGGTGAAAAATCATAATCTTCTTTTAGTCCTCCAGCCATATTGAGAAGGTTTCTTATGGTGATTGATTCTTTTTCCGTTTCTTGCCATTCATTAATGAAGACTGAAGCTGAAACATCCACTGATTCTATAAACCCATCTTCAATGGCATGACCCATAAGAATTCCATTCATAGTTTTAGTTAATGAATGCAGTCCAAAAAGTGAATCAAAATTAGTATCATTCCAATAGTTTTCAAAAACAATTTTCCCTTTGTGTTGTATCACTAAACTATTGCTATTATGTGACTCTGCATAATCACTGGCTTTTTGAAAAGCCTCTAGAGGTATCTCACTTTTATTAGAATCAAGGGTTTCAAGAGGGTTTGTATAATCTCCTTTAGTCATTTCTAGGGGTTGATACCAAGAAAGTCTTGGATTGAGTGGATTACCTAGGAGTGAAGTTGTCCATCGCTCCCAAAATAAACCATAAAAGCCCAAAGCAGCAGGAATAAATCCTGAAATGATACTTACTAATAGAATGATGCCAAACCATTTAAATGTTTTTTTGAAGATTAATTTAATCATTGACTACCCCTACTGATAAAAATCTTTATTCGCTACTTGGATAAAACCAGTCAGGTCCAACACAAGGCGTATTGATTTTTACTGAAAATAATGAATTAGTTGTTGGGAAGCTTTCATTGACATCTACACCAGCAAGATCAATTCTAGATGCTGGCGTGCATAGTATTCCATCTTCATCAAGATCTATCCAAGCATAGACTACTAAGCCAGTATTACCCAATGAATCATAACCGAAGGTGTGGCTAAAACTTGTATCATTTGAGGTAAAGGATTCAATCTCATATAGAGGGTGTTCTTGGAACCCAATTCCTGAGATTGCATGAAAAATACTAAAATTAATTTTACTGAAGCTTAAATTCGAATCAATGACTACTTCACCGGAGATGGTAATTTCATCTTTGATCAATTCCGAATCCATATTATTACAGGATTGCATTCCAATACCAATCAATGCAATTAAGACCAAACAAATTGTAATTTTTTTTAACATCCTATTATATTGTAATAAATTTAGACGATGAAGTTCAAAAATATGTTTATAATTTAATAATGGCTGTATTCAAGAAACTGGTTTCATCAAATCAATTATTGGTATTAATCACACTCATTTGCATACAATCTTGTAGTCTTTTTAAAACAGATTTCAATTTTTTTAACCCTCAGTTTGAAGTTAAAACAATGGATAATCTGTTCTTAGATTTTAAAAAACTCAATAAGCAATTACCCATACGAATTTCTTATCCAGCGACAACAGGTAATCTACCCGTCATTGTTTTCTCTCATGGTAATGGCTCAAAAGGCGATATGTATCAAGGTTTTACTGATTATTGGGCCAGTCATGGCTATGTAGTAATTCAGCCGACCCATATTGATTCAACTTCTCTTGGCTTTGTGACCAAGCGCGATAATATGCGAGAAATGTATAAGCAGATGCTTAATGTAACTGATACTCGAAGACAAGATATGAGTTTCATTATTGATTCATTGGATTTAATAGAAGAAATGATCCCTGATTTAAAAAATCGATTGGATAGATCAAAATTAATTGCAGCAGGGCATTCAATGGGAGCAGCTACAGCGATGCTTGTTTCAGGAATGAAATTGGTAAATCCAATGGATGGAACTGAAGAAAGTTCAGAGGAAAATAGGTTCAAAGCATTATTGATGATCAGTGACCCTGGAACAATGACATTAATGCCAAAAGATCCTTGGAAAGGAGTTAGAATTCCTACATTAATTTCTACAGGCACTGAAGATTTTAGTGATGTTGGCTCAACACGAATGAAGTCACCATTTAAGTATGAAGTACCATTATCTCTTAAACGTTCTTTTGCGCCCCATCATTACCTCCTAATAGATAAAGCTGACCACTATCTAGGAGGCCTAATTTGTAGAATTGATGTTCCAGGACCTCCTCAATATGAGGCATTAGATATAGCTGCTAAATCAAGTGTTGTTTTTTTGAATGCTTATATAAAGAATGATAGGAATGCATTGATCTCAATGAAATTTGGAGATATGAAAAAAGCTACTAATGACAAAGCATCTCTGACTTTGAAATGAATTTTTCTTATTCTAATTTTGTGTATTTTTAATTAGAGACCAAATAAAGATTCAAAATTCTTTCCTAATAGTAATTCCATTTCTTTATTTGTGTAATTTACTTCTTGCATTGCATCACCAAAACGATTTAAGTGACTTTTTGTATAGCCAGGAAACTGAGGCCCATCTGAGCCATAAATCACTCTGTCTATCAGATTATTTTCCTTAATAATTGAGAGATATTGGGGAAGTACATCTTCAGCTTTTCTTGCTCCCAATGCACCAGGTTCAAGATAAACATTTTCATATTTCTTAACCAATTCAATACATGAATCTAAATATGTAAGTGCAATATTATAGCTATCATAACCAGAGTGACCGAGGATAAATTTTGTTTGAGGGTATTTTTTTATTGATTCTTCCAAATAGAGTGGATCCACATAAGGCGGCTCTCTTCTAGTATATGGGTTAGGGCTTGTACCTGTATGAATATATACGGGTTTACTCAATCTACCGGCTATCTCATAAATCCCATCAAACCTTTTGTCATCAAGTCTCATTTGTTGATGAGCATGAGCAAGTTTTATACCGTAAGAATTATATTTTACTAGATCATCTTCCAACTTCTTAAGCTCTATATCTCGATTAATATTCCAATAGTCAGTTCGGATACTATAGAAGCCAAACATTCTCTCTGGATGATTCTTAATTTGCTCGTAAAGAAATTCATTGGATGCATTACCTGTAGTATCTGGACTGTAAACAGCAAAAACTCCGGCTCTTTTAATCCCAGCATTATCCAATTGTTTTAAAATACCTTCAGAGGTTAATCCATTTCCTAATAAAGAGCTCATTAAGAACTTCAATGGTTTTGGTACTCTTTCTGAGTATCTTTCCTTATAGGGTTCTGTGAGTGCATCCCAAGTTCCGGTGTGAAGATGCATATCAATTACATCAATTGTATTGCCATTAACAACAAGACCATAAACTGGTTCATCATTTTCATTGAAATAATTGATAGTTGCGAATGCAATAATTATTACTATAGAAATTTTTATAAGATTTTTTTTCATATATATTCAGTTTCTAATAAATTTCATAAGAATTCAAAAAAACCCGATAGCCCAACTAATACCTAAAATAATAATAATCCATTTTAAAACCTTTTTTAATAGGAATTTAATCATAGAGTATTTTTAATTAATTCCTTTGCTGATTGTGTTTACCAAAAATGAGTCATCCCATTCCATTTGTATGTCCCCTGTTCTAACGATTACCAGTTTTTTGGATGGGATAATATATACTCTTTGGCCACCAAAGCCATCAAGATATATAACATCATCATCGATAAAAGGCTCTTTATGTAAGGCAGTCGCCGTACTTTTTTTATTGTAAGCTCTTCTTTCTTGATGTTCTGTACCTAACCAAGTTAGATAACCATAGTTTGGGTTGAGTGAAGATGGTGTGATCATTTGATCTATCCATGTATCAGATACAATTTGTTGGTTATTAATTGTACCTTTATTAAGAATAAGTAAACCGACTCTCAGCCAATCTCTTGCCGTTGCATTCAGACAGCAGAACATTCTAGGCATTTTTGTTAATTCAGAATCTAGGAATATATAAGCATCACTTTCTGCAATTTTTTTCCATAAGTTTTGTGAGAGGTATTCTGCATATCGCAATCCAGTTGAACGCTCTAGGAGTAATCCAAGATTCTGAGGATTAACCCCATTATAAGCAAATTCATGATCAGGTCGCTGAATACTCATTTGATTAATTGTTGATAGTGTAATTTGATCACCAACCACTAATTGATTCCATTCGCTTAAAGGATGAAAGGAAAATGTAGGATAATCAATACCACTTACTTGTTGTAGCATTTGCCTGATAGTGATATTTTTTCGATCATCATTAGCCCACTCAGTAATATAATTGAAAGCAAAGTCATCAACATTTTTTATATGGCCTTGATCTATTGCTATACCAATAAGAATAGCTAGAACTGTTTTATGCATGGAGGCCGTGCTTGAATTATAATTTTTTGAATAACCCTCAAAATAATGTTCAAGTTGTAGGCTACCTTGATGAAAAATTAGCAAAGCATGTGAATTATTATCTTGAGAGAATTTTATGGCTTGGTCTATAGAATTTTGATTGATGGACTTTCTTTCTGAAAAATTTTTCAATGGTATACCAATACCGGACTCAATTGTTTCTGGTATACCTGGACTTTTACCAATAATCACTCCACCCAATCTACTGATTACTAATGGGTTTTGTATATAAAGGTAGCTGATATAAAGAATCAGAGAAATTATCGCAAGCAATACTAATTTTAAAATGAATTTGAATAGTTTTTTCATGATTCATATTAAATCATATCTTAGGATCTTAAGATATTGGGCTTGCTATAACTCTAGGCTATTTTATAAAGATCTTATCTCTTTCATTGTTTGTCTAGCCAAGCATCGTCACTTTCCTCAGTAATGGCTGAGAATAATGGTGAGGATAAATATCTTTCACCTGTATCTGGTAGCATTGCACAGATGGAACTATTTTTAGGTGCCTTTTCTGCAACCCTTAATGCACCATTCATTGTTGCTCCACCCGAGATACCACAAAATATACCTTCTTTTTTTGCAAGTTCTTGAGCTGTAGAAATCGATTCATCATCATCAACAGTAATTATTTCATCAATTATTTTTTCATTCAGTACACCAGGGATAAAATCTGGAGTCCAACCTTGTATTTTATGGGGTTGCCATTCTTTCCCAGAAAGGAGCGATGCCTTATCAGGTTCAATTGCAATGATATTGATATTAGGTCTAGCAATTTTTAAAACTTCACCCGTACCAGTAATTGTTCCACCCGTACCCCAACCACTAACAAAGTAGTCTAGGTCTTTGCCTGCAAAATCATTTAATATTTCAGGGGCTGTGGTATTCCTGTGATATGCAGGATTAGCTGGATTTTGGAATTGACTGGCTAGAAACCAACCATATTTATTTGCCAAATCTTCAGCTTTTTTGACCATGCCTGTTCCTCGCTCTGCTGCTGGCGTTAGGATTACTTTTGCACCTAGTGCTTTCATAATTTTTCTTCTTTCAATGGAAAAGGTTTCCACCATCGTCGCAACAAAAGGGTAGCCTTTTGCAGCACAAACCATTGCCAATGCTATCCCTGTATTTCCTGAAGTTGCTTCAACTACAGTCTGTCCTGGTTGTAATTTACCATTTTCTTCTGCATCTTCTATGATGGCTATTGCGAGTCTGTCCTTAACCGATGCTAGTGGGTTGAAAGCTTCACACTTGACAAAGATATTTTGATCTTGCGGCCCCATTGAATTAATTTTTACAATCGGCGTACTTCCAATTGTTTCAAGAATATTGTTATAGATCATATTATTTTTTAATGTAATTAATAGTTTTCATATATTTTAATATTAATTTAATCCTCTCCTTACACTTTTTGGATCTAAATATATAACCATTTATTTGGTCAATTAATTGATCTCTGTCGGATAATATTACCTTCATCATGAAGAAAACATCAGTAAGGAACTATTTAATAGAAGAGGGGCTTCAATTAAAAAGTGGAGAGATTCTTATTTCTCCAAATATTGCCTATGAAACTTGGGGTAATTTAAATAAGGATTTTTCCAATGCAGTTTTAGTGACTACTGGCTTATCTCCTTCATCACATATTGCATCAAACGAACTCAATATTGAACAAGGTTGGTGGGAAAATATAATTGGACCAAATAAGGCTATTGATACAAATCGATTTTTCGTAATCTGTGCGAATTCATTAGGTAGTTGTTTTGGTTCCACTGGGCCTTCGAGCAAAAATCCTCAAACAAATCAGCCCTATCAATTGTTATTTCCTAGATTATCAATTGAAGATATTGCTTCTAGTTTAATAAGTCTCATAAAACATTTAGGTATTAATCAATTACAGACAATTGTTGGCCCTTCTATGGGAGGAATGACAGCATTGAGTATTGTCCAGCAAGCACCAGAAATCACTAAAGAAATGATACTTATATCTACTTCAGCTTCATCAAGACCTTTTTCTATAGCCTTAAGATCATTACAAAGAAAGATGATTACCTCAGACCCAGCTTGGAAAAATGGCAACTATGATCTTACTGATCTGCCTTTGGAAGGGATGCGGTTAGCTAGATTCCTAGGTATGGTCACTTATCGTTCACCTGAAGAATGGAATCAGAGATTTGGTAGAGATCTGATAGAGGATATTGATACAAATGCGAACCTATTTGATAACACATTTAAAGTAGAAAGTTACTTACATAATCGTTCAGATGATTTTATTAAACATTTTGATCCCAATTCATATTTATATCTTTCAAGAGCTATTGATTTATTTGATCTAATGAATGACAGTAATGCTTTGCCTAAAGAATTTAAGCATACTACTTTGAAGAAAATCAAAATTATTGGTGTTGATTCAGATTATATTTTTCCTTTTGAATGTCAAAATGAACTTCATAAGATGTTTTTATCATCTGGCATTCAAAGCGAATTAATACAACTACAATCAATACAAGGCCATGATTCATTTTTAGTTGATGATAAAAATTTTGGGAAAGCCATTTCTACTTTTCTCCGATAAAAAACTATTTTATTCATATAGCAAAAAATTATATATAGATTGAAATAACACCATATTATATAATAAATGGTTATAATTATTTTTCTATAATAATGGAGTCAAGAATGACCCTTACACAGCTAAAATATTTAGTCTCTGTGATGGAGAATAAGCTTAATATAAGCCTTGCTGCTGAAAGCTCCAACACCAGCCAGCCTGGGATTAGCAAACAAATTAAGTTGCTAGAAGAAGAGTTAGGTGCACATATTTTTGTACGAAAAGGTAAAAAATTGACAAGCATTACTCCGTTTGGTGAGGAAGTAGCATATTATGCTAAAAAAATTCTACAAGATGTTGACAATATTGGCCTTCTGAGCGATCAAATTTCATCAATAGATGAGGGGATTTTAACCATTGCTACGACTAATGCACAAGCACGTTACATTCTTCCAGAAATAATCCAAACCTTTAAGAAAGACTACCCAAAAGTAAAATTAGAACTTAAATTAGGGTCTTCAATCCAAATCAAGGAAATGATTTTAAATAATGAAGTTGACTTAGCAATAGCAACTGATTTGGACGATCGTAATAATGAAGTTATTATGCTACCTGCTTATGATTGGTTTAATGCAATTATTGCACCGCTTGATCACCCCATTAAAAAAGATTTAAAAAAATTAACAATTCAAAGACTTGCCAAAGAGCCACTTGTGACTTATGCCTTTAGTGTTGAAGCTGACACTTCATTTACTGAAACATTTAATAAAAATAATTTAGAAGCAAATATTGTTTTTGCAGCTAGAGATGCAGATATTATAAAAACTTATGTCAAGATGGGGATGGGAGTTGGTGTTATTTCTGGTATGGCTTATGAGTGTGATGACCATGAAAATTTCTTAGCAGTCAGTGGTGAAAATATTTTCCCTAAGCACACTACTTATTTTGGTTATAGAAGAGGCATGTTACTGAGTAAATACTCGATCAGCTTTATTAACTTATTAGCTGAACATTTAACACCAAGGAAGATTCATAAAGCATCAGAATCTAAATCACAAGAAGATATTAATATGTTATTTAATGATATCGATTTGCCTGTTATGGGTGGATGCGATCAAATTAAACTTTAATTATTAACAATTATTGTGACTAAAAATAAAGATATATACACCGCTATTGCTTGTATGCTTTCTGCTGTTTTTTTAATGGTAACTTTAGATGTCATAGCAAAATATTTGCTCGTTAAATATTCTGTCGTTCAGATGACATTTCTTAGAGGTTTTTTCTCACTAATAATCTTAGGCTCGATAGGTGTTTTAAAGGATGGTAGAAGTATTTTTAGAACTGAAATACCTGAATGGCATTTTGCAAGAACAGTATTAATGATCGTATCGACATTTACTTTTTTTGCAGCTTTGAAGTTGTTGCCATTAGTGAATGTAATGGTCATAGTTTTTATTGCTCCAATAGTTGTAGCGGCACTTTCTGGACCTCTATTAGGAGAAAAGGTAGGCCCTTGGAGATGGTCTGCTGTTATGATCGGTTTTATAGGTGTTTTAGTCATATTACAGCCCAGTTCAGAATTTAGTTTAATAGGTACAATTTATGCTCTTATTGGAGTTATAACCTATGCTTTACTTTCGTTGTCTTCAAGAAAATTATCTGAACAAGAATCTGCTTTTAATTTGAGTTTTTATGTATTTATTGGTCCCACAATCTTGGGTGCTATCAGTAGCTACTTTTATTGGATTCCTCCCAATCAATTTGATTGGTTATTATTTCTGCTTAGCGGATTAGTAGGAGGATTTGCCTTTATCTGTTTTAACTTAGCTTTTCAAAAAGCCGAAGCTTCCTTGCTGACAACTTTTGAATACACAGGATTAGTTTGGGCTTCATTGGCTGGATACTATATCTTTAGTGAGGTGGTTGATTCAAAAATATGGCTTGGAGCTCTGATCATAATTTTAGGGGGTGTAATTATTGTATATCGTGAGTCTATAGCACTAAAATCAAGTGAGAAATCTGAATCCTAAAAGGATATAATTTTATTTACAACATCAATATCTCATTTTCAATTAAAACAGTTTAGGACATTAATATAATGAATGATAAAAATAAAACTAAAGCTTTAGATGCAGCACTCAGTCAAATAGAGAAACAATTTGGTAAAGGTTCTTTAATGAAGCTTGGCGATGATAGTGTTGATAGAGGTATAGAAGCTATTTCAACAGGCTCAATTGGCTTGGATTCAGCATTAGGTATCGGCGGTGTTCCTAAAGGAAGAGTAGTAGAGATATATGGTCCTGAATCTTCAGGTAAAACTACATTAACACTGCAAGTGGTAGCAGAATGTCAGAAAGCAGGAGGCACTGCAGCCTTTATAGATGCTGAACATGCATTGGATCCAATTTATGCAGAAAAAATTGGAGTAAATACAGATGAATTCTTGGTATCTCAGCCTGATACTGGCGAGCAAGCCTTAGAAATTACAGATATGTTAGTGAACTCAGGTGCTGTCGATTTGATCGTAATTGACTCTGTGGCTGCTCTAACTCCTAGAGCTGAGATAGAGGGCGATATGGGTGATTCACACGTGGGCCTGCAAGCAAGACTGATGTCACAAGCATTGAGAAAATTAACTGCAGGAATTAAAAAATCTAATACAACTGTTATATTTATTAATCAAATTCGTATGAAAATAGGAGTTATGTTTGGTAGTCCCGAGACTACATCGGGAGGTAATGCCCTGAAATTCTATTCTTCAGTAAGATTGGATATTAGACGAATAGGCGCTATTAAAAAAGGTGACGAAATAGTTGGCAATCAAACAAGAGTCAAAGTTGTAAAGAATAAAGTTTCTCCACCATTTAGAATGGCTGAGTTCGAAATCATATATGGCCATGGCATATCGACTGAAGGTGAAATTATTGATATTGGAGTTGAGCATGAATTAATTGAGAAAGCCGGTTCTTGGTATAGTTATAATGGCGATCGAATTGGTCAAGGAAAAGAAAATGTTAGAGAGTATTTACTGCAAAATAAGGAAATAGCAGAAGAAATTAATACTAAGATTAGATCCATACTTATGCCTTCCAATAAAGAAGCCAAAGAGGATGAATAGTTTTATGCATCCCATTTGGTTTTGACTGAGAAGACTTCAGAAAATCTACTGATACGTAAAAAAGCTATGGATTACTTATCCAGGCGAGAGCACAGTTATCAGGAATTGAATACTAAATTATTAAAAAAAAGTTTTAACCCATCAATAGTTGATATTGAGCTTGAGAAATTAATTAAGGATGGGCTTCTTAGTGATAAACGTTTTACTGAATCATTCATTCGTTCTAGAAAAAACCAAGGAAAAGGGCCATTAAGAATAAGATCCGAATTATCAATTAAAGGAGTTAAATCACAGCTAATTGAAGATGAACTTGAGGAAGTGAAAGAGCAAGAATGGACTCAACTTGCTGTTGAAGCACTTAAGAAAAAGCTGGGTAATGATAGTGAACTTGATTATCATAAACAACTGAAGTTAATGAGGTTTTTAAGCACTAGAGGATTTAGTAAGCAACAAGTAAAATCAGCAATAAGTCATTGTTTAAACAACCTATCATCTGATTGATTATGAAAACAAAAGAGATAAGAACATTATTTTTAGAATATTTTGAGTCTAAGGGCCATCAAAGAGTAGAGAGCTCATCATTGGTCCCAGCCAATGATCCCACATTGCTATTTACAAATGCAGGAATGGTTCAATTTAAGGATCTTTTCTTAGGTCAAGAAAGAAGAGATTATCTTAAAGCAGTCAGCTCACAAAGATGTGTTAGGGCTGGAGGTAAGCATAATGATTTAGATAATGTTGGTTATACTGCTAGGCATCATACTTTTTTCGAAATGTTGGGTAATTTTAGTTTTGGAGATTATTTTAAAGAAGAAGCCATTTGTTATGCTTGGGAATTTATCACAGAAGTATTGAAAATAAATCCTGAGAAGCTTTGGATTACTGTTTATGAGGAAGATCAAGAGGCAGCGAGTATTTGGCTGGAGAAAATAAATATTCATGAGAAGCGATTGATTAAGTTGGGCAAGGACTCTAATTTTTGGTCGATGGGAGATACTGGTCCTTGTGGTCCATGTACTGAGATATTTTATGATCATGGAGATGGCATTGAAGGCGGACCTCCAGGCTCACACAATGAGGATGGCGATCGCTTTGTTGAGATATGGAATTTAGTTTTTATGCAATTTGAAAGAGCGGTTGATGGAACCATGAATAAGCTGCCTAAACCTTCAGTTGATACTGGCATGGGTCTTGAAAGAATTGCAGCTGTTATGCAGGGTGTTGAAAGTAATTATGATATTGATATTTTTAAAAATCTCATTGCACGTATTAAGGAAGTTGTTGGTTCAAGTGGGAGTGAAAATCACTACAGAGTTATCGCTGATCATATAAGGTCTAGCGTTTTTCTCATTATGGATGGAGTTAGCCCTGGCAATGAAGGCAAAGGTTATGTTTTAAGAAGAATTATCAGAAGAGCTTTGCGTCATGGTCACGAAGTTGGAGCAGAAATACCTTTTTTTCATCGGATTGTAGAACCCTTGATTGAAGAAATGGAAACAGTTTTCCCAGATTTAAGAAAAAAAGAAGAATACATAAAACGTATTATCTTGATGGAGGAAGAAAGATTCTCATCCACATTGTCGCAAGGAATGAAGCTGTTAAATCAAGAAATTGAATCCAATCAAGGAAAGGTTCTTTCAGGTAGTTTTGTATTTAAGCTCTATGATACATATGGTTTCCCAATCGATTTAACAAAAGATATTGTTAAAAATATTGGATTGGATATTGATCAAGTAGGGTTTGATGAGGCCATGGCGAAACAGAAGTCTATGGCTCGAAAAGCCAATCAATTCAGTCAAGAAGAAAATATTCAACTTAATCATCAATTGCAAACATTATTTCTTGGCTATGAACAAATGGAAAATTATTCCAAGGTTATAGGAATATTTAAGGATAGAGCATTTGATGTAATCAGTGAAGGTGAAATGGGGCAAATTATTTTGGAAGAAACTGCTTTTTATGCAGAGAGTGGAGGGCAAATAGGCGATGTGGGTAGTATAGTTTCAAAAAATGGTATTTTTGATGTCATTGATACTCAGCATTCAGGAAATGCACAAGTTCATATTGGTTCTGTATCAACAGGTTCAATTAGTCTAGGCGATGAAGTTAAAGTAAGTATTAATCCTATTAAAAGAAGTTCTATCACTAGTAATCATACTGGCACACATTTATTGCATGCTGCTTTAATGAATATTTTAGGAGATCATGTTACGCAAAGAGGTTCTTTGGTTGACGATATGAAAATTCGTTTTGATTTCTCTCATGATCAAGCAGTGAGCAGTGAGCAAATTAGAGAAATAGAAGCAATTGTGAATTCTAAAATAGAAGAGAATATTGAAGTTGAAACAAGTATCATGAAACATGATGAAGCTATAGATTCAGGTGCTATGGCTTTATTTGGAGAAAAATATGGTGATGATGTTAGAGTGCTTGAGGTTGGTAAATTTTCAAAAGAGCTTTGTGGTGGAACGCATGTCAAAAACACTAATGAGATATCTTTGTTTAAAGTTGTTTCCGAATCAAGTGTTTCATCTGGTACCAGAAGAATTGAAGCAATTACTGGAGATCAAGCATTGAAATGGGCTGAAGAAACTGAGCATTTAGTAGAGCAATTAACAGATCTTCTAAAAATTAGAAGAGAGGATGTTGCTGAAAAAGTCACAACTTTGGTTGAGACGAATCGAAAAATGAGTCAAGAAATTAAGGATTTAAAAGCAAGGGTTGCTGGATCTCAAGATAATGATAATTCTGTAAAACCAGAAATCATTAATGGCATATCTCTAATCATAAAAGCACTCGATGATGATACAGAAGCTGGAATCATGAGAACCGCTATAGATCAAATGAAAAATAATCTTGGTTCTGGAGTGATCGTTTTATCAAGCCTAAGCTCAAAAGGAAAAATTAGATTAGCTATAGGAGTAACTCAAGATTTAAAAGAGAAAATACCTGCTAATGAATTGGCTAAAGAAATGTCAGAAGCATTAGGCGGCAAGGGCGGTGGCAGATCTGATTTTGCGAATGCAGGTGGCACTAACCCTGATAATATAGAGCAAGCAATTTCTATTCTTAAAGAGCGTTTAACTAGTATCTAGAAATCTCATTCCCCGTCTCTGACGAATAAATATTTTATATGAATAACCAAAAGTCTAAAATTGCTGTTTTTGGAGCTAATGGAGCTATAGGACATGCTTTTATAAAATACTATAGTAATTCAATGGTTTACGGTATGAGTCGTAAAAAGCCGGATGTCAATATTGAAGGCATAAAAAGTATTATTATTGAGAAGTACGATGATGAGAATTTATCAAGAATAGCTGATAAATTTAAGAATGACTCATTAGATAAGATTATTATTTCTATTGGTATGCTCCATAATGATAGTTTGGAGCCTGAAAAACGGATAGATGATTTAACAACAGACCAATTCAATGAAATTATGCATTCAAATGCAGTGATCCCCTCTCTGATTGTTAAACATTTTCATAAAAAAATGAAGAAAGAGTATCCATCTATTATTGCTATCTTGTCAGCTAGAGTGGGAAGTATATCTGATAATCGTTCAGGTGGATGGTACTCATATCGAGCTTCTAAGGCAGCATTGAACATGATTATTAAAAATATGAGCATTGAGCTAGGAAGATTAAATAAGAATCTTATAGTTATTGGTTTGCATCCAGGAACCGTTGATAGCGCTCTAACCAAACCTTTTCAGAAAAGTATACAAAGCTCGAAATTATTTTCTCCAGATTATTCAGTATCTAAATTGTCATCAGTTATTAATTCTTTAGTAGTAAGCAATAGTGGTAAATGTTATGCATGGGATGGAATGGAAATATTTCCATAGTAATTTAGATTAAGTACTTCAATCCATTAGAAAGTCTGTTAATTTGTTTATTTAAGGTTTGCTTGCTAGTCTTTACTGCATGAAAGAATATTATTCTTTCAGAATTTAATTATTGATGGGTGAGAGAATGGATTTTCAACTTAATGAAATCTCATTAATTATAAATAATAAAAAATTAGAGTATGAACTTCCATATCTATGGATTAGAGATAACTGTCATTGCAATGATTGCAGAATAGGGGAAACACTTGAAAAGAGGTTTATGCTTAATTCTGTTCCTGTAGATTTAAAACCCAAAAGCGTAGATATAGAAGAAAATGATATTAATATACGTTGGCCTGATGACCATGAAACAACCATAAGCTTGAAGGACATAAAATCTTTAAAAAAACCTAGGAAGCCTGAAAAAAAATTATGGACTAAAAACTTCATCCCAAAATATTACGATTGGGATGATTTTCTTGAGAATAATGACATTGCTATTAGTGCTATTTCTGAGTTTATTACCAAAGGAGCAATATGCATTAAAAATGCTCCATGCATTCCAAATTCATTAGAAGATCTTGCTCCAAGACTAGGTCCTATAAGAGAGGTATTGTTTGAGCGTATTCATAATGTTTCTATGGATGGTCATGTATATAATATTGCACACACATCATTAGAAGTTCCACCTCATAATGACTTTGCCAGTTATTCATGGCCACCGAGTGTTCAGGCTCTTCATATGCTAATCAATGAATGCGAAGGCGGAGAATCAATGATAATTGATGGGTATAAAGTTCTTAAAGATTTAAAAGATGATCATCCTGATATTTTTAATGTTTTATGTACTTTCTCAGTGCCATTTCGAGAGTTTGATGAAGAAAATGAGACTTATGCAAATGAGCCAATTATTAGATTAAATACTGCAAATGAGATTATTGGATTCAGATACTCAAATCAATTAATGCAAATGATAGATCCTCATAAAAAAAATGTGAGTTTATTTTATAAGGCTTATCATGAGCTCTGCAATAGAATTAATAGTGAAAAATATAAGTCAAAATTTCGACTCGAAGCAGGCCACATACTTTTAGTTTCTGCCCATAGAGTTCTTCACGGAAGAGAAAAATTTAAACCAAGCGGTAAGCGTCATCTTCAAGATGCATACTATGAGATGGATAACATAGAAAATAGTTTATTTCTCTATGAAAGTTTACAGGGGTAATTAGGTTGGTAAAAAAAGTTGAATTTATATCAATGGATGAAGGAACCAAGGAAGATTATGATCTTATAGCCATTCATGATTCGGAAAATGAAAAAGGTTTATCGAAAAGAGTTATTCAATGGCTTCAGATGATGGATGGAGAATCTCCATATCAAATTGGAAGGCTTCAACATTGTCTTCAGACGGCTACAAGAGCAGAAAAGGATGGAGCCGATGTAGAAACAATAGTGTGTGCATTGCTTCATGACATAGGTGATGTAATATCTCCAGTCAATCATTCTCAGGTTTCTGCAGCACTTTTAAGGCCGTATATTAGTGAAAAGAATTATTGGATAGTTCTTAATCATGGATTATTTCAAGGTTACTATTGGATGCATCATTATGATCAAGATAGAAATCTAAGAGATCAATACAAAGATCATCCTTATTACCAAGACTGTGTAGATTTTTGTTCTAAATGGGATCAAAAATCATTTGATCCACATTATGAAACAAAATCTTTAGAATATTTTATACCTATGATTGAAGAAATATTTTCTAGAGAAGCCCAATCATTCCTTTAATCACTAAACACAACATTTCATTTGTCATTTGTTGTTTTTATCAGATACTTTGATGCCAGTTCTCTTAATTCTGCAGAGATTTCAACAGATTTTCGTGTGTGTAAATCAAAGAGCACGCAAATGCATTTGAGTGTTGCTGCGACTTCATTATTGCCAAGATTTTTCATCTTATAAAGAATTGTGATCGATTTATTCCCAATTTTGGTAAGTTTTGAATCGATTTCAAGTATATCGCCAACCGATACTTCTGCCTTGTAATCAATCACATGCTGAACATCTGCCCAAGCAATTTTATTTTCTGCATCACTAGAGCCGGTCCATCCAAAAACTGTGTATAACATATGGTAAGCAGCATCGTCAAACATGGCCACATAATGACGAGTGGTCATATGACCTAAAATGTCACACATCCATGGGTGTGCAACGTTTTTTTGTACTAAAACCATATAAATTCTCCAATAAGTTTTATCATCTATATAGGCCTTTTAAGGCCAAGAGTTTCTCTCGCTTCTGATGGTGTTTGAATTGAACATCCCATGAGTTCAACAATATTGCAAGCCCTTTCAACCAATTGGCCATTCGAGGCAAAAACACCTTTTTCCAAATAGAGATTATCTTCGAGACCTACTCGAATATTTCCACCCAAGAGCACGGATTGAGCCACCATGGGCATTTCCATAGCACTTGTCCCAAATCCTGCCCAATTACAACCTTTTGGCAGTGCATCAACCATGGCTTTAAAGGACGCAGTGTTTGCTTCAGCAGCCCAGCGTATACCAAGGCAGACCTGAAACAGTGGTGGATTATCCAGTAATCCTTGATCCATAAGATGTTTAGTAAAGGATATATGTCCCAGTTCAAACACTTCGAGTTCTGGCTTCACACCTATTTCCTGTAGTCTTCTGGCTCCTTGTTCAAGCATGTTTGGAGTTGATATATAAACATAATCTCCTTCGGCATAATTAAATGAACCACAATCAAGTGAGCAAATTTCTGGCAAGAGTTCTTCAATATGCTTTATTCGTTCCATTATTCCAACACAGTCTGTGTTGTCGCTAAAATTCATCGGTTCCTCATCTGGACCTAGAAAAAGATCACCACCCATTCCAGTGGTGAGATTAATGATAACGTCCACATTGCTTTCACGAATACGACTGACTACTTCACGATACAGTTCTATACGTCTGCTTGATTTGCCACTATCGGGTTCTCGTACATGAATATGAGCAATGGCAGCACCAGCTTTAGCAGCCTCTATCGCTGCAGCTGCAATTTCTTTCGGCGTGACTGGAATGGCAGGGTGCTTATCAACAGAAGCCCCTGAGCCAGTTACCGCACAGCTAACAATAACATTACGATTCATTTATCAGATCCCTTAGAATTTTTTTTGCTTATAACGATTTTTCAAGCCCATTTTATGGAATATTTTAGAACAGTGAATAATAATTTTTCCATTGTTATTAATACTGTCAGCTATCTTTTTTTACCCAAGAGAGTTTATCGTCAATGTATATCTCAGCTTGTGGTTCAAAGTCTTGGGGTTTGTCTAGGCTGCAAATGGTAATGTTAATATCTTCTGGATCTTCCTTAGAAAGAAAGGCTAAGGGTGTTCCGCATTTCTCGCAAAAGTATCGCTTTGCGTGTGAAGAAGAATTTAGTTTTTTAGGCTCTCCTTTAATGTACTCAAAAGATGACAAAGGAAGAGCTAGCCAAGAAACAAATGGAGCCCCCGAAATATGTCTACACGTAGAGCAGTGGCAATTTACGGAGAGGTAATTATTTGTCTCAAAGTTATAGCGAACAGATCCGCAAAAACAACCTCCTTCAATGCGTTCATCCATAATTGCCCCCTTTTAATGTACCGTTATAAATTACTCCCTTTCATCCATGAAGGCAAGAAGCTGTATATCAATACAGAGAATGTGATTTTAAAAGATTAAAATCCCAACCTTTGTTTAGTGAACTAGTTAGGTATAATCTATAATTCAAGAAAAGGAGAGGTGGCTGAGCGGCTTAAAGCGCTCCCCTGCTAAGGGAGTATACGTTAATAGCGTATCGAGGGTTCGAATCCCTCCCTCTCCGCAGATTTAAAGGTAATGTATGAGTAATGGTGAAGAAAAAAAAGAGCAAGAACAA
>Ga0209252_1000279_pt1 | contig 41107 bp, 28 predicted proteins | sample SaaInlV_135m_DNA_3_FD_184673 | JGI IMG/M metagenome (GOLD analysis project Ga0209252, IMG submission 184673) | Marine microbial communities from expanding oxygen minimum zones in the Saanich Inlet - Saanich Inlet SI074_LV_100m_DNA (SPAdes) (version 2) | ecosystem: Environmental > Aquatic >... | reverse complement strand
ATAGTCAGGGCTATTTATGAAATTTCCATCTTTAGAAAATTCTATGGTTCCTCCAGCAGAGGTAACAACATCAACAATGGATTGATAGATAGTCTTTGTGTTTACAAAATCAGAGTTTTTATTCTCCCTACCTTGCCAGGTAATAGTCCAACCCCCAGTTTGAGAGGAAATTTTATTTGCTGCCTCCCCTATCACACCAACATGAGCACTGGGGTTTAAAGGAAGCATTTGATTGTTATTTTTTAGGAGCACCAAAGATTCTCTAACCGCTTGCCTTGCAAGCGCCAAGTGATCCGGGTGACCTAAATAATTACTTGTAAATTCATGGGGCGCTCGCCCATTCAGCAAACCCATCCTAGATTTTACAGTGAGTATCCTTCTGACAGCATCATCCAATCTTTCGAGTGAAATTTCTCCAGACTTAACCTGTCTGATAGTATTTTTTAGAAGTAATTTCCACTCCTCTGGCACCATGAACATATCAACGCCTGCGTTAAAAGCCTGAGCACAATTAACATTAGAACAATTTTTTACTTGCCCGTGACCATTCCAGTCACCCACAACAAAACCATCAAACTGCATCTGGTCTTTCAGTATTCCGGTCAGCAGCCTCTTATCTCCATGCATCTTACTGCCATTGATTGAATTGAAACTAGCCATAACTGTTTGGGCGCATGCATCCAAAGCTTGAAAATAAGGATATCCATGAATCTCTCTGAGCTCTGCTTCAGAAACAATTGCATCACCCTGGTCGACCCCATTAATGGTTCCACCATCACCCATAAAATGCTTGGCGGTGGCAATGACATGGTTGTTATCAAGAAATTTTGTACCCTCGCCTTGTAATCCAACGATCATGGCCTTGCCAAGTTTTGAAACTAACTCAGGATTTTCAGAGAATCCTTCGTAAGTCCTTCCCCATCGATCATCTTGAGGAACAGCAACAGTTGGAGCAAAGGTCCAGGCAACCCCGGTAGAAAGAACCTCCAAAGCAATTGCCTCCCCTATATCTTTTAGCAAAGCAGCATTAGCCGTCGCTCCAAGTCCAATGTTATGAGGAAATAAAGTAGCACCAATTAGATTATTATGTCCGTGCACAGCATCTGTTCCCCAAAGTACAGGTATCTTTACTCCGTCAACCTCTATCGAAGCATCATAAAACTCTTGACTCAATTTTTTCCAATCATCTGCTGTGCTGTATTTATCCCGATTAGGCGCTGTATTGCCTCCATTAAGCACTGATCCGATATGATATTTTTTTACATCTGCTGGTGATATGAAATCTAAATCTCCCTGAATAACTTGGCCGACCTTTTGCTCTATGGACATTTTAGAAAGCAATTCAGTAATAAGATTATCATTTGCACCATAAGAGTACTTACAAGTATTGACTCTAGACCAATCCTCTTCAGCTGACAGACTCAAAGATAATATCAATGAAAGGATAGATAATTTAATTGTTAGTTTGTTCATTGGATCTCCTGTAATAATTAAAAATGAGTGTCGGAGCACTCTATTAGCCGCCTTGATTGGTTTAGTAAATAGTAAAGGGGAAAGTCTTCATCTGTATGCGCATGGTCTAATAGCTCTCGTTTAGCAAGATTCGGCACTAAAAGAATGCATCTTTGGGTGCTAAGCAACAGAGAAGTGCCCATAGTCCTTCTGCGATGCGGCGGATCTCCCAGAGGTATCTCGGAACTATATATTTCATGGGGCGCCTCAGCATCAAATAGCCTGTGTTCTTGGTCCAATAAATCTGGAAATAAGGAGGCAAAATGACCATCTAAACCCATGCCTAGAAGCACAACATCGAAGGGCAATTTTAGTTGAGGAACATCTAATAAAGATTCAGTCAAAGAGAGGTACTTGGCAGTCTTAGCATGATTAATCAGGAGGTGCTGCATTATTAGAAGTTCATTAGAGTCTTTATGATTTATGTCCACAAGACGATCATCACCTAAGATGATTGTGACATTACTCCAAGGAATATTTGCTAAACTCAGATGTTCAAAAATCTCTAATGGGCTGGTGCCACCAGATACAACAAGAGATGCTTGGCCCTTTTCTCTTACACCATTAGCTAATGAGGATGCAATTGATTGTGCAATTCTGAAATTTAGGCTTTCCACTCTAACGCGCGTTTCTTAAAAAGAATTTATTAATGTAATTAAGATTGCCATGCAAACAGGTCATTTCTTTTTGAATTAAAAAAACAGGGATATTCGACAAAATATCAGCATGCATAATCTTGCGATTCATTAGGAAACATTCTTTGAATTTGAGTGGATTAATATGCTGCATTAAAGAGCGCATGAGGCCGCCAGCTAAGAAAATACCATTGCCTGGCATGTAAGCAAGAGCGAGCTCAGAAAGAACCTGTGGCAAGCACACAAGAAATTGGTCGATTGATTTTTTGGCAAGGTGATCGCTGTTGTATGACATTAGAATCTCTTCAGAGCTTTTCTCTAATCCAGAATATTCTTTATAGATATTTGAGATCCCTCGTCCTGAAATTAAATCTTCCAAAACATGAAAATCCTCCGAATAATTTAACTCGGATCCTATTAACATGGAGTTAATAGAAAAAGTGCTGTTGCCTATCTCTGTAGGCAATACAATCTGGTTATCTACTACCAATGAGGCTCCCAGACCTGTTCCAGGACCAAGTATCAATGCAGTCTTGTTAAAGCTCTGCCCCTGAATAATTGTGTCCATATCACTTTGATCAAATAAGCTTAGGCTATGACCAATAGATTCCCAGTCATTAAGAACATGACAGGAGGAAATATCAAATTTTTTTAAAACCTCATTAGCATCCAATGTAAAGTCTCTATTGGTCATAGAAATAGAGTCGTTGAGTCTAGGGCCTGCGACAGAAAAAACAATATGTTGAATGCTTGGATCTTCGGTCAAAAAATTAGCTATGAGCGCATCAAATGATTTTAAGCAGCTTGTGTTATTTTTCTGGGGATTAATTAACTCACTCGAACCGATGTTGGCAGAGCAGGTTCTAACATTGGTCCCCCCAATGTCCACTAAGAGCACGCGAGCTTGATCCAATGCTGTCTCGGGATTAATTACCATAATAAGAAATATATGACACAAAGAATCGTTATCACCACAAAGGTATTTACGTTAAAGGCTCTAGAGGTACTAAAATCTATGCCTGCTAAATTAATAGCTTTTGGTTGATCAGCGTAACCTTGAGCCAATGCAGTTATGTAACACCCAAGTCCTGACAAAAAGAATACGACACCCATTCTATGGATATAAGCAAAATCAGGAAAAATATTACTAATAGAGATGGACAGAACCAAAGAAGAGATTGCTGCAACAAGAACAGACATGGTGGTAGCCTTTTTCCAAAAGAGTGCAACCAAGAAAATGACTAGAATGCCTGGTGTGAAAAGACCAGTAAACTCCTGAATATACTGAAATAATGAATCAAAGCTATCAAGCAATGGCGCAATGCATACTGCCACAAGCAAACCAACAACCACTGCTATTCTCCCAGTTTTTATTAAGTTAGATTGACTCACTTCAACGGGAGAAAATGTTCTATATATATCCATTGTAAATATTGTGCCGATGCTGTTAGTCATAGAAGCAAGTGAAGATACTATTGCAGCGATTAAAGCGGCGAAGGTGAGGCCAAGTAGTCCATGAGGCAATAATGTCATCATGCTGGGGTAAGCCTGATCAGATTTAACTATGGCAGGAATTAATTCCATTTCCATTGCCATGGCAGCACATATGCCAGGCAAAACGATAACAACTGGCATGAGCAATTTAAGATACGCTGCAAACATCACTCCTTTTTGCGCTTCTTTCAGTGATTTGGCGCCCAGAGCTCTCTGGGTAATATATTGATTAAAGCCCCAGTAAGAAAAATGACCTATCCAGACCCCCGCTCCAATTAAAATCCATACTCCCGGCAAATTATTGTAGGAGGGATTGTCTGGGGAAAGAATCATGTCAAATTTTTCGGGCATAGCGTTAAAAACAATCCCGAGGCCCTGAATCACTCCACCGGAGCCAGAAATCTGATTTAGTGCAATGTATAACACTGCAAACCCACCAAAGATCAATAATACTACCTGCACTATGTCGGTCATAGCTACCGCTTTCAACCCTCCCGACAGCGAGTATGCAAGAGCAAAAACTGCCAACAGAATGCACCCATACATTGCCTCAAGACCAGTCAATGAATTGATAGCGAGGGCTCCAAGCCACAAAACAGTTGTTAGATTAATAAATACATAAATAATTAACCAAAAAACAGATAGGACTAAGCTCACTCTTTTATCGAAGCGTTGCTCCAGAAATTGAGGCATGGTGTAAATTTTTTTCTCAAGAAATAAAGGTAGGAAATATTTTGCCATCACTATCAATGCAACTGCTGCTGTTAACTCCCAAACTGCAATTGCCATGCCTACAACAAAACCTTGCCCTGACATTCCGATAATCTGTTCAGCAGAAATATTAGCAGCGATCAATGACGCTCCTATTGCCCACCAAGGCAATGATCTGCCTGCCAAGAAATAATCTTCTGATGTTTTCTCTATGCCAGACTTATCTCTAGAAACATATTGAGCAAGACCAATAATACCAATGCAATATATACCCAGAATTAAAAAATCTAAATTATTAAAATACATAATACCGCCCCTAGTAATTATTGATATCGTTGTCAAATAAGCTAAATTATCATTAAAATAGTAAGATAAAGCAAATATGTCTCGTCAAATGCCTGTAACAATAAAAGATGTGTCTAATGATGCAAAGGTTTCCATCAAGACTGTATCGCGAGTTATCAACAAAGAAAAAAATGTTGCGGAGAAAACTAGAGAGCTTGTTGTTAAATCTATTCAGAAATTAGGTTTTAAGCCAAACAGAAGCGCTCAAAGCCTTAGATCAAGAAAATCTCATATGATTGCATTGCTGTATGACAACCCCAATAAGCATTACTTGGCCGATATTCAAAGAGGAATTCTAAGGCTTTGCAAAGAAACTGGTTATAATCTAGTCATACAAGAATGTGATTATACAGACCCTCAACTAGCATTAGAAATTTCAAAATTTATTGATGATTTTAGCATTGATGGCTTAGTCATTACTCCGCCCTTAAGTGATATGCAGGAATTCTTGAATTCACTGGCCGGCACTGAAGCTGAATATTCCATCATTGCTCCAAGCACTACTCTCAAAGATAGCTTGTATGTCTCTTCAAATGATTATGAAGCGAGCTACGCGATGACAAGTAAGATTATAGAGAAAGGACATAGGGATATTGCTTTTATTAAAGGTCATCAGAAGCACTCAGCGTCTGCCTTGCGATTTGATGGTTTTTTAGCTGCGCTCCAAGATAATGATGTGAAATTAAACATCGAATGGGTAAAAGAAGGAAACTTTGGCTTTGATTCTGGTTTTAGCGCTGGGTTGGAGTTACTGAAATCACAAAACAAACCTTCTGTTATTTTTGCCAGTAATGATTATATGGCTGCTGGGGTTATGAAAGCAGCGCAAATGAATGGCATTAACATACCGCTGGAATTATCTCTTATTGGCTTTGATGACTCTCCAATAGCAGAGCAACTCTGGCCCTCATTAACTACCGTTCGCCAACCGGTTGAAGAAATGGCTTACCATGCTGCAAGATTATTGTTGGGTAATATCGATGGTCTGAGTGAGACAATTGCATCAAAAGAGTTTAAATCTGAGTTAATTGTTAGAGAATCCTTAATTAATTTAATAAATTAAAAGACTCACGAATTCCACTCACAACAAATTCAATTGCTAGGGCGCCAAGTAAAATACCAAATATCTTTTGAACCACAATAATAATAGTCGGGCTAACTCTCTTGGCAAGATTCGCTGAAAGCCACATCGCGATTGCTGCCAGAGCAACGATGATTAGAATTGGGCTGAAATTTATCAGCACTTCAATAGGATCAGAAGAGCGTTCTTCCGCAAGGAGCAAAGCAGCTGTCATTGCTCCAGGCCCAGCAATCAGTGGAGTCGCAATAGGAAAAATTGCAAGCGTTTGAAGTGATTCATCATCCAAGGCAACATCAGCTGTATTTTGCCTGCGTTCTTGCCGTTGCTCTAGAACCATCTGAAAAGCTATTGCTATGAGGAATAAACCACCTATGATTTTAAAAGAGCTCATTGATATACCCATAACGCTCAATACAGACGCTCCAAACAGCCAAAAAGCAGAAAGAATTCCCAGCGAAACTAGGCTCGCATGAATATAGACTTTTTTAATCTCTTGCTTGTTAAGCCCCTGGGTAAGACTGGCAAAAATTGGAATCAGTGCGATGGGATCAACCGCAACAAATAACAAAATAACACTTTCTATAACTTGCTCAAACATATTACGTGGAAATAATTTGAATGGAGTCAGTATGAGAGGCAGAGTACACTCCTCCAATCAACACAAACTTTAGTGATTTTTTAGGTCTCACCTTCGAAGCAAGAATGGCCTTAATCTTGGTAATTGTTAAAGATTGATTAGAGATAGATTTTAAAAAATGAGGTTGCATGCCACCAACCAATGAGAGGTGCTTAAAAGTTTCCTTGTTATTGGTGAATGCGTAAATAGGCATTCTAAATGGTTTGGTGCTTGCAATAACATCAGCAGTTTGACCAGATCTCGTAACAACAACTATCCCGTTAGCGTGAATTCTAGAGGCAAGATCTCGAGCGCTAATTGCCATATTTTGCCAATCAGATTGATCGTTAAGAAATTTCTCATAGCCCAGCGTTCTAAAGTCTTCCGTTTTAGTGGCAATCTTTTTTAGCATTTTGATGCAGTCTACTGGATACTTCCCAACACTCGTCTCACCTGAGAGCATAATTGCATCTGCACCTTCATAAATGGCATTAGCAACATCAGTAACTTCAGCTCTGGTAGGTGTTGGATTAATAATCATAGACTCCAAGAGATGTGTTGCAACAATTGAGCGTTTTCCCCACTTTGCAGTTGCATACATGATTCTTCTTTGAATATTTGGCAAGTCAGCAAGATCAGTCTCAATTCCGAGGTCACCTCTAGCGACCATGACAATATCAGCCGCCTGAGTAATTTCATGAATATTGTCCAGTCCTTCTTGATTTTCAATCTTCGCTATTATTTTAGCTGACGATTTCTTTTTTTGAAGCATTGTTCTTAAGTCATGAATATCCTGAGCACTTCTGACAAAGGAGAGCGCAATAAAGCTAAGATTATTTTTTATGGCTAGGTTGATATCTTTACGGTCTTTTTTAGTTATTGAAGGAAGATCAACCCTTACACCCGGAAGATTGACGTGGCGTTTGCTCCCAAGCTTGCCGCCATCAAGAACCTTGCAAGTTAAGTTCTCTTTATCTTTTGATAAAACTTTAAAGTTAATTAAGCCATTATCAATACTTATTCTGGAACCCTTGGAGACACTATTAATTAGTCCCTTGTAATTGATTCTTATTGAAGAAGTTTCAACATCTATATCATCTCTTATAGTTAGCTTCACAATGTCGCCAACCTTTAAATCTATATCGCTTTGATTAATTCCAGTTCTTATCTCAGGTCCCTGAGTATCAAGCAATAATCCGATGGGGCCAAACTCAGCAGACTGCTCTGTATTAATTTTATTGGCAGTGTCGATAATATGTTGTGCATCTCGATGGGTGGCATGAGACATATTTATTCTTGCAACGTTCATCCCTGCCCTATGAAGTTTCCTCATTACTTCATAGCTGTTAGAACATGGGCCGATAGTAGCAATGATCTTTGTTTTTATGTTGTTCATATTCCGCACTATACCTCAAATACTATTCTTACGAACTATTTGACACCGTTGTCATTGAGGGAGTATTCTTGAAAAGAATTAACCAATCATTCAAATGAAAATATTTATATTTGGTGGGACTGGAGATCTAGCCGCTAGAAAACTACTGCCTGCGTTGTATCGCCATCACAAAGCGGGAAGAATCAGCAACGAGACTCAAATATATGGGATTGGGTCAAGGCAAATAGACACAGAGCAGTATAGGACTGATACCAAGAAGCATCTTCGAAACTACCTAGAGGCAAGTGAACACACTGAACAAAGCCTTGAGCTGTTCGTGCTAATGGTTACTTATAAGAGAATTGATTTTAATGTTGCGCATGATTTTCATTTGTTGCAGAAAGATACAAATTCAAACAATAGAAACCTGTTTTACTTGGCAGTGCCTCCCTCATTCTATAAGACAATCGCAGATAATCTAAGTGAGCAATCTTTGATTGGCCCCTCCTCCTCTATTATTGTTGAAAAACCTATCGGAAGTGATTTGCTTTCATCAATTGAAATCAATGAAGCGTTGGCTTGCCATTTTGCAGAAAATCAAATTTTTAGAATTGATCACTATCTTGGAAAAGAAGCTGTTCAAAATTTACTAGCTCTTCGATTCGGAAATATATTGTTCGAAAAAATTTGGTCTAATGTTGCTGTGGACCATATTCAAATTACTGTTGCTGAGACTCTGGGGCTAGAAAAGAGAGGTTCTTACTACGATCATACTGGTGCAATTAAAGATATGCTACAAAATCACCTATTACAAATCCTATGTCTTGTGGCCATGGAGCCCCCAACCAGTGTTAACTCAGAATCTATTAGAGATGAAAAGCTGAAAGTGCTGCGATCCCTTCGAGACTTGGATGCACAGTCTATTGCAGAGCACTGTGTTATCGGTCAATACAAAGATGGTGCAATTGATTCAAAACCAAAAATTGGCTACAGAGCTGAGGAAGGTGTTAAAGAAGAAAGTGCCACTGAAACGTTTGTTGCTTTAAAGGTATGGATAGATAATTGGCGATGGTCAGGTGTTCCGTTCTTCTTAAGAACCGGTAAGAGACTAGGAGAAAAACGCTCTGAAATAGTCATACAATTTAAATCTGTCCCGCATAATATTTTTGATTCAACGAATACTCAGAAAGATAACCAGCTAATCATAAGACTGCAGCCTGAAGAAAGTATTAAGCTCAAGATTATGATTAAAAAACCTTCGGCCTCTGGCTTTCACTTACAAGAACTTCCATTAGATTTACTATTCACCGATTACTATGAAGATGATCATTTGGATGCATATGAAAGACTATTGATGGATGTTATAGATGATAAGCCATCATTATTTATGCGGAGAGATGAGGTTGAAGAAGCCTGGAATTATATTGATCAGCTCATTGCGTCTATTTCTGAGGGAGGCTTGGGGCTATCAAAATATAATGCGGGCAGTTGGGGTCCTTCAAGCTCAGATCTGCTTATCGCAAAACATAATTCTAAATGGATCAATGAGGAAGACTAAAAGATGAAAACGATCAATGCTATAAAAGATAGAATTCAAAAAAGAAGTGAAAACACAAGATCAGACTATCTTCGGAATATTGATTTCTGGAAAGAAAATTCGCCCAATAGAAATAACCTGGGATGCTCAAACCTTGCTCATACTTATGCCTCATGCAATAGCAAAGCGCCGACAGAGAGCCTTAACATAAAAAAATTTGTAGGCATCATAACTGCTTACAATGACATGCTTTCTGCACACGCACCTTTAGAGGCATACCCTAGAGAGTTGAAAAAAGAAGCGACTAAATTAAATCTACATATTCAAGTAGCTGGAGGTGTTCCTGCGATGTGTGATGGCATTACTCAAGGCGAACCAGGAATGGAGCTTTCATTATTTAGCAGGGATTCAATTGCTCTATCCACCGCCATTGGCTTATCTCACAATGTATTTGATTCTGCAATTTGCATGGGTACATGCGACAAAATAGTTCCTGGATTATTGATTGGAGCTCTAAAGTTTGGTCACCTGCCAGTTATTTTTATTCCAGGCGGACCTATGGCAACAGGAATCTCCAATTCAAAAAAAAATAAAACTAGGCAATCCTATGCTGCCGGTGAGATTGAAAAAATAGAGCTGCTGACTATAGAGCAGCAAGCTTATCATTCTGAGGGTACATGTACGTTTTATGGAACAGCTAACACAAATCAATTGATTGCAGAGGCCATGGGCTTCCAGCTCCCTGGAGCAGCATTCACCCCTACTGATTCACCTATCAGGAATTGTCTTAATAATGAGAGCCTTAGATCACTAATACGTATGATGGATGCTGAGATGGGATTAGGGGAAATGTTAGATGTAAAAAATTGGGTTAATGCCATCATTGTTTTGTTAGCTAGTGGAGGCTCTACAAATCTTGTAATCCATTTAATTGCCATGGCCCGCTCAGCCGGCTACATCATCACAATCGAAGATTTTAATGATTTATCTTCAATGATCCCTCTTCTTTGTCAAATCTATCCAAATGGAAACGCAGATGTAAATGAATTTCATTCCGAGGGAGGAATCGCTAGATTATTAAAAAATTTAATAGATGGTGAGCTAATCTATGAAGATATTCATACAGTGGCTGGATTAGGTCTTTCGCACTATACAAAGGTTCCAACCATCGGAGCTTCTCAGAGTAGTGAACTGCAATGGGAGGAATTGGCAATGCATTCCCAGCCCCTTAAAAGTATTACGACTGCTCATAAACCATACAAGCCGAATGGTGGAATCAAATTTATTGGTGGTGATATCGCAGAAGGTTTAATAAAAGTCTCTGCATTAAAAAATGAAAATGAGATTATATCCGCTCCTGTAAGGGTATTTTTAACTCAGGACGAGGTACTAAATGCCTATGCGCATGACGAACTAAATCAAGATATGATCCTAGTGCTGCTAGGACAGAGCCCGTCAATCAACGGAATGCCTGAATTGCACAAGCTCACGTCTCCAATTAATGTTTTGCAAAAAAGAGGTTATAAAATTGCGTTAGTAACAGATGGTCGTATGTCCGGTGCATCCGGTTCATTTCCAGCTTTAATTCATGCTGTTAGTGAAAACAATAATCTATATAAAATTAGAGCAGGCGATATACTTACTTTAGACCTGAAAGAGCGAATGCTAACCATTAACTCTGATGAGTATAAAAAAAGAGCAGCCATTGAAATTGCACCTAGCAATATTGGGCTCGGCAGAGAATTATTTAAGATGTTTAGAGATAATGTTAGCTCGGTAAAATTAGGGGCAACAATTTTTCATGACTAATAAGAATAAAATAATTCCTAGAATTCTTCCTACCCTTACCCTCTCTTCGATAGAAGAGGCAAAAAAAGTGTATGCAGTATTGCAGGCAGCAAATATTAATTCAATTGAAGTAACTCTAAGACCCTCAGTATCTGATGAAGCTATAGAGTTCCTTGCTAATCAACCAGAAATTAATTTAGGTTTAGGCACAGTTCTTAACGTCACGCAGCTTCTTAAGTTTAAAAGTCTAAATATTTGCTATGCAGTGTCTCCAGGCTTTAACGAAGATGTGCATGATTACTGCAAGAAAGAGGAGATCGCTTATATTCCGGGTGTTGAAACAGCATCAGAAGTAATGAAAATGATGAGCTTTGGGCTTGATCGATTGAAATTCTTTCCGGCTGAACAATCTGGCGGAGTGGAGAAGTTAAAATCATTTAATGCAGTATTTCCAGAGATCAATTTCATGTGCACTGGTGGTATCAATCTATTGAACTATAAAAGCTACACTGAATTACGGAATGTATTCTCTGTCGGCGGATCGTTTGTTTTACCAAAAGAATTCCTTATGGAAGATGATCTGAGTGAAGCTGTTAAATATCTTCAGTTATTGTAGGCGAAAAAAAACAGAGCAAGCTCTGTTTCTTTAAGTTCGAGATTGGAAGAGGTCTAAAGTGAGATTTTCTTTAGCTCCTTGAAGGTTTTCTCTTGCCTTCTTGGTGGGTTACTAAGCTCTTTTTTATCGTCAACTCTTAGTATCGCTTTCGCCCTTCGTCTCTACCTTCTCTTTCTCTCTTACTCCCGTCTGCAGTTGTTTGTAAGTCGGTCCGAGTTGGTCTATTAAATATACGCCTCTGATTAAAAGTGTCAACCCCTTTTAGTTAAAAAGTTTAAGTTTTTTGCTTTTTATTTTTGTAACAACGATTTAATGATCCGTTCTGAATGGACAACATCAGCATACTTTGATTGCAAGTCAAATAAGTTTGCTCGATGCGCATTTAAATCTCTATCCCCTACACAGTCCTCAGCTACTACAGTGAGGAAATTATTTTGCAAAGAATCTAACGCTGTGGCACGAACGCAGCCACTGGTTGTAACGCCAGATATCACAACTGAATCTACATTCATTTGACGAAGATCTAATGCTAAAGTGGTTTCAAAGAAAGAGCTCGCAAATTTCTTTTCAATTAAAATATCTTCTGAACCAGGAGATAGCTCTGCAAGAAAAGATGTATGTTCGGAGCCAGGCTTTAAAATATTTAATGCTGGAATCTTGGCTCTAAAAACACTTGCCTCAGATATGTCTCTATAAATAGTGGTTGTAAAAATTACAGGTAGATTCATTTGTTTGAATTTATCAACTAATTTAATATTGGCTTGGATTAATTCATCGCACTGAAAGCCTAGCGGCGATGAAGGATCAATAAAACCTCGACACATATCGACTACGACTAAAGCAGGAGAGCTACCCAGTCCTGTAGAGTTAGATTCGAGGGAGCTCAATCTTATTGTTTTAAAAAAGTCGGAGATACAGGAGGTTCTAAATGCGTTTCTTCTAGACACCTAGCCTTAATTTCTTCAATGGTTCCACCAAAATTAAACATCTCATCTGGAACCGTGTCTTTTGACATCTCAGCTCGCAGTTCATCAGTTTTAGATTGATCGACAGATAAGTCATCATTAAGAATGACTCCATACCTTTTGGCCCCTTCAGCAGAGACAAGTTTTTTATCAACATCTGAAGCAACAATGGCAGGATCTCTTTGTAGCGGATCTCCCCAACCACCTCCACCCCATGTATTAAAATACAGAAGATCGCCTTTATGGACCTTAACACCTTCACATTTAGCCGGGACATGCTCTTCAGTGCCATCTGCTCTAACTAGTAATTTAGTCGATCTTTTGCCTGGCTTGCCTCCATTAACACCCCATGGATATGTCAACCATCTATCATCATGAATACCTATGTGACCGTCTACAAGGAATCTATAAGCAACGGACAGTCCATTACCTCCTCTGTGGAGACCAGCACCGCCCGAATCGACAATAAATTCATACGTTTCTACTCTAAGCGGGAAATATGCCTCTACAAATTCATTCGGTACATTGGTGAAGGATGGCCATAATGAGTGACCGTCTGGTCCATCTCCAATAGGTCTTCCGGGCACTCCTCCAAAGCCTATCTGAAATAGCTGAAACCAATCACCTTTATCATCATAACCAGAGAAAAATAAATGGGGTGAATCAGAGAATCCTGCAGCATTAAGCATTTCATTTGGAGCACCCATACCAAGCAAAGCACCCAATACATCAAAAATTCTACCTAAGGCATGAGTTCTTCCGGAAAGAGCAGCTGGATAATTCGGCTTTAATAATGTTCCCTGAGGAATTCTGACATCAACTAAATCATAAAATCCATCATTGAAGACAATTTGAGGATCGACAACATTGATCGTAAATGATCCAAAGAACATTTTGAACATGTCCTCGTTAAGATAAAAATTGACTGAGCTTTGCGCCTGAGGATCAGTGCCCTCAAAATCAAAAATAGCCTTATCACCCTCACGCCACATCTTGCAATGTATTTTATATGGACCCATACCCATACCATCATCACAAATATAATCAGAGAATTCTCTTGGCTCTTCAGGGATAAACATCGAAATAATATGCTTCATAGCATCGTAATTTCTTTGGAGCATTATATTCATAGTAGAACAAAAAACATCATCACCAAAACGATCTGCTATCTCATTACATCTTTTGCCTGCTGTGTTGCAAGCTGCAACAAGAGCATTTAGATCAAAGCGATTCCATTGTGAGGTTCTTACATTATGTAAAATAAGCTCTAAAACATCGGCCTGTAGCTCACCTTTTTTATATAGCTTGATAGGTGGAATTCTAATTCCCTCTTGGAAGATTGTGGTAGCTTCAGTTGGAATAGACCCTGGAACCATGCCGCCATTATCAGACATGTGGCCAAACATTGCTGACCATGCAATATGCCTGCCCTCTCTAAAAATTGGTTTTAATACCATCCAATCTGGTAAATGAGAAACTGCTGCATTACACATGTATGGATCATTGGTGAGGATAATATCTCCTTCCTCAATCTCCTCATCATAAGCTTCAGTAAAACCGTGAATGAATGATCCGAATTGGCCAACAACCATCTTGCCATCATTATTTGCAATCATTGGAAAACAGTCGCCCTGCTCCCTAATTCCTGGAGATAATGCCGTTCTACTAACCAACGCATCCATTTCTTCTCGAGCATTTTTTAGGGCATTCTCTATAAGATCAACCGTAATGCCATCAACATCAACAGTCTGTAACGGAGATTCGTTTGTTTCAATAATTCTTGCTGACATATTATTTTTTAGGGTTGATAATTAAATTGCCTACCTGGTCAACCTCAGCAGCATAGCCAGGCAAGATAACGCTAGTAGAATCCATCTCAGAAATAATAGCAGGGCCAGGAACCACTAGTTTTGCATGCAGCTTTGTTCGATCATATATCTTTGCATCATGCCATTGAGCCTCATGATAAAAGCGAGAATCTTGAATTACAGCATCATCCAGTGAACCTGCAAAGTCCTCATTTGCTAAAGATTTAATTTCGGACTGTTGAACTTTTACAATAGCCCTGATCATCAAGATTTCATGACCATCACTTAATTTAAAGGTAAATAATTGATAATGCTCTTCGTCAAATGCATCGGTAATTAATTGAATCCCTTTGCTTTGATATTCTTTCTCATCAAATTCAACAGTAATTTGAAATGCTTGACCAGCATATCTAACATCAGCTTGATAGGTTACTTCTAAATTAGTATCGCTTACACCATCTTTTAAAAGAGATGAAGAAGCCTTTTCTTTTAGTTCACTTAAATCATTTAAGAATTTATCTGTTGTAATATCTTGAGCCATAGATAGATAAGATCTAGAAGATTCATCCTGAATCTGAGTTGTAGCATCGCCGTAGGCGCACAAAACGCCAGGCCCTGGAGGAATAATTACAGGAAAGGAATTAGACAAAATACCCAAAGCATTAGCATGAAGTGGTCCAGCTCCCCCAAACCCAACCAACGCAAAATCCCTGGGGTCAAATCCTTGCTCAACAGACACTAATCTCAAGGCGCCAAACATAGACTCATTAACGATTCTAATAATTCCTTCGGCAGCTTCCATTAAATCAATGCCAATTCCATCAGCAATAGTTTGAACAGCTTTTTCAGCAGCTTCTTTATTAATAATCATGTCGCCACCGAGCTGAACATCGCTAGGAAGAAGGCCAAGCACTATATTTGCATCGCAAACGGTAGGTTGCTCTCCCCCTTTCATGTATGCGGCAGGACCTGGAACAGCTCCAGCAGATTCTGGACCTACTCTCAGAGCTTTTGTAAGCTCGGGGACAAAGGCTATCGAACCTCCACCTGCACCAACTGTTCTAACGTCAACTGAAGGAGCTTTAACTCTCACATCTCCGACTAAAGTTTCTCTTCTAATTTTTGCTTTTGAATTTTGAATCAGCGCAACGTCTGTTGAAGTTCCTCCCATATCAAAGGTTAAGATATTTTCAAAACCTGCTTGGTTACAAAAATGTATTGCGCCCGCAACTCCACCAGCAGGACCTGACATAAGATGATTAACTGGAGAGTCTCCTGTAGAGCGACTTGATGCAAGCCCACCATCAGATCTTAAGATGGATAGCTGAACATCGCTCCCTAATGATTTCTCTAGATTGGATTGCAGATTATTTACATAGGTAGAAACTTGTGGTCTGACATAGGAATTTAAGACCGTTGTTTCGGCTCTTTCATACTCTTGCATTTCAGGAATAACTTCACTTGAAATAGAAATAGGAACATCTGTAAAAATTTCTGCAGCAATTTTTGCTGCAAGAACTTCATTCGCATTGTTAATGTATGAATTAACAAAGCTAATTGTTAGAGCCTCAACTTGCCCCCTTTTCTTTAATTGAGTTAATTGCTCTTTTAAATGATCTTCATCCAATGGTATGGAAATCTCTCCGGAAGCATCTGTTCGCTCTTTAATGCCATAGGTTAATTCCAGTGGGGCTAGCAACGGCCCTTTAACAAAACTGACCCAGCCGCCAAGACCACCCGGACAAAATGAACGAGCTACTTGCAAGATACTTTCATATCCTTTGGTGGTAAGGAGTCCTACCTTTGCTCCATTGCCAGTTAAAACAGCATTAGTTGCAACAGTAGTGCCATGCATAACGAGCTTTATGTCTTTTGGATTTACGCCTGATTGCTCGCAGATTCGCTCAACCCCATTGAGAACTCCAATAGATGAATCCTCAGGGGTGGATGGAACCTTTGCAGTATATGTGGAGCCATCAGATTCATTTATTAATAAAAAATCTGTAAAGGTTCCACCAACATCAACACCTAGGCGATATGACATAAAAATTAATCCCTTTTAAAAATTATATTTTAAGTCTAAACCATAAGTTGCATAAGGCGCTTGATGAATAAAAGATCCGCCAAATTCTGGAGCTGGAATTACTTCAGCAAGATACTCCTCATCGTTAATATTTCTTCCCCAAAGCGTAAGACTTAACTTTTCTCCTACTAAGGAAGCTCTAAGATCCACTAAAGAATAAGCGTCTCGGACAGACTTACTCATGTCAGAATCTACCGGGAATCCAAGCAATGCACCCCAAACTGCGGGTTGCTTGTTGTCTTGAACAGTATGGAACCAAGTTTCACCAACTTCCATATAATCAACTCTTACAATAAGGTCATAGTTAGCTGAAAATGATGTTTCATATTGCATGCCAAGATTATAAGTATGTTCAGGTGCCAACGGTGCGTTATTGCCAACAGTGTTAGGTCTATGAGCGTTCTTTTTAATTTCACCGTCTGTATAACCAATACCGCCATCAAGTTTAATGCTATCGGTTAAAGCGTATTTAAAGTCTAGTTCTGAACCACTTATATCAAGCTGATCAATTGAAGTTACCACCCTCAATAAACCCCAAGGCCCAGCAAAGAACTCAAAAAATTGATTATCATCAACTTCTGTCTCAAAAAGCGCGCCATTGATTGCAAGTCTGCCATCAAGGTATCTACCCTTAAAGCCAACCTCAAATGATTTAGACACTTCTTTATTAAAAGAATCTGAAACACCTAATCCAGCAGATATTGGGATATTTAGCTGGGAATTAATCAAAGCTGCGCTTCCAGATGAATTAAACCCACCTGATCTGAAGCCAACACCATAAGAAGCATAAATTGTAGTGTTTTCAGCAGTTGTTGTTAAAGAAATTTTAGGTTGAAACTGATCGTATGATTTGTCTCTTGATGGAATTTTACTGCCGCCTGCAGTCATTGCAGGGTTAATTGGAGCGCCGCCACCGTAGTATAAAGCTGACGATCTTGCAGGAACATTGTTATCAACTGAGCGTTTTTCCTTGTCATACCTTCCTTCTAAAGAAAGTTCGGTTGCATCAGATAAATCTATAGAGTACTGACCAAAGATAGAGAAGACATCTGTGGTAAACGTATCATCGAATGCTAAGTCTGTAGGATTTTTTCCTGTTGCTGGAACATAGGACGAAAACTCAAAACCTTTCCCTAAATCAGCTCCATATGAAACTGCAACATCTCTGTCAATTTCTGCATAGTATCCACCGATCAACCATCTGGTTGCTTCAGTTTGATTGCTTGTTAACTTCACTTCAATCGATATGTCATCTTGATCGCGTGACTGGAACTGATAGCCATCACATGTATGAGGAAGATAAGGCCCTAGTACTGAGTTTGCACCAGAAGGAGCTGTACCTGGGGCTGCAAATGAAAAGCCGGGAGGTAATGAATTAATTAAAGCTAAATTAGATGCGGTATTAGAAGCTGCGCAAGCAGGCACTCCAAAGTAACCTCCAAAAGCGCCAGAGGTTCCATCGGACATCAAAAATTCTTCAAGATGATTGTATGCAAAGATAGCAGAGAATTCTCTACCGCTGGCTAGATCTTCTGTGTATTTAATGGATAAATCAGATGTTTCTTGCTCATTAACTGGGGGAACGTTAAACATGTATGAAAATTTATGCTCGTTAACATCTTTAAAGAACTGGTCAGCGCCTGGTGTTCCAAAGCCCTGAAAAGCAGGAAGCGCAAAAACAGCATTAAAATTAATAGTTCCGCCGCTGGCTTCACTCATGCCAAATCTAAAATCCCAAGAGCTATCGTCTTCTTCAACTAATACTCTTCCGCGAAGAGTTGTATCCTCAAAGAAATCAACATTTTTAAGGTTCGAATAAACATTTGTATGTTCTCCATCAGTTTCTCTTGTGCTGACAGAAAATCTTGTATATACGTTATCGCCCATCTTGCCAGAATTAACATACTGTAATTTAGAGGCGTTATTAACACCCATGCCTATTACTGCTGTGCTTTCAGACTCTTCGGACGGAGCTTTAGTGGTAATTAAAATCGCTCCAGACGTAGCATTTCTTCCATAGAGCGCTCCTTGTGGTCCTTTTAGTACTTCAATTTGAGCAATATCTAAAAGCTCTCTATTAAAAGCATTTGGGTTGGTTTGTAAAACACCATCTACAACAAAAGCAAAGTTAGACTCTGCATCTCGAGTAGATGTAAGGCCTCGAATAGTTACAAGTGTATCTCCAACATTGACAGTATTTGCCATAACTACGTTTGGAGTTAAGGCAATAAAATCCTCAGGTCTTTCGATGCCTGCATCACTTATGTCACTTGAGGTAAAAACACTCATTGCAATAGGTACATCTTGAACGCTTTCGTCAACTTTTCGAGCTGATACTACAACCTCTTCAAGAGTTGGCTCAGCGAGCAACGCAAATGAAAAAGAGAAAAAAGAAAACGCCAATGCGAATCGAAAGAGTGTATTAGAAATAGACATTGTTTACCCCCTAGTAAAAAATAGTATTTTAATATTATTCACCATATCTATAATTAACACAACTTCTCGCCTAGCCTCTTTAAACGTAAGTTTTTAAGACATTTTTTTCTTAAGTTCAATCTGTATATAATACAAATATGTCAGCAGTAAATAAGCCATTAGGAGGTATCAAAGTCCTTGATTTAACCCATATGCTATCTGGTCCCTATGGTGGGATGATTCTTGCTGACCTAGGTTGTGAAGTTATTAAAATAGAGCCGCCAGTGAAAGGTGAAGGCACAAGACGCCTTCTAGAAAATGACCCTGACTATTCTTTTAATGGAATGGGAGCATATTTCTACACTCTTAACAGAAACAAAAAAAGTCTTTCTCTTGATTTAAAGAAACCTGAAGGATTAAAAATTTTTTATGAGTTAGCAGAGAAGGCAGATGTCGTAATTAGCAATTTCTCTGCAGGTGTTACTGAAAAACTAAAAATTGATTTTAAAACCTTAAAGACTATTAATCCCAAAATTATTACCTGCACGGTTAGCGGGTTTGGAGAATCAGGGCCTAACTTTAAGCGACCCGCATTTGATCAAATAGCGCAAGCTCTGGGTGGAGGCATGTCAATCACCGGCATTTCATCTTCAGAGCCAATGCGAGCTGGAATTCCAATTGGAGATCTTGGGGGCGGCATGTTTGCTGTCATGGGCATTCAAGCTGCAATTATAGATAGAACAAGCTCTGGCATTGGTCAGCATGTAGATATTTCAATGCTTGATTGCCAAATCTCTATGCTCAATTACATGGCAACCATGCAAACTATGTCAGGAGTAGTGCCTGAGCCGATTGGCAATTCTCATTTTGTTCATATGCCTTATAACTCATTCCTTACCAAAGATTATCCTATAGTCATAGCAGCAGTAGGAGATCAGTTTTGGCCAAGGTTATTAAAACTATTTAATCACCCAGAATTACATAATCCAAAATATGCAACTGCATTAGAAAGACAAAAGGATAAAGCAAAACTTGAAAAGATTATCCAAGATGAGTTAATAAAAGAAAAATCTGATCATTGGTTGCGCTTGTTAGAGGAAGAAGCAGTTCCATGCGCAAGAGTGAATAATATTGAGCAAGCGCTAAATGACGAGCAGGTTCAACATAGAAACATGCTAGTTGATGTCCCTCATCCAGATGGAGGTTCAGTTAAGGTTCCTGGTAACCCTATTAAATTCTCAGATAGTGCAGAGGAAGAATTTCTTGCGCCCCCTCTTTTGGGAGAGCACACTAAACAAGTGCTAAATGAGTGGCTGGGATATTCGGACGAAGAGTTAGAGTCACTAGATAAATTGCAAATAATTGAGATGCTTAAATGAGTTCAGAGTTTGTTTATATTAATGAAGTTAGTCCCAGAGATGGGCTGCAAAACCAAAAAACAATCCTAGGATCTGATGCTCGTCTTGAGCTTATCAGGCGGCTTATAGAAGCAAATCTTCCAGGCATCGAGGCTGCAAGCTTTGTCAGTCCCAAGGCAGTGCCAGCCATGGCAGGAGCTCATGAAATAATTGAAGGCCTGGTTGATAATAAAGAATGTGAGATTTCTGTTTTAGTTCCCAATATGAAAGGTTATGAGCTTGCAAATGCTGCTGGAGCCAAAGTTATTTCAGTTGTCCCCTCTGCAACTGAAACAATGAACCAAAAAAATATAAATATGGGATTAAGAGAAACCATTGAGACCTCTTGTAAAATTATTGAAACTGCAAAAAAAGCAAACCTTAAGACTCGCGGGTATGTCGCTGTTGCATGGGAGTGTCCTTTTGAAGGAAAAGTTCAAGAATCAATAGTTCTCGACATAGCAAATCAAATGCTAGGTGCAGGTGTGGATGAGATCATTCTTGCTGATACAATCGGGGCAGCAAACCCATCAAGCGTCAGCTCATTGTTTAATAAATGTGTCAGTGAATTTGACCATCAAATTCTTTCTGCTCATTTTCATGATACTAGAGCCATGGCATTAGCTAACGTCTGTGCTGCCATTTCTGAGGGTATTAGAAAATTTGATAGCTGCATTGGAGGGCTGGGAGGATGTCCATTTGCCCCAGGAGCTGCAGGTAATTTAGCAACAGAAGATCTTGCAAATATGCTAAGTCAAATGGGCTATGTAACAGGTGTAGATCTAGAAAAACTTCCGGCGATTGTTAAGTATTGCGCAGAACAACTTCAAGAGCCTGTTGGGGGAAGAATGTCTGCTTGGCTTGCAAAGACAAGCTAGCCTAAATTTATTGACTAAGGTATTTAGCGCCAGACCTTAAACCAATTTCATAATCTGCCTTCATAATTTTTATATCGGTTGTTGCCCTCTTGGCTGTCAATCTATTGGGTGGGCATATTTGTGTAATTTTACAATCTGCCGGGGGATTCTTAATAAAGTCTAATGAAGCATTGTATGTTGCTGCATTAATTTTTAAGGCATGAGAAAGATTGGGATACTGCTTAGTAAAAAATGCAGCAATATGATTTTCCATTTTGGTCTTTCGAACAAATGTTTCTTCATAGGTTCTAATAATTACAATATCTTTAGCGCCATACTCGTATGCCTTTTGAACAGGCAGTGGATCTGTGATTCCTCCATCATATTTTCTCAAGCCATCCAATAGGATAGGTTCACGCATCAAAACTGGTAAGGATCCCGTTGCTAATAGTTGGTCGACATAATTATCTTGATCTAATTCAAGATATTCAGAAGTGCCGCTCTGAGCATCAGATACCACTACGTAAAAATTTTTATCTTTTAGGTTTTTAGTTAGTCGATTAAAGTCTATTGGAAAAATTTTATTAGCGTCTTTGTATAACTTAGTGAAATTCATAATGCTTTTGTTAAAAAATATATTCTTATAACTGACATAGTTTTTAGAGGCAGAAAAAAGCATCTTGTCCAGATTATAGTCTGCCACTGCCAGAAGGTACCAAAGTTGAACTACAGCTCCGTTAGAGACACCAAAATGCAGATCGAATGGGTTATAGGAAGCTTGAATAAAAGAGTCAATGACCCCAAACGAGAATACGCCCCTACTACCCCCACCTTCTACAATTAATGCTTTTTTTGAGTTTGTCATGGGTTCACTTTTCATAAATCAGATAACATAATTTACAGGCGAAAAAAAACAGAGCAAGCTCTGTTTCTTTAAGTTCGAGATTGGAAGAGGTCTAAAGTGAGATTCTCTTTAGCTCCTTGAAGGTTTTCTCTTGCCTTCTTGGTGGGTTACTAAGCTCTTTTTTATCGTCAACTCTTAGTATCGCTTTCGCCCTTCGTCTCTGCCTTCTCTTTCTCTCTTACTCCCGTCTGCAGTTGTTTGTAAGTCGGTCCGAGTTGGTCTATTTAATATACGCCTCTGATTAAAAGTGTCAACACCTTTTGATGAAAAAGTTTAAGTTTTTTTTACATATAAATTAATTGCATATTTCTTAAGGGTTTTAGTTGTATTTCAAAGGCATTAATCTATTCCCATTGAGTGTCATAAAAATCTTGAAGGACCGTAAAGGCTTCCTTCTTGTTTCCGTTCTCATCAATTAAACCTTTTCGGTTATAAAAATCTTGGATTCCAGGAAGAGGCCTTAACATTGCTCTAAAATCTTTAAGTATCCATGGGGTAATTCCTTGAATTTGTGGATTATTAGAAATCATTTTTAATTGATGTCGATAGACATTTGCTTGGTATTCTTCTGACCAAATCTTATTACCTGTTGTTCCATATTTCGCTCCGGCTCCAAATTCTGAAATATGAATTGGTTTATTGTAAATAGAGGTAATTTTGATGTCTTCTAAAATTTCAAACATCAACCTTCTTAGTGTGCCCTCCTCTACTTGCATCTGATCAACAAAAAAAGTGACATAATACCAGCCAAAATATTCGTTATAAGAAATGAGATCAATTGACTCACCCAAAGGATCGTCAATAGAGATAGAGAAATCTAATGATGAGTCCTCGGCAAAATTTACTTGCTCAAGAATCGATTTAAAAATTATTTTTTCCTTTGCGTTGACCCATTCTGATTTGTTTCCTTGTAATGCGAGCGCTAATACAAGTAACTTAAATTGATCCTCACTGCCTGATAATAAAGCTGCAGTTGTTAATCGAGTCTCATCATTGAGTTTAATTTCAGCAATCAAATTATTTAAAAAGTCCATTCGATTAGGAGAAAAAGGTGTTTCATTAGCAACAGACCAAACAACAACTGAGCTTCTATTCCAGTCCCTTTGAACAAGACGTGATATTTGATTTTTTGCTATGGTATATGTTTCGGGATTTGTCCAATCAATATTCCAATAAACTGGTACCTCTTCCCAGAGCATTAAACCTATTTCATCAGCTGTCTTGGCTAAATGGCGTGAATATGGATAGTGAGCAGCTCTGACAAAATTTGTATTTAAATCTTTAGCTGTTTTTAATAATTTCTTAAAATGATTCTTAGAAAATGCCGGTCCAGCCTCAGCAATTGGCTCAGCATGCATAGAAATACCCTTAAACTTAATTTGCTTGCCATTAAGAAATATTTGTTGGCCGTTAATATGAATAGACCTGAAACCTATTTGATCGGTGATAAAGTCGCTTGAATTTGAGATATTGACTTTATAAAGCTTGGGGTTATCAGGAGACCATAGGATTGGGTTAAATGATATTTCTTCCGCTATGGTTCCTGAGGAATCTGTTAAAAATGATTGTTGAAATTTCAATTCGGGGATGGTGATAGTCACAGTTGAATTTTGTAATGGCTCAGAAAGTTGTACTTTTAATAGCGCCTTATCAAAAGTTTCTGAGTCTAGTTGCATGAAAGCATTAAGGATGAATGTCTGAGGTGTTTCAATTAAGTAAACATCTCCTATAAGTCCTCCCCATGGCCACCAATCAGTTTTATTTGTAGGAACAGTGGATTTATTGAGAGTATTATCCGTTAGAACCAACAAGATGTTCTCTCCCTCTTTCACATAATCTGTTATGTCAAAGTTAAATGGGACATATCCACCTTTAAATTCTCCGACTGATTGTCCATTTAAAAAAATCTTAGTTGTAAAATTGCTTCCCTCAAAATATATGTGAGTTAGCTGATTACCCTGCTTTGAATAGTCAAATTTTTTAAACAGCCAGACAGGGCCTCGATAAAAAAGTAACTGTTGGTCTGCTGCATTCCAGGCACCAGGAATTGAAATTTTTGCTGCAGTTTCAAAGTTATACTCAATAAGCTCCATCCCAGTTTTTTGAGTTTTATTTTTTGGAAATCCTCCAAAGAAGGATGACTCGGGCAATCCATTATTCATTGGATCAACAATATAACTCCACTCACCATTTAGAGAGGTTAGATTCCTAGAGTCAATCCAACCTAACAGCTTGTCTGGCGTATTATAGGTTTGTGGAGGCCTATCAAAGAAATCACTCGCGTCTAAAGAATCCTGAGCATTTAAGGCAAAAACAAATACCGTTACTAAGAAAAATAGGTACCCCTTAAATCTGCTCATTAAAAAATTAGTCTGTAACAAATTGACTAACTATCTGATGCAGGTCTTCTGTACCCTGAAGAAAGCTAGTAACTTTCACTCTCTCGTTATTTCCATGCACGCCTGTCCAGTCCCCAGCGTCAAATAGCACTGGATTAAACCCATAACTGTCTATGCCCAAATCTCTAGTGAAATGACTATCAGTAAAACCAGTACTAACTGCCGGAACAATGCGAGAGCCTGGATGAATCTTTTGAGTAACTTTAGCAATATGCTTAAAAAACTCAGAATCAACAGAGGATACTGCTGGACTAAATGCTAAAACAACATCGACGGTTACTCCTGCTGGCTCAACCAGGGTTTTAATGTCCTGAATGAATTCCTCAGCTGTTCTATCTGGAAGCATCCTGCAATCAATCTCTGCAGCTGCAACCGGCGGCACAACGTTAATTTTTTGTGAGCCCTCAAGCATAGTTAACGAGCAAGTATCTCTTGTGAGCGCATGATATGACGGAGAAGATTCTTGTAATTCTGCTTGATACTTCTTGCTGCCAATGAAGTTTTTCATGTTTGCAAAAGCTTTGGCTTCCTTGCCGGTCATCTTTAAAGATAGGCTTTTAAAATAAGTGTCCACCGATGGAATAATTCTAGGCGGAAAAGGATTTTCTCTAACTAGGTTAAGCGCATGAACTATTCTAGAAACAGAGCTAGTAGTTCTTGGTGATGAGCCGTGCCCGGGAGTATCAACAGCAGTAAAGCGAAGCCAGACAGGAACCTTTTGAGTGATCTCTATGGCAAAGACTTTTTCTCCGTCAATGATTTGACCGCTTCCGCCTTCGTTAATTACAAAACCTGCACCTTCAAAAATCTCAGGATGGTTATCAATTAACCATCCAGCTCCAAACATGCCACCGGCTTCTTCATCAGCCGTTGCAACAAAAACTACGTCCCTATTAAGGCTAAGACCGCTTCTGTGTAACCTAATAAAAGATACTAGCTGAGAAATACCTGCTCCCTTCATGTCGATGACTCCTCTTCCATAGAGATAGCCATCTTTGATCTCGGCTACAAAAGGATCAGTATCCCAATACTTTTTAGTCGCTGGTACAACATCTGTGTGCTGCAAGAGAATCAAAGCAGGAAGATCTCCACCTTTGATTCTTGCCCAAATATTTCCTCTGCCGGGCGCGCTCTCTCCGCTAGAGAACTCAATGCCTTCCTTTTCAAAAATTTTAGCGTAGAAATCTACAGCTCTTGATTCATTGCCAGGAGGGTTGACTGTATCTATACCAACATAACTGGAAAGGAGCTTAACTGGATCAAGCGGCTCAGCATAGGAGGTCATGCTCAAAACAAATAAAGCGTTTAATAGAAAGTATTTTTTAATCATTATTAAACTCCTTCAACAAGAACAACATGACGATTTGATGAATTTTTAGAATACATTAATGCTTCTTGGTATTCATCAGACTGATAACAAAATTCTGCTTTTTCCATAGAGTCGAATTCAACCAATACTGTTCTCTCATAAGGACCGCCTTCTAATTCAATTTGATCTCCACCTCTAACAAGAAAATTTCCACCAAATTTTGTAATGGCTGGACCAGCTAATTTAATATACTCATCGTATTCTTCTGCATTGTGAACGTGGCAGCGAGTGATCCAATAAGCCTTCATTGTGCTTTAAACCTTAGTCTCATCTCATGCAAAATGGGCTCAGTGTATCCGCTGGGTTGCGTGCGCCCTTCAATAGCCAGATTGCATGCTGCTTCGAAAGCGATGCCGTCATAAGATGGGGACATGGATTGGTATTGAGGATCTCCAGAATTCTGCTGATCGACAATTACAGCCATTCGCTTCATGGTTTCAATAACTTGTTCTTGAGAGCAAATGTCATGATGCAACCAATTAGTAATATGTTGGCTTGATATTCTGCATGTTGCCCTATCTTCCATAAGTCCTACGTTATTAATGTCAGGAACTTTTGAGCATCCAACGCCTTGATCAATCCAGCGCACAACATAACCCAATATACCTTGGGCATTGTTATCGAGTTCATTCTGGATAGCCTCGTTGGACAATGAAGATGGATCAGTCATTAGTGGAATAGTTAAGATATCGTCAAGACTTGCCTTAGGTCTATTGCTATGTTTTTCCTGCTGATCGGAGACTAATATTTGATGATAATGCATCGCGTGCAATGTTGCCCCTGTCGGAGAAGGAACCCATGCGCAGTTGGCGCCAGACTCAGGATGCATTGTTTTAATTTTATACATGTTAAGCATTTCATCAGGCATAGGCCACATGCCTTTACCGATTTGTGCCTTGCCCATGAAGCCTGTCTCAAGACCAGAATCTACATTCCAATCCTCATAGGCAATGATCCATGGCTGTTGTTTCATTTCAGCTTTTGGGATCATAGGGCCAGCCTCCATGCTTGTATGAATTTCATCTCCAGTTCTATCCAAGAACCCCGTATTGATAAAAATGACTCGATCTTTTGCAACGCGAATACATTCTTTAAGATTCACGGTTGTTCTCCTCTCCTCATCCATAATTCCAACTTTGGCAGATAAATGTTTCATGCCCAAGGCTTTCTCAACTGCAGAAAATAAATCACAGGTAAACTGAACTTCATCTGGCCCATGCATCTTAGGTTTGACGATATAAATACTTCCAGCTCTAGAATTCTTGATGGGACCGGTTCCATTAAGATCATGCATAGCAATACAAATAGTAAACATAGCATCGAGAATTCCTTCTGGAATTTCTAGACCGTCTTGATCAAGTATTGCTGGGTTGGTCATTAAGTGTCCAACATTTCTCACTAGCATCAAGCTTCTTCCTGGTAATGAGAATTGAGATCCATGTGGTGATAGATACTCTCGATCAAGATTTAGAGATCTCGTCATCTCACTGCCGCCTTTGATAAATGTTTCTTTAAGATCTCCTTTCATCAAGCCAAGCCAATTTCTATAAACCTCAACTTTATCTTCGCCATCAACAGCTGCTACTGAATCCTCGCAATCTTGAATAGTGGTTACCGCAGATTCTAATAAAACATCTTTAATCCCTGCTTTGTCTGTTGCTCCAACAGAGTGACTTGGATCAATTTGAATTTCTGCATGTAGGTTATTATTTTTCAGTAAAATACCTGAAGGATTTTCAGCAGAGCCCTGGTAACCTTGAAACTGAGCAGCATCTTTTAAAGAAGTTAATTCTCCGCTAACTGTTCCAATACTAAGAGAGTTATCAGCCAAGGAAAAAGATGAAACATCATTGTAGGATCCTTGGGTTAATGGAAAATGCTCATCTAAAAAATTTTTAGCAAAAGCGATAACCTTATCTCCTCGAACAGGATTATAAGCACCGGCCCTAGTTGCCCCGTCATCCTCAGAAATCATGTCTGTCCCATAAAGAGCATCGTATAGGCTTCCCCATCTGGCATTGGCTGCGTTCAATGCAAATCTAGCATTCATTACTGGGACCACTAACTGAGGTCCAGCAATAGCTGCAATCTCAGGATCAACGTTTTGAGTTTCGATTGTGAATTCACCTTTATCTTCAGTTAAATAGCCAATTTCTTTAAGAAAAGATTTATAGGATTCAAAATCATGAGTTTGACCCTTTTTGGACAAATGCCAATCATCAATTTTCTGCTGAATAGTTTCTCTAAGACCTAAAAGCTCTCTATTGCGTGGACCAAACTCTTGGACTATCGCCTCAAGGCTATGCCAAAAATGATCTGAAGTAATATTGAGATCAGGCAAGACCTCTGAGGTTAAGAATTCATCTAATTTTGTAGAAACTGATAAAGAACCTTTAGCAATATAGTTGTCTGACACTGTTTATCTCACTTGTTAAAAATTAAAAATATAGTCTAACAAATAAAATTGATTCTCTTAATATTAATTATTAATGACTGGTTAAAAGGAATTGTACGAAATTTAAATTCGCCTTAAGATAGATAAGAATGATGAAAGTATCCAATTTATGTGTAACTTTACTTGCTGCTCAACTCCTCATTTCGTGTGGTGGTGGCGGTGGAGGAAGTGACCCATCAATTCAGCCAACGCCAACCACACCAGTTGCTCCACCAACCCCAGCTATATCGAGTAACCTTGATTCCCAAGTACAGGGCACAATAAATGGCACCATAAATTACGAAGACATTGATCGTACGTTTATTCTCTATGTCCCTTCAAGCTACGACAGGTCTTCAAAACAACCTTTGGTATTTAACTTTCATGGTTATGGCAGTAATGCCAGCGAGCAAATGGCATATGGAGATATGCGATCTCATGCTGATGCCAATGGTTTTATCTTAGTTCATCCAGAAGCTTTGGATGATATTTATGGAAGGAGCCGTTGGAACATTGGAGGCTGGTCTCAAAGCGTACATGATGATGTCAAATTTACTGAAAATCTTATTAATTTATTGATGGATAAATACTCTATTAACGCAGAGAGAATTTACTCAACCGGAATGTCAAATGGAGGTTTTTTTAGCTTCCATCTAGCATGCAATTTAAGCGCGAGCTTCGCAGCCGTAGCATCTGTAACTGGCTCGATGACATACAGCACGTTTGATAACTGCAATCCAAGAAAACCTACTCCGGTGATGCAGATACATGGCTCGCTTGATGCCACCGTTCCCTACAAGGGGTCAGACACAAGAAACATGAAGCCAATTATGGATGTTATGGAATATTGGAAAATAAACAATGGCTGCGATGATTACATGCTGTCCCTTCCCAGCATTCTCCCCGGCACAACATCTTGGACAGAAACTTATCAGTATTCAAATTGTTTGAATGGTACTGAGAATATTCATTTGTATGTTCAAGGAGCTGGTCATATTTGGCCTGGATCAATTTATTCAAGTGTTCAGTCTCCTGATTCAAGCAGCAGCATATGGAACTTTTTTTCAAAGTATGACATAAATGGTGTCATACAATAGAAAAGAGGGCTGAACGCCCTCTCTAAATAATTCTCTTGAATAGGTTTATTTAAACTCTACTCTATGAATAATTGCATGATCTACCATCTTACGAATTTCTTCGTAACCTTTTGATATTTCTTCTAGCTCAACCTCATTATCTCCATAAAGCTTTTCTAACTCGGCTTCCACTTTATCGCTTTTAGCTTTTGTTTGCTCCATTGAGGCCATGTCAGGATACTCAACAGTCAACCAAACATTTGGCGTATCTGCAGAGCTCATAGCTGTCCAAACATTAAAATCAGTTATGTATCCTAATTTTTTTTGAACATTCATTGCTCTAACCCAGGTACGATTTAAGTTTGTTAAATAAGTATCGAGATAGTTAGATTGAACTGCGATGACAGTGAGTTCAACTGGCTCGCTTGCAGGTGCATAATCTGTATAAAGTTCAGCACTAGCAAAAGCGCTCATCAGCAAAGGTAAAAGTAATAATTTTTTCATTGTTTTCTCCTGTTTTAAAAATTTAATAAGTTCCTAGTATGCAAGATATGTGAAAAATTGAAACATAATCTTGATTCAGTTTTGCAAAAAAAAGCCCCACTAAAGTAGGGCTTTAAATTAATAATTGATAATTGATAACTTAGAAGTTATAGGTCCACTTCACTCCATAGGTTGATTGCTCTCTAGCCCAGATGCTTTTATTAAAACCAAGTGGAGCTGTTGCTTCACCAATGTGCATAATATTTTGCTCATCGGTAATATTTTGACCATAAATATCAATACGCCAGTTTGGATCACTCACCGCTGGGGTAATTGAAATCATCGCATTGTATTCAGTCCATGCAGGTACTTTATCCCACTCGAGATCAAACAAAGTTGTATATCTTTCATCTTGCTTATATGCATCCAATCTAAAGTTCACATTATAGTTTTCGGTGATCATGGTGTACTGAACACCAAGATTCATTGAAAGCTCTGGATGGGTGAGAGTGTTCCCACCAATATCAGAAAGCAAACCATCTTTAATCGCATCAGCTGGATTGCAGCCTAATATTGAACAGGCTGTACTAACCATATATTGGGAATAAAGATCCCTTGATGCTGTCAATGATGGTAGATGGCCAGGCGTTACATTCGGCAAGAAGCTAACCGGAGTTGGCTCACCAGTTTGTCTGTCGCCATGAAACTCTGCCGGAACTATGAGCGCTTGAAGAGGACCCCATAATCCGCCCTGCCACATATTCCAAATAACAGTTGCAACATCTTTTCTAACAACAAACACTTCGCCGTCTGCTGCATTTTTCATTAAGTGCCAATTGCCGCAACCTGTTGTCAAACAAAGATCAGCATTTGCTGGATTCATTATCATTTCACCACTGGCTATTTCTGATTCTTCCCACGCAATGCCCATATTAATTTGCCATTGAGGAGCATTGAGAGGAACCCAAATAAACTCACTTTCAAAACCCATCATGTCAACATCAATTCCTTCGTTAACACGAGTTTTATTCTGAATTTTAGTTACTTGATAGTCTTCCGCATCATATAGGTAAGCGGCTGCATTCCATCTCATACCTTGTTCTGGGAAATCAGCTTTAAAGCCAACCTCAAAAGCAGTTAACTCAGTGGATGGAAAGACTTGCGGGGTATTAGGATATTTTGCAGGATCTAGCGCTGGGTTAAATCCTCCTCCCTTAAAGCCTTTAGATATTGAGCCATAAACCAAAGTATTATCATTTAAAGCATAATCAACAACAAAACGCCCTGTATTGTTTGCATATTCGGTCTCAGGATCTCCAGGAGTTCCAGAGGCATACCAAGATTGACCAAATTCAGGAATAGATTGTCCCGGCAATGCAGTGAAACCATTTCCCTGACTTCCAAAACCTACAACACTCAAAAATGGCGATCGACCATATTGCTCTTTGTAATCTTCTGTTCTTCTTAAACCAAGAGTATATTTCAATCGATCATTTGGTTGATAATAAATCTCACCAAAAATAGCTGAACTTCTGGTAGCTGAAATAGAAGAGGTTCTATACAAAGGGGCATATAGCTGAACATATCCTTGTGGCAGTCCGCCAGTTAGAACTCCTGGAGGAAATAAGGCCAAAGCATCTAAACCATTTGCAGCAATATCATAGACACTTTTTCCTGAAGATTCTGTATGAATTGCACCTAATAAATAATTCCAATTTCCGTTCAAATTTGATTGGAATCTCATCTCGGTAACTTCATTTTTTCCCGCTGGATTGTATTGACGATCAAATCCATCTGGATAGTTCAATGTGTCTGTTAAACAGCCCCCATATGAACCAAGTGTTCCATCTTCAAGTGTACAGTTTGCTCCGTATCCACTCATGGGGACGTTACCACCTGGAAAATATGGATTGTCCTTAAATCTTAGGCGATCATATTCTTCGGATTCATACACCCCTGTTCTGTCGTAGAGTCTATCTTTTCTTGAATGTGACACAGTCATGTCCCAGTTATCGTTAATAGAATGATTAATAATTAACTGAGTAATATCTTGATCGACAATGTATCTAGGATTACCTCTATTATTAGACTCCCAAAAGCCTTTAGGTGCTCCTGACATATCAGTTACAGGTGTGTAATCTAAAATCCCAGTTAAAATCGCAAGATTTTCAACAAAAGTTGCCATAGGATGAGTTAGCTCATGAACCAAAGGAGCTCCAGGAGTACAACCTACTGCGACTGAGGGATCGCGCTTACAGTATCTGTTGTTTACATAGTGACGCGAAGAATCCTCCTCGTAAGTATCATGAACAAGCAATATATCCGTTGAGTCGTTGAGTTGCCATGCAAGAGAGAGTCTAAAAGCATTAGAATCTCTTCCGTTTAAATACTTCATGGTTGCTTTAGAATAGATATTTTTAATATCGCCATCTCTTTCAACAGATGATGTAGCAATTCTCATAGCTAGAGAGTCACCTAAAGGAACGTTCACCATAAGTTTAGTTTTTAATAAATCAAAACTGCCTGTATCGACAGAGACTTTTCCAAGCGACTCACCAAAAACTGGTCTAGCAGTAATTAAATTGATTGCTCCGCCTACAGAATTTTTTCCATAAAGTGTTCCTTGTGGCCCTCTTAAAACCTCAATACGCTCCATGTCAAAAAATTCACCATCTTGCATAGTGGTGGAACCAACTGGCAAATCATTTACATGAATTTCAACACCAGATTCAGATGTTGCTGAAACAGCTAGATTAGTAATACCTCGAATATTAAATGTTCCTCCTCCAGCATCACCACCTTGAAAGCTTAAGCTAGGCGTTATCATCTGCAAGTCTGACCCAGATTCAATCTGCATATCTTCAAGCATGTCTCCAGTTAAAGCTGTAACTGCTATAGGAACATCTTGAAGACTTTCTTCTGTTCTTTGTGATGTAACAATAATTTCTTCTATTAGACTTGCAGAAGATTCTTGTGATTGAGCTGGGTATGCTAAAAATAAAAGACTTAAAGATAAGACTGATATTTTTAGGGATAAAGGTTGAATTGAATCTCTCATAATTTTACTACTCCTAAATAAAGTAAAAATAAATAATTTATATATCTCCTACTTAATCAAATAAACGGGATGAATGCAACCAGTATAAAATTAAGGCTAATACAGCTATGCTATCAATCGGCAATAAAATCATAAAAGAGATGTTAATAATCAACCCTAAAACCTTCGCAATCTTTCTTGGGCTCTTATTTTTTGTAAGTTGTTCTGATCCTCCAATTGAGGCGGACTTAATTTTAAGCTCAAGCAATGTAATTTTAATGAACGCAGACAAAGATGCTGAACCATTATCAATCGCTATTGCGGATAAAAAAATTGTTTGGATTGGTAGTATCAAGGAAGGCAAAAAAATTCAAGGGAAACATCTTGATTATGGTGATCAATCAATATTACCAGGTTTTATTGATGCGCATGGACATGCTTCTTTTGTGGCTTTTTCTACTCAAGTAGCAAATATTGCATCCAAGCCTGTGGGTCCTGTAAATGCAATCGAAAATATTCAGTCAGAACTAAGAGAATTTATTAATAAGGGAAATCTCAAACCAGGCGAATGGGTTATAGGAATGGGTTACGATGATTCGCTCTTGGAGGAGCAAAGACATCCAACAAGAGAAGATTTAGATGCAGTGAGCACAATCAATCCTATATATTTAATTCATGTATCAGGTCATTTAGGTTCATCCAACACGCTTGGCTTATCTTTGGCCAACATTACCTCTGAATCACAAGATCCGCCAGGTGGCAAAATCCGCCGAGAGATAAATTCATCACAACCCAATGGTGTGTTAGAGGAGACAGCAGCATACCCTGTCCAGCAATTGGCCATGGCTTCATACAAAGATCCCATGGGCAGCGTTGTTAAAGCCATGAAGGTATATGCCAGTAATGGCATTACCACAGCGCAAGACGGAGCATCAAATCAAGCGTCAATTGGGCTCATGCAAGCAGCTGATGCCCAAAATCTTCTGACCATAGATGTGATTAGCTTTCCAATCGCTCAAGGCGTTCCGGATGAATCAATTCAATCGCTAAACTTTGGGGATTATTCAGGTAGATTAAAAATGGGGGGAGTTAAATTAATTTTAGATGGTTCTCCACAAGGTAAAACTGCTTACATTACTAAACCCTATCTCGTTCCACCCCATGGTCAAGATGAACAATACAAAGGCTATCCTCTGATTCCTCAAGAGTCTGTTGATCAGCTTATTAAAAAATATTCAATGGCAAAAATTCCGATCATGGCTCACGCAAATGGAGACGCAGCGGCAGACATGTTACTTGAGGCAGTTCAGAAGTCTTCTATTTCTTCGGATCATCGAACAGTCATGATTCATGCGCAAACTGTTAGAGAAGATCAACTTGATCAAATGAAGGAGCTTAGAATTATCCCATCTTATTTCTCAACGCATACTTTTTACTGGGGAGACTGGCATAGAGATTCTGTCTTTGGCAATGAAAGAGCTTCTCGCATAAGCCCAACAAACTCAACCCTCAAAAGAGGGATGCCCTTCACTGTCCATAATGATGCCCCTATTGTTCCACCAGATATGATTAGGCTACTTTGGTCAACCACAAATCGACTGACCAGATCCGGAAAAGTACTCGGACCAGACCAAAGGATTTCGACCTATGACGCGCTGAAGGCTATGACAATAAATGCTGCATATCAGCATTTTGAAGAAGACATAAAAGGGACCATTGAGGTTGGTAAATTAGCTGATCTTGTTGTGCTCTCAGCAGACCCTTTAAGTATGCCATCAGAGTCTTTATTGGATCTGCAAATAGTTTCAACCTTCTCCCATGGAAAAGAAATCTTCAGCTCTCTAAATAGGCTTGATTAAAATAGAGATCAAAATTTAGGGTTGCAAGTTTTTAACGCCCCAGTATATTCTTATAAGGTTAGTCATATCAGGGTCCAAAGTACCATTGGAGTCTATGTAGCTGCGGGCTGCCCTGTAATATACCAAGTCCTCAATTGAATCTCCGTTCATGTCTGCTAAAAAGCCATGAATCAAGTAATCAAAATTATTATCTCCTACAGGTATCTCAGGAATCCCCTCTAGATCCATCTTAACCAAATGATTTTCTTTATCATTTAGATAGATGATAGGTTTATTTCTTGTATTCGTTGCCTCCCCTCCACCTCCAGCATTTTGGAGAAGCACCAAGTCATCATAACCATCGTTATTGATATCTCTGCAGGCACCAAATGTAAATAATGTACTTACATCATGGCCTTCGATAACACCAGTTTTAAGAGCAAGACCAGAATCACTAACTTCAAAAATATTTATTTTATTTTCAACTGTTAACTCTCCTTGCTTATAAATAACACCCTCTACATAATTTCCCGTAATAGGTTGCGCAGAATATTTGACTACTGCTACAGGTCTATCACCGGGAGATAACTCAAGTGCACATGACTCATCGTTGCCGAACCCACCACCGGTGTAATCTTGCCCATCTATAGTTACTAAAGGTAAATCGCCAACTTCTCCCGTATAATTTTCATATGCGTTTTGAATAGTTCGACAATTGAAATCTGTTTTATCACTAAACAACCATTCGCCGCTAGCTTTTGAAAAGCTACTTAAATTAACTTGAATCCCGCAATCTCCACTATCAGAAATTGCTAAAGTACTGCCTGAGCCAATTGTGTATTCAGGGAGAAATTTTAAAGTACTTGCACCAAAACGATTAACTGGTCCCCCAGGACTTGAGTAATCTGTTACTGATTGAAATGCTTGGCCTTCGTATCTGAATCCTCTTACATCAGGCGAACGAAAGCCTGAGATAACAGCATCAAAATTCCCTGATGGAAGTTGTGCTGCGTCAACAGCATGTACCCATTCACTGAATCCTAGATCAGCTAGAGCATATGTCCCATCGCCATTAGATAAAAGAATGTTTTGGGGTGACTCATTAGAAGCCCCACCGGCTTCGCCAGCTTGAGCCCTTCCATCTTCTTTGTTTAATGCATATAAAATATCTAAATATCCATCACCATTAAAGTCGGCTTCAACAACCTTTCTGCTTGCCGCCCCAAAGCTAAGAGTCTCTTGACCAAATACTTCAGAGTTAGCAATTGTGAAAGTTTCATCACCATTGTTTTTAAATGCAACCACTGCATCAGGTACTGGAGTATCGATATAGACTCCAAATTCCTTAGGACCACACCAGTAATGAACAATCAAATCATTATACGAGTCTAGGTTTGTATCTATTGGCGAAAGAATAGAGGTAAAAATTGGTACAGATTCTTCACATAAACCACTCAAGAGATCATTAGGATACGGCAACTCATATGCTGTTGTATTAAAGACAGTGCTGATAAAAGTAGCAAAGCTGGCTGTAACTGAGCAATCAGATGAAATAGCTCCTGTGGTATAGGTCGTTTCACTGAAAGTGCCATTACACCCAGTGATGGATGAAACAACATATCCAGCATCAGGCGTTACAGTAAATTTTGTGGTTTGACCTTGGGTCACAGTAACTGTTGCTGAGGAAATAGATCCATTGGCACCAGCTGATGCTGAGACGTTAAAAGATGGGGTGACTGCAGGAATTTCAATGGAAGAGCCACCACCTCCCCCTCCACAAGAAATTAATAATGGGATAATGAGAGTTAGTAAAGCTGTCTGATAATTAGGTAATGTCATAACTTAAAATACATATAATTATTGTAATGCTTTCAATCAAAAAAAGTGAAGATAGAAAACCAAGTTTGAGTTAGTAATACGTATGCTTCAACACCTCGCCATCAGGCCAGATATTTTTTTAACTTTTATATGCAATTTTTATCAATTATGCTGTTTCAATGAAACATAAAATTACATCTCCCTTTGATTTCTTTTTAACTAACAGGTCGTTTTTAGCTTTATCTCTAGCTGCAGTTATGTCCTTATCTATTAATGCTGAAGACAACCTTACTGCCTTTGATCCAATGGACGTATTTGATCTTGAATGGGGATCAGATCCCCGAGTATCACCCGATGGCAAAACCATCGTGTACGTCCGCCGATCAAACGATATTATGAAAGATCGCGAACGCTCAAACTTATGGCAGGTTTCAAGCAATGGTGACGATCACCGACCACTTTACTCAGGTTTAAAAAGTGCACGCACACCTCGGTGGGCGCCGGATGGAAAAAAGCTTGCATTCGTTTCCAATGATAGTGGCTCCCAACAGATTCATGTCCGCTGGTTTGATAATGGTGAAACTGCATTAATTTCACAGTTGCTTGAGTCACCTTCGAACCTCTCTTGGTCACCCGATGGCAAGTGGCTTGCGTTCACCATGAATGTCAAAGCCTCATCCGAGTCAATTGCAAAACCACGCACGCAACCCAAAGGCGCTTCTTGGGCAAAGAAAGCCATAACTGTTACTACGACCCAATATCAGTATGACGGTCAGGGAATTGTTGAACCAGCCTACCGCCATGTGTTTGTAATTCCTGCAGATGGTGGCTCAGCACGGCAACTAACAGAAGGAAATTTTAATCACTATGGTTCACTTGCATGGTCCCAAGACAGCAATCGTATTTTCTTTTCTGCATACCGCTCTGAAGATTGGGAGCTTGTAAGTGATGAGGCTGATATTTATTCAGTTGCACTATCAACAAAGGAAATTAAACAAATTACAACTCAACCTGGCGCAGAGCGCTCCCCAGTTATCTCACCAAATGGAAAATTGATTGCTTTTAGTCAAGAAGACAGGCGGCCGCTAGCTTATACGCCTGATCATCTCGCCATCATGGACATAAATGGAAAAAATATACGCCTCCTAACAGAGGACCTTGATGGAGATGCAAATAATGTTATTTGGACGAATGATAGTAAATCTCTCTACTTTGCATATGACGAACGAGGCGTTCGAAAAATTGGTCAAGTCACCATCAAAGGTAAATTTAATGAGGTAATCAAAGGTTTAGGCGGAACAACGATCGGAAGACCTTATCTTTCAGGTGGGTTCCATGCCATCAATAATACAATTGCTTTCACCTATGGTCTGCCCAATCGACCAGCTAACATTGCTGTCGTCAATGAGGGTCAGGCAAAAGTTCTCACTGCTTTAAACGAAGATCTGTTGGAGCATAAAAAATTAGGATTGGTTAATGAAATTGTCTATAACTCATCTTTTGATGGTCAAGAAATACAGGGGTGGTATATCACTCCACCAGACTTCGATCCATCCAAGAAGTACCCACTGATTCTTGAAATTCATGGTGGCCCTCATCTTGCTTACGGCCCATATTTCTCAGCTGAAATGCAAATCATGGCTGCAGCTGGATACATTGTCTTCTATGACAACTATCGAGGCAGCTTGTCCTATGGAGAAGATTTTGCCCTGCTTTTGCAGTACAAATATTCAAGCAGCGAAGATTTTGCAGATCACATGTCAGGGATTGATGCGATGATCGATCTTGGCTTTGTTGATGATGAGAATCTCTTTATTGCTGGTGGAAGTGCCGGAGGTATTGCAACCGCTTATGCAGTTGGCTTGACTGATCGCTTTAACGCAGCAGTTGCCGCTAAGCCTGTAATTAACTGGCTGAGCAAACCGCTTACGGCTGACTCTATGGTTGGTCAAATATACCATCAATTTCCAGGACCTCCCTGGGAGCATCTAGAGCATTATTGGAAAAGATCGCCTCTATCACTCATGGGGAATGTAACTACACCAACGATGTTGCTGACAGGTGAGGATGATAGAAGAACACCAATTTCGGAAACCGAACAATTCTACCAGGCTCTTCGATTGCGAGGAGTAGATAGTGCTATGGTTCGTCTTCCCGATACTTCTCATGGGATTGCTGGAAGGCCATCGCGACTGATATCAAAAGTTGATCATATTCTTGCTTGGTTTGAGAGATATCGGACTGACAAGAACAAAACTAATTAATAACAATATGAAATATAGAAATTTAGGTAGATCAGGATTAAAAGTTTCGGAGTTATCATTTGGATCTTGGGTAACATTTAATAAGCAAGTAGATGCAAATTTAGCTGAAAAGATGTTCGGAACTTGCTTAGATGCAGGCATTAACTTTTTTGATAATGCTGAGGGTTATGAGAGAGGACAATCTGAGGTGGTTATGGGGAAAGCGCTTAAAGCACTCAGCAACCCAAGAGATTCTTACTGTGTATCTTCAAAAGTATTTTTCGGCGCCAAAGAAAATCCCCTGCCTACTCAAATAGGGCTAAGCAGAAAACATATAACCGAAGCCTGTCACCAAGCTTTGGAAAGGTTGCAGGTTGATTATTTAGATCTATATTTTTGTCATCGAGCAGATCCTGATACTCCTATTAGCGAAACTGTATGGGCAATGCATAATCTAGTAACACAAGGAAAAATTCTCTATTGGGGAACGTCTGAATGGAGTGCTGAAGAAATTTCAGAAGCTTATGAATTTGCTTATTCAAATCATCTAACCCCTCCTACTATGGAGCAGCCTCAATACAATCTTCTTGATAGGAATAGATTCGAAAAGGAATATGGGCCTCTTTATGAGAAATATGGACTTGGAACAACAATCTGGTCGCCTTTGGCTTCTGGTGCTTTAACTGGAAAATATCTAGAGGGAATTCCCGAAGGATCAAGAGCATCTTTAGCAGGTTATGAATGGCTCAAGAAGAGCATGGTTGAGTCTGATCGTGGTCAAGAGAGAATGACAAGAGTTGCATCATTAGTTCTTATTGCAGAAAAATTAAATGTAAGTATGTCTAAGCTAGCTATTGCCTGGTGTCTGTTAAATGAAAATGTTTCAACCGTAATTCTAGGAGCCTCTAAAATAGAACAGTTAGAAGAGAATTTAAAAAGTACAGAATTGTTACCGCTGCTTGATGAAAGTATACAAAAAGAATTATTACTAATTTAATACATGTGAAAGGTTAAAAACTGGAGCTGGAACCGCCCTGCTCATCCAAAGATAATCTCCTTGTTGCTAACGTTTCAATAAAACTAAAGTTAGTAAATAATCGAAGATGATTCTAAATAAGATAAGCAGAAGAATTTAATTGATATTAAGCTTTGCAATGGCAATACCATTTTCTCCGCGCACCGAATAAAGTAAATAAATTACTTCCTTCTCAACAAATATTGCAGGATCTCTGACTTGATTCACCGGGACATTGATGGCATCTCTTGAAGATTGTACTAGCGGAAGGTTCGCTCCTTCCCAGTCCATTTCAGGTTTTAATACCATTACTGGCTCAGAAGCTTTCCACATAGCAGATGGTTTAGCCATATCAACGTAACTCATTAGGATAGATTCTGGTTTGTCACCTACTCTTGAATAGAAAATATATAAGAAGTCATCCCGCACTAGAACGCCAGAGTGCCTCACATCATACTCAAAAATATTATTTACAGGAGTGAATTTCCTACTAATTTTTTTGTAAATAACCCCTGGCATAGAGAAAGCATATTGAGAATCTTTGTATTCAAATACCCTGAAGTATGGATATCCAATAATTTCTTCTTCAGCAACAAAGCTTAATCCATCTTTTGATTGGGCCATCTTAGTTCGCTGATCGCCATACTCAACCAAGCCGTGGAAGTACATAACAATTTTTTGGTTTACTGAATCTATGATCACCTCAGGCGAGGCAAGATGAGGAATAGTCGCTGTTTGTTCTCTTGTTGGGATATAGGCTTCATATTCTTTTGGCGGATTATATCCAGCGTCTAGGCCTTTCTTTTGTGTTTTATTTTCCTGGTAATCTATTGGTTTTTTTGGTGGCTTTGTTAAAAGAGTAGAGGCTACCAAGGAGAGAACTCCTCCAGATTTTAGAGTCCATGGTCCAGCAAGATCATCAGCAAAAGCCATTTTTATTTCTTGGCCTTTGTGATCAGCAAAATATAGATAGTATTTTCCAAGCTTATTCTCAACAAAATCAGGAACCATGATCAGCGATGGTCCGTTGATATTATGGCCAAGCTCTTCCGACATTCCTGGTGAAATAATCTCACCTATTCTTTCCACATTAAAGCTCACCATGGAAATTTTTTCAGAGCAAGAAAATAAAAATATTGCAGCAAGGAGTATTTTCAATACAGTCAATTAAAGGTCTCCGTCTTTTCGGTGTTCACTCCTATGTGGCCTCAAAGGAACATCTGGCTCAAAATCAGAGTCATCTACCGTTATAATAG
>Ga0209252_1000270_pt1 | contig 41333 bp, 35 predicted proteins | sample SaaInlV_135m_DNA_3_FD_184673 | JGI IMG/M metagenome (GOLD analysis project Ga0209252, IMG submission 184673) | Marine microbial communities from expanding oxygen minimum zones in the Saanich Inlet - Saanich Inlet SI074_LV_100m_DNA (SPAdes) (version 2) | ecosystem: Environmental > Aquatic >... | reverse complement strand
GGTCAACGCTCTTGGTTGAAAGTAGCCGCGAAGAAACGTCAAGAACAAGCGCCTTGTTGATGGGGTTCCCAAGCATAGACGCTTGGCCAACAACGTTGTTAAAAAATCCCTCGAGCTCTCTAATTGAGCCGCCTGATTTTTCAGCAATAACGAACAATACCTCTTCGTCAATAGATAGGCCCAAAGAGCGCGCCTTTGTTTGTAAGATTGCGACTCGGTGCTCAACATCAGGGGGAAGAACTTCAACTGCAAAACCCCACTCAAAGCGTCCCACAAGTCTTTCTTGGATCCCTGCTAGTTGGTGTGGCGGCTTGTCGCTTGTGATGATGATCTGTTTGTTTGCATCGTAAAGCGCATTAAAGGTATGAAAAAACTCTTGCTGGGTTCCCTCTTTGCCTGATATAAACTGGATGTCGTCCACCATTAAAATATCGCAATCGAAGCGCAAAGAATCTCGGAGCTCTTTGGTTTTTCCAGACCGAATAGAGCTTATAACTTTGTTTGTAAAATGCTCAGCGGAAAAGGAGCGAATTTTATAGTCTTTGTTGTTATCGTATGCGGTATTGCCAACAGCGTTAAGAAGGTGAGTTTTGCCTAGCCCTGTTCTGCCATAAATAAAAAGCGGGTTATAAGATTTGCCGGGATTTTCTCCAACTCTTTCGGCAGCAATCGCTGCAAGCGTGTTAGAAGCGCCCTTAACAAAGCTTCCGAATGTTTGCCTGCCATTTAAAGTTCCCTCTTGTATTCTTGTCAGTCCACGGTTTTTAGAAGCTTTCTTTTTTATTTTCAAACTTGGTGTTGTTACAAGGTCCTGAGAAGAAACCAAAACCTTTTTGCTCCCAAGAACCTCTTCTGACTCCTCCCAAAAAACTTTTTCTAATATATGCATGTAGTGGTTGTTGATCCATTCTGCTGTCATGAGATCTAAAACAACAAATCGAGCTTCTTCTTTGCTAATTTCTAAAAGTTTTAGAGATGAAAAAAATTGCTTAATTCCAGGATAGTTCTCAGAAATATTGTCCAAAACCATAGCGCACAAAACATTTTTATCTACTAAATCTGAATCTTTGTGCTCAGCTGAGTTGTCAATTTGGTCGGAGACATCGAGTTTTCCAGTTTCTTGGGCCAAGTTGGGGTTTCTCCTTCTTTGTCCACATAATGTGGATAAATGTGGACAAAAATGTTAATAATTTAGGTAAGTTGCCTTAACAATTTTGTCATTAATATTTTTAAAGTCTAACAAAGAATCAACAGCTAGTCTATAAAAATATAATTTAAAAATAATTTCTTCAATGTTTTTAAGGAATTAAAAGAAATATTTTTTTATTTTTATTCGAAAGCGCCAAAGCTAATTCTTTTAATTCTTGTGAATAAATTCTATAGCTCGCCCTATTCATAACAAGTTTGGCGCAAATGTCGTGCAAGCTATCCACAACTTTAAGGTTGTTTTCTTTTATCGTTGAGCCAGTTTCTGTTATGTCGACAATTGCGTCACAAAGACCTACCGCTGGAGCAAGTTCTACTGAACCGTTTAGATACACAATTTCTGGAAAAATTTTCTTTTTTGCAAAAAAAGCTTTTGTTATTTTCGGATACTTCGTTCCAATTTTCAAATCCATTCCTGGAGTTAAGACAAGTTTTTTGTTCTTTAAGCAAGCCAGTACCATTTTGCACTTACCAATAGAAAGCGTTAATGGTTCATAAATTTCGTAGTTTGTTTCCATTATGCAATCAGAGCCGACAATGCCACAATCCGCTGCTCCAAGATCAACATACTTGGTTACGTCTGCAGGTTTGCATGCAAGTATTGTGAGGTCTTTAATTTCAAATATTAATTGTCGCGTTTTTTTGTTAATAGTATTTGTTGGATATCCAGAGGCCGAAAGCAAGTCACAAACCTCTTCCAATATACGCCCCTTTGCTACCGCAACCTTTATTCTTTTGTTCTCCAAATATTTGCTCCAATTATTTTAAGTTTATTATTAATCGATTCGTAGCCTCTATCAAGGTGATATATTCTGTGAACCTCACTTTTTCCTTTTGCAGACAAAGCAGAAATCAACAAACAAGAGCTTGCCCTGAGGTCGCTAGCCTGCATATTTGCACCAATTAGGCCATTTACACCAGTTATCTCTGCTTTATTTGCTGAAAGATTTATTTTGGCACCCAACTTCCTTAGTTCTGCTATGTGGATAAAGCGATTAGGAAAAACATTTTCAACAATTGTAGATTTTCCGTCTGCCAATGTTAGCACTGCCATCAGTTGAGCTTGCAAGTCAGTTGGGAAAAGCGGGTGAGGGTTCGTTTCAACCTCCAGTGGTTGAATTCTGCTGGCCGAGGTTACTTTAATGCCAGTTTTTGAGGTTTCAATTTTCGCTCCCATTTTTTTAACAATTTTTATTGTTTCTTTTAAATCTTCGGGGGTACAATTGGTGATGTCAATTTTGTTGCCCGGTATACAACCCAAAAACAAAAAAGTGCCGGCCTCTATTCTGTCTGGAATAACTATGTGGGGGCTCTTCTGTTTATAAAAACCTGAAACAGGGCTTATTGTTATATTCCCCCCCCTCCTTGTTATTTTTGCACCTAATGAGTTAAGAAAATTAATTAAGTCATCAATTTCGGGCTCCATTGCGCAATTTGAAAGCATAGTTTTTGTTTTTGCAAAGACAGAACACAGAATAAGGTTTTCTGTTCCAGTAACACTTTTAATTTCAAATGAAAAATCCCCCCCTGTATTTTTTGAAGAGACCGACTCTAAGTACCCAGAGTTGATTTTCGTTTGATACCCTAAAGCATGAAACCCATTTAAATGCTGGTCTACAGGTCTGTCACCAATAGCACAACCGCCTGGAAAGGAAATCTTAGCTTTTCCTAGTCTGCTTAACAATGACCCCCAAATTAAAACCGAAGCCCTCATCGTTTTTACTAATTCATAAGGAGCCTCGTGCTTAGTAATCTTTTCGGTATCTATTAAGACCACGTTATCTTTGAAGGAATATTCAGCTCCCAAGGTTTCTAAAAGTTTTAACATTGTAAACACGTCGCTTATTTCCGGAACGTTTTCAATTTGATATTTATTTCCAGAGACTATTGTGGCGGCAAGTATAGGCAAGGCCGAATTTTTAGACCCAGATGTTTTTACTGTTCCTTCTAATGCTTTACCACCTTCAATAATTATTTTTTCCATTTTCCCTTAACCACTCTTTGAATTCCGTTTAAGTCATTATAAGATACGACATTTTTGTATCCAATCGACTCTAGTAACCTTTTTACCTTATTTCCCTGATTATACCCAACCTCAAGGAAGAGGTGGCCTCCATCCTTGAGATAATCCCCTGCTTCTGTAGAAATTTTCTTTATAAAAGATAAGCCCTCGGAGCCCGCGATTAGCGCAGACTTTTGTTCAAACCTCAATATATCTTTATTTAAAGCCCCATAGTCTTTCTTGCTAATATATGGAGGATTTGAAATTATATAGTCAAATTTAATTTTAGTAACAGATTTGAAAAGATCAGACGATACATATGAAGCTTTCAAGGAAAGATTTAGTGAACTTATATTTCTCAAACAACATTTCTCGGGTTTTTTATAATTATCAATTAAAAACATTTGCTTGATTTTTTCAGTTTCAAGACAAAGTGTAAGCCCTATGCATCCCGTACCAGCGCACATGTCCATGCAGGTGAGGTTATCAAGGTTTTGTTCGCTAATTTCAGAAAGAACTTTTTCTACCAAAATTTCAGTCTCGGGCCGAGGAACAAGAACTCCGCTTATTATGTGAAATTTTTTGGAATAGAAATGAGCTGTTTTGGATATATATTGTATAGGCTCACCGTCTAAACGCCTTGTAATATAAGTCTTAAATTTATTAAAATTTTTAGTTGAAACAACTTTGTCTTTGTTTAAAAAAAGATACTCACTTGTTACTGATAAAACTTCTTCTAATAAAAAAGTAGCTTCAAAATTAAAGTTTTGCACACCACGCTCCTTTAATTTTTTGATTCCAAAATTTAAAATTGAATGGATTGAGTGCCTCATTTATGAGATTATATAATATATTATTTAAAATTATGAATATAGATGTTTCCCAGAAATACCAAGAATTTAAAGAAGAATTTACTAATTATTCGATTTTGAACAAAAAAGACGCACTCCTTTTAGCTGTTTCTAAAAAAAAACCTTTTGCACAAATTTTAGAATTAAACAATTTAGGTCAAAAAGACTTTGGTGAAAACTATGCACAAGAACTTAGGGACAAAAATAAAGAACTTACAAGGAGCGGAGCCAAACTTAATTGGCACTACTTGGGACCCATACAGAAAAATAAAATCAAATACATTGTTGGAACTTCATCGCTCATTCATACTTTAGATTCTTTTAAGGTTGCTGAAGAGATTGATATTTTTAGTCAAAAAAACAATATAGTACAGAGAGCTCTACTACAGGTTAATATCTCAGAAGATCCAAAAAAATCTGGAATTTATGCTGATGATACTTTATCTCTGTTAAAAAAGATAAGAAATTTGAAAAATATTTCTATTGAGGGTTTTATGACCATCACTGAATACTCACCAATCGCAGAAAATTCAAGAATTCATTATAGAAAAATGTTTAAGCTTGCTGAAAGTTTAAGAGCAGAATTCGAAAATAGAGTCCAACTCTCTATGGGAATGAGCGGTGATTATAAGGTAGCATTAGATGAAGGCTCTACTATCATTAGGGTTGGAACTAAAATATTTGGAGAAAGAACTTAGTTTATGAGAATAGGTTTAATAGGGAGTGGTAACATGGCTGGCGCTATTTTAGATGGCCTATTGTCGGATAAGAAAAAACATCAAATAATTTGTTCTGACATTGATAAAAAAAAATTGACTAAAATAAAAAAAGATAAAAAAATTTTAGTAACTACTGATAATACAAAAGTTGTTGAAGAATCTGAACTAATATTCATTTGTGTTAAGCCAGATGCTGTCAAAGAAGTTATGGCTTGTATTAGCGAAAAAAGTACTCCTACTCAAATCTTCGTTTCGGTTGCGGCAGGAGTAAAAATTAATTTTATTGAGGATTTGTTGGGTGGCGACAAGAAAATTATTAGAACAATGCCAAATTTAGGTTGTTTGGTCTCAGAAGGCGTTATCGCCTACAAAGCGAATCCAAATTGTCTTAAACAAGATGTAAAGAGTTTTTTAGCTTTAATATCTAAAATGGGGGAAACTTTAGAAATTAAAAAAGAGTCAGATTTTGATTATGTTACTGCCATTAGTGGTTCCGGGCCAGCTTTTTTGGCAGAATATATTAGTTCCCAATTAAAGTTTGCTAAATCAAAGAAAATGAACACAAGAGATTCCAGACTTTTAATTTATAAAACCATTCTAGGGACTGTTAAGTATTTTGATAAGACTAACACCAGCCCTGCTGATTTTATTAAAATGGTTAGTTCCCGAGGCGGTACAACGATTGAAGGTTTGAAGGTGTTGAAAAATAAAAAATTTAATAATACTATTATTAAGTGCCTTGACTCGACATCAAGGAAGTCAGCCAAAATCGCTAAGATTTTAGGCGAGAAGAAAAAATAAAATGTTTATTAGTAATTTAGTAATAGCTTTTGCAGGTTTGTTAGACCTGGCCTTATCTATTTTTGTTTGGCTTATTATAATAAGAGCTTTGATTTCTTGGTTCAATCCGGATCCATATACTGCATTATATCAATTTTTATATTCGATAACGGAGCCCGTTTTAAGCTTAGTAAGAAATTCAATGCCTAGCCTGGGAGGCATAGATATTTCTCCTATTATTGTTTTATTGGCAGTTGAATTCTTACGAACTTTTTTAGTTCAATCCCTAGATGACTTAGCGCGCTTTTTTTAGCTTTGAAACTATCTGTTTCAGTTAAACCTAGGGCTAAAAAATCGGTAGTTGTCTCGTTTGTTGATGACGTATTGGCAGTAAGGGTGGCAGCCTTTCCGTACAAAGGAGCCTCAAATAAAGAGCTTTTACGGACACTTTCTAGTTTTTTTTCAATTTCCCCTAGTCAAATTTCAATCGTCTCAGGCTTTAAGTCAAAAGTTAAGATTCTTGAATTTAATTGTAAGGACGAGATTCTTAACTTAGCTTTAAAAAAACTGTTATAATATTTCAATTCAGAATAGGAGTAAAGGAGAATTAAATGAAAATTAGTTTACTAGGTGGAACAGGATCTTTTGCAGAAGGCCTTGTAATAAGATGGGCTAAGGTAGGCCATGAAGTTTTAATAGGTTCTAGAACCCAGGAAAAAGCAGATGTTGCAGCTGCAGAGATAAATGAGAAAGCAAAAGAACAAGGTGTTGATGGAAGCATCATTGGTATGGAAAATGGAGAAGCAGCAAAGGCTAGCGAAGTAGTCGTCGTTTGTTTGCCTCCTGAATATACAAATGCAACATTGGAAGGTATTTCTAGTTCGTTTACAAATCAAATTGTGATATCACCAGTTGTACCAATGAAGTTTGGAAAAGTCGTTTCATATGATCCACCAGAATCTGGCTCTGCTGCAATAGGTATTCAAAATGTTTTGCCAGATACAGTAAATGTTGTTAGTGCATACCATAATATTCCTGCAAAAGGGCTGGCTAACTTTGAAAAACCATTGGATTATGATGTTGTTATTTGCGGAGATGATGATGAAGCTAAAGCTGTGGTTTCTAAGTTAACTGAGGAGATGCCAAGCCTTAAGGCTATAGATGCTGGACCACTTGAAATTTCTTCAATGATAGAGGCCATTACACCATTGATAATTAACATGAACAAAAAGCATAAACATGAATTTTCAATAAAATTTATTTAATTACTTGAATCTTTGTTAATCATGTTTAATTTATAATAAATATTATAGGAGTTTTAAAATGGGAAAAAAGCAAAAAAAAGTTAGACCTTTAGGGGCATTTGTTTTGGTTGAAAGGAACGAAGCAGAAAGTACTACACAAGGTGGAATTATTATTCCAGATAGCTCACAAGAGAAACCTCTAGAGGCGACAGTTGTCTCTGTTGGCAAAGGAAGAGTTGACCAAAAGGGCAACTTGTCACCTTTGACAGTAAAAAAGGGGGACAAGGTTCTTTTTAGTAAGTTTGGTGGAGCAGAAGTATCAATCAACGATCAGGATTTAATGGTTCTTGAAGAAAGAGATATATTAGCAATTATCGGTTAAAAATTTCCTTGTAAAATTTGCAGATTGGGCAGAAGATTTAAGACTTTTTAAATCTTCTGCGCAATCTATATCCAATTCAATGTTCTCGTTTCTTAGTATTGAATACTTTATGGATTTTTTTTCTAGTGCTGCTATATGTTTTTCTAAACTATTTGCCCCAAAAAAGGATGGAATAACTTCCGGGGGATTTCTAAGTATTGCATTTGTACCCTTGCCGCTAGCGGAAGGGACAAGGATGGAATGACCAGTTTTTATAAACGATTCAATAATATTATCTATATCTTGATTCTTTATTAGTGGTATGTCGCCTGGCAATCGTAGAATTGAAGTGGCTCCATTTGCAGCTAGGTCCTTAGAAGCTTGGTCTACGGAGACACTTTCACTTATTTGTATTTTTTCTTTTATTACGCTAATTCCAATTTCATTTGCAAGCTCAATAGCTTTATCATCCATTGTTAGTAAAAATTTTTTATCAGGCAGTGTAGATTTTTTAACTTCAGTTAATACGTCTTTTAGCATACACTCTACTAATCCAACTGTTATTTCATCAGAAAAGCTATTTCTTAGACGAGATTTAGCGAGTTTAAAATTCTTAAAAGGCACAATTACGATATTCATTTTATTTTTTTACTAATATGATTAAAGAAAATATTATAAACTAATTGTATGAAAATTTTTTCTTGGAACGTTAATGGTATAAGAGCCGTACAAAAAAAAGGATTCCTCGAGTTTATAAAAGAGTATCAGCCAGATATCTTGTGCTTACAAGAAACAAAGGCCCACGTAGACCAATTAGATGAATCTTTAATTAATATAGCCAAATATAGGTCTTATTTTAATTCACCAAAATACAAAAAAGGCTACTCCGGCGTCGCAATATATACAAAAACCGAACCTAAAAACATTTCTTTTTCATTAGATTCTACTGAAGATTTAGATGATGAAGGTAGGACAATAATAGCAGAATACGATGAATTTATTTTGTTAAATTTTTATTTTCCTAATGGTCAAATGAATGAAACTCGCTTGGACTACAAGCTTAGGTTCCATGAGGCTACCTTAAAGAAGTTTTTAAAATTAAAAAAAAGAAAAAAAAATTTAATTATTTGTGGCGATTATAATATTGCTCACAATGAGATCGATTTAAAACATCCGAAGCCAAATCAGAATACTTCTGGTTTTTTAAGAGTTGAAAGAGATTGGATGGATAAATTAAGCAACAAAGGCCTTATTGACACTTTTAGATTTTTTTATCCTAAAGAAATAAAGTATTCATGGTGGACATATATGAGGAATGCAAGAAAAAATAATGCTGGATGGAGAATTGATTATTTCTGGGTATCAGAAATAGAAAAAATAAAAAATGCGTATATTCACAATGATGTTTTTGGATCAGACCATTGCCCAGTTTCTATTAAGCTATAGTTTTTTAGTTCATATTTTCGCTACCATATTCCTCAGCAAGATTTTCGAAGCTTGGAACGCCTTGGCTATCCAAGAAAGCTAAAGAGACTGTTCCCGTTGGGCCGTTTCTTTGCTTGCCAATTATTATTTCTGCTAAACCATCTCTTTCTTCAATGTTTCGTTTATAGGCATCAGCTCTATGGAGAAACATAACCATGTCTGCATCTTGTTCTAGTGCGCCACTCTCTCTTAAGTCTGAGAGTTGGGGTTTTTTATCTGTTCTTGCTTCCGTTTGCCTGCTCAATTGGGAAATTGCAATAATTGGTATCTTCATTTCCTTAGCTAAAGCCTTTAAAGATAGTGATATTTCAGCTATTTCTCTTTCTCTACTTTCAGTCCTTCCTGTCCCTCTCATTAATTGCAAGTAGTCAACAATTAAAAGGTCTATTCCTTTATCAGTTTGAAGGCGCCTTGTTCTTGATCTTAAATCCAAAGAATTAATAGCAGGAGTATCATCAATGAAGATATTGGCTCTTTGAAGGGAAGTGGCAGCATCTACCGTTTTTTGAAACTCTGCATCAGATAAAAAACCAGTCCTAATTTTACCAAAATTTATTTTTGATTTGGCAGAAAGCATTCTCATCATTAGTTGCTCTTTTGCCATTTCAAGAGAAAAGAAGCCAACATTCAAGCCATGTACTAGTGCCGCATGCATTAAAATGTTTAGACTAAAAGAGGTTTTACCCATACCAGGTCTTGCAGCGATAATAATTAAGTCAGAGTTTTGAAAACCAGATGTCATTTTATCTAGCTTTTTAAAGCCACTAGACACCCCAGTGACTGCTTGCTTTCTTGTAGTAAGATTTTCTATTATCTTTAAAGTTTCCTTTGCAAGCTCAGCTGAAGAAACAAAACCAGACCTTTTCTTGTTTTGTGAAATTTCAAATAATTTCTTTTCAGCTTCATCAACAAATTCGTCTACAACTACTTGATCAGTTTGGCTTTCAACTATTATTTCAGAGGCTGTTTTAATCATGCTTCGAAGTACCGATTTTTCTTTAACAGATTTTGCATAAAATGATACGTTTGTTGAGCTCGGAACTATCTCTACTAGCTGACTTAAATATGAGCTACCACCCACTTCTTTAAGAAGAGATTTTTTCGTTTTTAATTTATCGTAAAGAGTTAGTATGTCGATAGGTTTGTTTTCTTTTTCAAGATCTACCATTGAGGAAAATATTTTTTTATGGTTTTCATCATAAAAATCGTCTTCATTTATTTCTTCTAAAACAAGATTCATTGCGTTTTGATCAATAAGTATAGAGCCGAGTACAGCTTGTTCAGCTTCTTTGTTTTGTGGAAGAGTTTTTAAATTTACTTGCATACTTAAATTTTATAGTAAGTAACAGTCTAAGCAAACAAGAAATATTATTTTTCTATTAAAATGACCCCTATGTCGTTAACATTTGTACCAGTTGGACCTGTTATTTTGAGGTCCCCAACCTTTTTGAAAAAACTATATGAATCATTGTTAACAAGAGAGTCTTTGGCGCTAACACCTAGTTCTCTAGCTTTAAGCCGGCTCTTTCCGTTGCAATACGCGCCAGCAGCATCAGTAGGCCCATCTATGCCATCTGTCCCAGCAAAAAGCGCTGAAATTCCTTTCTCGTTCATAATTTCAATTGAGAAAGCCAAAGCGAGCTCGCTATTTCTACCACCCAAGCCACTCCCACGAACTTTTACAGCTGTTTCACCACCCACAATGATGCAAGCAGGTTTTGGGATTGGAATATTAGATTTTTTAATTTCTATAGCTATAGCAGCTATAGCTTTTGCTACTACTTTCGCCTCTCCACTTATTTGTGAAGTAAGAATTATCGAATTATAGCCCATTTTTTCTGCTTCTTCTTTTGCAGCTTGTAGACTTGAAAGGTTGTTTCCAACCAAAAAAGTATTATGAGAGGGATACTTTATCTTTTTTACATCTTCTTTGATTGGATTTTCCAAATTTATTACTACTCTTGGTGGAAGTTTGTTTTCTATGCCAAGCTCGCAAATTTCTCTCCAAGCATCTTTTGCCGAAGACTTGTCTGGGAGACTCGGACCAGATGCAATAATGTCAATTTTGTCACCAACTACATCAGAGAGAATAAGAGTTATTACTTTAGATGGATAAGCTTCTTTTAGAAGACCCCCGCCTTTTATTTTTGATATTTTTTTTCTTACTGTGTTCAAAGTATTCGTATCAACACCCGATCTCAACAATAGTTGCGTCGTGATTCTTTTGTCTTCCATCGTAACGTTTTTATCCGGTGAGGCGATCATTGCACTTCCACCACCTGATATAAGAAAGAAAACTAAATCATCTTTTCTTGTTGTAGCTAGTATGTTTAAAATAGAATTTGCAGCCTTAAGACTTCTTTCGTCTGGCACAGGGTGGGTTGAAAGTATAAATTTAAAATTAGAAATCTTATTTTTTGGTTGAGTGTTAGAAATTATAAGACCTTTTGTTATTCTTTTTCCTAAAACTTTATAAGCGCCTTTGGCCATTTGATATGCCGCTTTCCCAAAACTAATCAGAAAGATTTTTTTTTGCTTTGTTAGATTGTACTTCTTGTCACTCAAAAAAAGGACATTATCTTTTATTATTAATTTGTCTGAAACACATTTGGTTGCATCCGCCACACCAAGCCCAGCAGAAAAAATTTTATCTAGCCTGCTTCTTTCTCCATTAGAAACTATCATCTTTTCTCCTCAAATATACACGTAAGTATTTTACACCAAAATAGAAAATAGGAGTATCTAAAGCTGCAAAAACTAGTTTAAAGATATATGAGTAGCCAATTAAAGTAATTAAACCCTCTAATTCACTTTTGCCTTCCGGAAGCGGTATAGAGCGAGTTAAAAAGTATGTTATAGAAATTACACAAACAGAGTCTATCAACTGACTCAACATAGTTGAGCCATTATTTCTAATCCACAACCTCCTACCTTTAGTTTTTTTTTTCAGAAAATGGAAAACTTGTACGTCTGTCGTTTGAGCCGCAAAATAGGCAATCATCGAGGCTGCAATTGTGCCCAGCGAGATCTTTCTTATTGTCATGAAAGCGTTATTTGAATTCTCACTTAGCTCACCAGCGGTAAAACCTGGAAGAGCACCACCAATCCACAAAATAAGAGCAAGCCAGGCATTTACAACTAGTCCTACCCAAACTATCTCCGATGCTTTTTCTTTCCCGAATAGCTCTGATATAAAGTCTGTGCAAAGAAATGTAATTGGGTATGGTAAAACTCCAACAGCGACTATCATTGGAATTTCAAGACCAAAAAGATTAAAACTTAAATTTAAAAACCTCGAGGTTCCCAGTAAATTTAGCATTGTCATTGATGAAATAAAAATCGCAACTAAAACAAGTAGCACAATCCTGCTCCTTCTTTCTATATCTTTTTCAGTGAGATGTCTCTGCATAATTTAATATATTACCAGCCTTGAAACTCTTTGGTTGCATGATAAACTCAAAGTCCATCGGCGGTGTAGCTCAGGGGTAGAGCGACGCTCTCATAAGGCGTATGTCGGAAGTTCGAATCTTCCCACCGCCATTTATCCTATGCTGACCATACGATCAATGGCAGTTTTAGCTTTAATGCTTATATCTTTTGCTACTTTTACCTCGGGCCTCTCGCTTTTTAGCGCGCTTAGGACTTTATCTAAAGTTATCATTTTCATGTATTTGCAAGTTGCCGATCTATTGATAGGTATGAAATTTTTATCAGGCGATAATTTTTTCATTTTGTGAATAACTCCTGTTTCAGTAGCAATAATCAAATTTTTAGAATCGGTTTCTTTCGATTTGTTAATCATTGCCTCTGTTGAAAGAAAATGCATTTCTTTATCGTCGTTTTTCTCAGAGTAATACATTGCTTCTGACCCACAAGCACATTCGGGGTGAATTAATACTTCAGAATCAGGAAAATCATCCCTGAGATTTTTAATTTCTTCATACGTCATTGCTGCATGAACATGACATTCTCCTGGCCAAATATCTAGCTTCCTTTTTGTTTTCTTCTGAACGTAGGCCCCTAGAAACATATCGGGGAGGAATAAGATTTTTTTATTTTCCGGGATAGCCTCTATAATCTTAACAGCATTTGACGAGGTGAAGCAGTAGTCGCTTTCTGCTTTGATTTCAGCAGTTGTATTAACATAAGAAACAATAACAGCCCCTGGGTTTTTTTTCTTCCATTCTTTTAGTTGTTCGACGTTAATTGAATCAGCCAAAGAACATCCAGCATCTAAATCTGGTAATAGGATTTTTTTATTCGGGCACAAGATAGATGCAGTTTCAGCCATAAAATGAACGCCACAAAAAACTATTATTTCAGACTCTAGTTCAACTGCTTTTCTAGCTAGACCCAGCGAATCACCAATGAAATCAGCAATGTCCTGTACCTCTGGTATTTGATAATTATGAGCTAAAATCACTGCATTTTTGGTTTTTTTTAAATTAGAGATTTCATTTAATATATTTAAGTCCATGACTTATTTTAACACATTTAAGGATATATCCAGCGATGGTGAAGAATGAGTTAGTGCTCCAATTGAAACAAAGTCGATATCGAGCTTTGATATAAATTTTATTTTCTTTAAATTAACACCACCAGAAACTTCAATTTCAATATTTGGGTTTTTTCTTATTATTTCTATGGATTTTTTTATATTATTTAATTTAAAGTTGTCTAACATTATTCTTTTTACATTAAACTTGGATACCATCTTAACTTCTGAAATATTTTTGACTTCCACCTCAACAAGTTCAATTTTGTTTTTTACAGCTATTATATTTAATGCTTTTTTAAGACCGCCACAAATTTTAATATGATTGTCCTTTACTAGGTATGCGTCGTTTAAATTAAGTCTATGATTTGTGCCCCCACCAACCCGAACTGCGTATTTTTCTATTGCCCTCCAACCGGGGGTTGTTTTTCTAGTATCAAGAAGTTTTACCTTTGTTGCTTTAAGGTGTTTATTAAATAGCGAAGTTAAAGTAGCAATCCCACTAGTACGTTGAAGGAAGTTTAATAATATTCTTTCTAGCTTAATAATAATTTTTTCTGGGCCGGTAATTACTCCAACTACAGTATCTTTCTTTACCCAAGCACCCTCTTTGAAAAACCATTTAGACTTTATTCTTTTGTTTATACTATTTAATATATAGTCAATAATATTTGAGCCACATATGATTCCACCTTGCTTAAACTTAATTTCAGAGGATATAGTCTTAGAGGACAAAAGCAATTTGCCTGTAATGTCGGAATTAATTTTGTCTTCGTTTATAGAGATTTTTAGGATTTGATTAATATTTTTCTTTAACGATGCATCCATGGAAAATTATTTAACTTCCCAAGTGTCTCCAGAAGTAATAAGGGTTTTTAAATCTGGCTTAAACTTTGATTTAGCAGACTCAATTTGCTCATGTATAGAATCATCAAAAGTTGGCTTTAAGACTCTTTTAATGACACCCATCGGAACAGGAAACTCAGGAAACTTCATATCAGAAATCATTCGAATTAAAGTTAAGTCAGTTTCGTCATATATGATTACGTTATCAGGCACGTTGTCGGGTTCAAATTCTACTATATCAAATTTCCCAAAACCCATCACCAAGCCTTTGTTGTTCTTTTCTCCAAAAACAAGAGGCTTGCCATGTTCAACTTTGATATTGTTATCATCTCTAATTTTTCTATCTGTAAACTCATCAAAAGCGCCATTGTTATAGATATAGCAATTTTGGTAAATATGAACAAAAGATGTTCCTTTATGGTTATATGCCTCAACTAAAACTTGTACTAATTCTTTGACGTATGTTGCAGAGATTTGGGCAACAAAAGAAGCGCCACATTCAACAGCTAATCCGGTAGGGTCAGCAGGTTCTTCTATTGTTCCATATGGAGCCGTTTTATTGATTTTACCAAGCTCACTTGTTGGAGAGTATTGACCCTTGGTTAGACCATAAATTCTGTTATCAAAAAGAAGAATAGTCATATCACAATTTCTTCTCAAGGCATGCATAAGGTGGTTGCCACCAATTGAGATACCATCCCCGTCTCCTGTTACAACCCAGACAGCAAGCTCTGGGTTAGAGATTTTGAGACCAGTTGCTATAGGCAGAGGCCTACCATGAATTGTGTGAAAGCCGTAAGTCCCCATGTAGTAAGGAAACCTTGAAGAACAACCAATTCCTGAGACAACAGCATGTTCATTGGATGGCCTGCCAATTTGAGCCATAGCGGTTTGAACAGCCTTTAAAATTGCATAATCCTCACAGCCAGGACACCATCTTGGTTCTGCTGCAGATTTAAAATCCGTTGATTTGTATTTAACTTGTTCAGTAGTGCTCATAATTTGTTCTCCATGTTAATGTTCTTTTAATGCTTCGAGCTCTGCTTTAATAAATTCAACCATTTCTACAACTGAAATTGGTTGTCCTGTAACTCGTCCAAGAAACGCAGTATCAATTAAAAATCTTGATCTTATAATCATATTAAGCTGACCTAAGTTTAATTCGACAACTGCAACTTTTTTATAGCTTTTTAATATTTCTCCTAAATTTTTAGGCAATGGATTCAAATATCTAATATTAATCATTGCAACCTTTTGTCCACCATTCGAGACTACTTCAGCAGAAGCTTTCATGCTTCCCAGGCTACTTCCCCAGCCTACTAGAAGCAAATCAGCATCTTTATCCCCAAGAACTTCTATATCCGGAATGTCATTGGCAACTTTTTGTACTTTTTCTGCTCTTAATCGAGTCATCAAATCATGGTTTTCTGGGTCCTGTGAAATGGCACCCGTTTCATTAATTTTTTCTAGTCCACCAATGGTGTGTTCAAGTCCCTTAGTTCCAATTCTTACCCAGTCTCTTGCTAAAGTTTCTTTGTTTCTTTTGTAAGGTAAGTAATTATCATTTTTTGTAATAAAAGGAGCCGTCATTTTAGGGATTTTATCAATATCTGGAATTTTCCACGGCTCTGAAGCATTAATTAAGAATCCCTCGGAGAGCACGACAACAGGGGTCATGTATTTTGTAGCAAGTCTTACTGCCTCAATAGAAATCCAAAAGCAATCGGAAGCAGAAGAAGGTGCTAAGACAATAACATGAGAATCAGATGGTCTGCCAAAAAGCGCCATAGCCAGGTCACCTTGTTCTGTTTTAGTAGGCATACCAGTAGAGATGCCTGATCTCATAAAGTCAAAAACTATTAAAGGTAGCTCGGTCATTACTGCTAAATTTAATGCTTCAATCTTGAGAGCCAACCCTGGCCCAGAGCTTCCAGTGATTCCAAGTGAGCCACCGTAAGCTGCACCTAGAGCCATTGTTACAGCCGCAATTTCATCCTCTGTTTGTATTGCTGCAACATCAAATTGTTTAAGAGCAGCTAAAGTATGAAGAACTTCGCTGGCTGGCGTAATAGGGTAGCCAGCATATACGATTGGAAGCTCTATTTTTTCTGCAGCAGCTAGTAAACCATATGAAGTAGCCAGTGCTCCATTTATGTTTCTATAGGTTCCGCTTTCTAGTTTAGCAGCAGGAATCTTGTACATTATTGGGAAGATTTCCATTGTGTCGCACATATTGTAGCCAGCATGTAGAACTTTTGTATTTGCTTCTAAGATAAGAGGCTTTCTTCCAAATTTTTTATTTAAAAAGGTTTCAATAGGTTCTAGCGGTCTTTGAAACAACCAAGAAACTACTCCAAGAGCTAGAAAATTTTTACATCTAAGTTTGTCTTGGTGACCCATATCTTCCATTTCTTCCAAAGCCTTAAGAGTAAGAGTGGTAATAGGTATTTTATGAACTCTAAAATCTTGCAAGGTTGTATCTTCTGGGTCTAAGGGGTCAGTTTCAAATCCGGCTTTTTTGAGATTTTTTTCTATAAACTCATCTTCATTAACTACTATTATTCCACCCTTGTTTACTGTTCCCATATTAACTTTTAAGGCAGCAGGGTTAAAACACACTAAGACATCAGGAGTATCACCAGGTGTATATATATCTTTAGCTGCAAATTGAATTTGATATGATGAAACACCATAAGTCGTTCCAAGAGGGGCTCTTATTTCTGAGGGAAAATCAGGAAAAGTTGAAAAGTCATTCCCAGCAATTGCAGTAGTGTTGCCAAATTGATCCCCCGTTATTTGAATACCATCACCTGAGTCACCTGCAAATTTAACAGTAACAACTTCTAATTCTTCTAATTGTTTTTGAACAGCCATTCATTTCACCTAATCTAATATGTATTTAAAAGAATGCTTTCATTGTTAATTGAACCGCATTACAACGCAAAAATTATAGCACTTTTTCTATTTAATACAATCAACAGTGAAATTAATGTTTTTGATAAGAAAACCTTAGGGTTCCATCATGAATTCTCCAGACTATATGCTTAAGCCACTTAGAAGAATTTGATGAGAAATCTTCCCTGATATGAGCCCCCCTGGACTCTTCCCTGAGCAACGCAGATTTTGTAATAAGATAGGTTAAGGTTTTTAGGTTCATCAACCTCTTGTCTATTAGGTCAAATTCATCAATATTAGTTTTTTTGATAGAAGAGATTTCATTCAGAGCTAAAAGCAGATCTTTTTTGTTTCTAAGTATTCCAACATAGTTATTAATGACCTGAGAAAGAGAGATTCTATAATTTAAATATTCTTCTACTTTTTTGTCTGAAGAAATAAGCGAGCACTTGTGTGCCTTCTTTATTAAGCTGATTGGAATTTTTTCAAATTTTTTTGATTTTTTTAGTGCCGAATCCACAGCTCTTTTTGCAAACACGAGACATTCTAATAAAGAGTTGCTAGCCAATCGATTTGCCCCATGTGCACCAACACATGCTACTTCTCCACATGCATAAAGATTTTTTATATTTGTTGTTGAGTTAATATCTGTCTGAATTCCTCCAATCATATAATGTGCAGCTGGTGCAACGGGTATATCTTCTTTGGTAATATCAAGACCTTCGCGAAGACAGAGCTCAAAAGTATTCTTAAATCTATTTTTAATCAGTGTGGGATTAAGGTGCCTAAGAGAAAGAAACACGTTTTTTTCACCGTTAGACCTCATTTCATTAAAAATAGCCCTAGCTACTATGTCTCGTGGAGCTAGCTCTTTTTTCTCTGAATAGTTTTCCATAAATCTTAATTTCGAGTGATTTATAAGTTGTCCGCCCTCACCACGAATAGCTTCTGATATTAAAAAACTTTTAGTGCTATTTTTAGAAAAAACTGTTGGGTGAAATTGAATAAATTCCATATCGCGTATAGCTGCCCCTGCATTAATTCCTAGTGCTATACCATCTCCTGAGGTACTTGATGGGTTGGATGATTTAGAATATAGACCACATGCCCCTCCTGCTGCAACAATTGTTGCTCTTGAATGTATTGCTATTTTGTTTTTTGTTTCATCCGAAAACACTAAGCACCCAAAACATGATTTGAAGTTTGAAAACAGCTCTATTACAAAAGTGTTCTCTAGTACCGTAATTTTTTTGTTTAGTCTTACTTCTTTTGAGAGAAAATCCACAACACCTTTCCCAGTTTCGTTTCCCAATGCATGCAAAATTCTTCTTCTGCTGTGGCCACCTTCAATACCAAAATCTAAACCAGTATCGATTGTATCAAAATTCATTCCTTGGTTAATAAGCTCCAAAACTCTCTCGAGACCCTCTGAAACCATTATGTCAACCGCTTCTTCATTGTTAAGGCCACATCCCACAGATATAGTGTCTTGCATGTGGATTTCTGTTGAATCGTTTTTATCGAGAGCAGCGGCTATTCCACCTTGAGCCCAGTATGAATTACTTTCTTGTATAGAGGACTTAGTTACGAGCGTTACAGTTCCAAAATTTGAGGCATAAATTGCAGAATAAAGACCTGATAAGCCTGAGCCTATGATTAAAAAATCGGTTTGAATCTCATTAATTAGGTTATTGTTCACTTTAATATATTTTCCAATTTGATTTTAACTGACTCAATTTCATTTAAAGATATTAGTTTTTTCCCACCAGCCTTTTTAATATAGAAAGAATCCTCGACTGAGCTACGTCTAGTAGAAATTTTGACAAAACCTATCTCTAATTTTTCTTCATTTAGTATTTTTGATATTTTATATAATATTCCAGGTTGATCCGGTGAAGTTAGCTCTATTATGGTAAATTTTTTGGAAGACTCATTGTCTATATTGATTTTTGATTTAACATTTCTCTTTTTAGTTTTTATGTTGTGAGAAATTTCAAAACTATCAATGCCAATGTTTGTTTCTAGTTGGTTCTGAATTTGATTCCAAATTAGCCTGTCTCTAAAAGTAGATTTGCCGAACCTATTTACCTCAAAGGTGTAAAGAGATAAGTTCTTTTTTATTGAGGTTGCTCTACCTGAATAAATATTAATACTGGAGGAAGACAAAGCACCACAAATTTCACTAAAACCAACCTCTCGGTTTTTAGACCATATTGTGACCTGATCAACATTATTTTTTTGGCTATATTTGACGCCTATTGAGATGTGATTTTTTTGATCTATAAGCATTCTGATTTGATATATAAGCTCATCTTCTGAATAAGTATTAAAGTATGCTGATGTAGCCTTACCAAAGATTTTATCAAATTTATTTCTATCTATTTCAGACAAAACATTATCTTTCTTTATTTTGTTAAGCGAGACAACCTTGGTTTTGTTGTTAATTTCTTTTGTAGAAAATAGTTTGTTAGCTTTCTTGTACAGCAATGACAAAAGATTACCTTTCCATGTTGACCAAACATCGGGAGCAACACTTCTTAGATCGCAAAACGTTAGAATAAATAAGTTGCTTAATTTTTCTGATGTTTGAATCCTGTCTTTGAACTCCTTAATTAATTCATTATCATCTAAATCCCTTTTTTGAGAATAATTAGACATAAGTAAGTGTTCCCTTACAAGAAACTCTACGTTTATCTTTGTTTCGTTTTCACACCCCAAATTATTACATATTTTCTCCACCATCTTGGCTCCCCTCTCTGCATGATTATTCCCATATCCTTTTCCAATATCATGCAAAATAGAAGTTAAATAAAAAGTCTCTTTTTTCTTCAATTTGAGAGCAATGCTAGTTTCCAAAGGGAAATCTTTTTTATATTCACCATTTAGAAGTTTCTCAAATTCTTTTATCAGGAGTATTGAATGATGGTCTACAGTGTATATGTGTGACGGGTCTGCCAAAGGCAAGTTCTTAATTCTTTCAAATTCTGGTATGAAGAAAGACAGTAAATTTATTTTATTTAAGTCAGTTAGAATCTTGAATACGTTCTTTCCCTTTTTAAGAACTTCTAAGAAAGCCTTATTGAGCAACTTCTTGTCCGATACAGTTAGTTTTTGAGAAGTAACTTTTTTTATTTCAATTAAAATTTCCTCAGATATTTTAACTTTGTTTGAAGCCGAAAGCTCGAATGCTTTAATTATATTATTCAAATCCGACAGAAGATTATTAGGATTTATTACTCTTAATAATCCCCTATGGATTATAAAAAAGTCATCCAAGTTTTGAATTCTTCTAGATGAGAAAACTTTTTTATGCAGAGTCTCCTCAATTATTTTATCTGTGAGCTCTCTTATCTCATTTGTTATTTGATACAATTTTTTCATAAATATATTTTCTTTGGTAAGAAAACTTTCATCTTCTAAATTATAGAAATCTGCTATGTCCACTTGTGAGTTGAAATCAGCGATATCAATTTCATGGTTTTTAATTAGGTGCAAATGATTTCTTGTAGTTAGCAGAAAGTTCAGAGCATAGTTAATTACTTTTAACTCATTTTTACTTAGAAAACCGCCATCTAAGAACTTATTAATCTCGATTTGACAATTGAAAGATTTAAGTACCCAAAATATTGTATGTATATCTCTTAAGCAACCTTGCCCCTCTTTAAGGTTTGGCTCATTTAAATAACTAGCAGTGCCATATTTTTTGAATCTTTTGTTTCTCTCTAGAATTTTTTTGTTAATAAAATTTTGCGATATGTTTGGTAAGAGCTTCTTATTTAGATCATTTTGTAATTTTATATTTAATAGTGAATCTCCAGCTATTGCTCTGAGATCAAGGAGTGAAGTTAAGATAGTTGAATCTTGGGTACTAGAGAGCTCCAAGCATTCATCTATCGTTCTAAGTGAATTTCCTACTTCTAATCCCGTATCCCATAATTTATATAGAATATTTTCTGCTATTTTTTTTGCCTCATCAATTTTGGGTTTTTCATATAGTATTAATATGTCTATGTCAGATTTAATACATAGCTCTCTTCTTCCATAGCCACCCAAAGCTAGCACCGCAACACCTTTATTCTTGTAGCTTAAGCTTAATTCCGATGAGATTAATTTATCTATTTGATTTGAGAACTTATTAACTACTTGTATGCCATTATTTTTGTTTGAAGCGTGAAGGTCTTTAATGTCTTTATATATTTTTTGAAATTTATCGCCAAAACTTAATTCAGTCATTTTTGAAGTTAACAAAAATTTCACCTTCGTTACTTAATTTGTTTTGGTCTCTTGCTAGAACAAAAAGCAAATCAGAAAGTCTGTTAATATAAATCATTACATTAGGATTTACCCATTCTTCTTGGTCTAGCTTGACAATTTTTCTTTCAGCTCTTCTACAAACTGTTCTTGCTAAATGAAGACAAGAACCAGTAAAAGAACCCGAAGGAAGAATGAATTCTTCTAGTGGACCCACCTTGGAATTATATTTGTCTATATTTTTTTCTTGCCAGCTTATTCTAGCTTTTTTTATTCTTGGAACTTTTGTTTCCTTATTGGATGCAAGGTCAGCACCAATGATAAATAAGTCATTTTGAATTAAAGAAAGAATTTTTTTTACATCTTTTGATATGCCTCCAGTCATAGAAAGTCCTATGACAGAGTTAAGCTCATCAATATCACCATATGAAGCAACTTTTTCAGAGCTTTTTAAGACCGTCTCTCCACCTACCAGCATAGTTTTACCTTTGTCACCAAATTTTGTATAGACTTTAGATATACGCAATTTTTTTGCCATAATTTATTTTAACCCATAGAAAACATGTAAACAATTTTAAGTATTTTTGGTACCCTTATACAGTGTTTACAGATTTATTTATAAACCAAAGAAAAGTTTCTTTTTCTGCTTTTGTAAATTATGCCTTATATAGTTCAAATGGTTATTATAATAAAGACTCTAAGATTTCTAAAAATGGCGACTTTTTGACATCGCCTACAATTTCAAAGATTTACGGACAAACTCTTGCTTATTTTTTAAATAAAGAAATTATTTTGAAATACAACAACAATTCCAATATAAATTTAATAGAATTGGGTTCAAACGAAGGAATTTTAATGTCACATGTTGTTGATTATATAAAAAAATATAGCCCTGGAATCTATAAGAAACTAAAAATTATTTTGATAGAACGTAATTCAAATTTACATAAAAAAATAAATAAAAATCTTTCGCTTCATAACGATAAATTGATAGTAGAGACCTCAATAGAGGCTCTCAGTGTAGAATCTAAAACAGCCATAATTTTTTGCAACGAATTTTTCGATGCATTACCTTTTGAAAGATGCGTATTGCTTGATGAAAAGCTCTATCAAATTAATATTTATATGAAGAATGGGGAAATCCTAGAGTCACTAGATTTATTGGATTCTAATTTGCACGAGAAATTTTCTCAATATAACCTTAAGTGCGCCGATAATATTTTTTTCGAATTTCCAGTATTAGAATATGAAAAATATTTTGAATTATTATCTAAAAAATTTAGGAATATATTTTTTTTAATCAATGACTATGGAAATAAGTCAGATTTCTTTCATTCTTCACCAGATCCTTTCGGAACTAGCAGGTGTTTTTTCGAACATAAAGTCTCTAGAGACTTCTACCAAAATATTTTTAATCAGGACATTACACATGATGTTAATTTTTCTTTTTTATCCTTAGTAGCTAAAAAATTTAATTTCAAAGAAGATAATTTTTTTTCGCAAACAAAATTTTTTATTGATAATGATGACGTAATGGAATTGTGGACGGAAAAAGAATACGGCGCTTTAAAAAAGCTTGTTCCACCAAACTCTATGGGTGAGAAATTTAAATTCATTTTATTTAAAAGATAAATACCAGTTTGAAGTAATTTTTTTTTGCGTTAAAGTTACCGCTATTATGAATATAGAATGGTCAGACAGAATAAAAAATCTCCCTCCTTATTTATTTGCTGAAATTGACGCTAAAAAGGATGCTTTGTTGGCTAAAGGAGTAGATGTAATAGACTTAGGAGTAGGTGACCCCGACATACCAACGCCGATAAGAATTATCAACGCTTTACATCAGTCATCCCTAAACCCTGATAATCACAGATACCCTTCATACGCTGGAATGATGTCTTTTAGAGATGAAGTTGCGACATGGTATAAAAAACGTTTTGATGTCAGCCTTGAAGGTAAAAAAAACGTTATAGCTTTAATTGGCTCGAAAGAGGGGGTTGCTCATGCACCATTGGCTTTTATTAATCCGGGTGATATAGCACTAGTTCCTGACCCTGGATACCCAGTATATAGTGTTGCAACTGAGTTTGCTGGTGGAACACCATATACCATGCCTTTGTTAGAGTCTAATGGTTTTATGCCTGATTTAGATATAATTCCTGAAGATGTTTTGAAAAAAACAAAAATAATGTTTCTTAATTACCCAAACAACCCTACTTCTGCTTTTGCAACTGATGAATTTTTTAAAAAAGCAATTGATTTTGCTTCTCGAAATAATATCTTGATTTGCCACGATGCAGCTTACACAGAAGTATATTTTGATGAAAAACCGAAAAGTTTTTTAGAGTACGATGGAGCTATTGATGTTGGTATAGAATTTCATAGCCTATCAAAGACATTTAGTATGACTGGTTGGAGACTGGGACACGTAGCTGGCAATGAGAGTGCTGTTGCAGCCATTGGAAAAATCAAAACAAATATTGATTCTGGCGCATTCCAAGCTGTTCAAGAAGCAGGCATTGAAGCTTTAAGAAATTATCGAGATGAATTGCAAGATAGAATTAATATATACAAAAAAAGGTCTCAACTTTTATCCTTAGGTTTACAATCAATTGGTATCGAGGTTTATGAACCAAAAGGAACTTTTTATGTTTGGTTTAAGAATCCAAATGGTATTTTGTCCAAGGATTTTGCAAATAGCCTTTTAGAAGACGCTGGCATTGTTATGACTCCTGGAACGGGTTTTGGCGAGTATGGCGAGGGATATACAAGGGCTTCGGTTACTTTAAACGACAAAAGACTTGAAGAAGCAGTTGAGAGAATCAAGAAGCTTACTATTTAATTATTAGATTGATAAGTCTATTTTTAATGTAAATTCTTTTTACAATTTTCTTGGTGTCTATAAATTTTGACATTTCCTTAGATTTAGAAATTCTTACACTTAATTCCTCTTCACCCTCTTCTTCGAACATTAAAGGGATTGAGCCCCGCGTTTTACCATTAATTTGGACAGCTATAATAACTTGATCTTTTTTAATTATATTTATGTCATATTCTGGCCAAATTAAATTAATATTATTTTTGTTTAATTTGCTTAATTGCCAAAGTTCATTTGCTATATGTGGCATGAATGGATTAGATAATTGAAGAAATTGATAAATAAAGAAGCCAAAAAGCCTATCATTAGTATTTTTTTCTATAAATTTATAAGCAAAATTTAAGAGCTCCATTAATGCAGCTATACATGTATTAAATTGAAGATTTTCTATATCCTTAGTAATTTTCTCTGTAGTCTTATGAATTTTAATTAAAAAGCTTTTTTCTTGTTCACTAATTGAATCAACATTATCATCAAAGGAAGGATTAATTGTATTAAGATTTTCATAAATTATTTTCCACATTCTCTTTAAAAACCTGCTAGCACCTTCAATTCCTTTATCGTTCCATTCTAAGTCTTTTTCTACAGGTGCAGAGAATAAAATAAAAATTCTCACAGAATCTGCACCATATTTATTTATTATTTCCTCGGGATCAACTGTGTTTCCCAAAGATTTAGACATTTTTGCGCCATCCTTGAGAACCATACCTTGAGTAACTAATTTTTTAAAAGGCTCCGTTATATTGCTTTTACCAAGTTTTTTTAAAGCATGAGTAAAAAACCTCGAATATAGCAGATGCAAGATAGCATGTTCAACACCTCCTATATATAAATCGACGGGCATCCATTTGTTATAATTTTTATCTATCATTTCGTCTGATTTAGGTGAGCAAAATCTAGCAAAATACCAAGAGGATTCGAAGAAAGTGTCAAAGGTATCAGTTTCTCTTAACATCAATTCTTTTTGGTTTTTCACATGTTTCCATGTTGGATGAGATTCTAAAGGGTTTCCAGCTTGATTAAAATCTACTTCTTTAGGAAGCTCAACTGGCAAATCGATATCTTTAACTGGTATTGCTTTGCCTTCTTCAGAATAGAGTATTGGAATTGGCGTACCCCAGTAACGTTGCCTAGAAACACCCCAATCTCTTAGCTTATATTTAACTGAAGACTCAGCAAGATTTTTAATTTTTAATTTCTCTATAACTTTTAGCTTAGCTTCCTCAATCTCTAACCCATTTAAAAATTCTGAGTTAATCATTCTCCCTTTTTCAATCATTGCCTCCAAAAGCTCAGATTCTTTTTCGTTTGCACTAACTACTTGTTTTATTTGAAGAGAGTATTTTTTTGCAAATTCAAAATCTCTTTGATCATGGGCAGGACAACCAAATATAGCTCCAGTACCATAATTCATAAGAATAAAGTTGGCTATATACACAGGAACTTTTTCTTTAGTAAAAGGGTGTTCGACCATAATTCCAGTATCAATTCCTATTTTTTCTGCTTTTTCTAGATCAACATTCGTTGTCCCTGCTTGTTTGCAAAGTTTAATAAATTCAGAAACTACTTTGTTTTGTTTAGCAAGATTAGTGCTGATAGAATGATCAGCTGATAACCCTATAAAAGAAGCACCATATATTGTATCGGGCCGAGTTGTAAATACTTCTATAAATTGCTTAGAGCCAATAATTTTAAATTTAATAGTCGCGCCTACAGATTTACCTATCCAATTTTCCTGCATAGATAAAACTTTTTTAGGCCAAAACTTTAAGTCATCTAGTCCCAACAAAAGCTGTTCTGCAAAATCAGTTATTTTTAAGAACCATTGGGATAATTTTTTTTGTTCGACAGTTGCGCCAGATCTCCATCCTTTACCATCAATAACCTGCTCGTTTGCTAAAACTGTTTTGTCAACAGGGTCCCAGTTTACAAAAGATTCTTTTTTGTAGGCTAGCCCCGAGTTGTATAGTTCTAAAAAAAATCTTTGCTCGTGAACAAAGTATTCCTTATCACAGGTTTTTATCTCCCTACTCCAGTCATATGACAGACCCATTTGTTTAAGCTGATCCTTCATAGCCTTAATATTTTTATAAGTCCATTCCTTGGGATGAATTTTATTTTTGATAGCAGCATTCTCAGCTGGCATACCGAAAGCATCCCAACCCATTGGATGAAGAACGTTATAGCCTTGTGATCTTTTAAATCTTGCCGCAACGTCTCCAATTGCATAATTTCTGACATGGCCCATATGGATTTTTCCGGATGGGTACGGAAACATTTCCAAAATATAATATTTTGGTTTTTTACTATTCTCTTCAGGGCTAAAAAGACAGTTGTCTTCCCAGTTTTTTTGCCATTTTGCTTCAATATCTAAAAAATTATATTCCATAACCTTCTTTGCCAAAAATTATTTATAGTTTAGTTTTATATATATACCATGAATCTTGAAGATAGAAATTTACAGATAAAAAAATTAAAAAAAGAATCAAGAAAACTTAAATTGCTTGGCGTAGAGGGCCTTTTTTTATCATCAAAACAAAAACAAAAAGTTTTAGATTTATTGAAACCAGAAAATATTAGTTATTCAGATAATTTTCGTACTCAAGTATTGTTTGTTGGTGAGTATTTATCCGATTTCCAAGAAGACTCAGCTTTACTTTTTCGGAAGATTTTACAAGCAATGAACTTAGCGGAGGACACATTTGCAATTTATGATATAGCTAGCTTCAGATCTCCGAATAAAAGTAAGAATAAAATTGAAAAAAGTGATGAGTACCACAAATTACTAGTTGAAAAAATTCATGAATTTAAACCTAAAGTTACTGTTTGCTTTGGTGCCTTATCTTCACATATTCTTTTAAAAAGTACCGAAAATGTTTCAACTCTAAGAAATAAATTTTATAGTAAGTTTAAAACTAAGATAATTTGTACATACCATCCAGCATCCTTATTAAAAAATACTTCTAACAAGAAGTATGTTTGGGAGGACATGAAGTTGGTTATGAGGGAGTGTGAAGTTGAGCAATAAACTAGTAAACGAAAATAGCCCTTACTTGTTACAGCATGCAGAAAATCCAGTCCATTGGTTTCCTTGGGGAGAAGAGGCATTTAGGATTGCTAAAGAAAAAGACCTCCCAGTTTTCTTATCTATTGGGTATTCAACGTGCCACTGGTGTCATGTAATGGAGAAAGAATCTTTTGAGGACGCAGAGGTTGCTCAAATATTAAATGAAAATTTTATATCCATTAAAGTTGACAGGGAACAAAGACCTGATTTAGATAGTATTTATATGGCTGTTTGTCAAATGATGACCAAAAGAGGCGGCTGGCCATTAACTGTAATTTTAACGCCAGACAAGATACCCTTTTTTGCTGGCACCTATTTTCCTAAGAAATCGAAAGATGGCTCTGTAGGGCTATGCGACTTTCTGCCTAAAGTTAGAGAGGTTTGGGACACTAAACGAGAAGATGTTTTGAAGTCTTGTGAGTCTATCTTAAGTTCATTAAAGGAAGTTTCCAATCCACAATTGCCAGACAGCTTTATAAAAAAAGAAGAACTAAATGATATTTTTGAAAGCATTAAAGATTTTTATGATGAAAAATACGGAGGCTTCGGAGAAGCTCCTAAATTTCCTAGTCCACAAAACATGATCTTTCTTTCTAAGTTTCATAAATTAACTGGCAACAAGGATGCATTAAGGATGGTAGACCAAACACTAACTTCAATGAGCTTAGGAGGCATTTATGACCATGTAGGTTTTGGATTTCATAGATATTCTACTGATGTTAAGTGGACTGTCCCCCATTTTGAGAAGATGCTCTATGATCAAGCTATGATTATGGAGGCTTTAGTTGAGGCCTACAAGGTTACAAAAAAAGATCTGTTCAAATCCATTTCAGATGAGATATTCTCATATGTCAGCGAAATTTTAATGTCAGACGATGGCGCTTACTTTTCTGCCGAAGATGCAGATAGTGAGGGAGAAGAAGGCGCTTTCTACTTGTGGGAACTAGAAGAAATACAAAAGATATTAACAAAAGATGAGACAGCTTTTTTCCAGCACCTTTATAGTATTGATTCAGATGGAAATTTTGAGGAAGAAACTACAAAGAAAAAAAATGGAAAAAATATTATCTTCTTAGAAGATGAGCTTAGTTCTTTCTCTTCAATCTTCTCAATTGACGCTGATTTTATAATGTCTGAAGCAAGCCGAATTAAACAAAAATTAAAGTTGTCCAGAAACAAACGAGTAAGGCCATATCTTGATGATAAAATTCTTACAGATTGGAATAGTTTAATGATTTCATCTCTTTCTAAGGCTGCTTTAAATTTTAACAATAAAAATTATTTAAATTCTGCTGTTAATAGTTTTGAATTTCTAAAGAGGAGAATGGTCACAGAAGAAAATACTTTGATGCATTGTTGTAGAAACAATCAAGTCAGTATTGACGGCCTAATAGATGATTATTCATATTTTTTAAAAGCTTGCATAGATTTATATGAGTCGACACTTGATATAAATTATCTACAATTAGGATCTAACATTTGCAACAAAATGATTGAGCTTTTCTGGGACGAAAAAAGAGGGTCATTTTTTGCAACGAAGTCTAAGGACTCGGATGTTATAGTTCGACAGAAAAATCTTTTAGATGGAGCAATTCCATCTGGGAACTCTGTGGCACTCTATGGCTTACAAAAGATTGCTAGTTATTCTAACGACAAGAAGATGCATGATATTGCGAGCAAATTATCTTCTCAATTAGGCCAAATGGCAAAGAAGTTCCCAATTAATTTGACTCAATTTTTGGCCAACCATCTTTCGTTGCTGACAGATGAATTGCAAATTGTAATTGTTAACCCAGGAAACGAGTTGGACGTTGATAATGAACTAATCTCATTTTTGCTGAATTATCATCATGAAAATAAAACAATTTTTTATATTTCTTCGGTTAAGGACTTAGATATGTACAATAAAATAATTAAGAAACCCGGTTTTCTTCCTAAGATTAACAACTCTTTTGAGGTCTATATATGTAATGATTATAAATGTAATCTGCCCATTAAAGACTTAGAGGGATTAAGAAAGATTCTATTATAAGTTTTTGCTTGCTAAGCTTGCACTAGCTTTTTCTTTTTTTATATAAATCATAAGAATGCTTAAAGCAGCTGGAGTGATACCAGAAATCCTCGAGGCCTGACCAATAGTCTCAGGTTGAATTTTATTAAGTTTTTGTTTTAGTTCGTTAGATAAGCCAGGGATTAGGTCAATATTAAGTTCATCAGGAATTTTAGTCTCTTTTAGTTTTGAGATTTGCTCTATGCTTTGATTTTGCCTTTCAATATAACCCTCATATTTAACTTCATTTTCAATTAAGGATTTTAAAGTTCTATCTTCTTGCTCTAATGATTGCTTGCTAAACTTCGAGAGATCATCATAAAAAATTTCTGTTCTTCTAAGTAGCTCTTTTAGTGAAGCAGGTTTCCTTAAAGGAGCAGTGCCAACTTTAATAAGTTTTTTATTATTAGACTCACTAGGAACAATTTTATAATTAGACAGAAACTCCATGGTCTTATTAAAATAATCTTTTTTTCTGCTATAGATTTCAAACCTTTTTTCTTTTACTAAGCCAAGTTTATACCCTATCGGAGTTAATCTTAAATCTGCATTGTCATCTCTAAGTAACAGTCGATGCTCAGCTCTAGAAGTAAACATTCTGTATGGCTCGTCAACGCCTAATGTTATTAAGTCATCTATCAATATGCCAATATAGGATTCAGACCTTTTTAGCACCAGCGGCTCTTTGCTTGATGCTTTTAATGAACTGTTAATTCCAGCAATTAATCCTTGCGCTGCAGCTTCCTCATATCCTGTCGTACCATTGATTTGTCCTGCTAAGAATAAGTTTTCAACCTTCTTACTTTCAAGAGAGCTTTTAAGATCTCTTGGATCACAATAGTCATATTCGACTGCATAACCTGGTCTCATAATATCAGCACTCTCTAATCCCTTTATGCTGTTAATTATCTGGATTTGAATATCAACTGGAAGACTAGTAGAAATTCCATTTGGATATATCTCCCTTGTATTTAAGCCCTCCGGCTCTAAGAATACTTGATGCCTATTTTTGTCGGAAAATTTTATAATTTTGTCTTCGATAGATGGGCAGTATCTTGGTCCTACTCCTTCTATTTGTCCAGAGTACATCGGAGATAAGTGAATATTGTTTTTTATGATTTTATGAGTTTCTTCATTGGTATAAGTAATATAGCAAGGTAGTTGTTTGTTCATAACAGTTGAATTTTCATATGAGAATAGTTGAGGATTTACATCCCCAGGCTGCTCAATGGTTTCTTCCCAATTTATTGTTTTTCCATCAATTCTAGGTGGTGTCCCCGTTTTGAGTCGACCTACATTTAGTCCTAGCTCTTTGAATGAGTTTGAGATTTCTTTGGTTGGAGCCTCACCGGCTCTTCCAGCGCTAGTTTGTTCGCTTCCGACATGAATTAAACCATTTGGGAATGTTCCGGGAGTAATAACAACACATTTCGAGAAAAATTTTTCTCCCAAAGAGGTCTGTACTCCAATAATTTTTGAGTCCTTTTCTATAAGCGAGTGAATTAGGCGCTGCTTAATTAAAAGGTTTTCTTGAGATTCTAAGGTTTTTTTTATATGTAAACGATACAAGTTTCTATCAGCCTGAACCCTTGTTGCTTGAACTGCTGGACCTTTTCTTGTGTTAAGGCGCCTATATTGTATAGAAGAGAAATCAGCAGCTTTTGCCATTTCCCCACCTAATGCATCTATTTCTCTAACTAGATGACCTTTGCCTACGCCTCCGATTGATGGATTGCATGACATTACACCTATAGTATCAAGATTTGCCGTCAACAAAAGAGTTATGGTGCCTAGTCTTGATGATGCTAGAGCAGCTTCGCATCCTGCGTGACCCGCGCCAACAACAATAACCTCAAATTCATTCTTCAACATAGTTTTGTAATGTTATATGATAATTTATAAAATAAAAGAATTTCAAAATAACATAAAATGTTTGATAATATCTATAATGAAGAAAATAATTGTAGGCATTACTTGCGATATTAAAGAAAAATTTTATGAATCGGAGAGATATTATTCAGATAAAATTATAGAAGCTGGTGGCATACCCTTTTATTTGCCTATGACTGTAGAGCCTGATGCAGTTTATGCTGTTGTTAAGAATATAGACGCACTATTAGTAACAGGAAGCAGGGACGTTGACCCTAGTTTTTACGGAGAGAAAAAGACTAGCACTATCAACCCATTAGACCCAAATAGAACAATAAGCGAACTTCTTTATATTAAAGAGACGAGATCAGCGAAAAAGAAAATCTTAGGTATATGTGGTGGTATGCAACTAATTAACATAGGTTTAGGGGGTAATTTATTTCAGGATATTAAAACAATGGTGCCTAATTCTATTCAGCATACAGGTGGATCAGACCACTTTATTGCTATAAATTCTAATAGTTATTTAAGTCGCTTATTAAAAAAGAAAAGATTGAAGGTTAACAGTTATCACCATCAGTCTATAAATAAACTTGCGAAACCCCTTTTGGTTTCTGCTAGAACATCTGATTTAATAATCGAAGGAATAGAGGATAAAGAAAGAAGAATTATAGGTGTTCAGTGGCACCCTGAGCTCTCAAGTAGCGAAGCCAATTCTTCATTATTTAAGTGGATAGTAAATAAAAAATAATTTTTTAAATTTTAGTTAAGTTATTAAAGTGAAATATATTAATCTTAAAGGCGTAAAAGAAAATAATTTAAAGAACATAAACGTAAAAATTCCTCGTGGAAAGATTACTGTCTTAACAGGCGTTAGCGGTTCTGGTAAATCTACTTTAGCCTTTGATACAATATTTGTTGAAGGCCAGAGAAAATACTTAGAGTCTTTATCTAACTATGCAAGACAATTTATAGACAGATTCAAAAGACCTGAAGTTGATTATATTTCAGGATTATCACCAACTGTTTCTGTAGACCAAAAAACATTTATGAGGAACCCTAGGTCTAATGTTGCAACAATAACAGAGATATATGATTTTTTAAGACTCTTATATTCCAGACTCGGTTCGATTAATTGCCATATTTGTAAAGATAAAATCGAGGCTTCATCACTAGATTTAATTGTATCAAATATAAAAAAAGATTTCATAAATAAAGAGATAGAGATTTATTATCCTTTAGCACGAGGGAAGAAGGGAGAGTTTAAAAGTGAATTTGCGGATGCATCTAAACTTTTTAAAACAATAAGGGTAAATGGAACAATTCATTCATTAGATGAAAAATTTTCCTTAGATAGGCAGAAGAAGCACAACATAGAGGTTTATGTTGATAGCCTTAAAGTAAATGAAAAGAATATACAAAGAATTTATGAGTCAATTGAAACTGCATTAAAGTACGGCGAAGGCTTGGCTCTAATTGAATCAGAAGATACAAAAAAGTTTTTTAACCAAGACTTAGCATGCCATTCCTGTGGTATTAGTTTCCCTGAGATTTCCCCACGGTTTTTTTCATTCAACAGTCCTTATGGTCAATGTAAGGACTGTGAAGGAATAGGAAATTTCGAAGTTTTTGATGAAGACTTAATAATCCCTGATAAATCAAAATCAATAAAGGAAGGAGCTATCGCTCCATTTAAAGATTCTTCATTTTATAAAAAACTAATAAAGAAGATCCTTGCTGATAGAAAAATTAGCGACAAAGTCCCTTTTAATAAATTAACTAAGCAGCAACAAAAATTAATATTATTAGGTGATACAGGAATCTCGGTTTCAGGATTTATTGAAAGATATGAGAGTACAGGTGAATATTTTGAAGGGGTAATGACATTGCTTGACAAGTGGTATTTGTCATCTAGAGCCGATGAAGTAAAAGATAATTTAAACAAGTATAGAAATGTGGAAAAATGTACGTCTTGCAATGGACAAAAGCTTAGGGCCGAGGCGCTAAGTGTACGTATAAATGATTTGAATATTTCTGAAGTTTGTAGCTTGTCTGTTTCAGAATGTGAAAAATTTTTAAATACAATTGAATTTAAAGGGTCTTCAAATTTAATTTGGAACACTATTAAGAATGAAATTATTTCTAGGCTAATTTTTTTAAGAAATGTTAGCCTAGATTATTTAAGTTTGGACCGAGTTGCTCCCACTTTATCAGGGGGTGAAGCTCAAAGAATTAGACTAGCTTCTCAACTAGGAGCAAATTTAACTGGCATAACTTATGTGCTAGATGAGCCGACAATTGGGTTACACCCTAGAGACAATAAGATGTTGCTAGATACATTAAAGTTGCTAAATAGTCGAGGAAATACTGTAATCATTGTTGAGCACGATGAAGAAACAATAAGAAGCGCTGACTACATTATTGACATAGGAGTTGGAGCAGGACCCAATGGCGGCAATATTGTAGCGAAAGGATCATTAAGTTCTATTTCTAAGAATAAGAAATCTTTGACTGGAATGTATCTATCAAGGAAGAAGAAGATTCATATTAATTCTTCAAAAGAAAAAACAAAGGATTATCTTTCAATTTTTGGCGCCTCATTAAATAATCTTAAGGAAATAAATGTTGATATTCCAGTTGGTAAGATTACATCTGTCACAGGGGTTTCGGGTTCTGGTAAAAGTAGTTTAGTTGTCAAAACTATATATGAAAACGTGTCTCGAGTTCTATCAAGCAGGACAAGATCGATACTCCCTAATGTTGCCAAGATTTTAGGTGCAGATAGTTTTGACAAGATTATTAATATTAATCAAAGTCCAATTGGAAGGACATCAAGGTCAAACCCTGCAACTTATACGGGACTTTTTTCTACTATAAGGGAAATTTTCTCTTCACTCCCAGAATCTAAAATGAAGGGTTTCCTTCCTGGAAGATTTAGCTTCAACGTTAAGGAGGGAAGTTGTATGCATTGTTCAGGCGCAGGAAGCAACAAAATTGAAATGAGTTTCCTCCCAGATGTACATGTCAAATGTGATTCTTGTGGTGGGATGAGATTTGACTCAGAGACATTAAATATTTTTTATCGTGGAAAAAATATTTATGATTTGCTAAATATGACATTCGACGAAGCAGAAGATTTTTTTTCTGGATTCCCAATCTTGCAAGCAAAAGTAAAAGTCATCAATTCAGTTGGTTTGGGATACATAAAATTAGGTCAAGACGCTACTTCATTGTCAGGTGGTGAAGCACAAAGGATTAAGTTATCTAAAGAATTAATAAAGAAAAATACTGGAAAAACTTTGTATATCTTTGATGAGCCAACAATAGGGCTTCACTATCATGACATAAACAAATTACTAGAAGTTATTTTTAAATTAAGAGATTCTGGAAGCACTATTATTGTAATTGAACATAATATGGATATCGTTAATGCTTCAGATTATATAGTTGATTTAGGGCCAGAAGGGGGCCACAAAGGTGGCAACTTAATTTTCCAAGGAACAAAAAAAGATTTTTTATTAAATGAACAATCTGTTACAGCAAAATATCTCAGAAACCATGTTAAGGAATTAAATTAAAAAGGCATTGTGAAGATTGAAATTATTAAACTAAAAACAAGAAAACAAGCTAAACACACTAGCATGACATATGAGTGTTTGTGGCTTGCTCCCCTTTCTGCGTTTGGAACTCTATCGGGATAACCTAGGACTATTTCTTCTTCTGGCTCTGCAACAGCTTCCGAAGATTCTATTTCCTGAGTTTCCTCAGAGGTTTCATTTTTCTCTGGGTCTAGTTCTTTGTTTTCCTTAGAACCTTCTGCTTCTTGTACGCTCTCTTCACTCATATTTAAAGAATAACCTAACATGATAAATTTTTAAATAAAATTTATATTGCTTTTTATTTCTAATAATACTACACTGTTAAAGTCGTCATTTAACTCTAATTGCAGCGACTTTAAATAATTGCTAAACAGAGCAAAGACATTTTCTTGTGTCTTTCCTCTTGAGTTACAAATTAATAACGAGGTTTTTTATGTTAAGTATTTTTAATTTAAAAGTTGAAAATTTATGTTGTTTTAACATTTCGAATTCTTGTTGTTGTAGCTTCAAATAGTATTTGTTGAAGATTAAAATTTAATTATTTTCTGACTTATAATTAATTTTAAAGTCAGATTGGAGGAATAAAATGGCAGAATATAAAAATCCAGAATTGTTGGTAACTACTGATTGGGTGCTGGAAAACAAAGATAACCCTGAAATTAAAGTAGTTGAATCTAATGAAGATATCCTTCTTTATGATCTTGGTCACGTTGAAGGGGCAATTAAATTAGATTGGGAAACTGAGCTTCAAGATAGAGTTGTTAGAGATTATGTTAATAAAGATAATTTTGAAAAACTTATGAGCTCAAAAGGAATTTCACCAGAGGACACAGTAGTTTTTTATGGTGATAAAAGTAATTGGTGGGCTTGTTATGCTCTGTGGACTTTCAAGATTTACGGACATGCTAAATGTTTGATTATGAATGGAGGCAGACAAAAATGGGTAGAAGAAGAGAAACCCCTTACTAAGGATGTTGCTGAATTACCTGCGACTAATTATAAAGTATCAAATGTAAATTTAGATATTAGGGCTTTCAGAGATGAAGTTAGGGAGCACAGCGATTCTAAAAAAGCTCTTATTGACGTTAGGTCCCCTAAAGAATTTACCGGAGAAATGCTCCATATGGAGGCGTATCCGCAAGAAGGCGCGCTTAGAGGTGGTCATATACCAAATGCCCAGAGTGTTCCATGGGCTACAGCAGCTAATGAAGATGGTACTTTTAAGTCAGCCGATGAATTGTTAAAAATTTATCAAGACGGCGCAGGACTTAAGCCGAGTGATGACGTAATAGCTTATTGTAGAATAGGAGAGAGATCTTCGCACACATGGTTTGTTCTAACTTACCTTCTTGGATACAATAGTGTTAAGAATTATGACGGTTCATGGACTGAATGGGGAAACTTAGTTCAAGCACCAATTGAAAAGTAGAGAGGAATAAAGTTGTCGCAAGATAAACAAGAATTAATGGATTTTATTCTTGATCATTATGAGAATCCTCGTAACGCCGGTGCGATCGAGGATGCTGATGTCGAGAAAGGTCGTTGTGATATTGCCCAGAATGGGGGTAACCCAGGATGTGGCGATATCATAACTATTTGCTTAAAAGTAGAAGATGGAATTATTAAAGATTTTAAGTTTGAAGGTGAGGGCTGTATTGTTAGCCAGGCTGGAACTTCAATAATTTCAGAGGTTGTTTTAGGTAAAAGTGTAGAAGATGTGCTTAAGATGGGTCCAGAGGCTATAACTGATATTATTGGCGAAGAGCTAGCATTATCCAGACCAAAATGCTCTACTCTAGGCATTTCTACTGTGAAACTAGCTTTACGAGAACTTGAAAGAGAAGAAACAAAGAAGTTAATCGAACAGTGATTTTTATCGTCATTTAATTTATACTTAACCTAATTGCAAAAGCGAGGTTCATTATGACAAAGAAAAATGGAAAAACCACCGGTAAGGTTAAAAAAACTAATGGTAAGGTTAATTACGAAGCAGCTTTAAAATACCCACTTTTTGAAGCCATATTTAATAGAAGGTCAAGAAGATTTGGGTTAGGTATGGAGCTACCTTCCGATAGCACTTTAGGTTTTAAATCACAAATAGATCCAGTGCCTTTAACAGAATTTCAAGAAGCCATGTTGGTTTGGGCAGGAACAGGTTTAACAGGTCTTTGCCTTGCAGATTTACCACCAGAAAATGGAATTGATTTATTGTGTCAGTGGACAGGCAGAACTTGGCCTTCTGCTTGTAACAACCATGGGACTGAATTGTTTTTTACTAACGATTCTGGCCTTTATTATGTAGATGTTAAACATATGCTGCCGAAAGATAAAGAATTAGATGTTTTCTTTAGATTAAATGTTAATGACAAGATTGATAGACTATTAGAATTATACAGAGAAGGATTAGTTAAACTTGAAGACGGAAGAGCAAATCTTCCTGACAAAATGCCTGGTCTTTTTGATTTTAATCAATGGAATACAAATAAGCCTGGAACAACCACATTCATACCAGTAACAGATATTACAGAGGAATACTTAAATCTATTAACACTTTATTGTAGCAGTACATATGCTTTTAATATTTGGGATGAAAAAAATAATCGTTCTTGTGGTCAAGACAAATGGATTTCCGAAGGAAGAATTAAAGAAGATGTTAAAATGTCTCTTTATGATCTAGAAGTGAGAATTCTGACTGGGCTAAATGTTGAACAAGCATTTATTTGTCAAAATATGTCTCTAGCTTTGCAGGCACTTGGTTTAGGTGGTTGGACATTCACAGGATTAATTCCTAGATTTACTTTAGGTTCAAATCCCGAACTTTTTAAAGGTTTAGGATTTAGATTTGAGCAGCCAAAATCAGGTCCAACTAGACCTGTTGGTAAAGACGGAATTTTTGAAGGTTATTGTCCACCATATTATAAAACTATGTCGGATGCTTTTGATAAAATGGACGAACATAAATGGGCGGCTTGGGATAGCAAGAAGCCTTTTCCTTATGAAGAGCCTGATAAGCACTTAGTTAAAGCTCCAAGACCTACAGATACAACGAATGAAATTGTTAAGTCTGTTGCTGATTATATTTATAATACTTATGGATCTTTTCCTGCTTATGTCGATCCAATGTACATGAGACTAGTTTTTCAAGCTCAGAATCTAGATTTAGATTTTTATGATAAATATTATCCGCCAGGTTCATATACTGATCAACATGTTAATACTTTTAAGTACTTCCATCCCGATAAAGAAAATCCATATAAGCAAAAACCCGAGAAGAAGCAACCTTGGGATAAATAATCTACTGTTTTAGGGAGTCCCAGGTATCCTTGGTGATTCCCTCTTCTCTTAGTTTAACCTTTTGAACTCGGTTGGTGGGAGTTTTAGGTAATGAGTCCCTGAACCTAACAAATCTTGGAATCATAAACTTTGGCATAATTGGCTTTAAATATTCAATAAGCTCTTCCGGCATTAATGTCAAACCTTCTTTTAGAACAATAACAATCATCAGTTCATCTTCAGAATGTCGACCTTGCTCATCGAGTTTTACTGCAATAGCTGCAGATTCTTCTATGTTTGAGTGAGTTGAGATAAGATTCTCTACCTCAAAAGAGCTAATATTTTCTCCCCTCCTTCTAATGTAATCTTTAACTCGATCCATAAAAAATATGTAACCATCTTCATCCATCCTGCATAAGTCCCCGGTGTGGAACCACAAATTACGAAAATCAGACACAGTTTTTTCTGGCATTTTGTAATAATAGTGCAAACAAATATTTGGTATCCTTGGTCTTAATACAAGCTCGCCTGGTGTATTCCTAGGCAGCTCTTCATCAGTTTCAGGGTTAACAATCTTTATCTCATAACCTGGAGATTCTTTTCCACAAGAACCAACTCTAAATGGTTCGTTAGGACGCGTGAAAGTACACTGTCCTACCTCAGTTAGACCATAACCCTCAGTAAAAAGTATATTAAAACGTTCCATAAACTCTTCAATTATATCGTGTGGAGCAGGGCTGCCCAGAACAAGCTTAACTTTGTGCTCTTTCTCTTCTGGAACTACTGGAGCATTCCACATAAAGTAAGACATAACTCCTACTAAATTGAATTTAGTGATTTCAAAATCTTTCATCCACTTCCAGAATTTGCTAGCAGAATATTTTTCTTCGACTACAACTTTGCAACCACTTATCATAGCAGGGTAAACGCCCATTACCATAGCATTTGAGTGAAAAAGAGGGAGGCAGGTAAAAACAGTATCATCGTTGGTAAGATCCATAATTGAAGAATAATTTTGTGCTGACGAATAGTCCGCGGCACATGGCCTAACCACGCCCTTTGATTTCCCTGTTGTACCAGAGGTGTACATTAGTCTTGCATGATCCAAGTGTGTAACTTCTACACTTGGCTCAACCTCTGAGCCATCCGATAAAAATTTATTCCAAGATACAGCTTCAGTTTTATTATAGCCGTTAGATTCAAAGCCATCCTTTTTGTCTCTTGTCCATACAATGACTTTTTCTATCTTGGGAATTCTGTCTTGAATATTTGCGAGCCTTTCTAAGTATTCTTCAGCTATTATTATTATTTTCGAATCTGAGCTTTCAATTATATATTGAAGAAAGTCCATTACATAAGCAGTATTTATTGGAACCATTACTGATCCATTCTTTAAAATTCCAAACCAAGCCAAGCATATTTCTAGAGAATTTGGCATATAGACTGATACTTTATCAGTCTTGTTAATTCCTAATTTCTTAAGGGAATCAGCGATTTTATTTGCTTGTTTGTTAACCTGAGAAAAGGTTAGAGCTTTTTCATAGCTAAATTGCAAAAAGTCTTTATCAGGAATTGAATCTGCTTGGTCCTTGAGGACCTTAGGTAGGGTCCAGTTTCTTTGATCACTTTTTGTATTCCAGTCAAAATCAAATTTTCTTTTCCAACTGTAATGCGTTGGATAATTGAGGTCTTTTATCGGGTATTTTTTTTTAGACATTATTTAAAACCTTTCTGCGTTGGAACTGCTACTACAATTTCCATTGTTAAGACTCTAATTTTATTTTCTTCAATCTTTGTTATTCCTTTAAATCCAGCTTTCTCATATGCACTTAATCCGGCCTCTGTTACAATTTTGTCACCACAAAGCTCAATTGTTAAAATCCCAAAGTCTTCTCTATTGCTAACTACATTCTTCTCTAAGACTTTAAAGGATCCCATTATTTTTTCGTCATCTTCATTTGTAGAATTGAACATAGACTGGACTATGTCGCTAGGATACGTAGGAGCATCATGTGATCCCGTGTTCATTCCTAGAAAATACGCATGTGGTATTAGTCTACTAATTTGACCTTCTACAGTTGCCTTAATTGCTCCACCATAGCCGATGAAGTTAGATTTTTGAGTGTGGTGAACACTGGCATCATTTAATGTTGAAATTTGAAGCCAACTAAAGTCAACTAGACTTATAGATTTTGCTGTTTGCTCTATCCCTTCTGTAGCAGGGTATGTTTGATCGGCCTCAAATTGTTCAAAATAATTAACAGTGGAATCATTTTCTTGATCTGGATGATTAGTAAATTTAGCTAAGCCTTTATATTCAAGTGGCATCATCGCCTCAGTTAAATTGATTCTTTCTGGTTGTTCTTGAAGAGATGATTGTTTATTAAGAGTTACACCCTTAGAAGCTCTTACGAGAACTTGCCTAACATATTCAAGAACAAGCTGATCCCGTTGGTTTGTTATAGTTGTCCTTACTTGGACTGACCCATTTGAAGCACCATCTTTTTTAACTTCGATCCCTAGAACTTCAGACTTTGCAAAAAGAATATCCCCTTCATATGCCGGGATACCATATCTCAAATTCTTATAAGACAGGTTTGCGATTGCATTAAATGAGATATCATGCACGCTTAGACCAAATCCAACATTGAAAAGATACCCCTGACTAATTAATCCAGGATTATCAATATTAAACCTTTCTTTCTTGAAATCTTTGTCAGGATCTACGTAGCCTAAAGATTGTGCGCAATCAAAATTAGCGCCCAGCCAATAGTCTTGGTTAAATTTTTTTATATATTCTTTGTTTCTGTATGGTGTAACTTGTATGGCCCCGTGATATAGGACTTCTCCAACTTCAAATTCTTCTATGTGTTTTGATGAAACTAAGCTCATTTAATCCTCCGAAATAATTAAGTAAGATTACAATTAATACAAATTGTTATCAACGCTTTTTATAGGTTACTAAAGAAATTAGTATTCCTATTTCATAAAATAAAACTAGAGGAACTAGCATGAAAAGCATTGAAAACACGTCAGTTGTTGGTGTTAGAATTGCTGAAATTATTGTAGAAATTAGTATGGCATATTTTCTTTTTGATGAAAGAAATTTACTTGAAACAACACCAATTTTAGACAATAAGAATATTATCAGCGGATATTCAAAAATAATTCCAAAACTTAAAATTAAAGAGCTTAAAAAAGATAGAGTATCGCTAATATTAGGAAAGGCGATAATAGACTCAGATGAATATTCGTTCAAAAGTATATTAAAAGTTAATGGAGCAACAAATTTAAAACATAGAAAAGCTCCCAGAAAAAAAAGTGCCGTCCCAAGAATAATTACCATTAAAGAAATTCTTTTTTCTTTTTGATACAGCCCTGGACCTATAAATGCCCAGACCTCATAAATAATTAAAGGAAAGCTACAAAGAAAACTTGTAAGTAGGGCAAGTCTTATATTTG